>JABAOF010034433.1_pt2 | contig 18036 bp, 20 predicted proteins | sample 7062171 | NCBI WGS metagenome assembly JABAOF01 (sample SAMN14538628, study PRJNA623070) | marine sediment metagenome | biome: marine biome [ENVO:00000428]; feature: marine pelagic biome [ENVO:01000023]; material: deep marine sediment [ENVO:00002113] | place: India: Gulf of Khambhat ...
CATTCACATGACCTATGTCTGCTCTTCCCACCCAGACGTACTCTGGGCCACATCCGCATCAATCCAGGCCATCGCGAGAAACATGCATGTTCCCTACTATACGCTTTTGTATGCAGCTGCAGGCGCTGCAACCAAGATGTATTTTGATGAATCCCTTGCATGTCTTCTCATGCTCATTGCATCGGGATCGGGAATTGAGGATGTACACCCTGGAAAAGCCAAAGTTACAGATGGATGTACTCCCGTTGACATGGAGTTTACCTGTCAGATCGGTTATGCTTGCAGGGGCATCACAAGAAAAGAGGCCAACAAATTACTCGATAAGATCGTTCCAAAGTATATCGATAAACTCGCAGATGCTCCGCTTGGTGAAAAGGTAAATCAATGTTATGACCTTGATCATTTTAAACCGAAACCTCACTTCGAGANNAGAGATAAAGACCGAATATGGAATCGATCTTGTTCGGTTTTAGACTATGATTTTCCTCCTTTTGTTTTAAGCCTTATTACCTGCTCATGTGGTCTTCCCTTGGCATCGATAGCACCAATAGTGAGTACGATACCGGAAGTGTAGAGCCTTAGGGGAATGACGGTAAATCTGGAAATATTTTCTACCGTTTCATAATCCTCGAGCGAATTTGTCCAGTTGTACATATGAATCAGCGCATATCGGACTGCAAAACTGCTCCTGAGATAGAGAGTGCTTTCAGTAACACCTGTTATAGAGAATATACGGTCATGATATGTTTCTGTATCGTACTGTAAACATTTATCTCGAAAGTTCAGCTGATCAGGTAACATCTGAGCGGAAGAATTCTCACGAGTTTCATTATAGTTAATGAGCTCAAAGATATCTGAGCCGGTAAAAAATGTGAAACTGCCTGTATGATTAAAGATAATTTCCCCAGGATTCCGTAAAAATGTTTCATCCAATACGCTCTCTCTATAGATGAGTTTACTACCACTCGGTATACGCAATTCGCGGCCGAATCGCTCCTCAAAAAAGGATTTTATAAGCCGATGAATTTCCGCCCGCGCTTTTGCTCCCTTTTGACTGTTTTTGATTATGCGCAGGTCATACAAGATCCGTTCGGATCGCCTCTTAGATACGTTATTTAAGACCTTTGTTATGATGTGTTTATTTTGGTCTTTGAGTGCAACTGCGAGCAGTGCATCATCTATTTTTCCTAATATTCTCTGCAGCTCACGGTTCTCCATAACAGGGATCATATTGAATAGAAAGAGTCTGTCAGTTATGAAGAAGGCAAAGGAGGGTTCGTCCTTAAAAAGGTTCGTGACTATTGTAACTTCATCTCCCACCGTTGCAAGCCGAAGCATGTTGAGAAGATGAACAAGGCCTCTCCGGTAAGCCATTGGATGTTCCATTTTCATTATGAAACTAGATATAAAATCCATGCCCAAATTATCGATATCGAGATATTCTTTTACTGGAATATAGTTCTTGTGGATATATCCCTGGGCCATAAATGGAATCATTGGCTTAAATGGTGTTCTACAATAATTGCAGTAGAGCTGAATATTACCTTGACTCTTTTCGAGGTTGGAAAGAAAGAGCTTGTAATCATCTGTATCTTTATCACCCAAATCGATTAATATTCTGCGATTAAAATAGAGCAGAGAGGATGTAGTGCAGGTGAGTTCCTCAGAGGAGAAACAGAGAGTATAGATACCCGGAGTACTGATTTTTATGTTTAAAACAGTCTCCCTCCCCACAGAAATTCTTTTCAATTCTGAATGAAATACNNTGAAAATCGATATTTCTATAGATCTTATCGATTGATCGAATTCTTATGATCGATTCTTCACCAACTCTATTGAGAAATGTATAACCCAATTCAAGGGGAAGTACATTATCATATTTTACCGCCTGAATAAATCTATCCCTGTACTTATAGTCGATCCATTTTCTCTGAAGTAACGTCGGATAGAGGTAGATCTTCTCATTCCATCGTAAATCAACTTTCTTTCCCTTAATTGCCGCTTCATGGTCTTTGAAATAGATCTTTACGGGGTTTAAATCCTGTGCATTGGTGAGAAAGATGAAGTAATTTCCAATGAAAGGCGGTACGACGCTCGTTCTTTCCCGATACAATCCTCTATCACTCATATCAATTAAAACTTAAAGTCCTATTCTAAAGAAGAATAAACATACCACCCCAGGTTCCGATATTATAGATAACTATAACCCTGGGTAAAACGAGATGAAATTCCGACCATATCTGCTTTTTACTCTTTTATTTTTAATCTTCCCAATTAACATATTCGCCCAAAATGAAGAGTTTTACAACAAGGTTCTTCGTTTTGGGACCGACTCTGACATTATTAAGGCATTTTCAGGAATTCAGAATGACCTGGGTAAGCAGGTAAATATGGGTATCCTGGCCATTTTTCATGAGGAACATTCTCAACAGGTATATTCCATACTCGTCCGGTATATTGGAGAGATTAAGCTCGAGGAGGCTGAAGAGATTCTCTATCAGGAACTCAGTCGTGAAAAGATCGATGAAGATTACAGGGAAGACATCATTCGTTCCCTTGGAAAATTAAAAAAAACATCTTCACTTGAGCATCTCAAACGTTATTATTTTAGTAACAAATCGTCAGAAAGGGTTAAAAAGGCGGTAATTGATGCCTGGGGAGACATTGGTGACAGAAGTATTGAGACGGTTTTAATACAAATTGTTTCCGATGTGCTGGTTGATCAGGATATCAGGGGCCGGGCAGTACTTGCCCTTGGTAAAGTAAAAAGTGTTGATTCCCTTCAAATTTTGAAAAACATCGCTCTTAACGGATATGAGAATAAGTATCTCCGTATTTATGCTGTGCACAGCATGGGAGAAATTGGTGGTGATGAAGTGCTGGACATTCTCGGCGAGCTTCTAAAAGACGACGTTCACGAAGTAGTTGAATATGCAGTTCAAAGTATTGCAAAAATTGATTCAAGCGAAAGCGGTGAATTGCTCATTCAGGCGCTTCGATCCGATTTTGATAAAGCCAGATTCTATGCAGTGGTTGGTTTAACCCAACTCAAATATAAAGAGGCTGCTGAGATTCTGGAGTTTAAGTCACAATATGATCTAAACGATCGGGTGAGAAGTGAGGCGGAGAAAGCCCTTGAGATTATTCAGCCTGCGAATGATAATGGTGATAGGTGATCTGAAAAAAAGGTATAGTCTTTATGCGAACAGTCTATGAAGTTATGGATTTGGCCGATTCGGCTTATATCATGCACAAGGGAAAACTTACCTTTGAGTTAAGTCAAGATGATAGGTACACCGTAGAAGGAAAAGAAATCATTTTTGGTGCTGAGGAACCCCTCATTGCGTATAAAACAAGTAGGGATGAATACTTTCGATTTCAAACAGTTTATGTTGACGATGATGCAATCATTGATAAGATTCCTTCCAGTAACCTCTACAAGGTTATGTCGAACTACAATATAGGCTTCAGCATTATAAAAAATATTGCAAAATGTCTGGAAATAACAAACCAGATCTACATCCGGAAGGAGCAAATGCTTTCCGGTCACGAAATGGCCTCAAAAGATTATGCTCGTATCTATGTTGAAATAATCGATAGGTTAAAAGAGGAGTATAAAAAATACAAAACTGACTGGCTCTATCAGTTAATAGAGCGTTTCTCCAACAGCCTCGTATATGCAAAGGGTCGCGCCTTCAAGGGAAGCAGTGCTCAATCGGAATTAAAATTAAAAACTGAAAAACTCTCCGAGTATACTTTTGATTTACGTGCGGGTTCGCTAATCTGTGAAGAGGGTGACACAGGACATGAGATGTTTATTCTCAATAGGGGAAATCTTGAGGTTTATATCGGTGGTAAGAAGGTTGCCGATATAAATGAACCGGGAACGGTTATTGGTGAAATGGCATTGTTACTCGGGGAGAAGAGAACCGCAACTATAAAAACGGTAACCGATTGCAATATAACTATCGTCAAGCCTGAAAATTTAAAGGAAATAGCACAGGGTCAAAAAGATCTATTTCTTAAGATGGCGGTTAATCTTGGTAAAAGACTTGAAAACAACTGTATGTTGATAAGGGAGACGAATGAGATCCTTCTTGAAAGTAAGGCCGCAGAGCGACCTGTTCCACCGATGGAAAGAACAAATTACAAAGAGCTTCTCGGGCTGCTCAGAGAAATAGAAAGATACGAAGTAAAATACAAGAATGCATGGCTATTTGATATATTGAATGAATCAAAAGAAAAGATAAATAAGGTGAGAAATTCGCTCGGTTAAGATTGCAAAATGATGAAGAGACTGTTATTTCACTGCATTTTGATGGTGTTGCTGTTTAGCCTCTCGGCAATTGCAGATGAACTCGAAGAACCTTCATGGGTTTATAAGAGCAGGGGAGATAGATTCTATCGAGAGGGAAGTTACGGGAAGGCAATTGCCCATTATAAGAAAGCACTTATTAAAAAGAACTATGAGGGTGACGCTGCATATCCCGAGGTACATCTGAGGCTTGCACAAATTTATCGAGAGGAAAAACTCTATGNNACAGATTCCGGATCTCATGTATGATTTTCTCTACACAAAGGCCGATATTTTTGCAGAACTAGGCAAAATAGGGGATTCGGTACGGATACTCAATACCATCATAGAAAAAGATGCTAATTGGCATGAATTTAAAAATCAGAAACTAAGTAAAATACCTGAAAGTTTTATAAAGGATTTTGCAAAGAACATGGCAAGCAGAAAAAAGTTTGGAGAGGCTTATTTTGTACTTGGTGAGTTAAAATATCAGAACCAAAATTTTGAAACGGCGGAACCATATTTTAAAATGGCCCTGCTTTACAAGTATAAAGAGGATATTGTTAAAGAACATCTCAAGGAGTACTATTCGATAACCGGTGCGAGGGCAGAATATGAGAAAGTGGAACATATCGTTCAGACGTTCAGGTGACGGATAATTATGAGAAAGAGGTCCCATTTTCTCACCAAGCTTGTTGGTCTCTCGTTTTTGCCGTTTTTCCTCATAATTGCTGGTTGTGGGATATATGCAACTCTCGACCCTTTAAATCCACCCTTTGATCAGATCCAGGAGAGTGAAATGCTAACCTTCTCAGGATTTAATACTGAACCATATTTTTTAGGATATGTACTCTGGTACAGAAAATCAACGACGGATCCCTACATAGTGTGTGGTTATAAAAGAGACATACCATTTCCGACAATACCGAAAGGAGCAGGAGCGGATATCGTTCAATCAGAAGACAAAACGGGAGAGGATCCACCAAAAACTGTATTCTTCGTCGATATCAAGGATCTCTATCCTCAGGATAACCTGAATAAGAGCTTTGTGGACCTTTATTATCAGGAAAGAATGCATTTTTACATCGCAGTATCGGCATATGGTGAAAATGATGAAGAAAGTGAAAAAATTGAGTTTGGGATTTGGCCAGCTTTTTAAATGATATTACTTTTGACAACCGGAGAACACGAATGGAGAAATGGCTCTATGACCTCATTGGGTACAGCCTATACGTAGGAATAGGTTTTTTAAGTGCAATATTTGTTTATTTTATCTTAAAAAAACCTGTATTAGGTAAATTCTGGGCGGCCTTCATTCTTGGAATCATAGGTTCGGTACTGGGGGGTTTTCTTCTCGATGATGTTTTCAGGAAGTTGACTGATGTTTACAATATCAATATTCTTGCATCGGTTTTTTTTAGTTGTGTACTTATAATGTTTTACAGTCTCGTCACACCCGGAAACAGGAGAAAATAGGGTACTTTAATAATATTTATCTTCAGTCGATACTGTATGTAGTTGCATCTGTGAGAATAGTTAAAGGGAAGCATGGATGAAGAAGTTTTTTCTCATCTTATTTGCGATAGTCATTATTTTCATCGGTATTTTTGGTGCAGATTACTTTTCAAAAATTCGCAGGGCGGGAACTGACCTGGATAGAGCAGTTGTACTCATTACCGATGAACAGTATACCGCGTCAATTGAGCACCTTAAAAATATCACTTCACAGTACAGATACCGTGTTATTCGTGCACCTGCCCTGTGGCTTCTTGCTGAAACCTATGAAAAGATTGGAAATTATAAGTCCTCTCTTGAGACCCATCGACTGCTCATCACAGATGAGAGAATAACGGCACATAATAATTGGCATATACGTTCTGTCATCGCAGTATCAAAGTTATACAGAAATAAGCTTGTATCTGTTTCGGAAGATGGAACAGAAGCTACGCAAAAATATATCGATATAATCAGGAATAAAATTACATTGAAAGCGCAGAAGCCACCATTTTCACATCTCATCGAAAGCGGACTTGAGTCTGTTTACGCTTCTCAGAGTGTAGTTTATATCCATTGATCATCGATAACGACACCATAATAGATGAACTGAATACAGAACTCGGATTTTTATACTTAAAAGCCCAAAAATATGAAATGGCAGAAGAGACTTTTACGGGATTGGATTCAAATGTTGCTCAATTTGGTTTGGCGAGGGTTTACATAGATACCGGAAATTACAAAAGAGGAATGGATATTCTTGAAAATTTACTTGCCCACAATACAACTGGAAAATTAAGTGCATACTATCTCTATAACCTGTATGAATATGCTGAAATCCTTTTCGAAAAAAAACTCTTTAACGAGTCGATTGCATTATACAAAAACCTGCTCCTTCATGCCCCTAACAGTATCTATGCGGAATTGGCTTCCTATAAGCTGGCGACCTACTATTACGGCAAGGGAAACTACAAAGACGCCCTTCAATTCATTGATAAAACTATGAGTAACCAAAGAAGTGAGAAAGATGAAGACGCCTACCTACTAAAAGGATTTATCTATTATGATGACAGGGATTTTGTCCGAGCTCTTAAAGTATTTAATAACTTTCCTAAACGTTTTCCCGAAAGTACAAAGTTGAATACCGCTCGAGATTGGGAAGAAATGTGTGAAAGAAGCATCAAATACCTCGGTTGATGCCACCTTCAACATTACAAAAACTCATTAATATCGCTGCAAATACCAACGAATACATATTTTCAGAATAGATTGAAATATAATTTCTTATACATGTGTTAATTAATATAGGTAGGGTAGTTAAATTCGTCGTATTCAAATGGAATTGTATTAAAGATTCTTGCTTTTATTTTTAGTTTGTACTACCTTAACTTCATAATTAGGTATTGAGCGTTAGCGACTAATTGAGTGGGTGCTTTCCACCTGCGACTAAAGAATTACACGATCTGGACACGGACGAGAGCCACTCGAAGAGAGGCAAACCATGGAGGACAAAGAGAGAGCACTTGAAACCGCGCTGTTGGGTATTGAAAAACAGTTTGGCAAGGGATCGATAATGAAACTTGGCGCCCAAAGTACCGAACTGGGTATGGCCGTCATTCCAAGCGGGTCTGTTGCACTTGATATTGCATTGGGGATTGGCGGTATACCTCGGGGTAGAGTTATCGAAATTTACGGACCTGAATCCTCGNNTGTCCCTCCATATAATTGCAGAAGCCCAGAAACATGGTGGAATTGCTGCGTTTATCGATGCCGAGCATGCTCTCGACCCCCGATATGCGAAAAATTTAGGTGTGGATATAGAAAACTTACTCGTTTCTCAGCCTGATACCGGTGAACAGGCCCTTGAAATCACCGAATCACTTGTACGCAGCAGTGCACTTGATATTATTGTCATCGACTCGGTAGCTGCTCTCGTTCCACGAGCGGAAATCGAGGGAGATATGGGTGACGCGCACATGGGATTGCAGGCGAGACTCATGTCACAGGCACTCAGAAAATTAACCGCAGTTATCAATAAATCAAAAACGAGCGTTGNNNNAACCAGTGTTGTATTCATTAATCAGATACGGCTTAAAATCGGTGTCATGTTTGGCAACCCTGAAACAACCACGGGCGGAAACGCCTTGAAATTTTACTCCACGGTAAGGCTCGATATCCGCAAGATTGAAACAATCAAGAAGGGAACCGAGGCGATCGGAAACAGAGTAAAGGTAAAAGTTGCAAAAAATAAAGTAGCACCTCCCTTTAAAATCGCTGAGTTTGACATAATGTACGACCGGGGAATTTCGAAAGAGGGAGAAATGCTGGACCTGGGAACAAACCTTGGCATTATACAGAAGAGCGGTACCTGGTACTCTTATGGAGATGAGAGAATAGGTCAGGGTCGGGAAATCGCAAAAAAGTATCTTACCGATAATCCCACCGTTTTAGATAAAATTGAGAAAGAAATCCGCGACAAATTCTTCGTATCGTCAAAGATAAATAAAGTAAGCGTCAATGAGTAATAGCCAGAGGCTGTTGAATGATTGATGTCATTATATCCGGTGCTGCCGGACGAATGGGTAAGGCCAATACCGTCGTTTTTCATGAAAGCGACCGGGTACGGATTGTCGGTGCCATCGAGGCGGCAGATTCGAACTCTATTGGGCAGGATTCTGGAAACGTAGCTGGTATTGATAATATCGGCGTTTCAATAAGTGAAAATCTAGAAGCAATCGTACAAAAGGCAGAGGTAATCGTCGAATTTACGAATCGTGATACCACTTTAGCCCATCTCCAGATCGTCGACAAATACAAAAAGGCAATCGTCATAGGAACAACGGGATTCACCGCTGAACAGATGGATATTATAAAAGACCATTCGAAGCGCATACCGGTCCTGCTTTCACCCAATATGAGTGTGGGTGTAAACACGCTTTTCTATCTGGTGAAACGAGCTGCCGAATTGCTCGGGCGAGACTACGAAGTTGAGATACTCGAAATGCACCATAATCAGAAAAAAGATGCTCCTTCTGGTACAGCTTTGCAATTTGCCAGGATTGTTGCCGAGGCAAGGGGTACTAAACTGGGAAGAGCCGCAGTTTATGGGAGAGAGGGACTCATCGGAGAGCGAAAGAAGGACGAGATAGGTGTAATGGCTCTCAGATTGGGAGATGTTGTTGGTGAACATACAATTTTTTTTGGAAGCACCGGCGAAAGAATTGAGTTCAGCATTAAAAACAGCAGCAGAAAAACCTATGCCAGAGGTGCACTGAAAGCTGTACAATACATTGTTGGGAAAAAAAATGGTCTGCATACCATGGCTCATGTCCTTGGATTAGAATGACCATGACCAACTTATTCTAGTTTTTAAATAAATGGCTAAAACATATCTAGGATTAGGTTCCAACATTGGTGATAGAGAGGGGAACTTAATTCGGGCCATTTTGCTAATAAAAAAGACCTGTAACCTTTTGGATTATTCCTCGATATATCTGACTTCTCCAGTCGGATATGAAAAACAGGCTGATTTTCTGAATATGGCAATTGAGATTGATTCAGGTGATTGTGAGCCCTTTGAGTTACTCAACTTTGTGAAGTCAATTGAAAGTAAAATTGGAAGGCAGGAAACATTCCGATGGGGTCCGCGTCTCATCGACATTGACATACTGTACATGGAAGGTATATCGATTACCACTGAAAATCTGATTATCCCGCATAGCGAAATATTCAACAGGCTCTTTGTTCTAATCCCTCTTGCAGAGTTAACAGAATCGCTAATCATCGATAACATGAAGACTCGTTTAAAAGATGCAATCGCTCGTCTTTCACCTGGGAAAAATATTCACAATAATTCCACAGTGGGTGTATCTCTCTTTAAAGAAAGGGATAATTTAAGGCTACATGGATAAACCAGAAATTGAAAACCAATCCCATTTCGTAAAAATTAATAATTTTGAAGGCCCTTTCGACCTACTTCTCTATCTGGTTAAAAATTCGAAGATCAACGTGCATGAATTGAGCATTTCAAATATTACGGCCCAATATATCGAAACTATCAAAGAGGGTCGTATCAATCTTGATGCTGCCTCTGAATTTATCTTTGTTGCTTCTTATCTGCTTTATTTGAAATCGAGATCCCTTATTCCACAGGAACTATCACTGGGCGATGAAGAACCAGACGAGAGAAGGGAGTTCATTGAAAATCTCATAGAATACCAAAAGTACAAAAACGTTTCGCATGTCTTGAGGGAGGGTATAGAAACTAAAAACATACTGATACGGCAGGATCCGCAGCTTATTATCGATTTTAAGGATAGCGAGAACTGGGAAGAGGTATCCATTATCGATCTGATACTCGCTTTTGCTCGAGTCGCACGGGAAGTTGACAAAACAGCATTCAAATCCGTTGAAATGGAGGAGATATCGATTGAGGATAAAATTGATGAAATTTTGAATAATTTAATAAACGAAAGTCAATTGATGTTTGATGCTCTATTTCCATCGATATATTCCAAGTATGAACTCATCATAACATTTCTTGCGCTCCTTGAGCTTGTCAAGATGAAAAAGATCTTTATTTTGCAGCATAAACTTTTCGGAAGCATTAAAATTCTTAAAAGAGAAGGATCATAATGGGAGAGAGGGCCGATAAATATACTGTGCAATTGGTTGAAGCTCTGTTATTTCTTGAAAACGGACCTATTAATGTAAAATACATGTCAAAGATAACCGGGAAAGACACCGATGTAATTTATGATGCTCTGCATCAGTTTGAGGACCGATTAAAGTCAACTGAATCTGCTTTAACAATCAACAAAAATGAAAAAGGAGATTACCAACTTATTATTACACCTATTTTATACGAACGACTCGGACAGTATTATGATACACGGAAAAAACTCAGTCTTTCACCCCAAGCCCTCGAAACACTCTCCATAATTGCGTACAAACAGCCGGTTACAAGGGCTGAAATTGAAAAGATAAGGGGTGTCAATGTCGGATATATTCTAAGAGTACTTCTTGAATATGAGATGATAAAAATCAGAGGGAAAAAAAATGTGCCGGGGAGACCTATTCTCTACGGCACGACCAGTAAATTTTTACAGTATTTCGGATTACTTAGCCTGAAGGACCTACCCTCAATCAGTGAATTTGAGAGGACCTGAACAAGGTAAAGGAAACCCTTGCCTTTCATTAGGTTACAGAAACTAATTGCGCGATATGGAATAACCTCAAGAAGAAAGGCTGAACTACTGATCACTGAAGGAAGGGTGAGGGTAAATGGAAGGGTAGTAAAAAAGCTTGGAACGAAAGTACCCGACTACGCTACCATAGAAATTGACCAACAGGTAGTCAATCGAAAAATTAGTCCCCGCTACATCATGATGAATAAGCCACCCGGCTATCTTTGTTCAAAGGCAAGACGTGAGGGAAGATCAATCATTTATGATCTCATCGATAGTCGATATGTGGAGAATGGTCTTTTCAGCATCGGAAGGCTTGACATGCAGTCTGAAGGCTTGCTTCTTTTAACAAATGATGGTGAATTTGCGCAGAAGGTAGGCCATCCCTCAGGGGGAATCGTAAAAAAATATCTCGTACTCACCGATAAGAATATTCCATATAATTTCATTGATGGGTGCAAAAATGGAATTTATATTAAGGGGGAACGTTACTCGATACAAGATTATAAAAAGCTAGGTGCCAGAAAGGTTGTGATAAGTCTCGTTGAAGGGAAAAACAGAGAGATTCGCAAACTCTTTTCCCAAATCGATCTCAATGTTATCAAGTTGAAGAGGATTGCTATTGGCCCACTTGAGTTGGGCTCACTATCACCAGGTGAAGTAAGAGAATTGACCCAAAGAGAGTTGAACAAACTCCTCCACAAAGAAACGGGCACATACTGATTTATTTGAAATATTGCTACCGTTCGTATCAGAAACGATTAAAGAAAAAAGGGCTGCTAACCGGTGATTATTGCAATAGATGGTCCTGCCGGATCTGGAAAAAGCACCGTTGCGAAGTGTGTTGCGAAAACGATGGGCATGCTTTACCTCGATACGGGGGCAATGTACAGAGCCTTCACCAACTATGTATTGGAAAATCGAGTTGCCCTTGAAGATACAGTTGGGATACAAAAACTACTACAAGAATTTGAAATCGACTTAAACGGCGTTCATGTTTATGTTAATGGGGAAGATGTCACCAAGGAAATCAGAAGTGAAAAGGTTACAGAGAATGTAAGTTATATATCCAGTCTGGCATTTGTTCGTAAAAAAATGGTTGAACTTCAAAGGGACATGGGTAAGAATAGGGATATTGTTGCAGAGGGCAGGGATATCGGTACCGTTGTTTTCAAATCCACAAGATACAAATTCTATCTCGACGCAACAATTGAGGAGCGAGCAAAGAGAAGGCTCAAGGATGAAAAGGATGAATCTTCAACGATGAGTGAGGGTGAAGTGATGGATAAGATCCGTCAAAGAGATGCATACGATAGTACTCGTGAACTATCTCCGCTGAAAAAGGCTCAGGATGCAATATTTATTGATTCAACCCGCATGTCCATTGAGGAGGTTTGTAATTTCATAGTTGGAAAAGTTAAAGGAGCATAAAGAGGAGTTTTAGACCATGGAGAATCATGATGAACTGGAATTGCAAAACAGTACTGAAACCAAAAGTTCAAGCTCAGAAGATGTAGCCGATACTGGGCCAGAAGAGACGTTCAACGAGGCTTTTATCGATGATCTCTCCTTATTCGAGGAGGGAAAAATTNNAAAAATTGTAGAAGGGATAGTTGTTGCTTCGACTGCAGATTCTGTTTTCGTCGACATTGGTTACAAATCTGAGGGAGAGATTCCAAAGGGTGAGTTCAAAGAAGAGCCAGAGCAGGGTGAAAAGATAAGTGTCATGATTCTTAGAATGGAGAATCGCGAGGGGAGGTTGGTACTTTCAAAACAAAGGGCAGATGAAATAGTAAAGTGGAACGAAATACAGAAGTCTCATAAAGAAGGGATTCCAATTGAAGGGAAGATAGTCGATAAAACAAAGGGTGGCTTCAAAGTTATCGTTGAGGATAATTTTCAGGCATTTCTTCCATTATCGCAGGCTTCTTTAAAACGTGTGGAAGATCCAAGCTCATACATTGGTCAAGAACTATTGTTCAAAATCAACAGAATTGAGGGTAAGAACAACATCGTACTCTCACACAGGAAATATCTGGAAGAGTTACGCGAAAAAAAGATTGAGGAATTTTTCGGTACAAAAACAACGGGTGATACCGTCAAGGGAGTGGTGAAAGATATTGTTAATTATGGTGCCTTTGTGGATTTGGGTGGCATCGACGGACTTTTACATACCAATGACATTGCATGGGGGAGAGTGGATAATCCTCGGAAGTACATCGAAGAGGGAGAATCTATTACCTGTAAAATCCTCTCCCTTGATGAAAGCAACAGAAAAGTATCGCTTGGATTAAAGCAGCTCCGGTCCGATCCTTGGGAATCATTTGAAAGTCGCTATAAAAAGGGGCAGCGGTACAGGGGTGTAGTGAATAAGATAATTAATTTTGGCGCATTTATTGAACTCGAAGAGGGGGTTGAAGGTTTACTGCATGTTTCTGAGCTTTCATGGACAAAGCGTATAAATCATCCAAATGAAGTTCTGAAAGTTGGGCAAAGGGTTGAGATTATGATTCTCGACTATGATTTGCAGAAAAAAACCGTGTCTCTGGGTCTAAAGCAGGTGTTACCAAATCCATGGGACGATATTGGCACTCGGTATCCAGTAGGATCAAAGGTAAAGACCAAAATAATCCGTGTCCTTAAATTTGGTCTTGTGCTGGAGCTCGAAGAGGGGATCGAAGGTTTTTTACACAGTGATGACATCTCCTGGACAAAGCAGGTAAAAAATATTTCAGATATATATAAAAAAGAACAGAAAATAGATACCGTGGTCCTTTCAATAGATAGCTCGGAAAAAAAGATAAAACTTGGCCTAAAACAGCTTCAGGATAATCCCTGGACCAGCTTGAAGGAAAAGCACCCAAAAGGGAGCATTGTGACAGGAAAAGTCACGAGTATAGTCGATTTTGGTGTCTTTGTACAGGTTGATGAGGATATAGAGGGTCTTATACACATTTCTCAGCTGTCAAATGAGAGGGTTGAGGACCCCAATACTGTTTGCAATGTGGGGGATGAAATTAAAGCAGCGGTTATTGATATTGATGAGAACAAGAAGAAAGTGACTCTCAGTGTGAGGGAGTATCTCAATCATCTTGAAGAAAAAGAAATTACGAAATACCTGGACAACGACGGGACTAAAACCGCTTCGGTTACCCTGGGAGACCTTATTGATAAATCGAAGATAGGAAGATAGATGCAGTCGCAAATTAAAACCAGAGATTTTGAAGAAATTATCAAAATCAGTATGCTCATCAACTCGACATTTGATATCAATGAAGTATTGAAAAGAATAATGGATTCTGCCAATAAAATGGTGGAAGCCGAAGCGAGTTCACTTCTTCTTATCGACGAAACCACCAATGATCTCTATTTTCATGTCGCACTTGGAGATAAAGGAGAGGCGGTAAAAAAGTTCACCCTGAAAATGGGCGAAGGAATAGCAGGCTGGGTCGCACAAAACTCGAAACCCCTCCTCGTTCCTGATGTTCACAAAGATGATAGATTCTATAGAGATATAAGCAAGAAAATCGATTATAAAACAAAATCAATCCTCTGCGTTCCACTTAAGTTAAAAGATAAAACGATCGGTGTGCTTGAAGTTATTAATAAAGTTGGTGGTGGATCCTTTAATCCAGAAGATCAAAGTATTCTCGAAACTTTTTCAAATCTCGCCGGTGTTGCTATTGAAAATGCCCGTCTGTATCAGGATATTAAATTCGAAAATATAAACCTGCGTAAGGAACTTATAGATGGTATGCATCCTTCAGAACTCATATGTGATTCTCGGATAATGAAAGAAAAATTGGAAATGGCCGACCAGGTATCGGAAACAAATACGACTGTACTGTTGCTCGGTGAAAGTGGCACCGGTAAAGAGCTGTTTGCAGAACATATTCATTACAAGAGTAGTAGAAAAAATAATCCTCTGATAAAAGTCAACTGCGCGGCAATACCGGAGAACCTGATCGAATCAGAACTTTTTGGTCACGTCAAAGGTGCGTTTACCGATGCGGTAAGTGATAAAATGGGGAAATTCGAACTTGCCAATGGCGGTACGATATTTCTCGATGAGATTGGCGAATTATCATACCTCGTACAGTCAAAATTATTGAGAGTACTTCAGGACCACATCGTGCAGCGAGTAGGGGGGACAACATCCAAAAAGGTAGATATTCGTCTCGTTGCGGCGACCAACAAGAATCTCTATGAAGAGGTAAAGTATAACCGGTTCAGAGAGGATCTCTTTTTCAGACTTAATGTTTTTCCAATTTACATTCCCCCACTCAGGGAAAGAAGAGAGGATATCCCGAGGCTCGCTGAACATTTTTTAAAAAATTTCAATAATGATCTTAAAAAGAATATTAAAGGATTTTCAAGAGAGGCTTTGGAAATATTAAAGGGCTACTACTGGCCGGGCAATGTTCGCGAACTACAAAATGTCATAGAACGGGCAGTAGTGCTCAGTAAAAATGATACCATTGATGCCAAGGAGCTTTATCTCGGGAGTGAAAATATATCCCCAAAAGGTATTGATGTTGAAAAGGCTCTACCACTAAAAGAAGCAATAAATGATTTTAAAAGGGACTATATTACAAAGGTTCTCGAAAAGGTGGGGTGGAAACAGACGAAGGCATCAGCCCTCCTTAAAATACAGAGGACCTATCTTTCTAGACTGATCAGCGAGCTCCATATCGCAAAAGTATAATTCACCTTAAGACGAATTAATAATCCCTGTGTATTGAATATTGGAGGAACGATAAATGGGTAAGAAGCGTGAACCGAAGGAGGATCTCCTTACCAAAATAACGAAAAAAACTGAGCAATTTATTGTAAGGTATCTGAAAATAATACTCACTTCGATTGGGGCTGTTGTTGTTATCTTGGCTGCTTATCTCTCGATTAATTTTATCCTTTCCAGGAAAGCAACAATTGCAGAAAGCGCATTTGGGAAGGTGTATCTCGTATATAACCGGATATTGAACGATACCTCCCTGGATTCAGAAAATAGGGACGAACAACTCATCAATTTAAACGAAGACTTCAAGTTTGTTCTTGAAGAGTATCCGAGATCGGCGGCAGCATCAAGAAGTGCCTATTACATAGGCAATATTCTATTTCGTGCAGGAAAATATGAGGAAGCACTGCAATATTATGTCAAAGGATCACTGATAAAGAAGAATAACTATAGTGCACTTCTCAGTTTACAGGGGAAGGCGAGCTGTTATGAACAGCTTGAGAATTATGAAAAGGCCGAAGAAGTGTATAAGACAATAATAAGGATGTATGAAGAATCCTTTATCATACCAACCGTGCGCTTTAATCTCGGCCAGCTCTACGAAAAGCAGAACAAGATTGATGCTGCAAGAGAAGAGTACAACGTGATCGTTTCAGATTATAGTTGGAGCAGCTGGTCACAACTGGCACAAAAGAGGATACTGCTGTTAAAGGACACATGAGGTAAACGGTTTACACGATTGACTTATTGAGGAGGTTATGATGGAAAAGGAAAAAGAGAGAAAGAGAAAGATTCTGACCTCAAAAAATATGAGCCTGTTAATTGGGGTTTTGATCATAATAGTAATGGTCTCTCTCCTCCAAAGAACCATCATTATCGACGCAATCGAATCGAAATCGATGAATCTCAACTTTTTTATGACCGATGTTTTTCATCGTCCTGAGGAAATTGCCGAGGGTGTGTATAGAATAAATAAAGCAAAGGGATTGAGAGATGATGTGGTAATTTTTGGATTTGATGAAAAGAGCCTTGCAGAGCTCGGTAGGTATCCATGGAATAGAACTGTCTATGCAAAATTCTTGAGTAATTTAAATGCTGAAGAAGAAAATAAACCACGAGGTGTTCTTATTGATGTTCTCTTCACAGAGGATTCACAAAATAAGAGCGAGGATAGAGTGCTTGCACAGAGCCTCAAAACTTACCGAGACAATACAGTTATTGATTTATTTGCCGATACGAGCAGCCAGATACCGAGTGTGGGTGAATCCGTTCAGAAAAGAATCGACAGCATAAGTATAATGGGAATCCCTTCAAATGATAGCTACGAACAGTACATCAATGTAATAACGCCGCCCATCATGGAATTAATTGAAAGTGGCGTTACCATCGGCCCGGCAACTGCTCTTCCAGGTATGAATGCCCGTTTGGCCACAAAGGGTGCGGATAAGATTACACGCCGTTTTGCCATGGTAGTAAAGATAAAAGACCGTTACTATCCTTCAACAGTTCTCCTGCTCGCAATGCTCTACTACAATGTACAACTCGAAAATGTTACCGTAAATATGGGTGAGAACATTATACTGCGGGATGCAACGATACCAGCCTCTGATGCAGGACCTGAGAGAATTAGAGATATCATTATTCCAATAGATGAGCAGGGCACATTACTCATCAACTTCTATGGCAGACAGGGTTCATTTCAAGTAAGGTCTTTTTCCGATGTTGTCGAGGGGAGGGTGAGCTCACGCTATTTCAGAGACAAGATTGTGCTTGTTGGTGTATATGCCGAAGGTCTGCAGGATATTCATCAGGTACCCTATGGTAATATGTTTGGCATTGAGATGATTGCTAATGCTGTTACCCAGCTTTTAAATGGTCATTTCATTACTTTCTCTAAAGATTATATAGACATAGTGCTTATCATATTCTTTGGTCTCCTTATAAGCTATATAGTTGGAAGGAAGTCGATTCTCTACAGTTATATAGCCATTGGAGCACTCTCTGTGATATACTTCTTCGCTGTAATTTTTGTCTTTGATCGGTACCGCTATGTTCTCAATCTGAGTGCACCGCTTATAACGGGAGTTCTCACGCTTTTTTCGATGATCGTGTATCGTATTCTAACAGAGGAACGGGAGAAAAGGGCAATTCAGGGTATGTTTTCCAATTATGTTAGTAAACGAGTGGTCGATGAGCTCCTGAAAAACCCGGAAAAACTCGAACTGGGAGGTGAGGATAAAGAGATTACCGTTCTTTTTTCAGACATCAGGGGTTTCACCACATTATCGGAAAAACTGACACCACAAGAGCTGGTTTCCCATCTAAAT
>JABAOF010009558.1_pt6 | contig 18034 bp, 16 predicted proteins | sample 7062171 | NCBI WGS metagenome assembly JABAOF01 (sample SAMN14538628, study PRJNA623070) | marine sediment metagenome | biome: marine biome [ENVO:00000428]; feature: marine pelagic biome [ENVO:01000023]; material: deep marine sediment [ENVO:00002113] | place: India: Gulf of Khambhat ...
TCCAGCTGCAGGGCCTTCTCGTACGCGCGGGCCTCGTCGGCCTGACGCGCTTCGATCCGGTGGTAGCAGTTGCCCAGCAGCAGCCACCAGTCCGCCCGCTGCGGCTCGGAAGCCAGGGCGATCTCCAGCCAGTCCGCCGCCTGCGGAAACCGGTTCGCCGCCAGTGCCTCCCGCGCCGCCTTGTAGGCCTCAGCAGCTGTCAGCTCGTCCGGGCCGGCCTCCTGAGCCCACGCCACCGCGGGCACCGCCACCAGAATCGAGCCGGCCATCAGCGCATGGACCAAACGAAACACAACCGAACCTCCTTTCAGCCGACGAATCAGCCCCCAAACTGCAATCGTCTCTTGCTATCTGTTCAGACGCCCGAGCCGACCCAGCGGTTCCAAGCGAGTCCAGAGACAAAGCGTAGTCCGTGTAGCTGGCGGGCCTTGACTTTGATTGTCCCGCTACCTACCTTTCTCGCTCCGCGGGGCGACGGGATCGTCTCACTTGGAGCAAGGATGAAGTAATCCTGACGAGTGAAACCACGAAAGGAGCGGCACGTGGAACTGGGCTGTAGCACGATCTTGTATGGCGGGCACGATCTACAAGCCGCGTTGAGCAACATCGCACAGATAGGCTACAAGGCCATTGAGCTGTGCGCTATCGGCGGGATGGCCGAGCACCTCTCGCCCGATGCCGACGAGGCGACCTGCGAGGGGATTAAGCAAGCCATTGCCAAGCATGGGCTGGTCATCGAATCGATCGGCGCGTCCGGGGACATCACGAGCCCACAGGGTCGCCAGCGTTTTACGAAGCTCATGCGGCTGGCGTCGCGGCTGGGCGCACCGGCGCTGACCACCGGCTCGGGCGGGCAATCCGATGATGAAGAAAGCTTCAAACAGGTGGTGGCCAATATCAACGACCTGGCCAAGGCTGCCGCGGACAACAATGTGAAGATCTCCATCAAGCCGCACGTTCGGTCCGCCGTTTACGACACCATCACGGCCAAGCGGTTCATGCAGCAGGTCGATCGGCGCTGGGTTGGGCTGAACATCGACGCGAGCCATCTCTGGCGGACGCCCACAAAGGAGGACCCCGAGGAGACGATTCCCACGGTTGCCGAGTACGTCGTCACCGCACGGATCCGCGACACGCTGAGTCGCGAGATTCCCATCGGCCCGCCCGAGACGCAGGTGCCCGGCGGCGGGGCGATGAACATTGCAGCGATCTGTTCGGCGCTGAAGCGCATCGGCCAGGCCAAGTACGCCGTGCTCGAAATCGTAGGGACCAAGGACTTTGACCTGGCCAAGGTCAACGAGATCGTGAAGACCTCCTTTGACAGGCTCAGCCCTCTGTTTGCCTGAGAACTCACGAGCACCGCAAGTCGCTCGCTTGCGCGCAGGGCCCGGCCGGCCCGCCGGGAATTCGGCCCCGGCGAATGATTCGGAGGATGATCATGCTTCGTGCAGCAGTGATCGGAATGGGAGGCATCGGCAACCGGCACGCAGACTGCATCGCCGCGCATCCGAAGGCGTCGGTGGTAGCTGTGTGCGACGTTGCGAAGGACAAGGTGGGCGCGGCTGCGAAGCGGCTCGACGTGAAGGCCTACCATGATGTTGAATCGATGCTCCAAGCCGAGGAGCTTGACTTCGTCAACGTCTGCACGGGTGGGTTCGAGAACGGCGGCGATCATTACGAACCGACCATGCAGTGTCTGCGCGCCAGCTTGGACGTGCTCTGCGAAAAGCCCATCTCCAACAAGATCCAAGAAGGTCGCGAGATGGTCGCCCTGGCAGGACAGAAGCAGCTCCGGCTGGGCATTAACCTCAACCACCGCTTCGTCGAGCCGGCCTACCGTGCGAAGCGCTGGATCGACGAGGGCAGGCTCGGACAATTGCTCATGATCAACATGACCATGTGGATCGACAATCCGAACGAGAGCTCCCCATGGTTTCACCTGCGGGCGCTGCACCCGCACAGCATAGACGTGATGCGTTATTTGTGCGGTCCGATCAAGCGCGTGCAGGCGTTCTGTTCGCGCGGGCCGAAGGCCGACGGGCCGCGAGTCTGCTACTCGAACGCCCAGGTCAATATGGAGTTCGCCAACGGCGTAGTGGGCCACCTGACCGGCAGCTACGACAGCAACCCGAGGCACAACCTGGAACGGTGCGAGGTGCTGGGCAGCGAAGGACGGCTGGTCATCGAGAACTGCTTCGAAGAACTGGTCTTCTACCCGAGGCGCAGTGATGAGTTGACGGTGTGGCACAACGGGATCATGGGTCAGGTGGGCAGCTTCGGCGATACGTTCAGCAATCGAATCAACAAATGGATCGATCAGCTGACCGCCGGCGATCCGCCAGACAAGATCGTCGCGTCGGGCGAGGACGGCTTGGCGGCACAAGAGGTCATCGAGGGGGCCATTCGAAGCTTCGAGAAGGGCACCATCGTCGAGGTCCAGGGTTAGGCCGGCTCGCGGCGCTTTGCGATCCGGCCGGCTGCAGCGAAGCGCTGGCAATCCTGTCCAACTGTCTGCGTTCGTGGGGTGTTCAGTCTGTTCGAGTTCGGACGATCCCAACAAAGGGGCCGGCGGTCAACGAGCGGCAAACGATGACGCGGCTGCCGAACATCCTGCTGATCATGATCGACACGCTTCGGGCGGATCATCTCTCCTGCTATGGCTACGTTCACCAAACCAGCCCTGCCATTGCCTCGCTGGCGGCGGAGGGCGTCGTTTGTGATCAGTTCTTAGCCAACGGTATTCCGACGCAGCCGGCCGAGGCCACGCTGCTGACGGGGCGAACGCCGCTCGCCCACGGTGTAGTCGCGCACGGCGGCGGGACATTCATCCCTGCCGATGCGGCGGTGCTGACTGAGGTACTTGCTGCTGAGGGCTATCAGACCATTGGAATCGACGAGATGGCCCGAAAGCGCCCGGACTTTTCGCGCGGATTCCAGCGCTGGTGGCCTCCAAGCGGCCCCGAGCCGCACGCAGTGACCATCCCCGCGGACCGCGTTGGCGAGGCCCTGATGGATCTGCTGGACGCCAGCCGGGAACCTTTCTTTTGCATGGCGCGCTACTGGGATCCGCACACGCCCTACCTACCCCCGACGAGTTATCGTCGCTTGTTCTATGACGGCGATCCGGCAGCACCAAGCCGCCCGTCTTTGGACGAACTTGCAGATCGCCCGATGATGGACATTTGGCAAGACACCTGGTTCCGACAGCTGGGGACGGACGTAAGGGACGTTGACTACATACGCGGCCTGTACGATGGGGCCATTCGGTTCTGCGACGACTCACTTGGGCGGGTGTTCACCAGGCTGCGGGCGGCAGGTATCGACGAGCGTACGTGTGTGCTAATCATCGGCGACCACGGGGAATCGCTGACCGAGCACGGCATATACTTCGAGCATCATGGTCTGTTCGACGCCGTCGTGCGGACGCCGATGATCGTTCGGTATCCGGAAGGTGGCCTGTCGGGCGGCCGGCGCGTGGCAGGAATCATCGAGCATCAAGACCTGCTGCCGAGCCTGCTAGAACTTATCGGGGGCCCGGCTCCTGCAGGCGTTACCGGCTCGTCGAAGGCGGCGCTGTTACGGGGCGACGACGAGTTCGGTGACGATCGAGCGGTCTTCTGCTCGGAGTGCACCTGGCTGGCGGCGCGGTCGATCCGGCGCGGCCGGTACAAGCTGATTCACTACCTCTGGGACGAGCTGTACGGCCAGCCCGACATGGCGTTGTATGATCTGGCTGCTGATCCTCAAGAGACCGAGAACTTGGCCGAGGGGCGCCCCGACATCCGTGACGAGATGCTCGATGAGCTTCAGCAGTGGGTCAGTCAGAACCTGGAACGGCACGGCTATGCGGTGGATCCGCTGATAGATCCCGGTGTCACGTTGTCGAAGAGATGGCTAGCACAACGGAGCTGCGGCAGATGAATGTTGTCCTTATCTGCATTGACACTCTTCGGGCTGACCGTCTCGGCTGCTATGGGTTCAGCCGTCGGACAAGTCCACACATTGACCGTGTTGCCGAACAAGGCGTGGTGTTCGAGAAGTGCATCAGCCCTTCGATCCCGACCCACCCAGGGCACACGAACATGCTTACGGGGCGAGACGTGTTCAGCCACCAGATCGTCTGCCAGGGTTCGGCTAGGGTGGAGCTTGACGAGGAGATCCCGACGTTGGCACAGCTGCTGCAACAGGCAGGCTACTTCACGGCTGCGGCGGACAACCTCGGTCGGTGGTTCAATCGCGGCTACGAACTCTATCAGGGCTACAGTTGGGAGCGGGACACCTCCGGGCCCTGGCGCAAGGCTGAGGCCGTCAACAAAGCAGCCTTCGAGGTGCTCGAAGAAGCTATCGGCCGCCGGCAACCGTTCTTCTTGTTCCTGCACTACTGGGACCCCCACACGCCGTACCTGGCTCCCCCGCCGTTCAACCGGATGTTCTACAGCCGTTCGCGCAACGAGAAAGACCCGAGCATCCACGCGCTGGACCAGATGTGGGCCGGCTACGACGCCTTCCGATTCTATTTCGCGAACTGGCTTGGCGGCATGGGAGCCGTGACCGATCCCGAGTACGTCAACGCGTTGTACGACGCCGAGATCGCCTACTGCGACTCGTGCCTGGCCGAGCTGCTGACACGCCTGGACGAAGCCGGCAAGGCCGAAGATACGCTGCTGATTCTCACCTCGGACCACGGCGAGGAGCTGGACGAGCACCAAATGTGGTGGGATCACCACGGCATGTACGAAACGAACCTTCATGTGCCTCTGATCATGCGGTGTCCTTCGCGGCTCCCGACAGGCCGACGTGTTAAGGGCACGGTGACCCTGACGGACATCGTTCCGACCGTGCTCGAGCTGCTCGGGCATCACGAACTTCTGGCCGGCCACGAGTTGGAGGGCCGGAGCATGCTCCCGGCCATCGCGAAACGGCGCCGAAGGGAGCTGCATCCGCAACTGTACATCACCGAGTGCACGTGGATGAAGAAACGCGGGCTCCGGACGCGGCGGCACAAACTCATCCAGCGATTGACCGAATCCGACATGCACGGGCGGCCCGAATTCGAGTTGTACGACTTGCAGGCGGACCCGCAAGAACAGCACAACCTAGCCGAGCAGCAACCCGGCCTTCGAGACAGAATGTTGCGTCAGCTCGAAACCATCCGCGACCGCCGGCTCAAGCAAACCGGAAAACCGGACCCTCACTCCTATCAAGACATTACGCTGAGGCAAGTGGGCGACATGGCGGTAGCGATACCTGAGGACCAGCGGCTGGAGTAGTCGCGTGAGCTGTGCGGGAAGTGCGGCGGGCCCTGCGACTGCGACACCGGCCAGCCATTTCGACCGCGGCACACGACGATCGATCGGAGCAGGGCTTGCAGCCAACCGGTTCGAGAGGGCTCGCGCCGTTAGGTGTGGGTATTCCAGTAGTGGGTCGCGAACCGATTTGCCACAGTACCATCCCCTGTGTGTAGGTAGAATAGAGGCTGGCGGGGCCCGTGTCGGCTCACGGCGAGCTGAGGCGAACGGTGCCGATCGGGCCCCGCTGTGGTTTCGCCCTTCCCGGGTACCTCGGCAACTGCTTCGTCGGCAGGCGCGCCGAGCCCGTATCTACCAGTTGTGGAAGTCCCCTCTGCGACGACGTAGCCTACCCCGCGCGCCGAATGATATGCAGCTGACCGGTCGGATTCCACGCGTGTTCGCGGCGAAGCTTATCGTGTGGCTGGCCGGGCCGAATGGCCGCGTGCTGAGCTCGTCCGGCACAGAAGGTGCGACAAGGGAAGATCAAAGATCAGGGCCGCCTCCTCAATTGGAGGCGGCCCTGAGACTTGCGGTCCAAACCTTCCCACCCCGTCGGGGCCCGTTACATCGGGCCCGTCAGCCCGAAGTTTGCCTGGAACGTAGCGAAGTCAATCAGGTCCACGTCATTGTCTTCGTCCACGTCGGCACGGGGACATGGGATGTTGTTTCCGCCCGTGCCGTCGGTGCCCCCGCCGGGGCCGCTATAGCAGTCCTGCAGGACGGTCAGGTCGGTGGTGTCCACGTCTCCGTCACGGTCGAGGTCGCAGATGTTGCCCATCCACGGCCCGCCGCCTTCCGCACAGCAAATGATCTGGTCCACGTTGGCCATGTTCCACGTGGCCCCCGCGTCGGCCGAGAGGGTGATCCGAAGCGCGATCGCCTGGACCTCCATCGGAATGCTCCCACGGAAGAAGTTCGCCGCGGGCAGACGGTGATGGTTGTTCGGATCGTTGCCGGTGTAGTATCCGTTGATCTCGGCCACCGTGACGTAGGTGTCGGCACTGTCGTAGTCCACCGGGGCCGAGCCGTTGTTGTTATAGCCGACCTCCCACAGCTGGTGGACATTCCACGGCTTGGGCTCGTCCGGCCGGCTGATGTACTCCTCGCGGCTGTGGAGATGGACCCACCCGGCGACGTTGTAGATGGTCTCGGCGCCGCCGGGGTTGAGGGTTGTTACCACCTGTCCGAGCGTCTCGGTGAACGCGAACCCACTGACGACGGTGCCGGCATAGTAGCTGCTGGCCTCCGCGGCAATGATGCTATTCGTGCCGGAGGGCGAGACGCCAACGCCCAGCGTGGCACTCCAGCCGGTCAGATCACCGAGCTCGAAGCCGCCGTTGGTCAGGCTCGTGTCGCAGCCCTCGGCCGGCGTGCACTCGTCGATGTCCGGCGGATCGCCGCCCGCCGTCCAATCGAGCGTCAGCAGACCGTAATCGACGCAGTCCACGTCGTTATCGCAGTCGATGTCGGCCAGCTCACAGCCTCCAGGAACGCCACCACCCTCGCCCGTGTAACAGCTCTGGAAGGTGGTCACGTCGTCATTGTCAACGTCGCCGTCCTGGTCCAGATCGCCGGCTGCGTATGTTGCACAACCGCCGCCCTCACCGAGCACGCTGCACTGGATGTCATCCAGCGCGACAATATTCTGGTCCTGCGGGGTCACGTTCGTGGTCGTTACACGCAACACGACCTTGGTCGGACAGATGTCCCCGACGCCCAGGTTCACCACCTCGAAGTGCGTCATTTGCACCCACGAGGCAAGACAGGCAGGGGCATCGCCCGCCGATCCGNNGCATCCCCCGCCGATCCGGTGGCGTCGTATGTGACAAGCGGAACCCACTGCAGGCACGGATCATCAGCCGTGGGAACGCGTCCGTCGGGGCGATACCCCAACTCCCACGTTTGCGTAATAGTTGTTGGATATCCGGTACCGAACGTACTCGCGCCCAGCATGTAATACGCCGAGAGATCGACCGTCAGTGTACCCCCACCGGGGCTGATCACGTCCACGAGGTGCGAGAGGCTTTCGGTATTGCCAGGCCCGCCGAAGCCCTGCATGTCGGAACTCGCAAAGGCGTAGTTGTTGCCCTCAGGCGGGTTCCACATGTTCGGTGGCTCGCCCTGGGGGTCACCGCATATTTCCACGAAGTCCATCGAGGCGACGATGCTCGTCTCGCCGGCGCTGGACACCCAATCGTCCAGCGTGCCCTTTTCGAACCCGCCGTTGCTGATGAACGCGGGACAATTGCTGTTCGGCAGGGGCGGGTCCACGCCGTTTTCATGTCCGAGGATGATCAGACTCGAGAAGTCCTCACAGTCCACGTCGCTGTCCAGGTCAATGTCAGCGGGCCGGCAACCGCCAGTAGGCGGGCCGCCGAAACAACTGTCGAACGCAGTGAAGTCATCGACGTTGACTACGCCATCGCAGTTAATGTCCCCGGGCGCTGCGTCTGCGCACGGGCAGTTGGCGTACGGCAGCACGGGGCTCGGTCCGTCGTAGGGCGAGCCGACGCTCCATTCCTCGATCAGCGTCTGGAAGTCGTCGCAATCGACATCGTTGTCGCCGTCGATGTCAGCGACCGCGCACGGGCCTGTTGGCGCCTGGCCGAAGCACGGATCGAAATACGTGTCGAAGTCCTCGATGTCCACGTCGGCGTCGCCGTCAAGATCCGCGTGCCGAACGATTGGAGTGACCCCAGCGCCTTCACTCCAGTAATGGAAATTCGTGTAAACTTCGGCCTCCTGGTTGCTGCTGTCGCAGGGCGACCACTTGAACCGCAGGCCGCCCGACATATTGGCTACGCCATACATGTGGTACGGGGCTTCCGTGCGATCGTCGATCCATACCTCCCACCTGTTATTCGGCGGCGTGCCCGGCTCGAAGCGAAGCCGGACCGTGTGCCACGAGCCCGGGGCCATCACGACTCTTCTTTTGCCGCCAACGTCCTGGACGCCACCCCACAAGACCGTGTTCAGCTCCTTCTCCAGGCCCCAGCCCCCAAGCACACGCCAGCCGTGCCAGTGCGGGTTGTAGTTGAGCTGAATCCTGTTGTTATCCTGGATGTCCATGCGAGGGTGTGTCCGGGCCTCCTCGAAGCGGACGACCCACACCTTCCAGAGCTGCTCTTTGACCGGGCCGTTCGTCGGCTCGGTGACCCATTGCCCTTTGTCCTTGTAAACGATCTTCGCCGGGTCAAGCCCTGAGCCAATGTCTTTGTCTGACAGATCGTGCCAGACGTCCAATCCAGTGGGGTTGGCGGCATGGCCGCCGGGCAAGAACTCGCGCAGACATGCGTCCAGGGGGTCGCCGGAGCAGCCCTCCAAGCCCCAGCCGGGAAAGAACGTGGTGAAATCGACCAGCTCATGTTGCTCATCGGGGCCGGTCTCCCACTCGCCTGCCTCCGGCTCGTACATCTTCCACGCGTCCCAACCTAGGGCTGGAACCGTAACGACTCCAAGCAGCGTAATAGAAAGCGCCGCCGCGTGCACGTGAAGCTTCATACGTAAACCTCCTTACAGGCCCTTCCAAACACTTTCGGGGCCGCAACGGCCGTTCTGCGGCCCTGACTTGAACGTGTTTCGGACGCTGGCTGGAGAGGGTAAGCTCGTCGCCCGCCCCGACTTGCTCACGCACATCCGGCGCGGGTGGGCCGGGCCGATCAACCCCGTTTCCCACTCCATCCGCCACCAGAGTACCACGACTTGCGGGTCACGTCAAGGGTGCATCGGTGAAGGATATGGCGTATCCTATTATATTTACGAGGGTTTGCACGCACGGGATTGGCCGCCAAGAACTCGTGTGCAGCCGCGCCCGTCGCCTGCATGGACCCGAGCCCGGCGACCGGTCAAGGGGCTGGCACAGTGCACCGGGGGGGCTCGCCAGCGATGCCAGAGCATGTTCCCGCCCGAGACGCTGACATATCATCCTCGAGCGCGGTCCCGAGCGGGTTCTGTGGCCTGCGAGAATCCGATCCGATTCGTAGGGCGTGAGTCTCAGGAGCGACGCCGTCCGGCGGCGTGAGTTTCTGACACTGGTGGGTAGGATAGATCGGTCGGTGAGAGCCACGGGAATACGTCGCGCGAACTGGCTGTCGAGGAGACGGCGCTGGCTTGGCGGTCGGTTAACTGCGCGCCACGCGCAGGCAGCGGACAAGCGGGCAGGAGCGGCAGCCGGGCGTGCAAGAGGACACCTACTGCCTGTCCGGCTGACCGTCTCGGAGTTGCCCGTACCGTCTCGCAGCCAAGGGGCTTTCGAGCAACCTGGGTGTACATCCGAGAATCTTCGGCAACATGGCTCGCGATGATGGGTCACCAGACCGTTTCAATCCGCTGGATTACGCTCCTAGTCGTCCCAGAGTTGGGGGTAGCGCTGACGGCGGCAGGCGAGTCCCCGCGGCGCGATCTGCCGGCGATTCGCATAGCCGCGGGCATGCCCACCGGGCAAGCTCAAGAGGACGCAGTCCACGGCATCCACAGCGGCGCGTGGCTGGACGTTCGCGTGGTAGTAAGGAACCCAGCGGGCCACGGTCAGCTGGCGGGGACACTGGAGCTGACCGGGCGGATTAACGAAGACACGCCGCTTGGGCCCGTTCGGACGTCTCTGGCCCTGCCTGCGAATTCGACCCGCCGGTTTCGCTTCACCCTTTTCCTGCCGGCAGGGCCCTACACGTTCCGCGATGTGGCTGAACTGAGCGCGGTCCTGCAAGACGCAGGCGGGCGGCAGCTGGCTCAAGAGGCGCTACCCGGCCGCGATGATCTCCGGCTGGAAGCTTCGACACGTGTTGCGCTGGGGCTCGACGGCAGCGTTCTGAACGTCTTTCTGCTGACGGCAGACGGTAACGTCTCGTTGGGCTATCTGAACGATCGTACGCTGGGCCTGGCGCAAGCGGCGGCAGCCGATACGGGAGCGGACGGCAGCGTGTTGTCGATGAATGTCTGTCGGCTCAGCGATCAGCGCGAGCAGTTCGAGCTGCTGCCGGATACGGTTGGAGGACTGGCCGGCGCACGCGCGATCATCGTGCAAGACTTGGCTGTGCTCGATCTACTGTCGGCCGAGCAGAAGCTTGCTCTCCAGGCGTGGGTGAGCAGCGGGGGGGTGTTGGTGCTGGCTCCTACCCGGGCTGGGCAACTCGATCGTCCGTTCGTGAGGGGCTTGGTGGCGTTGTCGCTGGGCGCCGGGCGAGTCGCCATGCCAGGTTGGCCCGGCACGCCTCTGGCCGCCGCTGCGGGCAAGCCGTTGTTCGCCGCCCGGGCCGACCGGCATCCGGGGGCGTCGGCCTATCCCGCGCGGGCCCTGGACGGACGAACGCCCGCTGTGCTATGGCGGTGTCCTGTGGGAAGGGGCCAGGTGGTCGTGCTTTGTTTTGATCTAGGCACTCGAGGCTGGTTCCGGAGCAACAAGATTGTTTCCGCCGAGAACAAGCAATTGCTTTTCGGTCAGATCTTCCGCGACGTCCGAGGCGAGCCCATCGAGTTCGAAGCCGTGTCGTGGCGCGGGCAGCGAACCGCCTTGGCGGTGACGACGGGCATGCGCGGGATGCCATCGCTCGCGCTCGTGTTCGCGCTGGTCGCGGCCTACCTAGCGCTCATTGGACCGGCCAATTTCCTCTGGCTGCGCCGCCAGCGGCGGGCGGGTCTGGCGGTTGGGACAATCCCCGCCAGCGCGATCGTGTTCACGTTGCTGGTGGTGGGACTCCATTCTCGTCAAGGCCCCGCCAAGACGCAGCTTCGGCAGATCTCAGTGGCGCGCGTACACTGGGGGGGGAGGGTCGCGACGATCGGGACGGTCGCTGCGCTACTGGCGGGGACCGACGGCACATATCACCTTTCATGCTCGGCCACCGGGGGCGTGCGCCTACTGGACGTTGACGGCAGGACTTTTGTGGCGTACCCGGCTGTGCACCGGCCGGGACAGGAACTTGTCCTGGCCGGCCGAATGCTTCCGATGTGGCAGGTCCAGTTTGCTGAAGGTCGAGACACGGTGTTCCTGGCCGGACCGATCCGCGCCCGACTCGAAGGCAAGCAAAGCCTGTGGATCGGCAATGAGTCGGATTTCGTGATCGATCGCGCATGGGTGTGTGATAAGGACGGTCGGGCCCGCCCGGTGCCGATGGCAGTTCCGCTGGGACGAGGCCAGGAGTTCACGGTCGAGTTCCGTCAGCTCGGCCCGGCGACCGGGCCGCCCAGCCGTCGCGCAGGATCGTTCGCCGACGCCGCCCGTGCGCTGGCGTGCGAGTCCGCGGCGCGGATAGCTGGCGAGATACCGTCGCGCTGCTGCTTGCTGGTGAAGCTGGATCGAGCCGTGGGACAAGTGTGCGCCGCCCCCTGCGGTGCGTCGCGCACCGAGCCGTTCGCGCTGATCGAGGTTGCGTCGGCCCGCAGCGTCAGGTGAGCTTGGCGATCGTCTCGCGCACCGCCGCCAGGCACGCCTTCATGTCGGCCATCGGATCCTCGGGCTTGGATTCGTACTCCATCGACAAGCACCCGGAGAACTTGATTTCCAACAGAGCGGCCAACGTCCCACGAAGATCGAGTCGGCCCGTGCCGAACACAACGTCGCGGTCCTTCTCGTTGATGTCCTTGAGGTGGACGGCGTGCATTCTGTCTTTTAGATTCCGAATCGCCTTGACCGGGTCGTCACCCGCTCGCAGCAGGTGGCCTGTGTCGATGCCGGCTCCGATTCGGGGGTCGTGCTTTGCGACAGCCTTGGCGATGTCGTCTGCCTTCGCATAGCGATGCCCGGGCCCGTGATTGTGGATGGCGACACGGATGTCGAACTCGCTTACCAGATGATCCAGGCTGTCAAAGCTGTCGGGTGCCGGGTCGGCTGTGATCACCGAGGTGCCCATGGCTCTGCAAAAAGCGAAAACCTTCCGGTTCGCCTCGTGGTCCGAGCTGAACCGGCACACGCCGTATGCGAGAGGCTCGATCTTCGCGGCGGCCAACTTCTTTTTTACCTCGTCGATCTTCGGCTGGGGCAGGTCTGACGGCAAATGGGCAAGGAAGAACTCGATGTAGCTCAAGCCCAGCTCACGCGTGTTCTCGATCGCTTGATCCAGTGAGAACTTGCGAAAGCAATAGCTCTGAACGCTCATGCGGAAGGGATGGTACGGGTTCATCTTGCGATCCTCCTCGAGTCTCAACGTCGTCGGTTGTGTGCGGGCGGCGTCCGACGATGGCCCCTCGCCGGGGCGTGAGGGCTTCTCGGACGTCCGGCGGCTACAAGAAGGCAACGAGAAACCTGCCAGGCCCGCGCTGCCCAGTTGAATGAATCGACGGCGTGTCACGTTGCAACCTACCTGCATGTCCATCGCTCGAGCTCCTTCGCAGCGTCAGCCAAGACCTCTGCGTGGCGCTGGCCTCTGCCCGCCTGCTGACGAGAGTTCGTTGCCAACTTAGTGTGGGCGAGGTCAAGCGCCGCCCGTCACCGAGGATCGACCGAGCAGCCGCCTGAGGAACGCCAGCTCGCCCATTTGGTTGCCTTCTATGCGGTGTCCGATCCATTGGAGCGCGTATCCCGTGGCCAACAGCAACACCGGGCGCCACCACAGATCCCACCGCCACTGCCAGAGCTGCCAGCCGGCCAACAGCACCGCGCCGATCGCCAGGGGGATCCCGACAGCATGCAGACATAACGACAACCGATGCTGGTGACGCGCCCGCCAGCCCGAAAGCCACTTTCGCATGCCCGCATGCTATGCTTAGACCAGGTGGTCCACAAGTGGGCGTTGCCAGCCGGTCCGCCGGGCTCGCGAGGTTGAGAACTTCGGACGGGCGCCGGCGCCAGGGCGAGGCCTACTATCGGCGAAAAGGTGGTAACCAGCTGGTCTCGCCCAGCATATAATTCGACGAGAGGGAAAGAAAAGTGATCTAATCGGCAAGGAGACTGTCCTGTCCGGTCGCTTTCAAACGCTGATCGTGATCACGATGGCCACCGCAATGTGGCTCCTGGTCGGCTGCAACGACCCCATCGCCCGCGAGCGAACAGCCTGGCGGCAGGAGCGGATCCGAGGGTGGATCGACACATTCGGCACTCGCGAAGTCGAGCGGGCCGAGATCGTGCGTCGCGAGATGGACGAGATCAAGCGGCTTTGGCATCGCGACGTCGAACGGTTCAGCAACAACCTCGGCAGGATCGAGGCATGGAACCGCTCGGCCGACCGGCGCTGGCGGGAGCGTCAGCCGGCGTATCTCCGAGCGATTGAAAAACAGTTCGAGGGCGATCTGCCTCATGCCTGCCGAACTGCGCTGATTATGTTCTTTTGACACTCGGCGCCTGTCGCGCGTACGTGCGACGATTGACAGCCCTTCCGGCAAGATTACTATCAGTCGCTTGATGAATCAGACTAGGGCAGGCAACGTTGCGGGGCGGTTTCCTCCGCTTTGGTGTTCGGCGCTGACTTGTGCCGTGCTGGCAGCGGCCGGGTCCTCACACCAGGCCGCCGCCAAGACGGGTGAAGTGGTCGTCGAGGGCGTTGCCGAAGGCGGAAGAGCCTTTGCATGGGAGGTCACCAACCGCAGCGGCGTGCCCGTCAGCTACTTCGAGGTCCCTTACCATTCGGTAAACCGCTTCGATGATCCGGAGGGGTGGGGCTCCGAGGGGGGGAGAAGTAAGAGCGGCAAAGGCGTGTACAAGGCTCGATCGACAGCTGCAAAGTACGACGTCAAGAACGGGCAAACGCTGACGTTCCGCTGCGCTGTGCGCGAGCGTGGGCCGGTTATCGGTAACGTCACGGTCAGAATCGGGTTTCGTGACGGCAGGTTCATCGAGGTTCCCAACGTAGCTGCGCCGGTGGCCCACCCTCGGACCATCAAATGGGGGACGCCTCTCGTGATGGGGGGATGCGTGGCCGTTGCTGCAATCTGGGGCGCGATGCGTCGAAGAAAGGCTGCACGCACCGCATCGGCCAATCCGTAGGGGTCGCGTCTCGTCAGTCCTGATCCGTGGCGTACGCGGCGGCGGCGTATGAGTCCGCAGCGCCGTAGTAGAGTATCCACTGACGATTCCATCTGACCAGACCTTCCAGGAACACCACGTTGGGCGTTTGGCCGCGACGCTCATAGTCCGTGCGAGGTGCTAGGAACGGCCTGTCGAGTCTGGCGATGATCCTTTCAGGGTCGCTGCGGTCGAAAAGCGCCTGCCCAGCTGCGAAACGATGGCGCTTATCGACGGCGTTGTAGATCAGGAGAATGCCTTGCGGCGTCAGCAAAGGTGGTGGGCCCGGCTCGACGACCAGACTGTCGAAATACTTGTCAGATCGCACGGGCAGGACCGTCTTGTGCTCAGTGTGCCAGCTGAGCAGATCGTCGCTGTAGGCGATCGATACCTTCTCGTTGCCAAAGTACATGATGTACTTCCCATGAACAGGCTCCGTGAGGATCGCGCCCGCTTTGGTCCAACCGAGGTGGGGAAACACGGGTCCGTGCTTGCGCCAGTTGACGAGGTCGCGGCTGGTCGCCAGGCATAGCCGCGCGGTCTGACCATCGTAGCCCGTGTAGGTTAGATAGAACATATCGTTGATGCGCACGATGCGTGGGTCTTCGCATCCGCCAGGCCACTCGTAGCTCTCCGTGGCCTCGATGACCGGCTTGTCACGCCGCTTGAAATGGATTCCGTCGTCACTGACGGCCAGCCCGATCCGCGACGTACCGTTCCACTCGCCTTGACCGGTGTGATCTTCTGCGCGATACAGGAGGTATAGCTTTCCTTCGTGTGCAATCGCGGCGGGATTGAAGACGGCCTTCGCTTCCCACGCCTGACCGCGCGGCGCGAGGATGGGACCGCCGGTGCAGCGAACGAACGGGCCGATCGCCCACTCGGGCAGCCGTTGTGCAGCGCAGCCGACAAGCGTTGCCGCCAATGTGCATGCGGCAAGGGTTGCGGCTGCCCTGCTACGCGCGAACGCCAAGCGGACCGGCCGGTCAGGATCCATGCCTTCCGTTCTCTGCATGCGGCCGCGGCGCCTCCCGGCTCAGGGAGCGTCCTGCAGGTGAAGCGATCGCAAAATCCTCGTCCGTCAGCTCCACGAAAGTGTCCACGTCCGCGTAGAGGTACATCGCGTCGAGTTGGTCGTTGGGTAGCCACAGGTACGTGCCGGCCGGAAGACGCGAGGATGCGTCGATGAACAAGTCCTGTTTCGGGTGGGGGAATGGATCGGCTGGCGGATAGTGGATCTCGACGTGATGAGCATCGCGGCTGATGACTTCCATGCGGACAAGGCCTTGATAGCTGACCTCTAATTCGGCGAACTGATCTGCCTCGTCGAGCTTGGCCAACGTACGCTCGAGCATCCGCGCGAGGCCGAAATCGGTCACCGGGTTCCTGGCCTTCTGCCAGCGGACCGGATCCAGGACGTCATAGGCGCGTACGGCAGGAGGCAGGCCGAGGAGCCCCTTGCGTTCCAACACGAGGATGCGGCCGTCGTTGCACCCGCGCACATATGCTGACTGCAGGTACGGCCCGCCCTCGGAGAGCCAAACGAACTTCACGCTGAACGGTTCGTCGCGGAACCTGACACGCATCTTTTCGAGCGGCTGGAAACTCTTGAGAAGCAAGCCAAGGCGTTCCTGGCGAAAGAAGGTCAGCTCGTACTGGTGGAGACGCTGGCAGCGGGCAAGCGTGTCTCGTAAGAATCTGACGGGATCCGTGCGCAGCTGGGCGGCGTCACGCCCAGCGTGTGCCTGCGATACCCACGTCGGGGTGAATCGCGCTTGCCGCACCCGCGCGTGGCAACCGATCAGGCACGCGAACGGCAGGACTATTACCAGCAGATACGCCTTGGTTGGCTGATGCATTCAAGTGCTCCATTGGCTCGGGCCTCAGAGACGCGCTCAGTAGAATATCGTTCGCGTACGGTGATGCGGAACAGTCACAGACGAATCATGAGCTTGGTGCCACAGGTAGTTGTCGATCTGATAGGCGGACCACTCGTGGCCTCGCGATGCCAGCGCCCGCTGCATTTCCCGAACGGCCCAAATCGTGTTAGCGCGGAGCTCAATCTCTTCGTCGCTTCCGGCAGGCAGCTCAAGGCCGGCGTCGATGCGTTCGGCCAGCGCCTCGGAAAGTCGGACGATCTCCTNNCGATGGTTCCCACGCCGTTCGCCTCGAACGTGGTCGCGAGATCGGCAGCGCAAATTTGCGCGCGCTTCAAGAACGCGACCTTCCGCCCGCGATAGGTGGCTACGTCATAAAAGGATGGAAAGTCCTGCGCCAGGCGTCGTGCAATGGCCGGGGCGTTGCCCCCGACGTCAGCGATCAAGCTGGCGAACTGTCCGTCATATCTTTCGACTAGGATCCGAGCGGTCTCGCGAAGGACCTGAAGACGCTTCTCGAGCATCGGGATCTGTCCGCGCCCGCGAAAGATCTGCCGAAGCTCTTGCAGACTCGCCGACAACCACCGGTCGGGCCGGAGCCAGCCCGGCTCCGCCGCGACCGCACGAAGCAAGCAGGCGACGAGAGCGTAGTAGCGGCGCCACGTGCGGTCAGCGAAATCGGCCTGCCAGTCTTTCCCGTCGGTTGACCAGAAGCAGAAGTTCAAGCAGTCCTGGAGCAGCACGAAGTTGGCCAGTTCATCGCGCTGCCCGCGGAAGATCAGTTCCGGGGGATGTGACGGCACGTCGAAAGACTCGTCTGCGTGCCGATCCGCCCACTCGTCGATCGCGTCACGATCCAGCCGTACGTGATCGCTGTGTTCAACGACCCAGAGGGCATTGGCAAGTACGTCCATTCTCAGTTCTGCCGGTCGGCGGCTGCACCCTCGCCCACGCGAGCCAGACCAAGAAAGCCCCGTGGCCCGCGCATTCTAAGTCGTGGTCCCAGCCGCAACAACGCTGCCGACGGTTCCCTCCTTTCCTCACGCGAGGCCTATTCGAAGCGAGTGGGCACGAACCCGTGTGTGCGGCAAGACGTAATGAGCCCGGGGAGAAGCCATGGAATCTCTGCTGCTCAGGGCCGTTGATTGCAGCGGGAAACCGTCATGGGAGGCCGGGGCATGGCGCGAACGGGCTCGTCCGCATTCACGCTGATCGAGATTCTCGTGGTGGTTGCGATCGTCTCTCTGCTCATCGCGATCCTGCTGCCTTGCCTGGCGATGGCGCGCGAGCAGGCTGAGTCTGTTAACTGTGCATCCACCGTCAGGCAATTGGCTCTGGGAATGACATACTACTACGACGACTTCGGCTGTGGTGCCCGGCGGCGACGATCGCGTTCGGTGATGCCGACGGTACGGGCTGGCGCAAGGTCCNNTGGTGATGCCGACGGCACGGGCTGGCGCAAAGTCCATCAGCCCGGCGTCAACGACGTGGCGATGCTGGGCAACCACGGCTACACGCTCGATCCGACGTACATTCCCGAGTGGAGCGTGCAGACTTACAGCGGCGGCGCGCTGGAGCCGTACGCCTGGCACGACTACCGCAGCTACGTCTCCGACAGGCACCTGGGCGGATCGAACCTGTGCTTCGCCGACGGGCACGCCGAGCTGATGTACCCGCATCAGGTCTATGAGGACAACCGGTACTGGAACGGCCTGGGTTGCGAAGACCCCCAGCGCGATCCCCACGTGCCATTCAAGTTCTTGGCCGGCGAGTGGCGCTACGACTAGCCGACTCGCTACGCCTCCCGGCCAATGGCTGTGGCGATGGCTCGCAACTCACCCATGAGAGTCGCGAAGACTTGGGGCGTGATCGACTGCGCACCGTCGGTGAGCGCGTGCTCCGGATCGGGGTGGACCTCGATCATCAGACCG
>JABAOF010013489.1_pt1 | contig 18025 bp, 23 predicted proteins | sample 7062171 | NCBI WGS metagenome assembly JABAOF01 (sample SAMN14538628, study PRJNA623070) | marine sediment metagenome | biome: marine biome [ENVO:00000428]; feature: marine pelagic biome [ENVO:01000023]; material: deep marine sediment [ENVO:00002113] | place: India: Gulf of Khambhat ...
ATTTAGATTCTACTTAACTACGCCATTCGGCTAAAAATTTTTGTTGCATGCGCGCGCATCACATTGCATAAACCGAAACGTAGTAGGAGTGGATCAAGGTAACGCCCATAGCGCATGCATGCATGCAACGTAACCATGCCCATCAAACCAACATCAATTACGCATAACGATTCCAGAATGTGACGCCTAACGGTTTGGGTTTGGGCTAAAATTTGCATGCATTTTATAGCAGTCCCATTTTCTATTGCTTGTTGCGCGCGCACAACCATTTGAGAGAGTTTGATGTTTTGGCAATGAACAAGTAGTGACTTCAACTCTCGCGGAAGAGATAGCCTAAGTGCATGCATGCAATGTACGCTGTTGGCAGGGGACCCGGTGTGCATGCATGCTGGTTTGATGCGCTGCTTAGGGCTGAAGAAAGGTAGACTAGAGTGCTGAGCGAACATTGCTACAGCTTCAATACGGTTGTGGCTACAAAACCTGCCAAGAGTCCTGCTACAATAGGCGCAGGTATCCCCAGCAGCAATCTCAGCAATATGATCTTTTGGCCTTCAACAACACCTAAGTAGCCAAGTTCCGTAGGTATTCTCGCCAAAGCAATACAACTCCAAGCGAAGATCATTGCGATCATAGGTGGAATCCCAGCTCCAGATGAGTAGAGAGCAGCAAGAATGGGAAAGAGAACATATGGGCCACCAGGCATAACCGCGCCGAACACTGAACCTAACAGAATACCATTGAAACCGGACTCTTTGCCAAGAACTCCAGCAATAACGTCACGAGGAAGAAAAGTTCCAACAAGACTTCCAAGAAAAATACCTGAAAGCAACAACAGAGAAATTCTGACAAGAGAATTGGCACCTAATATCACGCTTTCTGCCGTCTTCTCGCGAGTTGAAGGACTGTAAATGGCGAATAGCACGTAAACTACCAAGGTGAAGAGGACCATACCCTTTTCAACGAGGCCAAGACTTCCCCAAATCATTTTCACGAAATCCTCAAGATTCAAAGATCTGCCTCCGAGCAACTCGCTTTGTCTTTGTCACGAATTTAACATTTCCTTCACTGTGCGCGTGAATCAGGTTTACGATTCGTATCGCAACGTAGCTATGACCATCAAAACACCATCAATTACGCATAACGATTCCAGAATGTGACGCCTAACGGTTTGGGTTTGGGGTGAAAATTTAACGCACACACACGTACAATGCGCGCGTATAGGAGTGTTAGTCGATTGATGTAATCCTCAGTTTACGCCCGCACGTCAAGCTAGGATTGTTCCAGGATTGAGAATGTTGTTTGGGTCAAATGCTTTTTTTATGTCCTTCATTATCTGTATTGCTTTCTCGTCTAGGTACGGACTAAGGTTCTTGACTCTTATTTTCCCTACGCCATGTTCTGCGGTTATTGTTCCTCCCAAGCTCATGGTTATATCATATATCTCCCCCTTCACCTTTTCAAGATCCTCTTCTTTCACTCCCCCTGCTCGCTCCATCAAGATATGTGTATGAAGATTCCCGTCTGCCGCATGCCCGAAAGTTGGTGAATACATATTGTACTTCCTAGCGATATCGTCTAACGTGTTCATGAAATCTGCTATGCTGGCTGGAGGAACAGCCACATCTGTGATATCCATCGTGTAGGGTTTCAGGGCAAAGTAGATCATACTTCTTATTGTGAGAACATCATTCTGCTTTCTCGTATTTTCGATGACCAAAGTGTCAATGGAATTGTGTTCCCTAGCGATCTTGTCAACCTGTTCAGCATCTTGATACACATCTTCGGCACTTCTTCCCGTTACTATTAAAATGAGACATGCATTTCCGTCTTGCACAGGCCACTGTTTCCCGAGCTGTTTCGCTGATTTTTCCATCAATTCTCTGTCTACGTATTCCATTGCCATCGGGATTATTCCCCCTTGTAGGATTCTAGGGACAGTTCTTATGGCATCGTGGCGGTTCTCATAAGGTATTATCAGCGTATTCTTCGCGCTTGCTTACTTGGCTGCTGCGGTAATGGCCCCAGCGAAGAATCCTAAGCCGATGGGGAGTAAGGTTAAGATGCCCAGCAGCGAGAGGATGGCGGTCAGCGTCGTGGTCAATTCCGGGAGGCCTGTGGGTAGCTCCAGCGCATGAAGAAATTCCTCCAACCCCCCAAACTGCCAAATGTTCAACAAGACGCCGATGGCGACGATGCATAAAATGGCGACGATGTACTTCAACGCTTTCACCGAGAAATAACCCAGGCCAAACCCGAGCCCGAATTGGGTGAGAAAGATGAGCAACGTAGCGGGGCTGGTCAAGAGATCCCGCAACACGTCGACCGGATCCGTCTGACCGTAGACCGCCGGCACTACCACGGCAGAGATGGTACATACGAGAAAACCCAACAACAGCCCTCGGCTTCTGCGCATCCGCCCGTCGCTCTCCCTTCTTGCCACACCATAGGCTTCCTTATTTATTTAAGACTTGTCACACCTTGCAAAGCGCGCGCTTCATCCCTGAGATCGTTGCTAATGATACACAATCATGTCTACTTCAGCACAGAAGTTGGCCACCTTAACAGCGAGAACGCAATTACCCCATCACGTTGCGTGCGACAGATTCTCTGCCTACATAGGAATCGATACACGTCCATAGTAACAAACCAGAAGATACCGACCTCACCCGTTTAGTCTAGGGACAGTGATCGCGTTATCCTCGCAAGCTACCCTGCTCCTCGTGCTACTCCTGAGTTTCGTCCCACTGCTAGGCGGCTTTCTGATCGGCACCAGACTGCGAAACCGCCGAAAGAAATCCGCGCACGAGACCCACGAGGAATCCGAAGAACCGCTCTAAGCACGTGTGCATGCATACACAAAGAACTTAAAGACGCAAAACTGGCTCTGGTAGAGACTTTACTAGAATTAGTGATGGCATAAGTTTCAGAACAATTCTTTTTAAGATTTTCAACCGTAGGTTTGGCCAAGGTGACATGAATGAAAGAGGACAATGTGGATGAAAACCTCGCCAAGTGGAATGCCATTTTCAAAAATTTAATCGTCGACGCGAAGGAGCTAACCAAAGACTTGCTACAGGGAATTAACTATGTTCTAGGGAGTGGTATCCTGCTGCTTGCTATAGGATTCATGAATATTTATTTCATTGTAGCCAGAAATTTACAGATGGGTCCAGATTTCATCTTCGTTGGATTAGCAGTCTCCTCACCGGCCATTTTCTTAGGATTATGGAATATCAAGAAGTACTTTGATTTGAGGAAGAAATATTCAAGACTTTACTTGTACCAGCAAGAGATGGCATCTGGATAGGCGGATAGCTGGTGGCTCCTCGAAGATCCCCCAACACTATAGCCCTAGACTTGCTGGAATGTATCGAGGATAAACGCAAAGCCACCAAATGGGACCTAATAAAGATCCTCGGAAATGAAGCCCAATTCACGTTGTGGATCGAGAAATTCCTTTTGCCCGAAAAAGTTCTGGTCGAAATCAAAGAAGGTAGAAACTACTTCTACATGAAAACACAACGAGGAGAACTATTTCATATGCTGCTAAAAAACGGAAACATCATCAAACTATTCAACCGTATAAGTGGTAAACGACTGAGACGGCCTGAATACCAACAATAGTGTCTGGGGCGCGCGCATAGACTTTTATGCTCACAGCGTGCAGTGGGTCTGTTACCCTAGGTGCGACCCTTGGCAACTATCACGCGGATCAGGGATTTTCTGGCCTTAGAGCGCAACATCTTAGCCTTGGCCATTTCATCGGCCATCGGCTCATTTGGCACCGCGCTCTGGATGAACATCTTCTCGCTCTTCATCTACGAAGAGCTGCACGCCACCGAATTGGAGGTCGGCTTGGTCTACACCGTCGGAGGCATCGCATCCGTACTCTTGATGATCCCCGTAGGCTACCTAGCTGACAAGATCGGGAAGAAAAAAGTGGTAGTCACCGGATGTTACCTGATGGCGTTTGCCCAGTTGCTCTTCGCGTTCACCAACAGTTGGGTCCAGATCATGCCTGTGCTCTTTCTCTTCAACGCCGCATTCTGCTATCGCCCGGTGATGTCCGCGTTAATCGCCGACTCCTTGACGCGGCAAAAACGAGCCACCGGATTCGCGGCGTTCGAAACCCTGCCCGGAATCACCACGATCTTCGCCAGCGGGCTGGGCGGCTTCCTCGCGGAACCAGAAGTCTGGGGATTTCAACCTCTCTTCATACTTGCCGCGACGCTCAGCCTCATCATGGCAGTAATCCGACATGCTTTTCTCAGGGAACCTGAGAGTAGATCCGCCACGGCTTCCACGTTCGCGTCGCCGATCCGAAGCCTAACGTACATTCGTCGGTCTTCACGGTCTCTGAAGGCGCTGTTCATTATGAGCGTCTATGGGTCCTTCTTTGGGGCGATGGCGTATCCTCAATTCTACAGTCTCTACGCCAAGGAGCTTCTTCAATTGTCCAGAACGCAGATCGGCCTCTTATTTTCGATCGCTGGAGCATTCCGGTCCCTGATTCTGGTGCCCGGCGGCAAGCTCGCGGACCACTATGGCCGGAAGCGGTTCATGGTACTTTCCACGCTCGCGTATCCTCCGCTGGTGATCGCGTACCTCTTCGCACCCAACGCCATGGCCGTCTATGCGATATCAGCGGTTGAGAGCACAGTAGAGGGACTTTCGCAACCCTCATGGCAAGCAATCGAAGCGGACCTCATGCCTCGGGGCAAACGCGGAACCTTAATGGGACTCTTTTCTGCAACCCGTAGCGTCGCGAGCATGCCCAGCCCCATGATCGGCGGGTATCTCTGGCAAAACTACGGACCTCGAACACCCTTCTACCTCATCGCCTCCATGGCCGCAGTAGACTTGATCCTCCTGCTTTCCATCAAGGAGACGTTGACCTCCCAAGACAAAGAATAGAGAGTGCAGCTTTCCTCCTCAGAGTTGTCGTGTTCATGCTAGGGTTCGTTGTCCTGCAATAGACTTGAGGTTTGATACCCGCACGCCTACCAATCTGATCCTCTGATCCCCCTGAAAACGGCTTCGTGTCAAAGTTCGGGTCGCCTTCTGAAGATCCTGTAGTTGATTCGTGAAAAAGGGCAAGGTCTTGCTATGCGTGTGCGTGTTGAAGTCTTGGTCTCGTATCTTGATTGTGACCGTCTTGAAGAGCAGACGCTGCTTGGTCGCTCTCTCGTGAACTCGTTGACAAAGATCGTCCAATCGCTGGACGATACGGCTGATGTTATTCGTATCTGTCGCGAAGGTGCTTTCATGGCCTATCGATTTTCTTCGCCCTTTTCTTCCTCCAACTTTGGCCCCGGATATGCCGAGGGCATGCTGGTGAAATCGGACTCCCAGGACGCCGAATCTTTCTGTAAGCAGAGAGACGTCGACGGATGCGAGGTCGCCAATTGTTCTTATGCCCAGTTTCTTCAACCTCATGGCAGTCTTCTCGCCGATCCATAACATGCGCTGTACTGGCAAGGGCGCTAGAAACTTCGCTACCGCGTTTTCGGGGACAATGGTTAGGCCGTCAGGCTTTCGGTAGTCGCTGGCGATCTTGGCTACGAGCTTGTTGGGGGCGATGCCGATCGAGCAGGTGAGTCGCTCGCGCCATAGAATCTCGTGTTTGATGCCTTCCGCGAGTTTCACGGCTTCTCGAAAATTGTGAACGTCTGAAGTGACATCGAGGAACGCCTCGTCGAGGCCCCATGATTGAAACTCGGTTGCGTATCCGCGTAGAACTGTCATGATCTTCTTGGACACTTCCTTGTAGAGTCGATAGTTACCTCTTACGTAGATGGCGTCGGGACAGAGTCGCCACGCCTTTGAGACCGGCATGCCTGAGTGTATCCCGAATTCTCGGGCTTCATAGTTGCAGGTTTTGACAACGCCCCGACCCGTGCCGCGTTTTGGGTCGGCACCGACGACGACGGGGTGGCCCTTGATCTGAGGATGTTCGCGCTCTTCGACTGCTGAGAAGAAGTGGTCCATGTCCACGTGTAGTACGATGTGGGGGTTCCCACTACAAAAATCGGTCATACCTGTGTTCCTCGACGAGAAACCGGTTGCGATCAAACGAGACGATTCGAACCTGTACCATTCGAAGAAAGACGCCCTTCGCGATGAGGGTGTTGTACGTCTCTTTCTGTTTGTTGGACAGTCTCGCTTGACGCCCACACTTGATTTCGACGACTTCTAGCTCACCGTCGACAACGGGAAATTCCAGGTGGTCTCCGGGTTGGGAGGGCCCGTCAAGCCTCAGACGCGCTCCCAGTGGACACGTGCGCGTTTGGAGTTTCTTGGTTGGGCCGGTTTTCCGCAGTTTCATGAGTAAGCCATCCGGTGTGCAATGATGATGGGTGAGGACGCCTGCGACCTCGGCGTATCTGGCTAGCAGCTTCGTGGTGGCGTAGAACCCTTGTTGGAGGAAGTCGGTTTTGAATGGGGTGAAGCTGAAGAGTTTCTTGGTACGCATTTTCGAGTGCAGCTTGTAGTCGTTGTTGCTCAGGACGACGTGGTGCCAGCCCTCTTCTCTGGCCAGATCCGGGGCGAGCTTGCGTCTGATGAAGCTTCGGGCCAAATGTTCACCGATCACCCCCGTCAATAGGCTCTTGTCAAGAGTTTTCAGCTTGTATTCCAACGCCTCCACCACCAAATCCGGCTCGACTGCCAATCAAGAGAGATCGGCGTTTCCCAGCTTGTACAGTGTACAAGCACGTTGTGCAAACCCGTAGATTCCAGTGTCTCGCATCTTAAGGTTGGCGGACCAAAGGAACATCATGGACCAAAGAGTATACTGAAAGAATTTCACGCAATCGCCCGCGTCACGAAGACGGCCGTGCTTGACAAGATGTAGGAGCAATCCCCATTGGAGCCTTGTGGAGGTGCATGCATTTCGGGCTTCAATTGTTTTGTACTCATGAACCTTATCTATGAACCGAGATGGGGTCAGCTAGTGGCGCATCAAATCGGAATGTCTACCAGGATCCTAATGATCTTCATTTTCGCGTATTTTTTGCTTCGATTTGTCAAAGAGTATGTTACCAAAGATCTACTTCACGTCGGGTTTGTATGGTTAGGTTTGACATTGATATTTAAGTGGGCTGGAAGTCTTGCCATCGGGTGGCCAGTTGAGGAAATTCTGATTGGCTGGAACATATTCACGGGGTACATGTGGTCGTACGTTCTGTTAACCTATCTGTTGGCAAATTTCATAGTCGGCATAGCCCTCCGCCCAGGCAAAAAGCGAAACTGAGAAGACTACACGCCCGTGTCACGCATACTTGAAAGCATGCATGGCATGCATGCATACCTAGGCAAAAAAAATGGAGACGTTCATGTCTCATAGGGTTGTCGTCTCTACCAGATGAAGCGCCGTCTATGTCCTTCCATAGCTGCCTCAGCCTTCTTGTGTTCCGCTTTGAGCAAAGCCGTTGCGATTGCCTTCTGAGAACCGGGGTAATTACGTGCGGGAAGCCCGACGTGACGGCCTTCTCTTCCGCCGCTTGGAATCTCGTCAAGACCTCTGCTTGTTCCCAAGAAGCAAAGTATCCTTGCTCTCCAAGAGGTCTTTCTGTGTGTCCGTCCCCTTTTCATTTCCATCACCACATGAATACTGTAATGAAAGTGGGGAACATGACGATTATGCCGTCACGTGGCGACGTCATATGACGGTAGAACTCATAAGAGGCGGGACGCGTATCCTAGGGTATGCCACTGTTTGAAGCTGTGTTCAAAGTGACGCACGATTGTCCGTTCGGCAATCTTTCACGGAAATTTCCCTCACTCCAGATGTTTGAATGGTGCAACCGTGAACATGAAGTCTTTGAAGTGCTTGTGGACGACCCCGAAGAGTACGCGGCGGTCATGGCCGACATATCCAAACTGCGCGGGATCATCGGCAAATCGTCGGACCGCGAGAAGGTGCATCTCGTCATGAAGAACTGCTATTGCTCCTTGGAGAACTCGGTCACGAAACATATTGACGCATGTAATCTTCTCCACGTTGCACCCATTGTCTATGAACAAGGCTGGGAATACTATCGGGTCATCGCGTTCCGGCATGACGACTTGGAGGCGCTGCTGCAACGACTGGACGAGAAAGGGTTCACGTTTGAGATTCTACGCAAAGTCCCGTTTGACGGGTTTATTGCCAGTTCGTTGACACTCACCGCCGACGCCTTGTTTTCAGACTTAACTGCGAAACAGATTGGGGCTCTCTTGACAGCGTACAAAAACGGCTATTACCGGCTACCCAGAAAAGCCGATGTCCAAGAAATCGCATTCAAGGAACGGGTGCCGAGAACCACCTTTCAAGAGCACCTCAAAAAAGCGGAAAACAAACTAGTCGCCGCGCTTGTCCCCTATATCCAACTCTTCAACCACGCGTCACTGGAGAAAAGACAAAGCCTCAAGATAAAGCAGGGATACGCGAGACAAAGGTAGTTGGAAGAGGATTCTTCATCATCTACGCGTGCATTCAAGAAGAATCAAGTGTTGGTTCTCTCACGCACGCCATCATATTTTTCCAAGTTTCTGTTTGAAGATTTCTCTGAGCCTTGAAATGGGAAGGTTTCCATAGGCTGTCATGGTATCGTGGAAGAATTTCTCGTGATATTTGTCACCCATGTTGGCTTTCACGTCATCACGTAGCTCCAATATTAGGTGTTTTCCTAGGAGATATGAGAGAGGGTATCCAGGTCGCATGGTGTATCTGCGAACCTCGGCCACGGCGCCATTCTTCGACATCCTGGTTTCTTGCACCAGCATATTGACTGCTTCGTCGAAGCTCATTTCTCCGCAGGAGAGCTTGACGTCAACTACCATCCGAACGGCACGCCATACGATATCATTTACCTGCATGAACCTTGACTTCAAGCCTCCTTGAAAGCCATGTTCCATCATCATCTCTTCGCAGTAGTGCGCCCAGCCCTCTATGGTTTCTGTAGCTTGAGCAAGAAATTGAATGAAGGAGCCGAGCCGGTTTGAACGGGAGATTTGCAAGAAATGTCCTGGGTAGGCCTCGTGCACTGCAGTATTTGGTATGCTGGCGTAGTTTGCATCTTTGCTCAAGTCTTTCATGTCTTTTGGGCGAGTGACGATATAGATTCCTTCTTGAGTCTGCTCATATTTGCCTGGTGCAATTAACGCTGCAAAGGGGATCAAAGGAGCCATGAACGACGGTGTTTCTGTGACATGGAGCTTGTCTTCTTCAGGAATTGTAGCGATATCATTTTCAAGCACAAACCGTTTCGCCCGCTCCATCTCGGTCCGTGTAAATTTCAAAGCTTCTTCAAAAGCTTCAGGAGCCTCGGCTTGTATCTCTTTCATGACTTCTGCCACGGACTTTGCAGGAGAAATCTTCTCAGCCAGTCTGACTCTTTCCTCTTTCGCTTCTCGGAGCAATCTTACTCCTAGCTCATGGATTTCATCAGCGGTCATTCCGAGTTCTCTAAGTTTCAACAGCTTCTCAAACTTTGCCTTTCCCAACGCCCAGTCAGCTTCGGCTTTGGGTAATAATGCTTTTACCCACTCCAGATGCTCATTGAGTGGCTGAGCCAAGTCCGCAACTGCACTTTGAAGTCTTTGATGGAGTTTTGCTGAGATTCGGCCTTTTGTCACAGTGACAAGGAACTGGAAGTAACCTGGCATCTGCTGGCACTGTTCAATCGCGATTTCAGTCCACCGTTTGACCGGTATACATTTTTCGAAGCTCCTTCGAAATTGGTCCAAGTGTCGAGGCAGCTTTGCCAAGCGCGAAACAAGGCCTTCGATTCTCTTCTCCAGAGGGGCATACTCCTTGGTCAAGACCACGAAAATGACGCCACCAATGGTTTCCAAGGCTTCGGGATTCTTTTCATGTAGACAGTGTTCGTGGGCGGAGAACTTGAATGTCTCATAAGCATATTGGAGCAATCTCCAATCCATTTGGTGTTCTTCGTTAAGTGCATCGAAGCTGATTGTTGTCTGCATCTTATTAAGCCATTCTTTGAACAGCTCCAAGTTTTCATAGACTTGTTCGATGCTACCGTCCGAAAGCAATTCATCGTAGGGTTCGTGAAAGCCGAGAAAGGTTGCCCATTCTGGGTTCTTTTCCAGGAACTGCTGCAAGGCTTCTTGAACCAGCTGTTCAAACCTTTCGTCTGCAGTCATCCGTCTCACCATTTTGGTGTAATCCATTTGAGACCTAGCTTAAAACCTTTGGCGCTGATATGTACACCAGCGCGCCTGTTGGTACAAGTCATCAAGGCCGAATCACTGCTTGACGTTCTTGAACATTATTAAGTTGCAAGTTGGAAACCACACTCTTCCACGCATGCTTGGAAATCAAGGTTTCAGCAGCCTCTACCGGTTCCATGTACTCTGTTGTGTCGTGCACGTTGCGTGGCTCCCGTGGTACATAGCTGCATGCGTGTAGAGAAGCTTGATATTCTTCAGTAGGCAGAATAATCATAGTGAATAGGATCATGAACACAGTGGTATTTCACGGCAGTCCGAGAAGAAACGGCAACTCAGATACGCTGGCGGAATATTTCCTGAAAGGATTGAAGGCAAGCGGAAACAACGAAATCCAAGAATTCCATACAAATGATTTGGACATCCAGCCCTGTCAAATGTGCCAATCATGCAACAAACCTCCATACAAATGCGTCATCAATGATGACATGCAAGAGATCTATCCTGCATTCGGCGAGGCCGATGTCGTCGTCTTCGCCACCCCTATCATCTGGGGCTACATGACCGCGCAGCTGAAAACAGTCTTGGACAGAATGGAAGCGATTGCCTCTGACAAATACTTCGGAGGCAAGACGTTTGTTGTCATCATCACCTACTGGCACCACTACGAAACGCTAGCCGCATTTTTCAAACGAGCAATAGCCGACTTCTATCGCGATGTCAAACTGCACACAATACTATACTGTTCTCAGGACAAGAACAGCCATGAAGAAGTGCACGTTTCAAATTGCAGAGAGAAACTGAAAGAGGCATATGAACTGGGGAAGAACCTTGCAAGGCGATAGCTTCCCGAGTTCCAGAAATGCAGCATGGTCTATAGGGCGATAACGCCTCAAGCAGCTCAAAACAGCTTTGATCTCATCTGAAAAGCTTGGAGAGTGCTCTTGCGGGTCCCTCAGCGTCAACACATGTTCGTGGTTTGTGCTCTATGTCGTGTGGATGCCTGCTAGGAATACGCATAAACAAATTTGCGGTTGTTCTCAGATAGAAGGAGCGTTGTCTGCACGCGTTTGGCTTTTCGTCTTCTTACGGGGGGCTTCTCAGGTTTTCTCGTTCAGCGATCTCGATCAGAGTACAGTTTCCTTTTGATTTTTCTTTCTATTCGCCATCTCCAGAATTTTTTCCGGATTCCTCTAAACATTACAGCACACGAGCTAGGACACTGCGGCAGCTCATAAAAGGAATGCTTCAACAAGCGACATATTCCAGCAGATGAAGGTGACTATTCTCCTTGGGTCTATGCTTGAGCTCCCTGCCAACCAGCGAAATGCGGCCAAGCCAACCAACGACGGACGACGGGGCATGCATGCCCATACAAAGCAACCTGTAGTTGTCTACCGGATGTTGAGAAACCCTAAATGCAGGAGCTTCCCATATGCTAGCGATAATGAATGGGACTTGTTTCCAACCGAAATATGAACTGTGTGAGATTCGTCATTAAAGTCTTGACGTATACTGCACTCGTTAACTTGGTTGTTCTACCTATCTTGTGGATATCAAACACCTATTCGGCTCTCATCTTTGCGTATGAAGGAGCGGTCTTGCTGTTTCTCGGCGGTGTTGAGCTTCTGCTCTCTTACATCTATTATGAGAAGGAGAACTCTTCAACAATAGATCAAAAATATCCTTATCCAGGCCCAAGCATCCTTAATCATAGGCTAGTGTTCAAGAGGCTCAAACCTGAGGAGAGGAAACGCTATCGACAAGAAGGAGTAATCATGGTCGTACTTGGGCTATCGCTCGGGCTCGTAGCCATAGTCGCTCAGCTTGTAGCTGTAGTTCAGTGAATGCTTGCGTGTGGTGGTATGCTGGAAATATCCTAGACAGCAGCTAGCTTGGCTCTCAAAGCATCTCTGATGATGTTCTCGTGATCTTCTAATGCTTCTGCCTTTCTTGCCTCTTTCAGGGCTTGTTGAGTTTGATTAAATCTTTCTACACGCGTGTTGGTTGCGTCAATTATTCTCTTGAGCCACTCAATCTTCTCTTTGATTTCGGTGGGGGTCGTTATGAGCATCAGCTTGTCGCCTACGATGACGACCTTTCTTTCCCATAGACGGAGGCTTGACTTCCATTCTTCTTCGAAGAGCGTCTGCCAAACATAGTCGGGTTGGGCGTCAAGTGGGAGCTCAATAGTGTAAGCGTTGGGGAGAAACGTGTCCTTTCGGATGGGGATTGTCTCAACATTTATGGATTTCGCCAAATTCACTTTTTCACTTGCGCCTGTCAAAATTTGCTTTTCTCCTCAAGGCTAGTCTGTCTCTCTGAAGGTTTAAAACTTGGGTTCCTACCGGTCAGCGTCTCGGACTCTTGCATGCGCGCGTATGTTTGATCCGACAAATGGTTGTCACTCCTATTCTCTGCCTTTATGCCTGCGATTATTCGGCGGTCTTGGGTTTGTATCTGGCCTTTTCAGAGAAGAAGTCGATTACTCGCGTTTTGGTGAGGAAACTGACGTGGTGCTTGGCTTGGGCGGGGATGAGATAGTCGTCACCCCTTCTGATGGACTTCGTCTTGCCGTTGATGGTCAGTTTCATCTCTCCTTCGACTACCATGCCCCATTGGGGATAATTGTGACTGTGCTCTGGCACCCGTGCTGTGGGAAGCATTTCGAAGAAGATTAGCTGATGTTTTTCACCTTGCAGGATCCATGCCTTGATGCCGTGGAATGGCATGTCTGCTTCTGGCAAATCCGTTATGACCACGGGAAACCCAGAGATCTTTTTACTCGTTGAGGTGTCCAAAGTGTTCCTAACCTCGAGAACATGCGAAGGTGAGAAGAGGTATTAAGACTTGCGCGGTCACGCGTTCTTGCTTGTCAGTCTTTGCATAGATAGTTCGCCGGCCAGAAGGGTGCCATGCATCTCTTCAACGTTCATTCAGTGTTTTCTGGATTTTTTCTAGAATGCGATTCCATGCGGATGTCCTATGCACACTCTCGAATTCCTTGCAGCTCTTCAGGAAGTCAATATGTAGCCATCCGTTGTCTACTGCCTTCTCCAGATACGCGAGGGCTCCATCAATTTCTCTCATCGCGGCTTTCGCGAAGGCTACGCGGAAATAGTGTACCCCCAACTCTTGAGGCAACACCTTCCTGAACCATTCAGGCAGTTCTTCTTGTGGCGTCGCAAGGAATTTCTCGTAGCTTTCGATGGCTTCTTTATATCTCCCCGCTCGGAAGTGCGCTTGCGCTGTCTCCTCAAGATGATGAGCCTCGTTAGCACAGGCACAAGATTGGATGTATGCATGCATGCAAGGGCTGCCACCGATCTCCAGGGCATCGGCCTTGTCTCTCGTGTAATCGACGAGCGCGGATCCTGCCGAACCAACGTTCCCAATGAGCAACGTGTCGCCAACTGCAACCATGTCAAGATTGATCATGCCAAGGCCTCGATTTATCACTTCGGCTTCATTTTCCACGACATAGTACTCGGACCCGTCAAGTCCCGTCTCCTCCGCGCCGAACGCGATGAACTTCAGCGTGACCTCGGTTCGATATTCCTTGGAACTGAGCACACGCCCCGCCTCAAGCATGGCGCCCACCCCAGAAGCATCATCGTTGGCGCCCAGCCCCGCCGACACGGAGTCATAATGGCTGCCAGATAGACGATCCCCTGCTCTTCATCAGTGCCTTCCAGCGTGCCGATGACATTCTGACTCGTGCTCTCGCTGGACATCGTTTCGACGATCAAGTGCACCGTGACCGGGGCAGCTGCGAGGAGATCCAACAACAACGTGCCGTCCTCAAGGCTGACGCTCACGGCGGGGATATCGGTCGTAAAGGTCAGAGTGGCCAAGAAATCGCCCGGTTCGCTGTTATAGATGACAGTGGCGACGGCGCCTGCGGCCGCTGCATTCTGCGTTTTCTGCCAAAGAACAGGGCCCCTCGGCGCACCAAGGCGATGTTGCCTGCAACGTCCACGGAGAAATCTGTGGGATACCCCAGTCCACACTCTACAATCTCCGTGGTAAACTCACCTGACGGTGAAAAGGGCAACGTGTTAGGACTCAACACAGCTCCGCCGACCACCTCGAGCGGCGACCCTAAATCCTCGAAGTAGGTGATAGGGAACCCTTAGAGCTCCACAGCGAGTCCGTAGCGCTCCATCTGGCCTGCGACGTAGTCGGCGGCAGCTTTCTCAGCCGGGCCTCCAGCGACTCGTGCACCAAAGTCGGTGAGAGCGGCAACATGCGCGTAGGCCTCGACTCCGTGGTACAAGGCTTGGAGGTCGGCGCTTTTTGGTCTCATAAATGCCGCTTAAAGCGTAATGACCACGGCCACGCTGACCAAGACCACAGCAGCGATCAGTTGATACCGCGATCTCACCGGCGACGCCTCCTTTCTCTCCTAGCTCACCAAGGACGCTTTGTTGAAGCTTTCATGGCATTCAATAAGAATGTTGTGCATGAATGTTCTGCCAGCGCGCGCGTATCGGATAGCCCTCTCCGCAATTATTGGAGAATTGTCAAGCCAGATTCGGATAGGCATAAAAAGAGGGGAAGAAGCAAGGGTTTTCAGCGTACCCTTGCTAAACGATGATTCTTCTTCGAATTCCCATGACTGCTTTTGCTTTGACTTGTTCTGCCTCTAACAAAGTAGTTTTGCTTGCATTCCATGCGTGGATATTGGAGCCTTTGTAGTCTGCAGAATCACAGGTGACCTCTTCTTTCTCCCACGTACTTGATGGCATACAGCATATACCATCCTTGGCTATCCCTGATGTTGAACGTGAACCGTTCTTCGGATTGTGTGGTCCGTTTCTCCATGTGGACGTGTTGGTACCCATTTTCTCTTCACTCCTTTTATCAGACTTTACAATGAGGTCTTCCTAAGAGTTATCCTAGAAAAAGGTCTCTAGGTTATTCTCCTAGTCATCCTCTAAGTATTTCGTAAAGACATAAACTATATAAGTCTTTCTGTGGGAAATACCTATAGGAAGACTATGGTGATCGACATGTTGGAAGGAAAAGGCAAGTACTGGAGATCCAACAGCAAGCTCTACATATATGTCCCGTTCCAAGTGGCGTGTGACTCGGCCTTCCCATTCAAGGGCGAGAAGGGATACCTCAAGATCCGTATCGAGGGAGACAAGCTCCTAATCGAGTGCCACGATATGAAGAAGCCATGCTAGCGTGACGCGAATGCGCGCATCTATCAAGGCTTAAATGCCGTTTTTGGCTATAGAGTCTAATCATGTCATTAATTGTAGCCAAGGACCTTGCAAAGAGCTATGGCGACGTGGTGGCTGTCGATGGTCTCGACTTGACGCTTGATGAGGGTTCTGTAACTGGTTTGATCGGGCCGAACGGCGCTGGGAAAACGACTACAATCAAGATGATTCTCGGTTTGTTGAAACCGGATAGGGGATCCGTGAAGGTTTTTGGGTTTGATCCTTGGGATAACACGGCCATACGATCGCTGATCGGAGTGGTTTATGAGAAAGCCTTCTTTCCACCCCATCAACGAACTTTGGACTATCTGAAGAGGGTGTGCCGAGTGTTCGGGGTCCCTGAATCCCGCGCTCTGGACATCTTGGAACTCGTGGACTTGCGCGAAGCACGTGGTCGTGCTATCAAGGCGCTTTCAGCGGGTATGCTCCAGAAGTTCGCCATCGGACATGCTCTGATTCATAGGCCCAAGCTGGTCGTGGCGGACGAAATGACAGCGAACCTCGATCCCCAGGCAAGAAGTGCGCTTCTGGATTTGATTTTGCGACTCCACAAGGACGAAAAGGTCACGTTTCTCCTCTCTTCTCACATCCTTCCTGAGTTGAGTAGAATCTGCGACTCGGTCGCGATCATCAATCAAGGCAAAGTCTGGGCATACGGAAAACTGGGTGAGCTTTACGAAAAGTATGCCGTAGGAATCATTAGAATCTCTACGGATAACCCTGAAGCATTGGCCTCGGAAATTAGAAAGCTCAGTTACATCGAAAAACTAGAAACCGACCTTCGAGGGATCTCGGTCCGAGTAGCTGAAGGAATGGACGAAAAACTCTACGCGGATGCTCCCAAGCTGGCAAAGAAAATCAAGGCCAGAATCTCGGGGATAGAGACCGGAAGCGCCTCCCTCGAAGAACTCTACCGACTGGCGGTTCGTACGAACGAAAGAAGGTGATGTGAGTATGTCTACAAAAGGTAAGCCCTTTTTGGAAGTTTTCGCCTCCGCCCTCCATGAAGACTATCGCTTTCCGATTCTGGAGATCTTTGCGTTCTTGTTTGCCCTCGGTGCCTTCGTGTTTGCAAGTTTTGGACCGATCTCAACTCCAGGAGCCATCTCAACTCCACAAGCCGTCTCAAACGAATCCACGGCTTACAATTTGACTTCGTCGCTCCTCGGTCTGCCGCTCTTCATCTTCATCATTCTCGCCTTCAAAAACGTGGCCTACGGGTTGGGGAGCGACCTCGAAAATGGCGTCATCCAAACCTACTTTTCATACCCCCTCAAGAGACGTGGAATCCTCACCGCCAAACTGCTTTCAGCCATCGGCATCGCCCTGATGCTCTTCCTCACCATCCAGATATCAGCGCTCTACGTTTTGGCCCCCGACATTGTATCGCCCCACCTAGGAACTGTGCTGCTAACCGATGCGGCAATCTTGAGCCCGTCTCTGCTTCTCACGGGCATCATTCTCCTGGTCACGCTCGCCCTCCGAAGAGGGGGATTGGCGCTCGTTGTGGGCATCGTTCTCTACTTCGCGATCAGCATCATCGGCGTCATAGCCATGTTTGTGGCCTCAGCAACCAGCTCCCCCTTAGTCCTCCAAATTCTGTCTCTGATCGCGCCCAACTACGTTCTACAACAGTACTACTACTCAATTGCCCTGCCGTTCGTCAACAACCTTTGGACTCCCACGTTCTCCGAAGTGCTGCTCTACACAGGAGCCAGCTACGCGATCGTGGGAGTTCTCTTCTTCGTGGGATACGTCTACTTCAGCAGGCGGCTTGGGCTGTGAGCAGATGGATCATCGCCCTGAGTCGGGGCGGCTCGGTTCTCATCGCCATCGGTTTCGCCTTGCTCCTCGTTTCGCTTATCCCCCCGGCCCAGTTGCCTCCAGATTTATGGAAGACCGCCATTCCTCCAAAATGGGTCCAACCGTCGAGTGAACACAAATTGACCCCCCAACAGGGATTGCGCGCAACCATATCGGCCAATGGCTCTCTCGATGTCTACATATTGGAAGTGAGCTCGCACGTTCTCTACCAATGGGTCGACGACGCCCAGGAATTTCTTAATGTAACAGATCTCGAGGAGTTTCTCGAAGCGCATCCTGGTTCGATCGGTTGGCATGGGGAGGTTCGCAACGGAACAATCACGCATGAGTATGTCCCGACGAAAGTCACGAACGCCACGCTCGTCGTCTCCAATCCGAGTTCAGTCTATGTGCCAGTGGAGGTTGAAGTCGCTCTCACCAGTCTCGTCGCTCCCGGAATGAAAGTGCGAACCCTCGCCCAATGGGCCATCCCGATCGGATTCGTGCTCACCATACCCTGGCTTGCCCGATGGTGGAAAGAGAGAACGACACCGAGCCCCTAGTACCGGCGGCATGCATGCATGTCATCTGCATGTATGCACGCATAAAAAAGTGAGGTGGAAGACGTCAAGCGTCTTCTGCGTAGAAACTCATTACCAGACTATACGACTCAGCTGTGTTCGGGTCGCCAGTGTACTGATGGCGAATCTGTAGTTCTTTGCCTTGCATGCATGCAATTGCCGATGCGACTGGCGATATCTCTCGAAAACCCAACTTTAAATTGGTTATTTAGAAAATGATATACACTATATCTTTGAACA
>JABAOF010020599.1_pt7 | contig 18024 bp, 12 predicted proteins | sample 7062171 | NCBI WGS metagenome assembly JABAOF01 (sample SAMN14538628, study PRJNA623070) | marine sediment metagenome | biome: marine biome [ENVO:00000428]; feature: marine pelagic biome [ENVO:01000023]; material: deep marine sediment [ENVO:00002113] | place: India: Gulf of Khambhat ...
TCATTTACTGTCTGGTGAACCTTGTCTATGTCATGGCCCTTCCGGTTGAGAAGATGAAAGGAGTAGCCCGGATTGGAGAGCTGGCTTCGACTCAGCTTTTTGGATCATCGGTTACCATTGTTATATCGGCAGCCATCATGATCTCAATTTTCGGCTGTCTGAGTGCGACGATCATCTACGGGCCGAGAGTCTATTTTGCAATGGCTGAAGATGGCTCGTTTTTTCAAAGCATGACCTACATCCATCCTCGTTACCATGTTCCGACAAAGGCCCTGACCGGTCAGGCCATTTGGGCTGTCCTTCTCTGTCTTTCTGGGACATACCAGGCTTTGTTCGAGTTTGTAGTCTTTGCCTTGGTTATCTTTTTTGCCCTTACGGGGCTTTCTGTGATTGTCCTCCGGTACAAACAGCCCGAGAGAAAAAGGCCATACAGAGCCTGGGGATATCCTGTTCTTCCCCTCATTTTCGTCTTGATTAACATCGCTGTTTTTTTTAACACGGTTTTTGCTCAGCCAGGGAAATCGATGATAGGATTGTTCATATTGGCTTTAGGTATTCCTGCTTTTCTTTTCTGGAAGAGAAAAGCGAAAAGACAAGGATGAGAGAACAGTGAATTCACATTATAGGGAAATACTATGACAGGAAAAATAAAATCAATAACCAACCCTCGTCTGAATATAAACATCCTCAGCCAAGATGATGTTAAATCTATTCATAGAGCAACGCTGGACATCATTGAGTCAGTCGGAGTGAAATTTCCTTCTTCAAAAGCCCTGGATATTTGGGCATCTCACGGGGCCAAAGTTGACCGGGATACGATGATCGTTAAAGTTCCAGTTCAGGTAATAGAAGAGGCTCTAAAAAAAGCGCCATCGGTCTATACACTGTCTGCTCTGGATCCCACCAGGGATTTGCCTCTGGACGGAAACCATGTCTATGTCGGCACTGATGGATGTGGGGTGGAGATTATCGACATCTCGACAGGAGAGCGTCGCCGATCCTGCCTTCAGGATGTGGCGGATATTACCCGTGTGGCCGATTATACAGAAGAGATTGCCTTCCATTGGGTACCTGTTTCAGCTCAGGACTGTCCCCCCGAGGTGCGCGGGCTGCATGAACTATCTGCGATCTGGAAAAATTCGACGAAGCACGTTCAGACTGAGAGTATCTATTCTGAGAAAGAAGCTCATGGAGCCGTAGAGATGGCTTCCACTCTTGTCGGCGGCCGGGAAGCACTGCGTAAAAAGCCGATTCTTTCTCTCATGGAATGCACTATTTCTCCTCTTGCTCAAGATGGAGGAAGCTTGGAGGCGGCCTTGGTGGCTGCAGAAGCGGGTCTGCCTGTGGGTTTCATGACCATGGCTTCCTGTGCATCAACAGCACCAGCCACCTTAGTAGGAAACCTGGTTGTTGGAAATGCTGAGGTCATCAGTGCGTTGGCGCTTATCCAGCTGGCGTACCCCAGCACACCTGTCTTTTATGCAGCCGCCCAGACAGTTATGGATCTGCGCACCGGGGCTTATACAGGAGGGGGACCAGAGGATTTTCTTTTCGGAGCGGCCACCAACAGGCTTGCAGATTTTTACAACCTACCTCTTTCCATGGGGTCATTTGCCACAGGAGCTAAGGAACCTGATTGGCAGGCTGGGATTGATAACAGTCTTTCCGCATTCATGGCGGCTGTGGTGATGTCTGATATGCTTTTGGGTGTTGGACTCTTGAATGGAAGCACCATCTGGTCTTATGAACAGATGATTATGGACTGTGAGATTTTTAGCATTATCCACAAGATGATGGAAGGCATCGAAGTGAATAAAGAGACACTCGCGTTGGATGTCATCCGAGATGTTGGGCCCGGTGGGAATTTCTTAACGCATGAACATACTCTGAACAATATGCGAAAGCTCTGGCTTCCCACACTCATGGACAGGCGACCTTATACCGAATGGGAAGAGAAAGGCGATGGAGCCCGGGATTGGGCTCGGGAAAAGGTGAAAAACATTATGGTGTCCCACAAACCAGAACCTCTCGACTCCAAGTTGGAAGCCGAGCTTCTAAAGATTATCCACTCGGTTGAGAAAGGCTAGATTAGAGCTGAGTTTTTCAGAAAAAAGTTTTATTAACGAATTTTCTTGACACGAAGAGGGGGTTTTTGACCTGGGGGGATACCACTCTTGTATCTGTATCCTTTGAGTTTCTCCTTGAATTCTTTCTTCATCTCGGTGAGCAATGACTCATCCAGGATAAAGTCGATGGTTGTGGCAGCCATAATCTTAGCTGCCAGAAGCATACCCTTGTGGCCGATGGAGTGTTTGGAGGCGGCGACGACCGCCCAACTATGCCAAGGAATCTCAAAAGGAGCACAGGTCGTTGAGACATGCAATGTGGGAGCGATCCAGCTGACCTCAGCCACATCGGTAGAGCCTCCCTCAGGATCTTTGGCAGGCTTCTCAAGTTCCTTTACCTCACAGACCATGCCTTTCTCTTCAGTCCCAGTCTCCTGCTGTATTTTCTTAGCATAGGCTATCTCTTCTTCTGAGTATTCTATCGGTCCGATCATCTCGAGATTTTTCTGCATCGCTGTTGAGCCTGTGAAATTGACGAGCATTTCATGGTAGCTTCCCTTGTAATTGATTTTTGAAGTCGTTCCTGTGGCAATGGCCGCACCTTTAACAATGTTTTCAATTTTTTCCACGACCACCTTCACTCCTTGTCTATTCGAATCTCTGATCCATAGCCATAATTCGGCATGCTCGGGTACGATATTCGGAACTTTCCCGCCTTGGGTTATGACATAATGCATCCGCACAGAAGGCTTGACATGCTCCCGCAGGAGGTTGATGCCGAAGACGGTCATTTCCACGGCATCGAGAGCGCTGGTGCCTTTCCAGGGATCAAAAGCCGCATGGGAAGTCTTCCCGAAGAATTCTATCTCCATGTCGTCAATGGCCTGACTACCTTTAACATCCACCTTTGTTCGATAATCTGGGTGCCAAGCCAGGCAGACATCTAAGTCATCGAACAGGCCATCCCTGGCCATGTACAATTTTCCCCCCACATCTTCTTCGGCGGGGCAGCCGTAAAGTCGGATTGTCCCTTCCAGTTTGTTTTTTTCCATGACCTCTTTAACTGCCAAGGCAGCCCCGAGGCTTCCTCCGGCAAAAAGATTATGACCACAGCCATGGCCTGCCTCCCCTTCAATCAGTGCTTTCTTATACGGGAGATTTTCTTGAGATAGACCAGGTAAGGCGTCGTATTCGGCCAGGATGCCGATGATGGGTTTTCCCAAACCGAAGGAAGCTACGAAGGCTGTGGGTAATCCTGCCACTCCTCGTTTCACACGAAAACCTTCTTTTTCTAAGGTATCAGCAAGGAGCTCTGCGGATTTGTGCTCTAGGAGGGCGATCTCGGCAAATTCCCAGATGGAGTTGCTGATCTCGATCAATAATTGTCTTTTCTTCTGGATAACGGTCAGTGCCTCTTTTTTTAATTCTTTACTCCCAGCAAAGCTTAGATGGTGGAGCCCTGAGCTTATAATCAAAGAAAAGCTCAAGATGAGAGTGTTTAGATATGTGGGTCTATGCATTTTATGCTTCAATTTTTCCTCCAGCATCGTTCTGAGGACTCATGTTGAATTCAATCTTTTAATATAAAAAAAGTGAGTTTTAATCAACAATTTAAAAGAAAAGGACAAAAGCCATGATGTATCATTGAAATTTCCGTGGGATATCTTCTTTCCACTCTCGGCGTCTCACTAGGGTGCCATTCTCATATATCTCCCGCACAAAAATCACATGGAAGGTCTTTTCGTTGGATTTCAAGTCGATCATCGTGTGCAATTCGAGGGTGCGGTCTTCGAGCTCGATTCGGGCGCCTGCTTCCCCCTGGTAAGATGATTCGGCTGGATTCAGATCGTTAGTCTCGTGATAATCTCTTTCATATGTGAAATATTTTCGGCCTTGGATTTCGTAATCCTTTATTCCTTTCCATTCGACACTGAAATTCGAGGTCCATAGGTCCTTCTTCTGTTCGTAGAATCCATGGGGCCAGGATTCAACTTCCAGATACCTTGCATCCGGTCGCTGCTCTCGAGGTTCAGGCAGCTTGAAGTCAGGTGCCCTGCGTTTTCCAGGAGGGAGAATCGGTATTTCTAACTGGGTAAATTCTCCACCGACAACAAGCTTAGTCGTCATCGGATAAGGCGTAGGCCAGATCATCGGAAATAAGGCATTGGAAACGGCCAGCCGGACGCGGTGACCGGGTTTAAAAGTCCAGGTCGTGAAGTGCAATTCAAAAGCGATATCATAGACCTCTCCAGGTACAAGAGGCTTGGGTTCAAGCCGTGAATCTCTCTGCGAGCCGTTGATCAGAGCGCCAGCAACGAGGGAGACCGTGCCATCCGGCTGGACATCTTCGAGCCGGGCGATCCAATGGGCCAGCGGAGCATCGGCCGATACCCGAAGCTTTACTCGAGGAAACCCGACGACCTCGAAGGCCTCCTCAACCACAGGGCTATCAAAAACCAGGCTTCCTGCATCATCCGGGCGCATATCCCCAGTCGGCTCGCCCCACCATAATCCTGTGGCTAGTCCGTAGCTCGGAACATACAGCAGATCTAATTCTCCTGTGCTTCCCGGCTTGAGCAGAAGATGGTTATCTTTATCGGGGAAGTACGATTTCCATTCCATCTCAGGGATTGGCCAATCCACACAAACCCAATGGCCGGGTGTCATCTGCAGGTCGGCGTCTGGACCATGACCTTCTCGAATGAAGACGACAAAACGAGGATCCTCAAGAACCCCGGTGTTGCGGTCTTTGAGCCAATAGTCCCACCAGCGGACAGCCTCGTAACGCCATTCATAATTGGGGCCTGGTAGGCCGTTGTCGGGCCAGGCATGAGTCCAGGGGCCGATCACACCCTTAACCGGGACCTTCATATGAGCAANNGGACACTATCCCGGTAACCGTCAAGAAGTCCTCCGATCAGATAGGTTGGGATACGGATCTTATCGTATTGCCACCTCAGAGAGTTTTTCCGCCAGAAATCGCCATCGGTCTGTTGTTTGAGATAAGTGAGAAACCAAGGATAGGCATTAAAGCGGTCTCGAAAGTAAGCCTCGTCCAGCTCATAGTCCGGTGATCGAGGAAGGCCGTTATCATGATCGATGGATAGCTCGTAAGCATCCACGTGGTAAGCCCCGTCGATATAATGGACGTCGTCATGAAAAAGATCATCAGAGGCATCGAGGGCTAGAATTGCTTTTAGAGCTGGCGGCTGACGCATGGCCACCTGGATGGCGTTAAACCCTCCCCAAGATATGCCCCACATGCCGATGCGGCCGTTCGATTCGGGCAGCTTAGAGAGTTGATCGATGATCTCCATGGCATCGTCCAATTCCCGCTCTGAGTATTCTCGGGGTGGGACAGCCCCCTCGGATGATCCGGTCCCTCGAATATCAACCTTAGCCATGATGAATCCGTGACGGACAAAATAGCTGTAGAGGGGATAATCACGGAGATAGAAAGAATCCTCCTTTCTATAGGGTAAAAACTCGAAAAGAACGGGGAATTTTTCTCCAGGAGCTCGGGGTACAGGTTTGAAGAATGTTACCGATAATCGGACTCCATCTTTCATGGTGAGCCATGATGTTTCTATCGAGAACTCGTAGACCGCAGGAGTGGCTTCGACGGTGGTTTTTGGCTCTTCTGATGGAGGCGTATAGGAAAATAAGATGAATGGTAAAGTAAAAATCAAAAATAAGGACTTGAATTTTTTTTGCATTGGATTTACCTCCCATCCATCATAATCTTCCTATTGTTCATTTGATAGGCTTATAGCATAGGAAAATTTTGATGTCAAAAATCGAAAATTAGATTTCCGAAATAAGATAGGGCTATTATTGCTAGGTAGTATCTTCAGTGAACTTAGAGGATTGACGGTTAAGTCCATGAAGGAGTACAGGTGCTTAAGGAAAACTGCTGTCGAGAGGACAATATAGAATATGTTGATTACTTTTTCTTTGTTTTATCCAATACTTCCGGACCTGCGCAATGTTCAGCATATTCGCACCATTCCAGACATCCCAAGTTGAGTTTAGGATTTGGAACCCATTTTCGGCAGTGTTTACATTGTCTTCTGGGATCGTCCTTGAAGAACTCGATTAGAAGACCGCATGAGGGGCATTTGGTCTCAAATATATCTCTTGGTTTCCAATGGCGTGTATCCTGACCTGGACATTTCATGCTCAAACTGTACCTTTTTTGCCTCCCATTTTCAAGATACTAAACGGGATTTTAGGGATTCTTTTTTTGTTCGAGTCAAGCTTCTTGACCATGACTATGAGATATATATGTTCTTATTTACAAAAACCTTTAAAAATGCGAGACTTTTTCTCTTCTAGTGTTGTGAGAATAAAACTTCGGAAATGATGAGACCGATTTTCAGTAAGAAAACGACCGCCTCTTTAAAACCCGACTCAGATAACACAAAGGAAAGGAAGGATTCTTTTATGGCAAAGAAAACAAAACGCAGGGACTTTTTGAAAAAAGGGATCAGCGCCGGAGTGGCACTGTGGATTTCAAGAGAAGGGATTATCGGCAGCGGTTTGATGGCGGCTCAAGCTTTTGATGTGATCATAGAGGGAGGTCTCATCATTGATGGCGTTAGTGACAAAGCGTATTTGGCTGATGTAGGAATTGTTGGTGAGCGAATCCAGACGATAGGTGATCTCAAAGGCGCAAAGACGAGGTCAATCGTTGAAGCGTCCGGAAAAATTGTTACCCCAGGATTTATCGATATTCACTCCCACACAGACTCAAACCTTCTGGTTAATCCAAGAGCTGAAAGCAAAGTCAGGCAGGGAGTGACCACAGAACTCAGTGGAAACTGCGGCAGCTCGGATTTCCCTCTTCAAGAATCTAAACGAAAAGATTGGGTTAATCTTGAACAGTTACATTCTTTGTTAAGCGAGAAAAAAATTGCCGTCAACTTCGCCTCACTCGTAGGCCACGGAACTGTTCGTGCTTTTGTCATGGGAGAAGAGATGCGAGCACCGACGGAAAAAGAGATGGAACTGATGAAAGGAATAGTTGCAGAAGCCATGGAGCAGGGAGCCTTTGGTCTGTCGACAGGGCTAGAATATGCGCCGAGCGGTTTTGCAAGCTCGGATGAACTCATCGAGCTATGCCGGATTGTTAAAAGATTCGGTGGATTTTATTCGACCCACATCCGGAGCGAAGATAGCCTGGCCTTAGAAGCTGTAGGAGAATCCATATTTATAGCGGAAAAAGCAAGCCTTCCCCTTCAGATTTCCCACCTCAAGATATCAGGAAAGATCAACTGGTGGAAAATGCCCTTGATGATTGACCTGATTGAAAGAGCTAAGAAGCGGGGCCTCCGGGTGACTGCAGATAGGTATCCTTATACCGCCTACAGTACAGGATTGAGCGTATTCTATCCAAAATGGGCCAGGGATGGAGGGGCAGAAGGACTTGTGAAAAGATTAAAAGATGGTGAAACCAGGGAGAGGATGAGAGAAGAAACAATCATGAGCGTCAAGAGCAATAACTCGTGGGAGAGTCTTCTCATCGTGGGTGTGGAAAAAAGTGAAAATAGCTGGCTTGAAGGGAAAAGTATTCATGAGGCAGCTGCCGGGCTAAACCAAGATCCTTATGATTTTGCCTGCAATTTACTCATAAAAGAGGAGGGAAATGTCTCAATCGTAGGATTCGGGATGAGTGAGGTAAATACGGAGATGGTTTTGAAACATCCTCTTGTCATGTTGGGGTCGGACGGTTCTGCCATTGCTCCCTACGGTGAGCTGAATAAGGGGATTCCGCATCCAAGAAACTACGGTGCCTTCCCTCGCTTTCTCAGTCTTTATGCCAGGCAGAAAAAACTCGTATCCTTGCCAGACGCGATTAAAAAAATGACATCCATGCCAGCCGCGAAGATGGGATTGAGAGACCGGGGAATTATCAAAAAAGGGTATTTTGCCGATCTTGTTATCTTTGATCCTGAATCCATTAAGGACAGAGCCACATACACACAGCCTAAACAATATCCTGCTGGCATCGATAAAGTTTTTGTCAACGGGAAAGTGGTCGTTGACAAGGGGGAGCATACAGGAGAACTTCCGGGGAAAGTCCTGTTTGGCCCTGGAAAGAAGGCTTGACCATTTCGCTCGAGTTAAAACCTCTGTGAGAGAGCAGGCATGAAGTATCCAAAACTTGAGATCAACCTGAGAAAGCTGGAGCAAAACGCCCGCGTGGAAGTCGAAGCTTGTGCGCAGTGGGGAGTGACGGTCATGGGCGTTAACAAAGTCTTCAACGGGATGCCTGAAACAGCTGCAGCAATTGTCCGCGGGGGAATAGAGGTCGTCGCTGAATCTCGTATCGATAATCTCAAAAAGATATGTCAGGTGCGCTGTCAAAAATGTCTTCTCAGAAGCCCTTCTTTGAGTGAGATAAAGGACGTTGTCAAGTATGCAGATATCTCTCTCAACTCAGAAATCAATATTATCCGGGCGCTCTCTGAGGAAACCGTCCTGCAAAACAAAACTCATAAAATCTTGCTTATGGTAGACATGGGAGATATCCGTGAAGGTATCTGGCATGAGGATTGCGATAGCATAGAAGCCACCCTCAAGGAGATCTTGAGCTCGCCAAAACTGGAGATTTACGGATTAGGAACCAACTTTGATTGCTTCGGCACTGTCCTCCCGACGCTTGAAAATCATACGGCATTTCTTCAGCTCGCCCGCGAATTCGAGGCCAAGCTCGGATTCAAGTTTCCTTATCTTTCAGCTGGGAACTGCACAAGTTATCACCTTATCGACAAAGGCCTCTGGCCCAAAGGTCTGAATCATATCAGAATCGGCGGCCTTCACGAGTTCGGAATCGAGTATGTCGAGGGAAAATATCTGGATGAATACTACCACAGTAGCATGGACATTAACCGTTTTGTCTCAAATTTGTACATCTTGAAATCAGAGATCATAGAGATCAATACTAAGCCCACTGTTCCGGAGGGAGAGCTGGGTGTGGATGCTTTTTTGAAGCGGAAAATATTTAAAGATAGGGGGCCTCGCAAACGGGCACTCCTTGCTCTCGGCAAACAGGATGTTTCGTATGAAAACATATGGCCTGTAGACTCAAAAATTGAAATGATGGGTCAGACCAGTGATCACACGCTTCTTGATATAGAGAATTCAGAACAGGAATACAGGGTTGGCGATATCGTAGCCTTCGAGATTGACTACACTGCCCTGCTTGAGGCGTGCAACTCACCCGGAATCGACAAAACCTTCGTCTATGACTAACGAGTACTCAGCAGTGCCGATTCCTTGCCTTTTCCAACCTTAACTGTAAACAATGTTTTGCATTCAGAAGAATGTCCGCCTTTTTGCCTCATCCTATCATTGTGTTCAGCTTAAATAAGTTGTTGATCTTTATTTTAAACTACAGCCTTTTTCGTTGTTTTAAGTGGCTGACACCAAAAAACATCACAGGGAGCAAGTCCATCCCCAAAGACCTTCTGCTAGAATCTTGAAAACATATCCTTTGTCACTGAAAAAGAGATGCTTAAAACATTACATTGTTTACTCATAGTCGAAGTGATATTATGCAATCTATAAAATTTCAGGTAAAGCAGATCATCGATGGAGATTCAAACAGAGGAAGTAAATCTTAAATTAAGATGGTTCGTCCTAATAATAATGGGGATAGTGGTATTTGGCGCTTACTATGCTTTTGATGCGATCAGCCCGATAGCTTCTTATATCATCGATGGGATGGGGATTACGCGAGCTCAGTATGGACTGCTCTTCAGTTATTACAGTATGCCCAATTTGGTCATGGTTCTTCTGGGGGGTATTCTATTGGATAAAGTCGGAATCCGGAGAGCAGGAACTCTGTTTGCGGCTCTCTGTGCGATCGGAGTCTTTCTGACAGCTTCTGGGCCCTCATTCTTCCTCATGCTCATGGGAAGATTCATCTTTGGACTCGGCGCAGAATCGCTTCTGATCACAAAGACGAAGATCCTGTCGAAATGGTTCAAAGGAAAAGAACTCGCCCTTGGTTTTGCACTGGCACTCTCTGTCGCACGACTCGGAACAATTGCCGCTCACAATTCTTCAGCCCGCATCCAGGCCATGAGTGGCTCCTGGCGGCTTTCCATTTGGGTTTCCTCTGTCATCATGTTCATAAGTTTTGCACTATTTTTGATCTATTCTGGAATAGATAAGACTTCAGATAAGAGTTTTAAAGAACGAGGAAAAAGAGAAAAAAGTGATAAGTCTCTTTTCCAAGATATTCTCAGCTTCAAACGATCTTACTGGTTTGTTTCTATTCTCAGCATGACTTTTTATTCGGCCATTTTTCCATTCACGGCTTTCTCCACAGTGTTTCTACAGACAAAATATGGGTTCAGCGCCGTTAAGGGAGGCTTCTATACATCGCTCATTGTTATCAGCTCCATGATTTTTACTCCACTATTCGGATTTCTTGTCGATAAATTCGGGAAAAGAGCCACGATGATGATTATCGGATCACTCTTACTTTTCCCTGCGCACACCTTCCTGGGTTTAACCTCCATTTATCCCGGAATAGCCATGTTGATGCTCGGATTTTCGTTTTCTCTGGTTCCTGCAGCCCTGTGGCCGACCATCCCTATTATTGTCAAGGAAANNTGGGACAGCCTTTGGCCTGATGACCCTGCTTCAGAATATTGGAATGGCTTTGGTCCCCTGGCTTGCAGGGAGATTGACAGATGTTTCTGGTGGCAATTATACCTATGCTATGATTATGTTTGCTTTCTTGGGATTTGTGGGTCTTATTTTTTCTCTTTTGCTCAGGATCTCGGAGCGCAGAGAAGACTTGAGAATAGAGCTCCCTACTGAAATTGCTCAGGCATAAGATGCAATTATAGATGTCTATGAGGATTGCCGCTGTATTCAAAAAGTCATATATTTGGCTTTTATCAAGTCGGACTCATAACATATTATTTTTAAGAAGAAAACAATGAAACTTTCAATACATCTCTTCCTCCATAAAGGACTTCTTTTTATTCTAATGATCTTCTTCTCGTCTTTACATGTTACGGGCTTTACCAAGCAGCAAGAGTACAAGGTCTGTGTTGAAAAAGATATTCCTGGCGTGATGAGAGACGGTGTTAGACTTCTTTCTGATGTTTACAGGCCTGATGCTCAAGGAGAATTCCCCGCCATACTGATCAGAACTCCCTATGATAAAACTAGCCATTCTGAATATTCCTCCTTCCCTACCCTTGCGGCCCAAAAAGGATATGTGGTCATCATCCAAGATGTGAGGGGACGTTATTCTTCCGAGGGAGAATTTCTTCCTTATGTCCAGGAAATAAACGATGGCTATGATTCTGTCGAGTGGGCTTCAACACTGGCATACGTCAACGGGAAGATCGGAATGTATGGATGTTCCTATCGGGGAGCTGTGCAATGGCTTGCAGCAATATCCGACCCCCCTCATTTAAGAGCGATTTTTCCCCAGTGCACTTTTGCCAACGGCCGGCATTTCTTTTATTCTGGAGGGACCTTTGATCTCTCCTGGATAAAGTGGCTATACGGGAGGCTACCGGATTTGGAACGGCGCAGGAGATTGAGCAAGAAAGAGCAAGCGCATAGAAACAAAGAAGATTTCCCTCTATGGGAAAAGAACAAATGGAAATGGTTGAAATTTCTCCCTTTGAAAGGCCTCCCGATTTTGAAAGAATTCTGCCCTTATTATTATCAATGGCTTGCTCATCCTGATGATAGCTCCTTTTGGGACTTTGCAGATATTGAAAGGATGCACAAGAATGTGAGTGTTCCTGCCTACAATCTGACCGGATGGTTCGATGACAGTTACGGACAGCCTGGAGCCATATTCAACTTTCTTGGTATGAGGGCCAACGGCAAGACAGATAGAGCGAGAAAGGGACAAAAGCTCATCATCGGCCCCTGGACTCACTGCAACAGTGAGTCTTCGAAGGCGGGGAATCGGGATTTTGGGCTGGATGCCATCATCAATGTCGATGCGCTGGCAATACGCTGGTTCGACTTTTGGTTAAAAGATATGGATAACGGCATCTTGGAAGAGCCGCCCATTCGCCTATTCGTTATGGGAGATAATGAATGGAGATACGAAGAGGAATGGCCCTTATCCCGAACAGAGTACACCTCTTTTTATCTACACAGCAATGGCTCGGCCAACTCCTATTGGGGCGACGGCACCTTAAGCAGGCAAAGGCCCAAGGCCGAAAAGCTCGATCACTTTGTCTATGATCCTTCCAATCCTGTTATTGATTATTTCTTCGAAAACCCGGGAACCCGGGACCTAAGGTCAATAGAGGCAAGAAACGATGTTCTGGTGTATACTTCAGCCCCATTGAAAGAGGATCTGGAAGTCACTGGCCCGATAAATGCCGAAATATTCGCCTCTTCCTCTGCAAAGGACACGGATTTTGTCGTAAAGGTGAGCGATGTGTATCCCGATGGATACTCTCAGAACATCACTCCTCCCCTATCTGGAGTAATCAGAGCAAGGTACCGTGATTCAGAATCCGAGCCTTCATTGCTCAATCCGGGCCAGATCTATAAGTTTCATATTGACTTGATGTTCACAAGCCATGTCTTCAAAGAGGGGCACCGGATAAGGGTTTCCATCACCAGCAGTTATTTCCCTATCATCGACCGAAACCCCAACACCGGGCATCCCTTCGGAGAAGATGCGGAATGGATGTGCGCAAAACAGGCCGTCTACCATGATGATAAGCATCCCTCTCGATTCATACTGCCGGTTATCCCGAGATAGATGGAGATGCTCATGCGGGAGTGCATATTTGGGGAAAAGTAAACAACCGGCGTCGGAATCATAAATTCAGTCCAGAAGACCGAGACCAATGAGGAAGAAACAATCAAATAATCGACTTTTTATAAGGCCAAAAGTCATCATATATATACTTATTATTGAGAAGGAGAGGCTATGAAAAGAGATAAAAGTCCTCTTAACAATAAGACTGTCGATGCGGAAATCATTGAACTTTTAATCCGATTGGTGAAAGCACGGAGTTATCCAGGCATACCTGAGCAGGAAAAGGCAGTTGTTCAGGAATTGTATGTCTACCTGAGATCTCATGGTATAGAATCTGAAGTCATGGAGGTCTGCGAAGGGCGGCCGAATTTATTGGCTTCGATTGAAGGACCGAATCCGGGTCCTCATCTCTTGTTATGCGGCCATACGGACACTGTGCCCCCAAACGAGAAAAGTTCCTTTGATCTTTTTGCTGCCATTGAAAGGAACGGAAGGCTTTATGGCCGGGGAACTGCAGACATGAAAGGAGCGTTGGCTGCAATGGTAGGCACACTCGTGAGCCTGAAGATATCCGGCAATCTGACCTCTGGAAAAGTCACGTTTGCAGCCATCATCGATGAAGAAACCCAAACCCTTGGCTCGGAACATCTCGTAAAGACCGGATTTAAAGCCGATGCAGCCATCGTGGGAGAGCCGACCGGAAACCTTATTAATATCGGGCATAAAGGTCTGGAGTGGGTGGTGGTTGAATTGGAAGGAAAAGCGGCTCATGGGGGGACTCCCGAGTCCGGAATCAACGCCATCTCTGCGGCTGCCCATTTTGTTCAGCTCGTCGAGAACGAGCTCATCTCAGAATTCCAGAAAAGGCGTGATCCCATCCTTGGCCTTCCTGCTGTCAATATAGGGGACTATCCAAGGAGGTGACCAGCCGAGCACAGTGGCCGCGCACTGTCAGATTAAGCTCGACCGGCGATGGGTATCCACTGAAACCATAGAGCAAGTTTTTGAGGACTTTGAAGTCTTGCTCAAGAAAATTCGGAGTGAGCGGCCAGGATTGAAGACAAAAGTCTCCAGGGTTCCAGATAGTATGGCCACAATGCTCCATGGCCCGGTAACAGTCGACCCAAAGCATCCTGTTGTGCGAGCCGCTCAGAAAGCTATGGTTGATTTCGATCTTCGAGCAGAGTTTCTTGGAGTTTTCCCAGCCTGGACTGATGCGGCAATAATATCACGGGAAGCAAATATTCCGTCGATTATCTGGGGACCGGGTGAATTGGATTACGCCCATTCACCCCAGGAGAGCATAAGATTAGAAGATGTCATATCGGCGAAGAATTTGTATACTAAGGCAGCCTTCTACTTCACAGGCTCTCTATAGAAGAAAAGCTTTTATTTTTTGCGATCGGGAAAAGCCATTGGAAAGGCTCTGTTATCAGTCAAATCGAATTCTCTTTGAGGATTAAATCTAAATTATCGAGGATTTTAATAGCGTTCTAAGATGAGTATTTTATTGACTTTTGTATTTAAACCTGAAATGCGAAGGAGTCATTCTTTCCATCTTCTTAAAATTTTTTGTGAAATGGCTTTGGTCATAGAATCCTGCTTCATTGGCTAAATCTGCAATATTGATGTCAGTATTGAGCAAGAGATATTTTCCGTAGTCTATTCTTAATTTTGTTATATAGCTCGACAAGGACATACCTGTTTCTTCTTTGAAGAGATGTAAAGCTCTGCTCAAGCTTAGAGCGGCTGATTTTGCTACATCGGCGGCAGTGATCTTTCTTGTAAAATTATGATTTATATATTCACGCATCTTAAAGATCTTGGTTTTTTTCTTCTTTTCTCTTGTCATGGAAACCTTATGGATAAAATTTTCTAATATTTCAGTGAGTTTGAACAACAGCTCATCTGTGTCTGTTACCCTATTTAACTCTATGAGATAGGAGTAGTTAAGTCCTAATAATTCTCTGGCTTCCACCCCGGCCTCAATGGCGGCTCTTGAAATGATGACAACCAATTCTATGACACGCACTTTCAGTATTTCAAAATTCATCCCGCTTTCAAAGAAAATAGAGCCTAAGAATTCGTTAAGAATTTCCCTGGCCCCAGTTTTATCCCCCAGTTTAACCATTTGTATGATTTCGTCCTGCTTATCAAATATTTTTCTTCCCAGGTCATAACTGCTTCTTTTTAAATCTTCTAGAAAGTTTGCAATCTTATACTGTTGTACATATTTTTCGTTTACATCCTNNACATCCTTTAGATAATTTATATCGTTTACGTTGTACTTTCTTGTCAGCAGAAATAGAAAGGAAACATAGTCTCTTACCTCTTCGAGCGAAAAGATTCTCAGATCGTTTTTGTCAAGCGTGATGCTTTGACCAGAATCACAATGTTCCTTTAATTTTTCATAGATTTCCTCATCTATATCTTTTTTCATTTCAGGAAATACAGCAAAACCACTCAAGAAGCCTCCGACTAATTTTTTATCGGAAACGATGGGGACAGCAAACATGATCAATCCTGTGGGACAAGTTGTGATATATCCTTCTCCCCAGCGAAAGGCCTCCTTTATGGCACTGATCATTTTTAGTCTGCAATTTTTTATCAATGTTATCTCTTGACGGCCAAGCAGCCTGATGCATAGCTTGCATATATTTTTGCTGTAAGCAATCTCCCCTTTTAGGTTAACAAGAATGAGCGGTAATCCTGTTTTTGAGATATATTCTTTGGCAATCCTGTTGAATCTTCTTGGATTGATGAAGGTTTTGATGTTCATTTTTGCATCATTCTCTAGATATTATTCAGCATAATTATACAAATAAATGAAATAAAATGCTAGATTTTTTCCCTTCTAAAATGCTAAATTAGTTTTAACAAATGCAATTTTAAAAACCTTGTCATAAATGAAAGTCCTCAAAGAGATTGCAGCCAATGTAGAAAAGGGGGACTCGACAACTGTGAAAGAGCTCGCAAAGAAAGCTCTCTCTCAAAAGATACACCCAGAAGAGATTTTGAATAATGGTCTAGTCAAGGGAATGGATGTGATAGGAAAGAAATTCAAGAATAATGAAGTTTTCATTCCTGAAGTTTTGATTGCCACAAGGGCTATGAAAGCAGGGATGGATATTATAAAACCTTTACTGACACATGAGAGAAGCAAATTCAGGGCAAAGATAGTCATGGGCACAGTGAAAGGCGATTTACATGATATCGGAAAGAAGATCGTCGGCATGATTCTGGAGAACGAAGGGTATGAAATCATCGACATTGGAATAGATGTGTCTAAAGAAAGGTTTTTAAGAACCATAAAAACAGAGAGTCCAGAGATAATAGGGATGTCATCTCTTTTGACCACAACCATGGGATACATGAGGGAAGTCATTGAGGCCATAGAAAATGCAAAATTGAGACAGAATATTAAGATCATCATTGGGGGAGCTCCTGTAACACAGACTTTTGCTGATGAAATCAAGGCCGACGGATATGCTCCTGACGGGCCCTCTGCCGTTGATCTTGTCAGAGTTCTCCTCAGGAAGTGAAGAGATTGATTCAAGAAAAAAAGAGAGCTTACTCACTCAAGTATAAAGTCAATATTGCTTCTCATCATAAAACAATTACTGCCTATGAGAACGATTTATTGGCTGATAAGATACAGGAGGCGGGGATAAATCTCAGTGTGTATTGCAATAAAAAGGGTTTATGTGGAAAGTGTTTTGTAGAAATCATAAAAGGAAAGCCAGAGCCTCTTAATGAGAGAGAAGAATTTTTTCTTGAGAAAAAAAGACTAAAAAGGAGTTACAGGCTCGCCTGCTTAAGCAAGATTCAGAGTGATTTGATAGTGAGAATTCCCGATGAATCTATTGTTCAGGAGGCCCTCATCCTTCAGACAGGAATAAAATCGCCCCTGCTCCCCAATCCAGCTGTAAAAAAATATTACCTTGGACTCCAGAAACCGGAGATAGGATTTCCTTATTCTTTTTCCGAGTTATTAGAAAAACAATTCAAAGAAAAGAAATTAATAATTCCTTTGCTTCTAATGAAGAAATTACCAGGTATTCTGGATCGCAGCAAATTTCATATAACGACCACAATCTACAAAGACAAAGAAATATTAAGCGTTGAACCAGGAGACACCACGAGCAAAAATTTTGGGATTGCCGTTGACATAGGAACAACCACAGTCGTGGTAGAATTGATGGACTTAAATACAGGAGAGAGTATAGGTGCTTCGACGGCAATCAACAGTCAAGTGAAATATGGCTCTGATGTCGTATCAAGAATAAGTTTTGCTTTCCAGAATTCGAAAAATTTGGCTGAATTGAAGAATTCTATTTTAGAATTGTTGAACGCAATGATTAAAGATATTTTAGAAAAAAATCAGATCGATCAATCGAATGTTTATGAAATAGTCATCGCCGGAAACACATCCATGAATCATTTTCTTCTTGGGATGCCAGTGGAAACGCTTGCGGTAGCCCCATTTCATTCTGTTTTTATGTGTTTGCAGGAATTGTCTTCTAGTGATTTAGGATTTAAAATCAATCCCCACGGAAAAGCCTATATTGTCCCCAATATAAAAAGCTTTGTGGGCGGTGATATCTCTGCTGGGCTTATCGCCTCTGGTTTACCAGAAAGAAAGGGGAATTACTTATTTATTGATTTAGGAACAAATGGTGAAATTGTATTGAAGACAAAGGAAAAATTTGTGGCCACTTCCACAGCAGCAGGCCCTGCATTTGAAGGAATGAATATCAACTGTGGTATGTTGGCGGTAAAAGGAGCCATTCATAAAGCAGAATTTAAGAATAAGTTGGTTTTGCATACAATAAAAAATAAACCTGCCATAGGAATTTGTGGGTCAGGACTTATCGATTTAATCTCCATTTTTTTGGAAAAAGGGATGATTACATCGAAAGGCAAAATCACGAACAAAAAAAAGAAGATAGAGATTTCTGATCTTATTTACATGTCACAAACAGATGTGAGAGAGTTGCAACTGGCTGCGGCGGCCATAAAGAGCGGAATCAGAATGGTATTATTAAAAAATGAACTAACGAAAACACAGCTAGAGGGTCTTTTTATTGCAGGAGCATTCGGCAACTATTTGAATATTAAAAATGCGATAAAAATCGGACTTCTCCCCCAAATCGATGAAGATAAAATTGTTTTTATCGGCAACGCTTCATTAGCCGGAGC
>JABAOF010007169.1_pt4 | contig 17998 bp, 17 predicted proteins | sample 7062171 | NCBI WGS metagenome assembly JABAOF01 (sample SAMN14538628, study PRJNA623070) | marine sediment metagenome | biome: marine biome [ENVO:00000428]; feature: marine pelagic biome [ENVO:01000023]; material: deep marine sediment [ENVO:00002113] | place: India: Gulf of Khambhat ...
CGAATGTGGGTGGAGGCCTCCGATCAGGGCCCCCGATTGGCGGAAACCCGGATTCAGGATGCGGTGGAGATGGGGGTTGACATTCTCGCCACGGCTTGTCCTTTCTGCCTGCTGACCTTTGAGGATGCCGTAAAAACCACCGGGAATGAGGAGAGACTCCGGGTCATGGACATCACCGAGATTCTCGTTGAGGCCTTCTCCGAATGAGGACTCTATCCGTCGGCCTCATGATATGAAAGAAAGGAGGGACCATGGAAATCATCGTCTGTATCAAGCGCGTTCCCGAAACTGCCGATGCAGACATTGTCATTGACAAGAGGGGAAGGGATATCGAGCGGGAAGGCCTCGTTTTCGATATCAACGAATGGGATAGCTATGCCGTGGAGGAGGCTATCCTCCTGAAGGAAAAGTACGGAGGCTCTGTTACCGTCATTTCCATGGGCCCAGAGGAGGCCAATGAAACCCTGAGGAAGGCGCTGGCCATGGGGGCAGATCAGGCAATACGCCTTACAGATCCAGCCTTCCAGGATTCCGACGGATATGCAATCGCTCGGATCCTGAGCCGGGCCATTGACCCCTTGCCGTATGATCTGATTCTAACGGGCGTTCAGACAGAGGATGATTGTTATGGCCAGGTGGGGCCGACCTTGGCGGGAATCCTCCGAATCCCCCACGCTGCAATCGTCAACAAGATCGAGGGGATTGAGAACGACAGAGCAAGGGTGCATCGGGAACTCGAAGGAGGACTCGACGAAGTCATTGACTTGGGACTTCCGGCGGTTCTCACCATTCAGTCCGGTATTAACGAGCCGAGATATGTCTCTATCATGGGAATCCGGAGGGTAGCCAAGATGGAAATCAGACTCTGCGATCTCCGCGAACTTTCCATGAAACCCGATGAGGCTGGAGAGCCTGGGTCCATGACCGTCGTGGAGCGGGTATTTTTTCCACCCACTGGAGAGGGCGCTGAGATCCTCGAGGGAACGACGGACGAGATTGCCGATAGGGTCGTTTCCATACTCAAGGAGAAGGGAGGGGTGGCCTAGGTGGAGGATATTTTAGTGCTCGTTGAACATCGGCGAGGGGAAATTCGAGATATCACCTTCGAGATGCTCATGAAGGGAAAAAGGCTTTCCGAAAAAACGGGGAGGCCGCTCAACGCCATTCTCCTTGGTAACAATGCGGGAGAGATGGCCGAACAGCTGAGAAATCGGGCCAACCGAGTCATCCTCATTGAAGATCAGAAACTGGAAAACTTCAACTCCGCCATCTACCAGGAGGCTCTGATAAATGTGATCGAGCAGGAGAAGCCCTTTCTCCTCCTCATGGGCCATACGGCTTTTGGCATGGATCTGGCCCCGAGCCTCGCTGCACTGATGAACGCTCCCTTGGCAACAGACTGTATCGATGTCATGGTGGAGGATAATCTGATTAAAGCGATACGCCAGCCATATGGCGGCAAGGTGAACGTCGAGGTCTGCCTCAAGCCGGCCGAACAATCCATGGTTACCGTCCGACCCGCCTCGTTCTCCGTGGAAGAATACTCCTTGGACGGAGAGATCATCAGGGTCTCCTCGCCCGTCACAGAGGAAATTTCCTCCAAGAGGTTTGTGGAATTTGTGGAAGCGGCTGCTGGAGAGGTGGACATCACACAAGCTCCCATTCTGGTTTCCGTTGGCCGAGGTATAAAAGGTCCGGAGAATATTCCCATGGTGCAGGAACTTGCCGATTCCCTCGGGGCCGTCCTTTCGTGCAGTCGTCCCGTGGTCGACAAGAAGTGGCTTGACAAAGACCGGCAGGTAGGGACTTCCGGCAAAACGGTAAAACCCAAAGTCTACATTGCCATTGGCATTAGCGGAGCCTTTCAACACGCTGCTGGCATGAAGGGATCCGGTGCTATCATTGCCATCAACAGGGATCCCAAGGCGCCAATCTTCAACATTGCCCAGTACGGAATCGTGGGGGACCTTTTCAAGATTGTTCCGGCTCTCAAGGGGAAAATCAAAGAGGCCTTCGCATAAATTGCGACTTTCCAATCGGAGGCTCATAAGAGGTTAGGGATCATGGTGACCATTTCTTCGATATGGGGAAGACATGGATTTCGAACTCACCGATGAACAGAAGGATATTCAGCGAGCAGCCAAAGAGTTTGCCCAGGGAGAGTTCGATAGAGATTTGGCTATAGAATTGGAGACGAAGCATGAATTTCCCTGGGGAATCTTCAAAAAGGCGGCCCAACTCGGATTCATGGGTATCCATTACCCTGAGGAGTATGGNNGGAATCTTCGAGAACGGGTTGATCGTTGAGGAATTCTGCCGAAGGGATTCTGGTATCGGCGTAGCCCTGAGCCTTGCTGATTTTGGATCTGAACTCATCCTGAGATTCGGCACCCATGAACAGAAGAAAAAGTATCTCGTGCCCACTGCCAAGGGGGAAATCCTTTCATCCGGGGCTATCACCGAGCCCGACCACGGAAGCGACATCACGAGGATGTCCACCACTGCCGTTAAAGAGGCGGAATGTTATATCATCAACGGAACGAAGAACTTCATCTCAAATGCACATGTCGCCGGCTTTACCACCGTCCTCTGTCAGATCGATCCCAATGCCACCCCTCCCCATCGGGGGCAATGCATGATCGTCGTGGAAAAGGGGACACCCGGATGTGAGGCAACTCCCATTCAAGACAAGATGGGGATCAAGATGTCTCCGACCGGTGAGCTCTCCTTCAGCGATGTCAGGGTTCCGATAGAGAACCTCGTGGGGGAGGAAAAGCGGGGCTTTTACCAGGTCATGGAATTCTTCGACGAAAGCCGTATCGAAATCGCTGCCCAGGCCTTGGGAATTGCTCAAGGCGCTTTCGATCGGTCCTTGGACTATGCCAAGCAGAGGGAACAGTTCGGCCGCAAGCTGGTGGAATTCCAAATAACCCAGCACAAGCTTGCGGACATGGCCACCAAGATCGAAACGGCCAGATTACTCACCTATAAGGCGGCCATGAACTACGATCGGGGAAAGATCGATCCCATGCTGGCCTCCATGGCCAAGATGTACGCTGGAAGGGTTGCAGTTGAAGTGGCCGATGAAGCCATCCAGATCCTGGGCGGATATGGGTATATCCTGGAGTACGAGGTGGAACGATTTTACCGGGATGCCAAGGTAACGGAGATCTATGAGGGCACGAGGGAGATTCAGAAAAACACCATCGCGAGAGCCCTCTTGGGGAAACTGAAATAGCACGTGATCGCGATGTTCCAGGCGATTGTGCCCTGCAGCGGCGTCTTAACGAGAACTTTCACTTTTGGGCTCAATGTCAAATGACAAAGCCCAAAGTTTAAAGGAATGTCAAAGCTCAAAGCTCAAATAAATACTCAATAACAAAATTCAAAGTTATAATTTCATTTGATAGTTGGATTTTGGAATTTGACATTTGTAGTTGGCATTTGGATTTTGGCATTCGGAATTATTATTCTAACACTTGGCTATGGAACGAGCGGCTGAAAAGAAAGAAAATAACGGTTTCCCAGGAACCCTTGTTATCGGGGCCGGCATCGCGGGGATGCAGGCCGCCCTGGATATTGCCGATAAGGGGTTTAGGGTCATCTTGGTGGAGAGGGAATCCACCATCGGCGGTCACATGGCTCAGCTCGATAAGACTTTTCCAACTCTGGACTGTTCTTCATGCATCCTGACGCCGAAGATGGTCGATGTAGGCAATCATCCTTCTATAGAACTGTTAACTTATTCCGAGGTTACCGACATAAGAGGGGACGTCGGTGACTTCTCCGTAACCATCACGAAGAAGCCTCGATATGTGGATGAGGAAAGATGCACCGCTTGCAGCCTCTGCGCCGAGGCTTGTGTCCAACGAGGAAGGATTCGCAATGAGTTTGATATGGGTATTGGCAAGCGCTCCGCCGCATTCATACCCTTCCCCCAGGCAGTACCGCAAACGTACGTCATTGACCCAAAACATTGTCTCATGCTGACCAAGGGAAAATGCGGAAAGGAACCCAAATGTCAGAAGGCGTGCAGTACCAACGCCATCGATTTCGCCCAACGAGAGGAAACCATCACGGTCCGTGCGGGCGTCATTGTCGTGGCCACGGGTTATGATCAATTTGACCCCACGTTGAAGCCAGAATACGGGTATGGCCGGTATGAGAACGTCCTCTCGGGAATCGAATTTGAGAGACTGTGTTCCGCATCAGGACCTACAGAAGGAAAAATCATGGTCAATGGAAAGGAGCCCAAGCGGGTTGCCTTTATTCAGTGCGTGGGATCCAGGGATAAAACCGTCGGAAACGAATACTGTTCTCGGGTGTGTTGCATGTACACGGTTAAACACGCCCATTTGGTACGAGAACATATTCCCGATGCCAGTATTACGATCTGGTATATGGACATCAGGGCCTTCGGCAAGGGATACGAGGAATTCTACGATCAGGTCCAGAGGGAAAATATCCTTTTCAGACGGGGAAATCCCTCTGAGGTTTACCAACGGGGAGGATCGCTGGTCGTTCGTGGAGAAGATACTATTCTCGGAGAGCCCTGCGAGGAGGAGGTGGATCTCGTGGTGCTGGCGACCGGTCTCGCGGCAAGAAAGGACGCAGGAGAAATTGGCAAAATAGTGGGACTCTCCCGAACCCCTGATGGGTTTTTCGAAGAAGCTCAGACTGAAGAGACCATCTCCACCCCCAGAGCAGGTGTGTTTCTTGCCGGTTGTTGCCAGGGTCCCAAAGACATCCCTGACACGGTGGCCCAGGCGAGCGCTGCTGCTGCGTTGTCCTGTATATCCCTGGCCAAAAGCGGAGGCTAAAGGTTAGGATGAAGGTCGGTGTTTACGTCTGTCATTGCGGGGTCAATATTGCGGACCATGTGGATGTGGAGGCAGTCAAGAACGTTGCCGAAAACCATCCTCAGGTTGCCGTCGCCAGAAACTACACCTATATGTGTTCGGATCCAGGCCAAGATCTCATCGTGCACGATATTGAGGAGCATCAGCTCGACCGTATCGTAGTAGCAGCGTGCACACCCACGATGCACGAGGCCACCTTTCGGAAAACCCTTTCCAAATCGGGGCTCAACCCCTACTGCCTTGAAATCGCGAATATTCGGGAACAGTGCTCGTGGGTTCACAGCGACCGAACCAGAGCCACAGAAAAGGCCAAAGAACTGGTTTCCGCGGCCATCGCCAAGGCATTGCTCCTTGAACCTCTGGAGGAAAAGGAGATCCAGATAAGGCGATCCGCCCTGGTGATCGGTGGGGGGATTGCGGGCCTTCAATCAGCCCTGGACATCGCCGAGTCAGGGTTTGAGGTATTCCTCGTCGAGAAGGATCCCAGCGTCGGGGGCCGTATGGCCCAATTGAATAAAACCTATCCCACTATGACAACGGCGGAAGATTTCATCTCGCTGAAAATGAAAGGTGCGGAGAAACATCCCAACATCGAGCTCTTAACCTCCAGCGAGATCGTGGCCGTAGAAGGATATGTGGGAAACTTCACCGTCGCGGTGAGAAGAAAACCGAGGTACATCGACCCGGTTAAGTGCTCCAGTTGTGGGCAATGTGAGGAGATATGCCCTGTAAGGGTCCCCAACGAATTCAACCTTGGGTTGGACCGTAGGCCGGCAATCTACCTTCCCTTTCCCCAAGCCATTCCCCACTGCTATGTAATCGACCCCGATGCATGTTTGTACTTAACGAAAGGGGAATGCGGCAGATGCATTGAAGGGTGCCCTTCCGGGGCCATCGATTTCACACAAGGGGAGGAGGAAAGGACTATCGATGCAGGGACAATTGTCGTCGCCACCGGGTTCGAGCCCTTCGATGCCACGTTGAAGCCGGAATTCGGATATGATCGCTATGAGAGGGTCATTACCGGCCTGGAACTGGAACGGCTCCTCTCCCCTTCGGGCCCCACGGGCGGGGATTTACCTGCCCACTGGGGCGAACCGGAGAGCATCGTCTTCATCCAGTGCGTGGGATCCAGGGATAAAACCGTCGGAAACGAATACTGTTCAAGGATTTGTTGCATGTATACCGTAAAACAGGCTAACCTCCTCAGGGAGAAATTTCCCGGGTCGAGGATCACCGTCTGTTACATCGATGTTAGGGCCTTTGGGAAGGGGTGCGAGGAGTTTTACGAAAGGGTCCAGAAGGCAGGGGTGATCTACCGCAAAGGTATTCCCTCGGAGATTTATAAACGAGGGGAGAAACTCATCGTCAAGGCTGAGGATTCCCTCGTGGGGGAGCTCTATGAGGAGAAGGCCGACCTCGTTGTTCTGGCCACCGGGCTTACCCCAGCGAGGGAAGCGGATAGACTTCGGAACCTCTTCAAGTTAAACCGAACCCCGGATCGGTTCTTCATGGAGGCCCATCCCAAGCTGAAACCCTTGGACACGGCTATAGAAGGGATCTACCTTTCCGGTACGTGTCAGGGGCCAAAGGGTATTGCCGATACCGTTGCCCACGCCCACGGAACCGCTTCGCGGGCCACCATTCCCTTATTCCAGGGAAAGGTCAAGATTGAACCCGTCACCGCGTTGATAGATGCCGAGATATGCTCTGGATGTGGACTCTGTGAGGACGTGTGCGAATATCAGGCCTTGAAAATGGATGTATACCGAGGGCATATGACCGTGAACCCGGCCTTGTGTAAGGGATGCGGGGCTTGTCACTCCATCTGTCCGGTCAAGGCGATAACGGTGAAGCAGTTCAAAACCGAACAGGTTCTCGTTCAGATCGAGATGATGGCATAATGGGGAGCCATCGGTCCCACCGATGATACTCAGGGTTTGACCATGCACGAGGGTTACCGTGAAAAGGGAAAGGGGAAATTGAAGGGGATGGTCCACGTCTATACCGGCGCGGGAAAGGGGAAAACCACAGCCGCCCTCGGCTTGGCCATGCGGGCCCTCGGCCATGGCCTCAAGGTCTATGTCATCCAATTTATGAAGGGGAATATCCGATATGGTGAGGTAGAAATGGCCCGTCAGCTCTCCCCTAACCTGGTCATCAAGCAGATGGGTCGGGAGACCTTCGTCGATCGAAACAACCCCGATAGAATCGATATCGAATTAGCCCAGAAGGGCTTTCAACTGGCAAAGGAAGTCATTGAAGGCGGGGAGTATGATATCGTGGTGTTGGATGAAATCAACGTGGCCGTGGATTATGGCCTAGTCTCCTCCGATGATATATTGGACCTCCTGGATGCCAGGCCAGCTCATGTGGAATTGATCCTCACGGGGAGAGACGCAAAAGCGGAGTTGATTGACAGGGCGGACCTGGTTACGGAAATGGTAGAGGTAAAGCACTATTATCGGGAAGGTACCCATTCCAGGAAGGGAATTGAGAGCTAGCTGCCGTGAGACCACCGAAATACGGGGAAAGGAGCTCTGAGCGCGAATTAAGATTTTTTCGCGAACCATTCTTAGTGAAGCGAAACGGCCGCAAATCCAATGTTCGAGCCCAGAGGGCGAGTTTTGGGTTTGCAGTGGAGCAGACTCAAGAATGGTCGGAAGAATATTTCTGAGCAGCGAAGAGCGACTTTCTCCATGATTTCACATTCCAATCCTCACAAGGGGGAATTCCATGTTTCGGGAAGATCATTTGAAGGCAATCGGGGATGAGGAGAAAAAGTGGGCAGAGGACTTGAGTAAGATCCTATCGGAAGTCCCCGAGAGGCAAGCACGTTTTTCCACCATTTCCGATATGGAGATAAAGGGACTCTACACCCCGAAAGACCTCGAGAATAGAGACTACTCAAGGGATATCGGCTTTCCCGGCGTCTATCCTTTTACCCGGGGAGTTCAACCTTCGATGTACCGGGGAAAGATCTGGACGATGCGAATGTTCTCCGGATTAGGGGGGCCTGAGGAGACAAACCAGCGGTTTCATTACCTGCTGGAACATGGAGAAACAGGGCTATCCATCGCCTTCCACTACCCTACCCTCATGGGATACGACAGCGATTCCCCCATGGCAAGGGGTGAGATCGGGAAATGCGGGGTGGCCGTGGACACCCTCAAGGATATGGAGATCCTTTTGGAGGGGATTCCCCTGGACAGAGTCACCACCTCGATGACCATTAATCCACCGGCCTCTATTCTCTTAGCCATGTACATCGTCGTGGCGGAAAAACAGGGGGTGAGTAAGGCCCAGATCGGGGGAACCATACAGAACGACATGCTCAAGGAGTTCATCGCCCAAAAAACCTTGATGCTTGCCCCTCAGCCCTCGATGCGGCTCATCGTCGACACCATAGAATACTGCACGAGGGAAGTTCCCCGATGGAACACCATCAGTATCAGCGGATACCATATCAGGGAAGCCGGATCTACGGCAGTCCAAGAACTGGCCTTTACCCTGGCTGATGGAATTGCTTACGTCGAAGCGGCATTGGAAAGGGGGTTGAAGGTGGACGATTTTGCCCCTCGGCTCTCTTTCTTCTTCGATTCCCACATCGACTTCTTCGAGGAGATTGCCAAGTTCCGAGCGGCCAGGCGCATATGGGCTCGGATTATGAAGGAGAGGTTCGGGGCCAAAAATCCCCGCTCATGGATGCTCAGGTTCCATACCCAAACGGCGGGATGTTCGCTGAGCGCCCAACAGNNGTTGTCCGAACTGCCTACGAAGCCCTTGCCGCTGTGCTGGGGGGAACTCAGTCACTGCACACCAATTCCCTGGATGAGGTCTACGCCATCCCCACAGAGGAGGCCGCTACCATCGCTCTAAGAACCCAGCAGATCTTGGCAGAGGAGACGGGGGTTACTAACACCATGGATCCCCTGGCGGGTTCTTATCTCGTTGAAGCTCTCACCAATCGAATAGACGCAGAGGCCCTGGAATACATTCAGAAAATCGACGACATGGGAGGAATGCTCGCTGCCATAGAAAGGGGGTATCCCCAGATGGAAATCGCGGAGGCCGCCTATCACTACCAGAAGCTGGTCGATGAGGGGAAAAAGGTGGTTGTGGGGGTAAATAAATACGCAACCGATCATCCTCCCATCACCATATGGAAGATGGATCCGGAGATTGAGAGGAGGCAACTGAAGAGGCTGCGAGAAGTGAAGGAGATGAGAAACGGACAAAAGGTGAGAGATCTTTTGAATGAGCTCAGAGGGGCCGCAGAGGGGGATGAGAATCTCATGCCTTATATCATTAATGCGGTGAGGGAGTACACCACATTGCAGGAGATCTGCGATGTCTTCAGGGAGGTCTTCGGTACCTACACGGATCCGGGGAGATTCTAAATGACTCAATGGAGTGGCACGGGTATTTACGCGCTGCACAGCACATAACGCCCGGCCCTGGGCGACGGGAAAAAACTCATGAATGGGAAGGAAATATGAGTCCTGAACGGAAAATCCGGATTATGGTGGCCAAACCGGGGCTGAACGGGCACGACAGAGGGGCCAAAATCATCGCACGAGGATTCAGGGATGCGGGCTTTGAGGTTATCTATACGGGACTCCACCAGACCCCGGAGCAGATCGTGGCAGCCGCCATCCAGGAGGATGTAGACGGCATTGGCTTGAGTAGCTTGGCGGGAGCCCATGACTACCTCTTTCCCCGTGTCGTGGAACTCCTGAAGGAGAAGGGGGCTGATGACATCGTGGTATTCGGCGGCGGCATCATCCCCGAGGATGACATCCCCAAGCTCAAGGAAGCGGGGGTAAAGGAGGTTTTTCCCCCGGGAACGCCCATAGCAGAAACGGTGAACTGGGTTCGCCGCAATATCAGGCCAAAGAAATAGCAAGAGGCTGTTGGGGGGTTTTTCACCCCATTTACCCCCTTCTCGGCGCATGGGGAAGGGAGGAGGGATCGATGGCTTTGGATTTCGATCTGACCGAAGAACAAGAGATGGTTCGCAAAATGATCAGGACCTTCGCGGAAAAGGAGATCGCCCCCATCGCCCAGGAACTGGACGATAAGGAGGAATTCTCCGTCCCATTGACCAACCGGATGGGGGAGCTGGGGCTCTTCGGGTTATATGTCTCGGAGGAATACGGCGGATCGGATATGGGCTATCTTCCCTATATCATCGCAACCGAGGAAATCGCCCGGATAGATGGGTCCCAGGCGGCCACTTTGGCCGGGGGATGTTCCCTGGGAATTTCCCCCATTTACCATTTCGGAAATGAGAGTCAGAAAAAACAGTGGCTCCCCGACCTGATTGCCGGGAAAACCTTGGCCTCTTTTGGCCTGACCGAACCCAACGCCGGTTCCGATGCGGGGGCCACCGCGACGACGGCAATGCTTGAGGGGGACCATTGGATCATCAACGGAAGTAAGATCTTCATTACCAACTCCTCAACGGAAATCAGTGCCGTTTGCGTGGTGCAAGCGGTGACAGGGAAGAGTCAGAAAGGGTCCAAGGAACTGTCCTGTATTTTGGTCCCCAATGGGACTCCAGGGTTTGAGGCAAAACCCATGCACGGTAAAATGGTTTGGCGCGCGTCCAATACGGGAGAGCTCTCCTTCACGGATTGCCGGGTTCCTGGGGAGAATCTCCTTGGAAAAAGGGGCGAGGGGTTTCACCAGATGTTGGAAACCCTCGACGGGGGAAGGCTCAGCATCGGTGCCATGGGCCTGGGTGGGGCCCAAGGCGCTTTTGAGTGTGCCATGAAATATGCCCACGAAAGGGAACAGTTCGGGAGGCCCATCGGCTCATTTCAGGTGAATGCCTTTAAACTGGCGGATATGTATACCGAAATCGAAATGGCCAGGCTGATGCTCTATAAGGCCTGCTGGCTTGCCGACGAGAAACGCCCCTTTTCCAGGGAATCTGCCATGGCAAAGCTTGTGTGTTCCGAAACGTATCATCGCGTTGCCAACCAAGCCGTCCAACTCCACGGTGGATATGGTTTGATGAAGGAATACCCCGTCGAGAGGCATTACCGGAATCAGAAGCTCTTGGATATCGGCGAGGGGACCTCCGAAGTCCAGAGGATCGTCATCGCAAGACATATCGGTGTTCCCGGAAGGGCTTTGTAGAATGCTCGTCGACGACCACCTGAGGGCACATTGCTGATACCTCCTGCTTTGTAACAAGGGGCAACGGATGGGTTTGGCGGAAAAGATCCTACGAGGCGATATCAGGGCAGCTTCCAGGTTGATGAGGGATATCGATGACCGCATGCCCAACGCCATGGAAGAGCTCAAGAAGATCTACCCAAAAACGGGAAATGCCTACATCATCGGCATAACGGGCCCCCCTGGCTCCGGAAAGAGCACCCTCGTGGACAAGGCCGTGGAAATCCTCCGGAAGGAGGGAAAAACTGTTGGGATTATCGCTGTCGACCCAACGAGCCCCTTTACCGGAGGGGCAATTTTGGGAGATCGGATTCGAATGCAGAGGCACAGCGTCGACAATGGGGTATTCATCCGAAGCGTGGCAACAAGGGGAAGCCTTGGCGGTCTATCCCGATCGACCAATGATATCATCAAAGTCATGGATGCCATGGGCAAGGATATCATCATCGTGGAAACCGTTGGAGTGGGCCAGGACGAGGTTGATATCGTCAATACGGCCCACACCTCGGTCGTGGTGCTGGTTCCCGGACAGGGAGATGATATTCAGGCCATCAAGGCAGGGATACTGGAAATTGGGGATATCTTCGTGATTAACAAGTGTGAGAGGGAAGGGGCAGATAGGCTAGAAAGGGAACTGCGGGCCACGTTGGAGATGAATCCCAAGAGGGAAGATGGTTGGATGCCTCTCATCTTTAAGACTGAGGCCCTCTTGGGAAAGGGGATCTTCGAATTAGTCTATGGAATGTACCGACACAGAGAGAAGCTCATGGCCAGCGATTACTTCCAGAAGAAAACTCTTGAAAGGACAAAGTGGGAATTTCTCTGCATCCTCGACGGTGAATTGAGGGATACGATCGTGGAGAGGCTGAAAAAGGATAAGCGGTTCGATAAAATCATCGATGACCTGAAACGGAGAAGGGCCAATCCCTATTCCATCGTGGAAGAAATACTGGAAGGGGAGTTCAAGAGGAGTTCGTGATACCCACAACAGAGGGGGAATAGCCTATGGGGATCGAGGAGATGAGGAAAGAACTGGACAGGAGAAACAGAGAGGCCCTCCTGGGCGGCGGTAAGGACCGGATTGAAAAACAGCATGGAGCGGGGAAACTGACGGCCAGGGAGAGGCTGGATCTTCTCCTGGATAAGGGAACCTTTGTGGAACTCGATCGCTTCGTAACCCACCGGTGCAGGGATTTCGGCATGGAGGGGAGGAAATTCCTCGGCGATGGCGTCATAACCGGATATGGGAAAATCAATGAAAGGTTAGTCTACGTATTCGCCCAGGATTTTACCGTGTTGGGGGGCACCTTGAGTCTAACCGTAGCTCAAAAGATATGTAAGGTAATGGAATTGGCACTAAAGAATGGCGCCCCCCTTATCGGCCTCAATGACTCGGGGGGAGCACGGATACAGGAAGGGGTAGGAAGCCTAGCGGGATATGCGGATATCTTTTTGAGAAATACCTTGGCCTCCGGGGTCATTCCACAAATTTCAATAATCCTTGGACCCTGTGCTGGAGGTGCTGTCTACTCCCCTGCCCTCACCGACTTCGTCTTCATGAGCAAGAAAGGCAGCTACATGTTCATTACGGGGCCCAAGGTGGTCAAGGCTGTAACCCATGAGGAGGTAACCGATGACGAGCTGGGGGGTGCGATGACCCACAACATCAAGAGCGGCGTGGCCCATTTCGCGGGTGAGGATGACGAGAACACTATTTGTATGGTACAGGAACTCCTCAGCTACCTCCCGCAAAACAACCGGGAAAAACCCCCCTCTATTGACTGCGCGGATGACCCTCAGCGATTCGATAATTCCCTCAAAGCGGTTATCCCGGACGACCCCAGAAAGCCCTACGACATCATAACAATCATCAACAGCGTTGTGGACGACCATCATTTCTTCGAGGTCCATAAACACTTCGCCAGAAATATCGTCGTCGGCTTCGCGAGGCTCGCCGGAATGCCGGTGGGAATCGTTGCCAACCAACCCAACTGGCTTGCTGGGTGTCTTGATATTGACGCCTCCATAAAAGGGGCCCGTTTTGTCCGATTTCTGGATGCCTTCAACATTCCCATCATCACCTTTGAGGATGTCCCGGGTTTCCTCCCAGGGACTGCTCAGGAATTCGGGGGGATCATCAGAAACGGTGCCAAACTCATTTATGCCTATTCTGAGGCCACGGTACCAAAGATCACCGTAATCACCAGAAAGGCTTACGGGGGAGCTTACTGTGTGATGTCCAGCAAACATTTGCGCGGTGACATCAACTATGCTTACCCTGCGGCGGAGATCGCCGTGATGGGAGCCGAAGGGGCCGTACCCATCATTTTCAGGAAGGAGATCGATAAGGCCAAGGATCCGGAAAAGAGGGGGCAGGAACTGATGAGCGAATATGAAGAGAAATTCTCCAATCCATACCGGGCGGCGGAACTGGGGTATATCGATGAAGTGATTCGACCCGAGGAGACAAGGCCTAAGCTCATCGTGGCCTTGGAGATGTTGAAGAACAAAGTTGATTCCAATCCCTCGAAAAAACACGGAAACATACCGCTCTGAGTTTACCCCAGTGTGGGATTACACCTCGAGTTTGATAAGAGATCTTTGAAAAACTCGGAAAAGAAGCTCTGAGCGCGAGATTATAGAGTGTTGCAGTGCCGCGGTGCTCCAGTCATGCGATTAAGGTTCTACATATTCCAACAAGTGGTGAAGCGAACTCTAGAATGGTCGGAAAAATATTCCTGGGGCGGCGAAGAGCTTCTTCTAGAACCACGAAACGAAGAGTAGAGAGGATGTCCATAAGGTAAATGCAAAAAAGGGGGGTAACCATGAAGGCGAACCAAGATCCGGAAAAGGAGCTGAAGAGATGGGAGGAAAATACTCTCGCCAACGCCCTCCAGCGATTCCCTGAGAGAATGGAAAACTTCAAAACAACCTCAGAAATCGAATTGAAGCGGCTCTACACCCCCCTCGATCTGAAGGGGTTCGATTACTCAGAAAAACTGGCATTTCCGGGCGAATATCCCTTTACGAGGGGAGTACAGCCAACCATGTACCGGGGCCGATTCTGGACTATGCGGCAATACGCCGGCTTTGCCACTGCAGAAGAGACCAACAAGCGCTACCAATATCTCCTGGATCACGGCCAGACGGGTCTCAGCATGGCCTTTGACCTTCCTACCCAGATCGGTTACGATTCCGATCATCTCTTGAGCGCAGGTGAAGTGGGAAAGGTTGGCGTAGCCATCGATACCCTAGCGGACATGGAGACCGTCTTTCAGGAGATCCCCCTGGACAGGGTTTCCACTTCTATGACCATCAATGCAACAGCAGCAATTCTTTTGGCTATGTATATCGCCGTGGCCGAAAAGCAGGGGGTAAAGCCGGAGTCCCTCAGGGGGACTACCCAAAATGAAATCCTCAAGGAGTATGTGGCCCGGGGAACCTATATATTTCCACCCCAGGAATCTATGAGAATCGTAACGAATATCTTCGCCTACTGTAAGGATCACCTACCCCAATGGAATACCATCAGCATCAGTGGCTACCACATGAGGGAGGCGGGTTGCACCGCAGTTCAGGAGGTTGCCTTCACCCTGGCCGACGGTATCGCCTACGTTGAGGCAGCCATCAAGGCGGGAATGGATGTGGACTCGTTCGCCTCGAGGCTCTCCTTCTTCTTCGGCTGTCACAACAACTTCCTGGAGGAAATCGCCAAATTCAGGGCTGCGCGCAGGCTCTGGGCGCGGATCATGAGAGAGCGATTTGGAGCCAAGAAGGACTCCTCGTGTGTGCTCCGCTTCCATACCCAGACGGCGGGGTGTACCCTCATCCCTCAGCAGCCGGACAACAACATCATCAGGGTGACACTCCAGGCCTTGTCAGCCGTGTTGGGAGGTACCCAATCCCTCCATACTAACTCCCGGGACGAAGCGTATGCCACCCCCACGGAGGATTCCGTAACCATCGCCTTAAGGACGCAACAGGTCATTGCTCATGAGAGCGGCGTAACGGATATCGTGGACCCGTTCGCGGGCTCGTACGCCCTTGAGAAATTGACCGATGAGATCGAAGCCAGGGCACTCGGGTATATCGAAAAGATCGACTCAATGGGAGGTGCCACTAAGGCCATCGAATCCGGATTTATGCAAAATGAAATCCTCAACAGCGCCTATGCCTATCAGAAGGCAATCGAGCATAAGGATCTCGTCATCGTAGGGTTAAATGAATTCGTCTCCGAGGAAGAACCCCTCAGAGATATTCTGAAGATAGACCCCGAGGTCGAGCGGTATCAGAAGGAAAAATTGGCAAAGATCAAAGCGGAGAGGGACGCTCGTAGAGTCGAAAGGACCCTAGCCGCTCTGAGGGAAGCAGCCGAGGGAAATGGGAACGTTGTCCCCCCTATTCTCGATGCGGTAAGGTCCTATGCAACCGTGGGAGAGATTTCGGACACCTTGAGGGATGTCTTCGGGGAGTACAGGGAAAGCTAAACTCTTCGCTTGATCCGTTCGCTGAGGAACGTATTCAGACTTCCGAGTGAGCCCATACGAAAACTCTATTCGGTCCGCCCTCGGCCTTGAGACATGTCGACGAGCCCCTNNAATTCGAAATCCGAAAAAATATCAAAATTCAAATTCGCCAATTTTCTAAACATGTTTAGACTTTCGACGAGCCCCTCGGCCTGAGCTCGGGTCGAAGGCTCATGTCGAGTCGCTCACTGCCGAATGGAGCGTTGGGCCGAGCCCTTGAAGGAAGAGGAATGAAAGGAGAGAGAAAAATTCGAGTACTCATGGCAAAGCCAGGATTGGACGGACACGATCGGGGCGCCAAGGTCATCTCGAGGGGTTTGCGTGATGCCGGGATGGAGGTGATCTACACCGGAATTCGCCAAACACCCGAGCAAATTGCCGCCACGGCTATCCAAGAGGGGGTTGATGTCGTCGGGTTGAGTTGCCTTTCCGGTGCCCACAATCACCTCTTTCCACGGGTTGTTGAGGTCTTAAAGGAGAGAGGTTCGGGGGATATTCCCGTCTTCGGGGGAGGCATTATTCCCCTGGATGACATCCCCGGGCTAAAGAAAGCCGGAATCAGGGAAATCTTCCAACCAGGAACAACGATTCCGGATATCGTCCAGTTCATCGGAAAGATCATAAAACGCTAGAATGGGCCTCTAACATCACGGCAAAGGAGGTTGTTGCAATGATAAAAAGGATAGATCACATAGCCATTGCGGTGAATGATATGGACGAGGCGGCGAGGTTTTACACGGATACCCTCAACTTGGACCTTTCCGGCGTGGAAGTAGTCACGGAGCAGAAGACCAGGGTCGGCTTTTTGAAAATCGGAGGGAGTAATATCGAACTAGTTCAACCCGCCAGCGAGGATTCCCCCCTCGTCAAATTTCTCGAAACAAGGGGACCCGGAATCCACCATATTTGCCTCGAGGTAGATGACATCCAAAAAGAGGTGGAGGAATTGAAGAAGCGGGGTGCCCGCATGATCGACGAAACACCCCGTCCGGGCGCGCACAATACGAGGGTAGCCTTTATTCATCCCAAAAGCTCGGGAGGGGTCCTCATCGAGCTGAACGAGTTCCCCGAGGACCACTAACATACCCCGCGGTGATTATGGGAAAATGAAGGGGAGAGGTTCGCGGCCAATGTTCATAGAAGGGAGGAATAAGCATGCCAGAATACACGGGAAAGGACCATGTTAGAGCCGCATTTAAACGAACCTTTACGGACCGGGTTCCATGTTATCCTATTATAGGGCTGGGCGGTGTAGCTTGGGTTGGTGTAAGACCCAAAGACTTTTTGAAGGATCCAAAGGTCCTTGCCGAAACGATCATCCACTACTATGAGCAATTTGAGCCCGATATCGCCGTTCTCATGACGGACTTGTTGATGGAGGTCGAGGCCATCGGTACGGAGGTGGAATTTCCGGAGGACACCGGGGTGCAGATAAGGAAATACGTGTTGGAAGATAAGGTTAACCTGTCAAAGCTGAAGGTCCCCGATGCGAAAAAAGACGCACGATTTCCCTATTATCTGGAGGGACTCCAGAGGGTTATGGAGGTTGTCAAGGATGCTCCGGTCAGTGCCAACTGCGTAGGTCCGTGGTCGATAGCAGGTAGCCTCAGGGGCCTAGATACCCTCATCCTGGACACCTTCGATGACCCTGATTGGGTTCATGAGTTGATGAAATTCACCACAGAGGTGGTTAAACAGGTAACGAGTGCTATCAAGGATGCGGGGGCTGGCCTGGGGTTCTCCGAAGCGGCATGCACTTGCAGCTTGATATCACCTGATATGTATAGGACCTTCGTTAAACCTTACCATTCCAACCTGGTCGACTATTTCAAGGAGAGAAAGGCCGGATTGACCCTGCATATCTGCGGGTATGTCGATCCCATCATGGAGGATCTAGTTGATGTGGGATTGGCGGGGTTAAGTATCGATGCACTATCATCGTTGGAAAAGATGATGGAAATCGCCCAAAAGAGCGTGGTGGTTATCGGAAACGTTGATGTAAAAATCCTTGCTGAAGGAACAAAGGAAGATGTGGAGAAGGAAGTAAGAAGGTGTATCGATACCGCCGCCAAACACAGCGCCTACATCCTTTCCACCTCCTGTGAAGTTTCACCGGGAACCCCGGTAGAAAATGTCGAACATATGATGAAGGTCGCCAAGGAATATGGCCAATATAGGAATTTGGGTATAGAAATCCCCCAAGCCTAATGGAGGGGCCGGCGTTCCATTCGTCCAATGGTCTGGAGTAATCAAACGGACAGGGGACGACATAAAATATGCGGCAAAAGCGAGTAAATGAGAAATACAAGGGACAGCTTTGAGACCTGATTGAGAAAGGAGGAATTTGAAATGGCAATTAAATCCGCCGAAGAGTACATCGAAAGCATCAAACAACAGGACCCAAAGGTTTACCTCGGTGGGAAAAGGGTT
>JABAOF010001382.1_pt14 | contig 17997 bp, 21 predicted proteins | sample 7062171 | NCBI WGS metagenome assembly JABAOF01 (sample SAMN14538628, study PRJNA623070) | marine sediment metagenome | biome: marine biome [ENVO:00000428]; feature: marine pelagic biome [ENVO:01000023]; material: deep marine sediment [ENVO:00002113] | place: India: Gulf of Khambhat ...
TCGATTTAGGATTTAACCCCTGTCTGAATTATGCGCAACTCTGTACGACGCTACCAATAATCAGCCCCGTAAAACTAATTCAAGGATATCCTTTATCCCTCCAGGGGCCTGAGTGAAGGGAATCGGGGTGAAGGAGAGAATGAAGAGGGAAAAAACAATACCCCCCAGAATCTTTCGCCTCAAATCCAGTGGGGTGGTATCGTCTAAAGGCGGGGGGTGGCGAAGGCCAAAGAGGAGGACTAAAACGATCATGAGAGTCCATCCCACGTAAAAGAAGATGCTGATTCCCATCCATAGCATCATGGTAAAACCGAATATGATTTTGCTTTTCCTACCGAACAGGGCATAGATAATATGCCCTCCGTCCAACTGACCCACCGGGAGGAGGTTTAATGCAGTGACGAATAATCCCACCCAGCCGGCATAGGCAACGGGGTGAAGGAGTAGGTCATAGCCCTCCGGCAAATCCCCAAGGACCAGCTTCTCGACCACAACGAACAGCAACGAATCCCCAAGATGAAAGAGATGATCCTGGCTCTGGGCCAGAAGGACGGGCTTGGACAGCAGCAATCCAATAATGATGGCGGGAAGGGTGATGAGCAACCCCATCAAAGGTCCCGTCACCCCGACATCGAATAATGCCTTTCGGGACCTCATCCTCCCCTGCATCTTGATGATGGCCCCGAAGGTGCCAAAAGGAGGAATGGGTACGGGCAAAAAGTAGGGCAGGCTTGCAGGCACCCCATGCCTCCTGCTCATGAGGAAGTGACCCATCTCATGCGCAAGGAGAATGGAGATCAAGGAAAGTGAATACCATCCCCCCCCGATCAGATAGGTGGAAACGACCGTCAAGGCGAAGAGCAGGATGTTCACAAACTTTCCCCTCATCTTCACCCCTCATTTCCTCTTTCTTTTGTATCGGGTCTTATCCAGGAGCTTTTTGTGTTTGTGTTTTCGAATCTTCTTCCTGCGCTTTTTGACGACGCTCCCCATTTTCCATCCTTCCTAGACGCAACTATTGGATTACTCCTGGGACTAAATAAGCCCCGCTTCCCTCCCGAGGAGATTTCCCCGAGTCGAAATCCGGGATCAATGGGTTCTCAATCCACGACGACGTTGGTCTGGGTCCTCAGCACCCCGGATATATTCTGGATCTTGGTGACGATGAAGTCCCCCAGCAGGTTCACATCGGAAGCCTCAACAAGGGCAATCACGTCATATGGACCCGTGGTGGCGTTAGATCGCTGAACGCCGGGGATCCGCCTCACCTCATCGGCGACTTCCCTTGCAGCCCCTGCAGTGCATTCGATAAAGACATAGGCTGATATGGGCATGTACAAGTCTCCTTTCTTCATGGAACCAAGGCTCCCCAAAATACCGCCTATTTTCCCTCCAATTTACCCCGCACCAGTAAAAAGAGGGCAAAGGTGATTGCGAAAAGAAGGCATGTATCGGTGAATCGCAAATAGGCGGCGGGAGTAAGGCCAGCGGCTGTAGTCTGCGCCAATCTACTTATGATGCCAATGACGATACTGATGATTGCTAAAGCGGTGGCAATAGCCATGAGGACCTGCACGAATCCCTTCATTAACCCTTCACCTCCTTTCCATCGGGCCTAGGGATAATCCTACCTCACCACTTTGAGCTCCTTATTCCCCATCGAATCCAGAGCGTGAGAGAGCAATCCCTCGACATCCCTCTTCAGATCCCCTTCCTTCTCAACCCGGTAAATAACGCATTTGAACGATTTAAGCCCTTCGTGCAACAGAAATCTCCTCATCACCTCCTCTAGCTTTCGGATCTCCGACTCCTGCTCATGGGCAATAGACATGCGAATCTCATCGTCCCCATATCTCTCGAAGACATCCCCATTCTTGAGGCGGACACCCCTCTCACAAATCCCCGCAATGGACGCCCTATCACCCTTCAGGAAGACAACTGAGATAGAATGATAGCTACCCTCCTTCGAGCTCAACAATTTCAGCGCCTCCTTGAACCTGAGGTTGTTCTCTTGACTTCGATACAGAGTCTGAAGTCTCCACCGCTCCTGTTCCGACTGCCTCTTTATCCTCTCAATAGCCCTCACGTTGAATTCGAAGCTGGAATAATAGTTCTTAAAGGCGAACGCCAATTCATCGATCTTCTTGTCCCTCACAGGGCTCCTCCTGGCAGCTCTCCTATATTTCCCTTTGAGTAACTGCTGAACAGCCCTGATCTCCGCTAATCGATCCCTGATCTCTTTGTATTGGCGCCTCACCCGGGCAACCACGTCCGGCGGAAAAGGTTTTCCCGGAGCAACCATTTTGCATTTATCCCGAAAATCATCATAAATATCGCTCAAAAAGCGGCAGTTCATATCGATATTGTTTTCCAAGCTCACCACATACCGCCTGATCTTTAAATCTTCCATTCCATTACCTCAACCTCATCCTCGCTCAGGACAATTATACCACATGAGCACGTTTTTCAATATAAAATCCGCCGTTCGAGTTTCCCCTTTTTCTTGGGGGAACTCCGTTGTTCCTGTGCGTGATCTGCTGGACGAAGGTGAACAGGTTTCGTCGTGAGTCTTCGACTCTGATTTCCATTTGGCCCTTCACGGTTATTCCTCAGCCTCCTACCTCTCAGCCTTGACCTGCTGGGGGGTAACAGGCCACGAACCATAGGGCGAAGGAACGAGGAAGTCCCGCACTGAAATAGCTCATTCTCAATAAAATGAAAAAGTCAAAAAATATTTCCTATAAAACCCAGGAACCTTTGGAATCCCCCCCGAATCTTGCAGGGGCCCTAACCCACTATGGAGGAGGGTTTCAAGAGCTGCCGTACTGTACAACTTTTGGGAAATGACCTTTCAGGGGGGGCTGTATTGGGGTAAAAAGGGGGTCAATCCGCAAAGGAGAGAAAAGAACTGGTCAGGGGGACCTAAGAATCCCACTCGGTCTTCTCTTCAGTCCGCCAAAAATCGGTGAGCCTTCATGAGCTTATCCCGTATCGGCTGATCGGCTTCCGGCATGGAAAGGCCTCTGAGTTCTTCCATTCCCACCCACCGATACTCTTGACATGCCAAGGCTTTCGGAGTTCCTTCCTCCAATTCGCACCAGTAACCAAGGAGCAGAACGGCATACCTCTCATATCGATGGTAAACAACCTCCAAAATTTCTCCCACCTTGACCCCAATATCCAGCTCCTCCGAAAGTTCCCTTTTCAAACATGCCTTGGGGTCCTCATCCGATTCCATCTTCCCTCCGGGAAACTCCCAGAGAAAGCCTCTATGGGATTGGAGAGGGCGTTTAGCTACCAACACCCTGCCTTCTTGGATAACGATTCCGGCTGTAACGATTTTGAGCTTATTCATACGTGCACATTCGCACTCTTTGCAAAGAACCTTCCCTCCATGGCGATTTGATTTCGACCATTCCTCTTCGCGTGGTAGAGGGCCTCATCCGCTGCTCTGATCAAGTCCTCCATGGTCTCCATTCCACCCAAGAAGCAGGAGCCCCCCATGCTGACGGTGACCTTCCCCATGGGCTGTAACTCCTCATTGGGGAACGGAGCCTCCTCGATGGCTCTTCGAATCCTTTCAGCAACCTCCTCCATCTGTTTCAGGTCCGCATGGAGCAGGATTATTGCGAACTCCTCACCCCCATAACGACCGACGATATCCGTCTCCCGAACAGCTCCATTGATCAGTCTCGCGACCTTCTTGAGGGCATCATCCCCGGCCAAATGGCCGTTGTTGTCGTTGTAGATCTTGAAGTGATCGATATCGAGCATGATCAATGAAATGGAAAGCCCGTACCGCTTCGCCCTCTCGAATTCATAGTGGAGGCGGCTCATGAGATAGCGATGATTATAGATCGCGGTCAAGCCATCGGTTATGGAAACCTCCTCGAGTTTTTCCATAGCAGCCCTCAACTCACGGGCCTTTCCCTTATACAGCTCCTTCAGAGCAACGAGCTCCCGATTATAATTCTCCAATTCCCGATTCTTCTCCTCACAGCGGCGTCTCCACTCACCAATTTCTCTCTCCTTCGTGAGGGATTCCTCTTCCAATCTCCGAATCCTAGCTTCAAGGCTCTCGTGATCAGCTTTTTGGGTCATCTCCCCCCCGATGCACTATTTCAATTGGCTAAGCAGCCCCAGTATGCCCGAAAAGATCAGGTAAAGAGCGACGAAGATATTGAGCAATCTAGGAATTACCAGGATAAGGACGCCGAGGATCAACGCAACTAAAGGGAGCAACACACCCGCATTTTCACCAAAGAACATTCCGATTCACCTCCCCTTCTGGATATGGAGAAGCCCCTCCCCCAGAGACCTCAACCCATGGACGAATGCATCCGTTGGAGGGGATGTTCCCGGCTCAGGATGTGGGATTTATGGCATAATCCTTCCTTCTGGCCCAAAATGGCATCGACCCTCTCCTGCAACCTTTGTAATCTCATGTCCCCGAAAGGCTCAACCTCTCTGAGCTCCGGGCTGAGGGGATCAGAGGGGTTGAAATCCTGAAGGAGAAGTCTCCCCGTCCCCACAAGCTGATGGGCCGCCTCACAGACCTGCTCATCCGTGAGAAGGGTGGGAACTACCGTCATCCGGAATAGATAATCAGTCCCCCCATTGGCCAACAGCCAAATGCTCTGCAGAATCGCCGAAATGTCAACGGCAACACCGGCAGATCTGCTGTAGCATTTCGAATCCAAGGGGGCTTTGATATCCATCGCCACACAATCCACCAGGCCCTTATCGAGTAGCTCCTTGATTCGGACGGGAAAAGCTCCATTCGTATCGAGTTTGACGGCCCATCCCTCCCCCTTGAGCCGCTCCAACAAAAGCGGGAGCTCGGGGGTCACAGTCGGCTCTCCGCCGGTAACGCAGACGCCATCAATCCACCCCTTTAACTCCTTCAGGCGCCTTAAAATGTATTCCTGCGAGATGGTTTCATACCTCTCGGGATTGATAACCAAGGGATGGTTGTGACAGTATGGGCATCTGAAATTGCATCCGGGAAGGAACAGAACCGCCGTTAACTTTCCCGGCCAATCCAGGAGCGAGGTCTCCCAAAAACCTTTGACTTGTAGCCCCACCCTCTCTCCAATCCTTCATGTGGAAAAGAAACCGTGGGCCCTCAACGTCTCTTGGATCTCTCGTGGAGTTGGGACGGTACCCCTCCAGGCCGCCAGCTCATTGTCCTCTCCATCCTCCACGATGATGGTAGGGGTAGCCATTACTCCGTAAAAAGCCGCCTCTGCAAGCCCTTCGATGGTCCCAAGATCATAGTCGATAACCCTCACCCCCTCCATCCTCAAACGGTCCCCAACCTCTCGCGTAGCAGGACATTTCGGACATTCTTTCTTCGTGAAGATCTTGACCGCCCCCATCGCTCCTCCTTTCTCGACCCAAAGGGTTCCCCTCAATTGTTGGGATTTCTGATAATGATATCGTCGCGACATGGTGCACTCTCTGAATCGGAAAAACCCCCAGCCGTTTATTCGTCCACATTGATACGCTCATGAGCCTCCGATTTGCCCGAGTATGCCGATGTCAACACAGCCGTCTTTGCCTCATGAATCCCTTCTTTCCCTTGAACCCCGAGAAATCCTTGGTTTCTATACCGATCGTGGAGCTCGCCAATCTTTCCCTTGTTCCAGCTGGAAATCCTGGTAAAGTACCCCGTAATTCGGGTGATCCCGTCTACATCCCTCGAGCCACAGTATTTGCAGATCTCAGCAAGGCCACGGCTCGTCCGATGGCAACGATTGCAGGTGGTGAATTCGGGGCTGAAAGCGATCTGATCGTTCTGGGTTTGTCTGAAGGTTTTGATCACGAAATTGGCCAGCGATTCCTGCGAGGGTTTGGCCTCCCCCAGCCAAATATGGGTGAGGGCTCCCGCTTCAATCAATGGATGGAACAGACCCTCCTGCCTTACCCTCTCAACGGGGTTCATGACCGCGCCGTTATTGAGATATGTGGAATTGGTATAATAAACCTCTCCCCGGCGGATATCTCCCTTAACGACGTGGCGGGCCTTCTGCCAGTGGTATTGGAGATCTAGTTTGGCAAATCGATAGGCCGTGCTCTCTGCGGGAGTCTGTTCCAAAACGAAGTGCATTCCATATCTTGCGCTCAACTGATCCGCCAGGAGCTTCATATGGGCGATCACCTTCAAACCAAACTTGAATGCTTCCTTGGATCCGCTCATCTGATTGCCGGTATGGGTCTGAACCAGCTCGTTCAGCCCAACCATTCCAATGAGGTAGCTGGCCCGGTGCATCCTCAAATAGGGCGATCCATCACGTTTCATAGCCAGGAGAGCCAGGGGACCATTCTCCCCGTAGGAAAGGAGTTTTTCAATGAAGGCCTTCTTCTCCAAGTGGGCCCTAACGGCCATACCCATGAATTCCTCAACCTTTTCGAAGAGGGACCTGTCATCTCCCTCGGATAGATAACTAATTCGGGGGAGGTTGAGGGTCACATTCTGCAGCGCACAATATCGCATTTTCCATGGCTGCTTAGCGTCCTCCAAATCGGAGGCGTCTAATTTGAAGCTCAGCCGACAGCACTCGGATACCTTGGCCGTCTCCCCCCGATCGAAGACGAAGTAAGTGTTTCCCTTTTCGCTGGCCACGTTGCAGATGTGATTGAGAAAATCTCGGTGCCCCCGTGTCCTGAAGAACTTCTCAGTGATGTGGACGAGGGGTTTGGGAAAGAAGAAAGGCCTCCCAGACCCGTCCCCTTCCCTATACACTTCGAAGAGAAACCATGCAAATCTTTGGGCTTCGCGCTCGTATTGGCTGTAAGTCTTACCCGTGTATTCCCCCATCGGGCCAATGGCCGGGACGTCTTCAAAATGCCTCGGGATTTCCCAATAGAGATTAAGGTCGGTGAAGATGGCCTGGCCACCCCGGGCCACGGCCTGCTGGGAGAACTCGAAGATCATCATCTGGGCCAATTGTTTGACCTCTTCATCCCTCATCCCCACCAGGTAAGGTGCGAAAAAGAGGTTCACCGCATCCCAGCCGATGGCCCCGGCAAAATGACTCTGCAGGGCGGCGGCAAATTTAACCATGTGCGCTAATAACACCTCCGCGTGCTTGGCCGGTTTGGCCACGGCGATGGAATTGGGAAGGCTCAACCCGAACCGTTTGATATATTCCACGGACTGTCCAGAACAGTACGGCCTATCGATGAAACCCAGATCATGGAGGTGAATATCCCCTCGCATATGGGCGTCGGCGACTTCCTCGGAGAAGACGGAGAGTAAGGCGTACTCCTTTTTAATCCTTTCCGCCAGGGTGAGATTGGTGGCTTCAGGGCCGTGAGGGACATTGGCATTCTCCCTGTTGGGATGGAGGATTAACTGACCCACGTCGTAAAGGGGCATACCCAACCGTGTATGCCTCTTGCGTTCTTGCTCCAATCCCCTCTCGATCAATTTCGCGTCCACCAACTCCCGAATGAGGGGGGAGGTTGCCATGGAGATGTTCGAGGAGGCAATGAGTTCCTCCACCTCACGGCTGATCTCCTGGGCGGTGACCACATCCACCTTCGTCTCCCTTATCAGGGCATCGACGATCTTCTGGCGATTCCAACCCGAAAACTGGTCGTCCGAGGTGCGGACAAAGAGCGCCATATCCGTGGTCTCATTATCCTTCCTCAACAGCTTACCCTTCTCCATCTTTACCACGGCACCCCCCATAGCAAATTCTCTTCTTCGTAGGCGAACACCGTTATCCCTTCGCTTCCATGCTTCGTGGTCTATTGATCGAATCCCCTTTCTCCCACTGAAAAGAATTCTTGACCATTCTAGCGTTCGCTCCACTGCAAAGAGCGCCAGGGCGCTACTTCTTTCCCTTCACTTGCCCTTCAGTCTCAGACATTGGATTTACGGCCGTTTCGCTTCACGAAGAATGGTTATCTAAAATTCTTTCATGTTCGGTCCAGGGAACTCGGCCAAAACCTGGTTTCGAAAGTGACCTTGGCGCTTCGCAGTTGGTTGTTTTTCATCCTTATCCTTTGAACCCTCTAAAGGGCTGGCTTTCTCCTTCCGTTGGGCCCGAGCTCAGGATCGAAGACTCGGGACAAGCTCTGCTCAGGCTCGATGGGTACCCCAGTTCTCCAATGAATTCGGTCACGGACAACGGTGTTCTCGAGAGACTCAGGAAATTTCTATACCCTATATATTGTATTATTCTTTTTTGATACTACAATATATAGGGTTTGTCAAGGAAAAAATCCAAAAAAAATTATTTCATGTTTTCCAGAAGTCGGGGTAAAATACGCCCGGATTTTCCGAGGATCGATTCATCTACCCATCCGGAAATGGGCGTTGGCTCCACGTTGATTTCCACAATGAAGGCCCCTCCATTCCGGGCTATGGTGGGAAATGATGCCACGGGTTGGACAACGGCGGATGTACCAACCACCAACAGGAAGTCGCATTCCCTTAAGGCCATGTGGGAGTCCCGTAAGTCTTTCTCCGCAAGAGATTCCCCAAACCAAACTACCTCGGGTCGGAGAAGGGCCCCGCACTCGCACCGGGGGGGAATCTCCTTCAAGGGCACCTCCTCATTGGCGAAAACCTTTCCCTCACCCATACACCTAACCCTCCAGAGATTACCATGGATTTCGATGAGCTTTCTGCTTCCGGCCTTTCTGTGGAGTCCATCCACATTTTGCGTGATCAGCAGAAACTCCACAGAGAGACCCTCCATGGCGGCAATTGCCAAGTGTCCTGCATTGGGTTCCTTTTCGGAAATCAATCGCCTCCTCCAATCGTACCATTCCCAGACCAATCGGGGATCCCTCCGAAAGGCCTCCGGAGTGGCCAGATCCTCCGCACGATATCTCTCCCAGAGTCCGTTGGCTCCCCGAAACGTAGGGACCCCGCTTTCCGCTGAGATCCCAGCCCCTGTTATCACCACCAGCCTCTTCGCCCTCCTGAATCTTTCGATAGTCCTACGGGAAAAAATCATCGAGCTCGTCCTCCGGGAACCGGCTCAGTCACGGCCATCGGAGCCAGCACCCACTCACTCCCTTCCCACGGGAATGATGTGTATGGGGGTCTCCAAAATCCTCCTAATGAGCCCCATCAGCCCCTTCTCCATTGACTTCAGGGGGATGTGTCTCACCTTTGGGTTGGAAAAATTCCCCTTCACTTCAACGTAGTAGGCAATGACAGAATCATCCTCCCCCGCGAGAATTCTCCCAACCACAGGCACCTTACTCACAATTGTGTCGACGGTTCCCAGGGGACAGAGCCCCATGGTTAAATCCAGGGCCTCACGGGCGATGTCCGCCTCCCCGATGATGGTGATCCTCATGGCGTCGCTGTCCACGAGGAGGTTTTTGGTTCTGGCAATTCCCCCAGCAATCCCAATCTCTCCGCTGATCCTGTTGTACGGAAGCCCTTCGCCGGTCAGCCCCGGCAGTTTCCCCTTGAATAGTTGGAGGACGTTGAGCAGCGAGAAAACCTTCGAGAGGAGGTGAAAACGTCGAATTCTCCCCTTTTCCATCCCCACGCTGAGTTTCCCCTCGAGGGATCTCGTCAATTCCTTCCCATTACGACCCTTTCCCATCACCTTCCCCCACAGGCTGAAATTCCCGGTAATCCAAACACGCTCCTCCAAACCCAGATCCCTGGAGAACTGGCCGGCATCCACATCGCTCAACTTTGGGTGTAATGCAAAGGCAACTCCACCCTTTTTGGCCAAATCCACCCAAGCCGTCAGGTCAACTTTCCCCCCCTTCACCTCGCAATGCAATCTCTCCAGGTTAAGTCTACCTTCGGCCAAGGTGATATCCGCCGTGAGGTTTGAAAAGTCAGTATAGCGCCATTTTCCCTCCTTGACCCGAACAGTCACTCCTCCGAACTTGGGGAGGACGATCCCACCTCTCCAAATCCATTCCCCATCCCCCCCTTTTTTCAGTCTGAAATCTCCTATATCCAGGTTTGAGGCATGGATACGTGCGTCGATCCTTGACCGTTCCCAAGCGAGGTAGTCCCGGAGGGTTGCCTCAATTTTGAGATGTGACCCCCTTAATCGGGTCTCCATCTGAGAAACCCGAATCACCCTTGGAGTAAAATGGATGTACCCTTTGCGAACCCGCACCGGCGAGACCATCCTATGGTGTCGAAGAATTGCATCTCCCAGCCTAACCCTTCCCGTATAACGTATCCCCTCCCCTCCGGTGAGCTCGAGGGTTACCCTCGCCCACCCTGATATATCTGAGAATGATGCCATGGTCTCAGAGATCTCGGGAAAAAGCCCTGGGAGGATGAGGGAAAACAATTCACGCAAATCCAGCTCCCCTCCCAAGGTAAGGTTTATCCCCTGTCCTTTTTGTTTCCTCAGCCAGGGTTTTCCCATCTCTCCTTTTCCCCAAAAGGCCGCGTTCCCCACCTTCCCTTTGACACCTGTGATACGAACCCCATCGTTCGAGAAAATGGCTTTACCTGAAACCGTCGTAGCCGGAAGGTTTACCCCCTTCCCCAGGGGTGTTCCCGGCCTGGCGAGGGCCATAATCCCCTTCAGATCCACCTCTCCGACGAGGGAGAGATCCAATTGCGGAGAGGAGTAGATTCGGGAGATAATCATTTCTGCTGCATTCAACCTCGACTTCCCAAAGGATCCTCTCAAATCCTGGAACCTCAAGGATCCCTCCTCCAAAATCATCCATCCAGAGATGTTTTCGATGGGGTTAAGAGCGTTGGCAAAGGGAAAGGCAACGCCATCCAATCGCATCTTCCCATAGATGAGATCCCCCTTCTTCGGGTCTTTTACCCTTGCAAAGTCCTCTATGGGTCCTTTCACTCGGAGAGATACAATCCTCCCACTTCCCCGGTTGGTGACCTTTTTCAAAAGCTTCTTGAAGCCAGGCGGAATAACCCTTAGGGGAAAATACTTCTTGACCTCTTCGAACCGAAAGGAACCGGTGTTGGCGAAGGCCTCTATGCGTCTTCTTGGAGAACTGATCTCGTGAATAGCACACCTTCCACTTATTTCTATCTCAGGGAGCCGGAAAGAGAGGTCCGAGATAATTAGGCTCCCCATATCTAGCGTGACATCGTAATCGACGTCAAACTTCTTCGGCCTCAAGACCGCAACGAAGAGCTGGGGATGGTTCAAGGCAAAATCCTTTAGCTTGATCTGCCCCCAGGATCGAAAGAGTCCTGAGAAATTCCCTTCATAATGCGCATGGATATCCAGGAATCCCTCGATCCCCTTTGCGGAAATGTGGGGCCCATAGTACGGCCGGAACGGAAGGGGATTTATGCGTTTCGCCCACACCTCTGTTGCTATTCGTATTTTGGACCACTCGAGGGGATCCGGGAGGGGATGGAGCTTACCGATAATCGAGATTCGACCATCCGGCCCCTTAGAATTGGGTTGCCTAGCTTGGACGCGGAAGGCGATAGGTTCATCCAAGGATATTGACGTGAATTCAACGGAGAGGTTTTCTATCCCTGCGATAACGGGTCCAGATGCTACAAAGTCGTCCTCGAAACGGACACTCCCCTTCCGGACCCTAATCTCCCCGCCGGCAAAGGAGGATAAAAGGCGCAATATATGGGGATATTCCCTTTCCCCTTTGGGAATCGGCTTCTTCCTCTTGCCTGAAAAGGTAAGATTACCCTCGCGGCTTCGACGGAGGTGAACGAAGGGCTTTTCAATGATGAGCGACTTCCACTTCAACTGCCTTCTTAAGAGAGGTAGGATCTTCATCTGGAGGATTAACCCCCCGGCTCGGATAAAATCGGATTTCCCATCCCGATCCTTTATGACGAGATCTTCAAACTCGATCCCGATTCCCCCCAGGAAGCGCAAGCTGGCCCGACCGATCCGCACATCCCTGTCCGTAGCCTCTCTCAGCCGAGACTCGATAAGTCCCCTATAGCGTTGGGGGAGCGCAATCGATCTCAAAAGAAGGATTGAACCAGCAAAGATTGCGATGAGGAGCCCCGCGATGATCCAAAACAGGACTCTTCTCCTTACCCTCTTCACCTTTGCCTCCCTATCGGGATCAAACGGCCCTCGCTAGGGTGAAAACATCGACTTGCTCAGCCCCGGCCTTCAATAATTCCCGGGCGCATTCATTGACCGTCGCCCCGGTGGTCATCACATCATCGACCAGCAAAACACGTTTCCCTCGAACCTTTCCTGGGGCCGTAACGGCAAAGGAGCCCTTTACATTTTTCTCCCTTTCCTGTGGGCTCAAATCAATTTGGGGCGGAGACCAGCTGATCTTCTTCAAGAGGAATCTCGTGCAGGGAACCTCCTCCTTCCGCCCGATAGCCTTACCCAATATCAAGGCTTGATTGAACCCCCTCTCTCTCAGGCGCTTTGGGTGCAATGGAACGGGCACCAGAAGATCATATGATCCATAGTCAATGAATGGATAGCCCCGCTCAAAAAGGCCGGCCAAGGACTTGGCCAGAAAGGACTTGCCACGATATTTCAAGCCATGAATCGCTTCCCGTATCGGCCCCTCATAGAACGCCAGGGCCCTTGCCGAACCGAAATGCCATTGTCTCCGAAGGCATTGCCCACAGAGGTGATTCTCCCCGATTCCCATCACGAAGGGAAAGCCGCACTTCGGACAGATGGGGGGTGAAATGAAACGGATATTCCGCAGACAACCCGGGCAGATTTCTGCCGTGTCATCTTCAGCCAAAAGAGTGCCGCAGAAAGCGCAGTGTGGAGGGAAGATCAGATCGATCAACCCTCTGACAATCCCTTCCATCTCCTTCCATGGAGAAGGGTTTCCCTCTCTTATTATTTTCACCTGGATGACCTTTCCCCTTTACCTTTTATATTGGATTCTGAATGAGAAGGTGGGAGTTGTCAACTCAGTTGTGACAAAAGCAGGCTGATTGAAGCTCCTACGCAAAGAGCCTTGCCCCGATAAAAAAGATTGCTCAATGCTGAGAAAAGAGGGGATGGCTCACTTAGGAGAAGTAGAGAAGGGTCTTTTGTGAGTTGGATGAGTCCATTCAGGGTGATTCCTCCGAAGCCTTTTCGAGCTCTTCCTTACAACGGACGCAATACCGCGCGTGGGGTATAGCCTCCAGGCGCTTCAATGCGATGGGTTCTTCACATTCCTCGCAAATCCCAAAGCTCCCGTTCGCGATGCGATCCAGGGCTTCATCCACCTCAATCAATTTGACCCGTTCGTTCTCGCTCAAACTCATGAGGAGATGGCGATTGTAAATGGTAACGGACTCATCCCCGATATCCTGAATTCCATTCTGGCCAATCTCCTGGGCACACCCATCCCGCTGTCTCATTTGTCCGATAATCTCCTCCCTCGCCTGAAGTAACCTTTTTCTAAACCGTTCTACTAATTTAGGTTTCACTTCTCTACCGCACCGAGTGACTAACCCCTTACCTTGGCACCCAGGCTGGATCTCCTTGCCTCCTGCTCCACCTTTTCCACCCTTGGGGCATCGAGCCAAAGTCCTTCCAAGTCGTAAAACTTCCTAACCGGGTCGAGGAAGACATGGACCAGCACATCGTCGTAGTCCATTAAAATCCATTTCCCCCCTTCAAACCCCTCCATTCCCAAGGGGCGGATGCCCATCCTCTTCAAATCATCCTCTATGGAACGGGCGATGGCCTGGACTTGGCGATCCGACCGTCCGCTACAGATGAGGAAGTATGCAGTGAAAGAAGAGATCTCCTGAACATCTAAAAGGACCAGATCGTAGGCTTTCTTCTCCAAAGCGGCTCGAACACATCGGAGTGATTTTTCCCTCGAACTCGTCATCTTACGATTTTCTTGAACCATCTTCGGCGATTCCGAAATTACTCTCCTATTCCAACCTCCCTTCACCCCTGTAAAAATGGTGTCGCCTGATATACCTCTCCACCTCGGGGGGAAGAAGATATCGTATGGACCTCCCCTTGCTTATCTCTTCCCTGATCTTGGTGGAGGATATGTCCAAGAAGGTAACCCCCTGCAAATAGATGGAATACCCATTCCGATGGGTAAAGCGGTCTCCCTCCTCATCGTAAACGAAGGCATCTTCTATCTCGGCGGGGAGATTGACAGCCGACAAGGGTTTTTCGAACCCTGGCCTTGTCATCACGATAAAGTGGCATAGTGAGAAGAGTTCTTGAAAGGACTTCCAGGTTCCAATCTCCAAAAAGGCGTCCATGCCCAGAATGAAGAACATCTCCGAGTCGGAACCAAACCTCTGCCTGAAAAATTGAATGGTAGAGATTGAATAAGATTTACCCGGTCTCTTCAACTCAATGTCCGATATGGAGAAATGTGGATTGCCCGAAATCGCCAATCGCACCATCTCCATCCGGTGTTCTCCCGGGATTCCGCCTTCAACCTCCTTATGAGGTGGCACTGCCGCGGCGATAAAAATGACTCTGTCTAAATCAAACCGTTCCCGTATCTCTTCTGCTGCCCTTAGATGTCCTAAATGGATGGGATTGAACGTTCCGCCAAAGATCCCTATCCTCACCCGTCACCTCGCCCCCTGCAACCCTATCCGCTCCCGAAACGGGAAATGCATGGTAGCTAGCCCGCCGCCGTATAGGGTCAAAGGGATAACGCCCTGCCATAATCTCTATGGCCTTCTATACCGTTTCCAAACCCCCTTCCCTGCTCTCCTCCACCCGATGGATGATCTCTCCCATCAATCTTTCCACTCCCTCCCCCGTTAAAGCGGAAATGGGAAAGACCTGTACCTTCATCTCGCCGAACCTTTCCTTCACCTCCGGAATCCGGCGTCGCACATGATGTAAGTCAATCTTGTTGAGGGCGACCAACTGGGCCTTATCCAATAGGCTAGATCTGAAGATCTCCAGTTCTCGATTAACAAACCGAAAGTCTTCGATGGGATCTGACCGACAGTGATCTGAGATGTCGATAAGATGGATAACAAGGCTCGCCCTTTCAATATGACGCAAAAAACTTACCCCCAGTCCTGCACCACGATGCGCTCCCTTAACCAATCCGGGAAGGTCGGCGATGACTAATTGACTGAATTCCCCTTTTTCCACAACCCCGAGATTGGGAATGAGGGTCGTAAAGGGATAATCGGCAATCTTCGGCCTTGCCGATGATATCCTTGCCATGAGAGTCGATTTCCCGGTGTTTGGATATCCAATCAAGCCCACATCCGCCAAAAGCTTCAATTCCAAGTTCAACCACTTCTGCTCCCCCTTCTCGCCCTCCTCTGCCCGTGAAGGCGCCCGATTTATTGAGGAGCAAAACCGCGCATTCCCTCTTCCCCCCTTACCTCCCCTTGCCACCACAAGCTGTTGATTCGGTATGGTGAAGTCCTTAATGAGTACATCGGCCTCCAAATCCTTAACCTGGGTTCCCACCGGGACCCTGATCACGAGATCCGATCCCCTCTTTCCGAATCGTTTCCTTCTCCCGCCGGGCTCGCCATTTCCGGCCTTATAGTGCTGCGAAAAAGAAAAATCCAAAAGGGTTGACAGATGAATATCTCCGGCCAGGAGGATATCCCCTCCCCTGCCACCATCCCCTCCGTCTGCTTTCCCTTTTGGAATGAATTTTTCCCGCCCGAAGCTTACACACCCCTTGCCGCCATCACCTGCCTTGACCCATATCTTGGCTTCGTCCCGGAATTTCATCTCTCCGGTGATGCCGGCCCTGGGTGTTCTAGGGGGCATAAACGCTAACCTGTCTTCGGTCTCTCCCTCTCCTCTCGAACTTCACAACCCCATCTATTTTCGCGAACAGGGTATAATCCCTTCCCATCCCTACGTTCTCTCCGGGATAGACCTTGGTACCCTTTTGCCTTATCAGGATATTGCCGGAGCGGACAACCTGCCCACTAAATCGTTTAACCCCCAGTCGTCGCCCAGCGCTATCCCTACCATTCCTCGAGCTCCCCCCTGCTTTCTTATGGGCCATGGAAATCCTCCTCCCTTTCCATCTATTTGGCCTTCTCAGGCTTTAATCCGTGAAATCATCAATGTGGTATAGAGTTGGCGATGTCCCCTTTTCCTCCTGACGTTTTTCCGCCTCTTCATCTTGAAGACGACTATTTTCCTGGCCTTACCCTGTTCAATGATTTTGCCGAAAACCCGGGCCTTTGAAACGGTGGGGGTTCCCACTTTAAAGGTCTTTTCACTCCCGAGCAGCAAAACCTCCTCCAGTTCCACAACATCTCCCACCTGTCCATCAATCCTTTCGGTCTGGATCAAATCCCCCTCACGGACAGTGTACTGTTTCCCGCCAGTCCGGACTACTGCATACATTAAGTCGTTCCCTATCGGAAAGAAATTTGTGAGTATATAAACTAATACATTTTCCCATGCTTGTCAATCCCATTTACCCCCTTCTCACGGTGCTTCGCTATCAACGGGAATGACTTGGCTTGAAAAGCCCACGAGGTCAAGCTTTTCTCAACCTCTTCGGTTTCCTTAAACTTCCACAATCTCGAATTGATCCTGATGGAGTCCATCTTTTGCGTTAATGATGACCTTCTTATCCAATTTTCTTTCCAGGTATTCGATACCCGTTCGCTCCTCATCATATAAGAGATCCGCTACTTCGGGGTTGACATCCACCATGATGGTAGCCCCACCTAATCCAGAGGACGACCGTTCGATCTCCCGAAAGATGTCATAACAGACGGTGGTTTTGGATTTGACGTATCCCGCTCCATCGCAATATGCGCACGGCTCGCATAGCATTCTCGGAACACTCTCCCGAGTCCTCTTGCGGGTCATCTCCACCAGACCCAAATCGGAGATCTTCAGGATGTTGGTCTTTGTCCGGTCCTTCTTGAGCGCTTCTTCTAAGGCGACGTAAACCTTCTCTCGATCTCCATTCCTCTCCATGTCAATAAAATCGATGATAATGATCCCCCCGATATTCCTCAATCTCAATTGGTAGGCAATCTCCTTTGCCGCCTCCAGGTTGGTCTTAAGGATTGTATCCTCTAAATTCCTCTTCCCCACAAATCGCCCCGTATTGACATCGATGGCCGTGAGTGCCTCTGTCATGTCGATTACGATATAGCCCCCTGATTTCAGCCATACCTTCCTCCCTAAGCTCTTATCGATCTCCATCTCGATTCCGTATGAATCGAACGTGGGTTCACTTCCATCGTAAATCTCGATGTCGCATCTCAGCTTGGGCATGTATGTCTTCGTGAAGTTGATGATATTCCAATATTCCTGTTGGTCGTCGACGATGACCTTGTTCACCTCTGGCGTAAGGAGATCCCGAATGACACGGAGTACCACGTTCAGATCGCTGTGGATGAGGCAAGGCGCTGAACAATTCTCCTTCTTCGTCTGAATGTTATCCCACAACTTCAGCAAGAAATCCATGTCTCCCTTAACAAGCACCTCGTCCCCTCCCTCACTTGCAGTTCTCACGATGAAACCTAATCCCTGAGGTTTGATCCCCTGGACAATTTCCATCAATCGCTTCCTTTCATTCTGGTCCTTAATCCTCCTGGAGACACCGACATGGTCAACCGTGGGCATGAGCACGAGATAGCGGCTTGGAAGCGTGAAATGGGACGTAACCCTCGTACCCTTTGTCCCAATAGGCTCCTTAGATACCTGGACCAGGATTTCCTGCCCTTCACACAACAGGTCTTCAATCTGTGAAGGTTGGGAGAGATAGCTTGGTACCCCTTGCATCTCGAACTCAAAATCCACATCTCCGTCAGAACCCTCTTCCAGCATAAGATTGTATTCCTCGATATCCCTATAAACATCGGAAACATAGAGAAAGGCCGCCTTTTCCAAACCGATATCCACAAATGCCGCCTGCATTCCAGGCAATACCTTAATCACCTTCCCCTTATAAATGTCGCCAACGATGCTTCTCCCTTTCGTCCTCTCGATATAGAGCTCTGCGAGCATCCCGTCTTCCAATAAGGCTACTCTCGTCTCCTGAGGGGTTACGTTTATGACGAGTTGGTTTGACATTGGATCGCCTCCCTCATGTCTCCACTAGTTTGATGAACCGCAATCCCTTTACCTGTTCCTCTGT
>JABAOF010022245.1_pt2 | contig 17997 bp, 11 predicted proteins | sample 7062171 | NCBI WGS metagenome assembly JABAOF01 (sample SAMN14538628, study PRJNA623070) | marine sediment metagenome | biome: marine biome [ENVO:00000428]; feature: marine pelagic biome [ENVO:01000023]; material: deep marine sediment [ENVO:00002113] | place: India: Gulf of Khambhat ...
GCTTGTAGATTCTACGACGTTTAATTCTCTTTGCATGGTTTGCTTTCCGTTGGGCAGGCGATCCGCTAATGTCGACTGGAGTAGGTGCCTTCATTTGGCATTTGCTCATTTCAGGCAATCCCCAATTAATGAAAAAAGGGAGAAGAAAATCACGCCTCTACCTGAGGCTCGTCTTTCTGGGACCTGACACGCTTGATCAAGATGATTGCTACAACCGTTCCGACTAAAATTGTTGAAGCCACACCTGCGTAGGGGGCCAACAAGGCAAACCTATCAATAGGAACCCAAACACCACCTACACTTTCTTCAGTTGAGGGATCTTCATGATAGACTTTCAAATGGACCCAGTCAACACGGAAGTCATCACCACCAATCTCATAGGTCTTGAAATCAACTTGGGAACCTACAACTGCTGGAAACGACACATCACAATCCCCTTTTCCCCTGAGGATCACTTGATATTCATGTCCGCTCGTAAGCCACGTTGCAAAACCCACAGTTTTGTAGTTATCGGGGGTCCATCTAAAGTCGCCGAAGTCTAAATCTTTATCGTCACCATATACTATAATTGGTACTCCACCAGCAGTCCTATCATACAATTCTACTCTGATATAGATCGACACATCCCCTCCAAGCCAAGTTGCTGAACCGCGTCTGTGATATTTAACTGTAAACGTGTTAAGACTGTCAGCAGCATCATAGGTGAAGTTCTTGTAAACATAGGCCCATGCCCAGTAATGTCCATAAACCTCAGCCCTACACATGAATTCAAGTTCCCCATTAGAAGCATCGAAGTCGCTGTCAGAATATCCCACATTGTCTCCGCCTTCGTCCTTGTCACCACCATCCCAGTCACCGTCAACGAATACCAACTCGTATGCCGAAACAGGCGTTGTAAAAATACCCAGAAACAACGTGCATATCAACAACACCATCAACACTTTTCCCATAACCATTCTTGACCCCATTTGTGCACACACGCTTCCAATCCCCCGCCCACTTTCTCAGAGAGAATACATGTTATAGACGTTGCATTTATCGTTTATGTGCGCACACATGAACAAAGCCTGGCCTCACATTATATTCATTTTGCGATAATTTCCATTGGTGCAGTCTCTTGCCACAACCACAAATATTAAGAAGAGCTCAACATGCATAATGTTAGTTATAGAAGGGAGATGGGAAGATGAAAAAAGAAAGTTTACATCTCTTGATTGCTGCTTTGCTAATCATATTTCTTCTTTCGCCGATTACGCTCACACCATTTTTCACTCCAGTGAGAGCAAGTGCCTCAGGAATTCATTCCGCACTTAACAACGGCATCCTCTACTTGGAAGGCATTCAATCTCCTCCTGCAGGCCAAGTAGGCGAATTTGCTAGCTACAGGTGGTTGCTCCCAGATCAAAGTGACAAAATATACATCTTCACGGTGTTTACCACTCCTTTCGTATTTCACACACTTAATCGTTTAGCTCTTACTCACTCATATCTCGCCCAAGTAGGAACGCCAGCCTTCGAGAACATGAGAATGCTCGCTGCGCAACATCTATTATCTAACATGGAGACCTTAGAAGAACACACTGGCGTCTGGAGCTTTTATGGACCCGGAGGCTCATGGGCGCCTGACTTCTGTTCCACAGGCGTCAATCTAGAGTGCCTTCTTTCATACAACCCCGGCTTGTGGGGAAACCCGATAAGTAATGACCTGACGGATTACTTTCTTAACTATAGAAGGACGATCGATGGAGCATTCTACACTTGGTTATCTGGAACGCCTACGGATGTGTGTGCTCCCACAAATGCTAATACTTTGTTTTTCTACGCTTCAAGAAACGAAGAGCATAAGATCCAAACCACAATGGATTGGTTGAACGACATGATAGACTACATGTTGCTCGGACTACCTTACCATGCAGTATATTATCGTTCACCATATGCTTTTACTTACTTGGCTACAAGAGCTTATGCGGATGGTGGGGCGCAAACGTTTCTCAGCATTAGTCAAAGAGAAAACATGAGGAATTATATTTTGGCTGATCAGGAAGAAGATGGAAGTTGGCCAAGTTATTCCGAGTTTGTGGGCCCAGAAGATGAACTTGAAACTGCGATGGCTCTCGTGTCTCTAATCAACCTGGGATTCTCTGAGCTTACATCGAGCGAGAAGGATAGTGTAGAAGAAGGAATTGAATATCTGTTGAATGCACAAAATCCAGATGGGAGCTGGCCTTCCGCTGCTTTCTTTGTTGGCTGGGAGGGTATCAGAATTTATTTCGGATCCAATGAATGCACAACAGCGATATGTATGGAAGCCTTAACTAAATACGATGCCCTGAGTGGTGTGCCTAGTGTGGGTGGTTCCATTGTTCCTGTTGACAAGCTTGCTTTGTTGGTTCCCTACATCGCTTTAGCTGTGTCGATCGCTGCGGTTGCGACAGGTTCTGTGTATGCTAAGAAACGTTGGTTAGGCGCAAGGTCCACGCACAAATATTAAGAAAGCGATCTTCCTCAATTCCACCTTTTTTGCTGCACACGTGCATTGGGTTAGTTTATCATCTCAAGTTTTGACATGAAGATTCGAAGAATCACAGGATAACATAGTTTTCAAGTTCAATTGGATAATGCGATAATGCACTGTTATGGTAGAGGAAGTGTTATTTCGGCGCCAAATTCTCTGGCGACTCTTGCAATGTCTTTAATGTCGATCTTGTTGTCATAGTTTAGGTCGGCTTCTTTCTCCCATCTTGGATCTCCGGGAGATGATCCGAAGGCTCTGGCAACAAGGGCAACGTCTCTTATGTCGACCTTGCCATCGTAGTTCAGGTCTTCTTGAAGCGAATACATCCATGGTGGAATAGTCCATCTCTTTGAGTAAGTCTGGTCTACTGGGCACACAACCTCCATTCTCTCAGACACCCATTGGACAAACATTGCCCGTGCGTACCCGTTGATCCATGTTGGCAGATACTCATCGCAATAGACATCATGAGAATTGGTGAATTTCTGCTTGCCTGAAAGGCCTGTCCTTTCATAGCTTCCTTCCCAATAAGCTACGAGCGCGTCTTGATCTCTGGAGGCGATGGCTTCTAAGGATTCTTTGAGAACATAAATGCTATCATACACTCCACAAGCAGTATACAGCGGCCAGGTCCCAGTATAGGCAACGAAGTTATCCCAGAAAACTTCTGTTACGCCTGGAACAATCGGTGTTCGTGTTCCTGCAAAGCTAATAATGCTTTCGTACTCGCATGCACCACCAGTATCTAACCAGTACGTTTGGCGCTGCGCCATCATGTTGATGCCGACAAGCATCGTGTTGAGGTTCATTTCCTCCCATTGAACCGCCAAAGGAACACCTGACGCTCCGGAAAATATGTGGATAATCAGTCGAGCTTGGCTGGCGTCAACGGCGGACAGCCATGGCGACACATCGATGGTTCCATCCGGGATTCTGTCAAAGTAAGTGACATTCGCGTAGGGTCCCAACACGCTTGTGTATATTGAGGGATCTGTCATGTAAGTGTACATGACTTGTGTCCATGAAAGATCCTCTGCAAGAACTGCAATTCTCACCTGGTCTGGAGTTTCAGGGTCACTGTCAAGGTCATGTCCATACAATGGTAGAAGCTTAGTTGGAATCAAATGCCCCCCAAGCGCTCCAGCTATTGTGTAGAACATCATAGTGCTGTTAACTGGATTGGTTCTAAACAAGTACTTGTATCTTGGATAGTTGAGATTCACCGTGTCTTCCAACAGCTCAGCGGAAAAGGCGCCATCGATGAAGAACGGTGTTGCATAGTCCGCTGCGGCTTCGATCATAGCGGACGTGCATTCGGGGTTGACCCCTCCTATGAGGTATTGGCACTCCTCGATTGTGATCAGCCTCTCTGCTTCCATATAAGCAGACACTGGGTCCGGTAGTGGGTAGCTGCTTTCATCTCCAAATGCCAGCTCGATCTCAAAATCGCCTTCAGGGAGATGCACTCCCCCATCAGCGTTAATCTCATTTCGAGCCATCTCGGCCGCTTCCTTCATGCCAGGAGACCAGAATGGGTGCCCATAGGGGCCTACTATTCCAATCTTTATTGGACCACTTGGGAGGGGGGGAGGTGGTGGTGGTGGCGGAGGAGTTTCCATTGGGAGAGATATGCCTTCCGCGTTTGTCGGTGTTGGCCATCCATTCAAGCTGCAGATAGTGGGAACGATGTCGAGTGTTGAGACCTGAGTGTAAACTTGCCCTCCCGCGATGACGCTTGGTCCTGTGACTATCAGCGGAACATGCTGTTCCAAGTATGTGCCGTGAGCGCCTGGAGCAGTCTTCAGGTCTGCATCACCAGTGGGCGGTAGGTTGAAATCCAGCATGAAAGCATTGGCTCCTCCTGTAAGTATGTCGTAGTAGAGCGGAGCCATGTAGTGGGGATTGAGAATGACGATCAAGTCTGGCCACACAACAGAGCCAAAATCCGCATGATACAGGTTGTATGGTCTTCCTGTATACCAGTTGATTCCATCTCTTTGCTCAATCTTGTCTAGAACAATCCAGACGGGAAACTCGTTGCCTGGAAAGCAATAGTTCTCAAGCAACTCAGCCATTTGGTCGATATAGGCGGGTGATACATTGTACAAGTAGGAAGCTGGACCCTCTGAATAGAGCCAATCATACACACCGCTGGCGTTGTACGTTCCAGTAGGTGAACGGTCGTCGGCTTTCATACAGAGACCATTATCTGCTAATATTTTTCTAAGATCAACTGAAAAAAGCGCATTCTTCATGCTGCTCATCCCATGATCAGAAGTTACGACTATGACGGTGTCGGAGAGCTTTCCTGAAACTTCTAAGTGCGAAATGAACCTGCCAAATTCCATGTCAGTCAAGTAAAGCTGATCTCTAGCAGCGTCGGGGTTTCGCAGAGAATTAAGATTGGAGACGCCTGAATCCACAAAGCTTCCGTAAAAGTGACCCGCTTCATCCATGTTTGCTGCAAGAATATACATGAAGTCAGGATCATCGTTGTCAATCACTTTTATTGCTTGATCAAAGATCCACTTGTCGCTAGGCATATCCTGAGCAGTGAGAGGGAAATCCCAACCTCCAGTGTTGTTGTACACGGGGAAGCCAGAAGGGGGTAGTTCAGCCGGCTGCCCCACCGATTCAGGCAAATAATACCTTGCAGGGACCACTTGGTCTCCCAAGTGAGGCCGACCACCTAGAATGTACCCCTGCACAGTGGAGGACACATAAGAGGGATTGGTGGGGTTCTCTGGGTAGACCTTGATGTCGCAATCTGCATCATCAAACATGTCTCCAACCCATGGTTTACCTGCCACCACCGCAGTTGTAAGACTCGGAATCATGTTGAAGAGAGTAGGCTCCAGAATATCATCGTGATCGTATCGTTCTATCACTGCCGTGCCATACGCTTCATCGCTGGGAGAAACAGCCAGATTTAATCCCTTATAGTAGACGCCTACACCCAAGACGCCATTAGTTCCAGCAGACGTTGACGTTATAATGCTCACATGATTAGTGCCCGTTAAAGCCGTAAGAACATTGTAACAATTGTAGTAAACCTGACCATGCGCAGCAAAAGACATCAAGTTAGGCGTAAGCCAACCTCTAAAACTGTTCGGTCCGCTGTAGAAGTAATTGTAATATTCTGCTTGCATGCCATCCAAGTTGACTATGTAGGTGCGCCGCTTCGATGCACCACCAATTTGACCATCGGACGCTTGAGTCACGACATCACCTAATAGTAAAAAGCCCCGCAACGACGAAAAGATGAGTATCGCAGCCAAACCCAGCGCCAGAGTGCCTTTCAATAATGGTCTTTGGCTCCTCGAAGAAAACAACACGATTCCTTTAAATCTCAAAAATTCACGTAACATCACTAACTCTCCATTCCCCGAGCTTTGTATGTCAAAAAACTTCTAATAACATTTGTGGAAAAGTCTTCCATACGCACGCGCATTTAAGGAACAAATTTCTGTAATAGAATCTACCGGACCTGGCGTCATAGATCCTTAAGCTGGGCCCACAATTCAGCGATCGTGACCAATCGTGGATCAAATAGCGGGATTACATCGGGAGATTTTTTGGTTTTACGCTTTCTTTTACGTTTCTTAGAAGCGGCTTTCGCCAACGCTTCTAGGGCTGCTTTGAATGTTGGGTTGGCGCTGCATTGCTGGTCGATTTGGATGTGGAGTTGGGCAGCCAAGATAGCGTTGGGGTCGTTAGGGTAGTGATGTCGGGCGATGAGGGTGGCCGTGACTGGGTCGTGGAACAGGACTCGATGGCTTTTGCCGAGGTATCTGACTGGGTGATCCATGGAGCGGTGGATTTTGTAATAACTCTTGCCAAAGTAGAGGAGGTCGAGGTATCGGTGGGCGCGAAGGCTAGGCATTTGGGGGATCTCCTTCAGTTTTATGATCCACACTTGGCTTCTTGATTTTACTGTGGATAAAGTCCAAGATGCCGGAGGTTCCAGCTGCTATGATCTTGCATTTTTCATTGGCTCTGTTTTCGATTTGGTCGTTGTAGATCTGTGCTACCCAATCATTGAGCTCCTGTAGCGTTGAAGATTGCCCCTCAAAACGTAGTTTGAGGGCTCCCAAGATTGCGTTCTCATTTGTGATGTGCTCAAGTTGTCTCCGTGTCTCTTTCAGTTCCTTCTCCTTGCTTGCGACTTTTTCTTCCAACTCGCTTTTTTGGGATTGCAGTTCTTGGTAGTCCAGCGTTGAGACGAGATTTCCCTCGAAAGCCTTCAGAGCTAGCATCCGTACTTTCTCTTCTAAGATTGGGGAACCTCCAGGCCATGAGAGATGTCCCCGTTCCTTGGCGTACTTGATTGACTGAACGTAAGCGTGGAAGGCGGTGAAATCGTAGGATGGTTGTCTAGTGAGAAAATTCGTAATCGTATCAGCAAGAGCCAGCCGATCACTCTTCCGATTGACTTCTTCTTCCAGGTAGGTTTCGCGATCTTCTAGCCTTGCGATCGCGGCTTGTTTTTCTTCGACGTAATCCTTTATGTTGAGCATTTCCGTAATTTCTTCTTCGAGGTTCAGTTTTTCGATTTCTGTTTCGTGAATGGCCTGTCGTATAAACTGGAGATTTTGTTCTCTTTCTTCAACATTCATCGCCAGAGCGCACAGTTTTTCTCTCGCGGAATCGAGAGCTTCTCTTATAGTCACTCCTTCGTTTTCCACTTCCAGTAAGCTTGATAATAATGTGAGCTTCTGCTGTACTTCTTCTTGGACATCATTTTCCTCCTGATGCAGGACCTTGAGCGTTTCCATTTTCCTTCCAATCTCTTCGCGAAGTTTAGCCCCTTGGTCTAAGAGTCCGTCGATTCTTGCCTTGCAGTGATCAACGCTGCTATTGAGTGCCTGGAGTGTTCTGGTCTTCAGTTGTGCTTGAGCTTCTAACCACGCTAGTCGTTTGCTTAATGTGCCAACTTTCCTCGTGTATTCAGTGAATTTCCTTGGATCCCCGTTGGTCTCTTCCATGTTCTGAAGATATTCGCAGAGACTTTCCACTTCAGCCAGCGTAATATCATATTCGAGAAGATTTTCGCGAATTTTGGCAATGTAATCGATTTCGCTTTCTGTAAGCTTGTTTTGAACTAGCTTTTGCCTAATTTCTTGTTGTAGCTTTCGATTTCTTTTTTTGAGATTTCTGTTACGCTTTATCTTTGGTTCCAGCTCCTGTAGCGCCTCAACGTATGATTTCCCTGCTTTAGCTTCGAGATTTGAAAGAGTCATCGCTGCCTCGATTACATGTCTGGGTTCATAGCCTGCTTCTTTAGAAATCTTCGTGGATGCTTCTATGTAGCTCTCAAGCTTATTGGGTTTTATCCCGAGTTGAGTGAGTTTCGAAATTAGGTTGGCGCCTTTTTTAGCTTCAGAAGGAGACATGTGGTGTTGTCTCAACTCTATGCTCAAGCCTCGTAACTCCTCAAGCGACTCTGGCAGTAGATGGGTGATTCTTGACACAGTGCTTNNNNTCAACGATTCGCTCTTCAGTGTGAGAAGAGATTCTACTCATAATTCTTCCTGTTCCTGAACGTTCCTCCTGAGCGGATTTAATGTGTGTGTGAGTCGGCTCAGGTGTGCTCGTTCTCAAAATCAACTGTGTCTTGCACATTTTAAATGCCTTTCGCTTGTTTCGTTGCAGTTAGCCATGGCTTTCGTCGGTTTCGTCGCCGTTGTCGCTTCCGTCGGAATCGTCGAATCGCTGTGACACATGGTTGAACCATGCTACAGACATATAATATGTGTGAAGTTGAACTCCCGAGACTAACGCAAATGTGCGCGCATTAATCGATCAGTTCTCTGACTATTTCTCTTATGCACGCCTGTTCATTGTTGTGTTTTGGGGGCTATTCTTTGGTTTTTTGGCTTGGTGACGCGCACTTTTTTGTTTTTCACCGCGTGCTGCGTGATGTGTCGGTTTTTGGAATTTTCTGTTGTTTGTAATTATGCTTATTTGCGGGTGTTGGATTAAATTTTGGCGGATTGTGTAGACGTGAACAGGCGTCGTTTGGCGTGTTTGTTGATTTCGGGAATGCTGCTTGTAGCGGTCGTTCTTTTGGCTTTTGCAGTCTCTGACCCTTCTGCTGGTGTTGATTCTTTTTCTGAGAGCATCCGTACTTTGTATACAGACCCCGGCGGAGATGGCAGGACTAAGCCGAAGCATGTTTCTGGTGAGCTGGTTGTTAAGTTTATGAGCGGAGCATCTGAAGGGGAGATTGCTGGTTTAAGGGTTGGGCAGGGCGCAGAGGAGGTGTATGTGAGTCCCTTCACGTTGGCTAGGGTGTGGAGGGTTCCGCGGTCAAGGACTGTTGGGGAGTGGGCGGATTTTTTTGGTGGGCATCCTTTGGTGGAGTACGCTGAGCCGAATTATCATCGTTATGCTCTTTGGATTCCGAATGATCCTGGTTATGGTTATCAGTGGCACTTTGATGATGACCACACTAACAACTCTGGCGGGGCTTCTTCGAATCCTTATGGTGGCGCAAATGGTGGTGGGATTAGGATGGAGGAGGCTTGGCAGATTACCAGTGGTAGTTCAAATGTTGTGGTGGCTGTGATTGATACTGGAGTAGCCTACGAGGATTACCCTATTCCCAGCTACGAATCGAATACAGTTGTAGGGGGAGTGACTGATTATCAGAGAGCTCCAGATTTGGCTGGCACTTCTTTTTGGCAGAATGAAGATGAAACCGCCGGGAACGGGTTAGATGATGATGGAAACGGCTTTGTTGATGACGTTGATGGCTGGGACTTCGTAAACAACGATGCCCATCCGAATGACAATAATGGCCACGGCACCCATGTGACAGGAACTATTGCTCAGACAACCGATAACGGGTTGGGAGTTGCTGGAATCGCCTTCAACACCACTATTATGCCGATAAAAGTCTTAGCTTATGATGGCCAAGGTTCTGATGCTGGCGTGGCTGACGGAATCTACTACGCAGTAGATAACGGAGCAAAAATCATCAACCTCAGCTTGGGAGGCTCTCCCTCAACAACTCTGGAGAATGCTGTCGCCTACGCCTACAACCATGGGGTGGTTGTGGTTGCTGCTTCAGGAAATGATGGAACAGAGTCGGTTGATTATCCAGCTGCGTATGATGATTATGTGATTGCAGTTGGGGCTACTCGTTATGATGAAACTAGAGCTTACTATTCTGATTACGGTGCTTCTTTAGATCTGGTTGCTCCTGGCGGCGATGTATACGTCGACCAAAACGAAGACACCTACGCTGACGGGGTTTTGCAGCAGACTTTCAAGCCTTATGAAGGTCCATGGGGTAAAGCTGATCCCACTGATTGGGCTTACTGGTTTTTTCAAGGAACTTCGATGGCTACTCCTCATGTGTCTGGAGTGGCTGCTCTGCTCTTAGCTCAGGAATCCGCTTTGACCCCAGACCAGATAAGAGATGCCTTGGAGTCTACTGCTGAGGATTTGGGAGCAGCTGGTCGAGACGACTTTTATGGTTGGGGATTGATTGATGCTCAGGCAGCAATAATGCGCACGCGCATGTTTGTTGTTGATGATGTTGATGCAGTGTTTGTTGGTTCTTGGAGTTCTTCGTCTGGGGTTCCCGGATATTACGGTGACGGCTACAGATACACGTTTGGCGATGTTTCGGATACTGCTACTTGGTCCTTCACTATTCCTGAGAATGGTTCTTGGGAGGTCTTTGTTATGTGGACCAACCATTCCAACAGGGCAACCGATGCTCCTTACACGATTAACCACGCTGATGGTTCATCGGTTGTGAGGGTTAACCAGGAAGTTGATGGAGGCGAATGGGTTAGCCTCGGAGTGTACAGTTTTGATGCCGGCTCTGCCAGTGTTATACTTTCTGGTGATGCTGATGATGCTGTGGTTGCTGACGCCATAAAACTACTGGTAAGTGACTCTCTTCTCGCTCAACATGATCGCTGAATGCCTTCGGGAGATTTTACGCCCGCAAATTTCAGGGATGGACTAATGTTGGAGTTGATAAGTTTGCCTACCGCAAGGAACATCTCCGCATTTCGAAATTTCTCCATGCCTGCATACAAAAGGAAAAAGGCGAAAAGATAAAACGAAAAAAGTAGACGAAAATTACTCGGAAAAATTATACTATTAGGTGTTGGATGGTTTTTCGGATGGCTTGTTGCTCGTGTGTTTGGGAGTCCATCTTTTTTATCTTGATTTAGAATACATGCAAACGTNNATCATTAACTTTCAAGCGAGCCTATTATGATATAGTCAATCCACCTATCATCATCTACATTGTCACGCATGCTAAAACTAATCCGCGTTACCTGAGAGAGGTCTGGCATGCCTCTATAGTCTGTTGCATCTCTCAGATATAATACGATCAGTTTCCACCCCTCCCAATTTTCCATTATATCGTACCAGTAGCAGTTCTCCCAACTATCAGCCACAGAGCCAAGGGTTATTCTGATTAGCTTGTTTGAGTTGGTGCCATGCCAATAAAAGGCGAGATAATCCATTTCTGACCAATCTTGCGAACCTACACCTTTGGCCATATAGTTGTAAACAATCCACCAAATTGACTTGTTACCAGCAGTAGGCTCCATCTTGAGACTATCATTCCCAACTACTTTCAGTGTAATATCATCTGATAAAGTTGGCCTACCAATAGTACNNAACGTAATAAATTGGAGTTGTAGAAAAGACTAACGAGAATCTTTGAATAAAATCTTGATCAACATCACGAGTTATTCCAAAATAAGTGGCCACAAAAATTCTTTCTGCCGAAAGCCACTGCATTGTCCTTCCATTGATTATTATTATTGCGGAAGAAGTATTAGTTTTCTCAAAAAGCGTCCTTAGGAAAACTATTCGATCATTGATATTTTTACTCTTCAGGAGGGTGGTTCGAATTCCTTCCATTATTTGTAAATCATCATCTGAGTATTCCCTAGCTTCGATCCATTGCCTTTTATAAGGTGGTTTAAGACCAGTTAATGAAGTCATGAGATTTATTGTGAATGGATCGCTGAGAATTAGCGTATTACGACGCTCATGTAGGGAAATATTTTGTCGTAACCATTTACCCGCTTCATATTCATACTGTTCAAACGTGGCATAGGGGCTGTTTGACTCAATCCAAGGGGTTAGCTGCTCTCTGAATGGAGTAGAAGAATCATAAAGCACTGGTGCAAAAATGAGTAAGATCAATATCGAGGTCGAGAATTTTACGTGAGTACTTGAATGGATCGTGAAATTTCTTATCTTTTTCAGAGAGTGGTCTAATAATGGAATCATTATGTTCGCTGCTCCCGCAATGACAAGCACAAAAAAAGGTATCATGAATCGTGCCCTCGCAAACCAACCTTCGGGAAATAAGTATATTAAAAATGAAACTGCGCTTGCAGATACAATTATGATATCGCTTTTTGATTTGCATGATGAGTTTAGAATCATCAACAAAGATCCAATTAGGAAGAAGACAATTACGAGGTTTGCATTCCCTCGTGCGAAGTACATCATCTTATCGCTAAACCCGACATCAACCCCTAGAATGCCGTCGTACAAATTCCCAAATAAATGCCTACTTAGCACGAAATTATCCTGAAATAATAGCAAGCCACTGAACTGTAGCATGTAAAATAACAATGCCCCTGAAACTATGATTATTGGCATAGAAATCCCGAATCTTCGCCCACTCATTCTATATTTCCAAAGACCTATGTAGACTAGAAGAGTGAAAATGTAAAGAACAGGTGCCATAAACGGATGAAGCATCGCGATAATTGTAAACAGCATTAACAAGATTAGAGAAAATTGGTATCTGTCATTTGTGAGTAGACTCTTTCTAAAGAACATCAATAACACAAATGGTAAAACACTGATGAGTAATGTCCATATCAGACTATCATAGCCCACTGCCAATCTTTGTATAACTAGCAGCGCAGGTATTCCAAGTATTACAGGAAGACTTCGTTTTTGAATCAGAGCGTTATTCCTTTGTAAAGATCTAGTGATGATATATAGCGCGAGGATGAAAAAAACATACTGAACATTTGCATTACTCACTACGTAAGGGTTGTTCTGCACAGCAGCGCCTGCAAAGACCCACATGGCTAGAAATGCTGCAATTAAGGATGGAATCAGGCGATTGAACAATCGTCGGGCTAGTAAAAAGATACCGCCTGCAATGATAATTGACTGACCCAAAGCAGCTATCCAAATAACTGCTAAGGGATGTACATTGAAAAGGAAGGAACCAATCGTTAAAGACGCTTGAAAGATAGCATAGCAAGCCCTTTCCGCTATCCTGAATTCATCTAAACCGTCAATCAACTGGATGGGTTTACCAAAGTAGGCAAACTCTGCAGTCATATAGGTTGGAAAGGGTTGATGTAATCTGAAGAATAAAACTGAAGAAAGCCCAATGATAGCAATTATTCCAATAATTACTGCTTTGGATAATATTGATGGCTTGTTAAAGACTTTGTGCAAGTGGATTTTTCGTCGTGTGTATGTAGAAAATGAACCAAATAGTAGCAAAATCAAGACTAAAAATGTGATTATCTTAAGATCTTGTATACCTAGCGCCCATGAAAAATTGATGAGATGAAAGACAAATAAGGAGCCCATAGCCCAAAAAATCACAAGTCTCGAAACAACATCTAGATTTACTAGATTCTCGATTTTATTTTTTATTCCAAAGGTAAGTAGATCTCGACCTAATATGATTGGGATCAGTATCATGAAAAACATCGCCATTATCGCACTAATCATCTCTGGTAAAGGCAGAAAGATAGACAGGATTGAATAACATCCAAAAATTATTAGGATCAAAGACCTAATGGGATTGACTCTTGGGAATGTCAGTATCAGCTGATTCTTTGTTTTTCGAGCTTGCACCAGAAGAGTATCAAAAATCTTCAATACATTCACTCTCTAATTACTTTCTTGATCCTGCCAAGTGTCATGAGAAAATTTTGAACGTAGGTGTGCATCTATCAAATAGCCCAAGATTAAGCACGCGGTTCAAAACGAACTTCTCAATTCGTCTCGCCCTTGTATCTAGACATGTACCAATTCTTAATGATCTTTGCGCTGTAAAGCGACTTGATTCGGATCTCTTCTACTTTTCTGGATAAATGCTCTCTGATCTCGAACCGTCGATTGTAAAGCTCATCGATTTTCGAGATCATTTCAGCTTCATTAATCTCTTCGATATCTAATACCCAATTCCCCAAATTTAGCATCTTCATGATCCCATATGTCTTATGCTCGTAGGCTATAGCTATGACTGGAACATTCATTATTAGTGCGAAAATATTTGAATGCATTCTCGTGCCTATAAATAAGTCCATAGAACCAATATACTTCATTAATTCTGTAGGTGGGAGATCTTCATCAACAATTACAACATTTGTCTTATCCTTGACTAGTTCGGCAATAAGATGCGTGATTTTCTTCTCTTTCTTATTTAATACTTGGGGCATAAAAACTACTATTGAATTCAGTTTGTCAATTAAGTAATCGATAGAAGTGGCTAAGCTTTTCACATATCTTTTCAGGAATTTTTGCCTTTTACGGTTCGTGAAGTATTCCCCCAATACAGTCACGCCAACAAGAATTCTTTCTCCTTTACTTGATGAGGACTGCAGGAATTTTTCACGGTATCTCTCTCTAGGATAATGCGAAGGCTCAATGGAGAAGGTTGCGTCCGCAGTTATGTATATAGTCGGTCTGTTTATACCAGATTCTTCTAAATATCTTTTGGAGATTGCCTCTCTAAGGATTATGATATCAATGCGATTCAACACAAGCCTGCATAAAGCACGCAGTATTACATTCCTAAATGGACCGATAGACTGTGCATAAGCAATAACCGGTTTTCTTAGAAATTTCGCTAGAAATATTAAGAGCAAATTAGGAGCTAGCGTGGAAAACAAATTATAATCTTGTAGGAAACCTCCGGGAGAGCTTATTATCAAGTCTGAGTTAGCGAGATAATGAGAATAGTTTTGTTCTTTACTCGGTAAATTGGTCCAAATTTTAAAAATCCGATACATAACCAAGTGAAACAGAAGGAAGAAGATACTTTTGGTTAATCTCAAAACTCGTGATGCATAAGAGGCTGGTGCGTTCATATGATCAAAGGCGAAGATACTCTTACCGACTTCAACATCATATTTTTCGAAACATTGCCTATCTTCTTTAGGGGTGAGTGTTTCAAGGATTATTCTAGTGTTGTTTCCAAATTCCTTCTTCAAGGCTTTTACGAGCCCAAGTCTATTGGTTAGATCTCCTTTGTTATACCAGTTGTTAGGATTTATTACAAGCAGTGTTATTTGTGTTGACAGAGTGATATGTTCATCCTTTCATCTGTAGATACTTCCTTGATAGCAACAATTAATATTTGGTAAGCAAAACGTGGGTATAATTTCTCCAAGATATTGTAGATCTTCAGGAATATCTTATGATAAGGAGCGTGTTCTGCTGGATATAGTCTAATGTGAAGTAATCTGAGATCGAAATAATTCAATAATTGTTTTAGTTCTGCAATAGTGTATTCTCTTATATGCCCTTGAAATTTCTTTCCACTAATATTGGGCGCAAGGATCCTGTGATCAAAAACCCAGCCTTTCAAATTATGATAAGGGCTCTTTCCGAATAACAGGTGAATTCTGTTTCTCAGGTTTGCGCAGTTTGGCGTACGCATACACAGTACTCCATCTTTCTTCAATAAGCGCGAGATTTCCTNNGTTGCCAAGATGCTCTAACACATCAACAAGAAGAATGGCATCAAAGCTTTCTGAAGGAAAGGATAATTGCTCATTGTCAACATCACATTGAATATATTTAATTTTACCAACCTCATCTCCAAAGATCTCTTTGACATAACGTTTGTGAACAAAATATTCTGGAGACAGGGAAAATAAGTTAACACCTACAAGATTTTCTAGCCCTAGCTCTCTCAGGCAAATTAATAAATCCGCTTTGCCACATCCGACATCGAGTATTGATGAAGTTTCTAGCTGCTTTCCTTGGTTTTGCAGTTGATGTAAGAGACTGCGAATTAGTTCCACTCTTGACCTATCAACAATGCTTCCAAGATATTTAGGATTGTAATATCTCTTTGCTACTTGATTTAAGGTCTCTCTTACAATCGTTAAATCAAACGACCTTCCAGTTTTTGTTTACTTGCATGCAACAACTAGGATAGCACAAATGCATTTTCTCAACTTTTTTCATAGATTTTTTCGAGCATTGTAATTGCCTTGGAAAGATTAAACTTTCTCAGGAACGATTCACGATTTCTTCGGAAGATATCATATATTTCATTATCTTGTAGCATTTCATTTATCGCATTTGCCAATTCATCTGGGCAAGGTTTCACAACCAAACCTACCTTGTTTCTTACAAAATTTGCCACACTACACTTGTCAGTTAATATCACTGGTGTTCCGCAAGCAATAGACTCGAGAGCGCTCATTGGAAATGTTTCATACCTTGAAGGCAGAACATAGACATCTGCGTCAACATATGCTTCTAGCTTGCCATTTTCCCATAACGGGCCACAAATCAACACGTTATCCTCCATTTCCATGGTCTCAATCAGGGCTTGAAGTTCACTAAGGTATCCATCATCTGGACCAACAATAACAAGTTTCGTGTCATTAAATTTCTTGGCGACTTCTGCAAAAGCTTTCACTAGGATATCAATTCCTTTTATTCTATGAATTCTACCCAAGTATAATATTATCTTCGTTTCTTTGTTCAATGAAAACTTCTTCTTAAAAGACCCCTTGGATGGCAGATTGGCATATTTCGACAAGTCAATGCTGTTAGGCACAATGACGATTTTTTCTTCAGGTACACCCCTGCTCTTATACTGCTGAACTTCGGCATGGCTGAGGGCAATAACCCTAGATGCACCCTTTAACACCCTATATCCAAACAAAACATCATAAACCCACTTCCACTTCTTCTTAGCCATGATCCTGAGAAGAGAACCATGCGCCTGCAAAACGTAAGGAACGCCGTACTTCTTTGCGTAATGAGCTGCAACTATGTTTTGAAAAGTCCTGTACTCGTGAAGGTGAACCACGTCAAACTTTTCTTCTTCCTTAGCATATAAAATCAGTTGCGGCGTTATGAATAGTTTAAGCTTGTTAACAAGTATCAAAGCTAAATTTCTGAAATATTGCACTCTTACCCCATCAATAATGCTATTCGGTTCTACCGCTAACCTTGACCCTGAGTCTCTTGCATCACTTGTATACACGACGACTTTGTGCCCTCTTCTGCTTAACTCTCTCGAAATCTGATAGGCAACTTTGGCTGGACCGCCAAATGCATATGCTGGAGGAAAATAAGGTACAACTTGAAGGATTTTCACAGACTTTCTTCCATGGGATGTTCTACATTGGAACTAGTTTTTCAAAGAGCTTCTTCATTTCCTTGCCTGTTTTGTCTATTGACAGATTGTTTTCAACATATCGTCTTCCCGAGGCTCCAAGCCTTTCAGCAAAACCCCGGTTCTCTCTTAAGTGAAGCACAGCTTCAGCCAAAGCTTCACAATCTCCTGGTTTGACCACAACTCCAGATCTAGTTTCCGAAACGTAACGCCCAGGTTGCCCACATGAACAGCATATTATGGGCTTTCCAGCAGCTTGATACTCAAAAAGCTTAGACGAAATACCCATCTCAATCGAACCCCTACCACTCAAAGGTAACAACAATACGCAAGCGCGTGCCAGTAATTTCGCAACCTCGTCACGTCTAACAATCCTATCAACTACCTTAACATTCCGCAATTTCATTTGCTTTATCTTAGACTTTAAAAAACCCGAAAGCTCGCCTCCTCCCTGAATCACAAACTCTACTTTAGGACAAGAAGCCAAACGCTCCGCTGCTTTAAACACTTGATCAAAATCATAAGCTGGTGAAAAAGCCCCAATATAAAAAACTGTGAACTTCCCCTTCAAGTTTTTACCATTATGTTCATAAAAAAACTTGTCAAAATCTACACCAGCAAGTACAACCTGAACTTTGCTAGGTTCCGCTCCATATTTATTCGTAATAACATCTACGTAAGCGGGACTGATTGGCGTTATGAATGAAGCAGACCTGTAGACTATCTTAGCTAGAAATTCGCCAAACCTTGCCATAAGAGATCTCTTGTTAACACCTAAATCGTAAAGTGCTTCAGGCCAAAGATCATCAACGTTCTGAACCAAAGGACAACGCTTAACAATTCTATAAACTAAGCTGGGAAAAAAAGAAATTATATTCGGATTAGCTGCCCAAACAACATCAACTTCACCAATAAAGGGCAATGCAAAAAGAGAAGAAAGAATAAAAATGGCAAAAAGTAAAACACGTTTCATAAAACCCTCCGAAGCTAACGGAGGAATAAAAGTTCTAATGACTTTTAGCTTTCCTTCAAACTCAATCTTTAACGGCTTCCACCTATAGGCTTTGGGGACATTACCAGTGGGATAGTGTGGAAAGGC
>JABAOF010008177.1_pt1 | contig 17993 bp, 18 predicted proteins | sample 7062171 | NCBI WGS metagenome assembly JABAOF01 (sample SAMN14538628, study PRJNA623070) | marine sediment metagenome | biome: marine biome [ENVO:00000428]; feature: marine pelagic biome [ENVO:01000023]; material: deep marine sediment [ENVO:00002113] | place: India: Gulf of Khambhat ...
CGTCGAGCGCCCGGTTTCCGACCAGGCACAACATTGGAAGCCGCAGGGCTGGCGTCACCGCCAGGGCCTCCATGGCGTACATCCATCCGACCCCGCTCGAACCACAAAAGACCCTGGCGCCCACCGCAGAGGCATGCTTGACGATCTCGAACTGGTCGTGCTCGCTGGCGGCGACGATATACTCTGCATCCAGCTCGCCGTTTGAGATCAGCTTTGCCACCGCCTGCATGACGGTGTCGTAGGGCCGAATCGGATAGGCGGTGACCACGTCAAGATCCGCCAGGCGCAAGGCCTCGGCGATGGCCCCACAGCCGCTGATGAGCATCTCCTTGTCGGCCGTCGGCGCGGGTTTCGTTGCTACGCTCATTGCGTCACCTCCGTGATTTTCACAATGTCTCTATCTCTCATCGTACAACGGGCCTTGCCGTTCGTCCTTTAGCCTGGCCCGGCACCCGGCTCCTCGGTAACGATCGCCACACCGCTGTGGGCCTCACCGGCCGCCGCCATCTTGGCTAACTCTTCTTCGTATTGTCCACGGAACCGGAACCCGTGGGAGCGATACGTTACCACCTTGTCTTGGATCTTGCCCTTGAGCCACGTGTCGTAGGCTCCTTTGTCCTTCTCGTACATCTCAAATTGGCTAGCGTTATCATGGAACACCGATTCGTTCACCATGGTAATGCAGTTCTCCACCGGGCAGACCGCCTCACAGACCCCACACCCGCAGCAGGCCTCCATGTTGGCGTCGTAGTGGCCGGACGGAGTGACATCGAAGCAGGAGTCAGGGCACTGCAACCAGCAGAGGGTGCATTTGGTGCAAATCTCGAAATCTACCACTGGTCGCATGGTGCGCGTGGAGAACTTCTTGAAGGTGGGATTACGACCCGGGCGGTATCCCCCCTCCCAGCCCTCCACGTCCTGCTGCACCGGAATTCCAGGAATCACCAACCCTTCCTTCATCTCCCACCACTTGGGGAGCTGGAACTCGTAGGGTTTTTCCGGATTCCCCTCGCCGGGACCGACCTTCCGGACCTCGACCCGCTCGTAGGCCTTGCGGGCGGACGCCACCTTGAGATCGTCCTTCCACTCGTCCCGAATAGCGGCTTCCACTGATTCGATCTTGACGACGTGGGGGGCAACCTTGGCAATGGCCCCAAGGACCCGGACGTCCGTGTGGTCATCCTTGTAAACCCAAAGGCCGGAGAAGCTGGCAGTCCCTTTGATGATGCCCAAATTCCACTCGGCGTCCTTCTTGTGGCAGTCCTTGAGCAGCTCGTCGGGGGTCTGCGTGGAGGTGGCCAGCACCGTTCCACCAGGCTTCGTGAGCTTGTTGATCGGGTGCAGCCCGTACCAGGCCCAGGATTCCAGTCCCTTGCAGAGGGTGTCGTCCACCGCCACGGTGACGTCATTGTCGGTAGGCTCGTAGCGTGAAAGGTATGCCTGAAGTGTCTCTTCGTTGTCCGCCACGACGGCAAAGCTCTTGGCCGGGATGCCATTTCGTTCCGGCGAATCCCCATACCGCCCAAAGGAGATCCCGACCTTGCCCTCCTTCCGGGCCGCCAGGACGATCGCGCGTGTTATGCGCTGTCCCAGGTGCTTCTGGAAGATCCCCCGGTATACGACTTCGACCGAACCATGCATGCTGCTTCCTCCTGTCTAGTAAAGAGAGTTATGCCTCCGTGCTGCCATCGTCATCACTTGACGTGATTTTCACGACTCCCTCGTCGTCGCCTCCTTTCTCTTTCAACTCCTCCGCGGAGGGTCTAAGGACATTGTGTTCGATGGTCTCGAGATGATTCAGCATGGCCTCTTGTGCCTTCTCGGGGTCTTTCCGCTGGATGGCTTCCAGGATTTCCCGGTGGCCCGCAAGCGAGCGGGGAGGTCGCCCCTTGGTTTGAAGGGACCGCTCCCGGGTTTCCCGGAGCCTGTCCACGATGGCATCGGTGAGCCTCAGGAGAACCTCATTCTTCGCCGCCTCCGCCAGGGCGGAATGAAAACGCGTATCGGCCTCGACCCCGGTCTCGCCCGTGGCGATCTGCCGCGTCTGCTCGTCTAAAATGGCCTCGAGTTCGGCTACTTCCTCTGCCGTGGCCCGGTCGGCCGCCAAGGCTGCGATGGCCGGCTCGAGAATCTTCCGTGCCTCGAATACCTGGAGGAGAGGATCCCTTTGGTGTTGAAGCGCGGACGCGACAGACGCGAGGAGCGTCTCGACCGTCGTCGCGATGTAAGTTCCCTCACCCTGTCGGATCTCTATAAACCCTCGAGATTCAAGGGCACGAATCGCTTCCCGAACAGAGGCCCGGCTCACCTGGAACATCTCCGAGAGTTCCCGTTCTGAGGGGAGTTGATCCCCAGGGCGTAACTTCCCATCGGCAATCAGTTCCTTTACCTGGGCGACAATATCTTCGTAAACCCTTGTTTTTTTAATCGCTCTGAGTATCATGGGGCTCCGATTCTGGTTGAGGTCTGAAGGTCTGAAGGTCTGCTGGTCAGACCGCGACCAATATCCTCCACGTCTCTAATCTTGTCAAGAAAAATTTTTTTAGGTGACCCGTCTTTGCTAGATTAGGAAATGCCCGCGAAGAGATTTCACCGAGACAGAGGGAGGGGAAGCGAAGATGAAAAGAGGAAGCATTCGGAAGCAGGGGAGCCCGCACGTCATCGGTCATTGGCGGGCGGATCTTCATAGCCTCGTGGTCGAGACAGAGGATACCGAGTTACGGCGAGTGGCCGGTGAGATCCTACGAACCCCCCAGGCTATTCCGGTGCACGCACCGGAGAGGCATGCGGGACTGAGCTATTCCGAAGATGTCATTGAGAGGCCGGCGAAGCTGAAGTATCTTGCCCTTTTCGCCCTTGAGATGGAGGAACGGGGTTTCGAGGTGGAGCCCGAGGACGAAGATGAAGAAGATGACGATGACGAAGATGAAGATACGGAGGCTGAGGACATGGAAGATCTCGAGGAAGAGGAAATAGACAATGAGAATGAATAAGTGGTGATGGCTTGAGCAGGACGAGAAAAGCGTGCTGGTCCCAGGGAGTCTATTCGAACAGCGAAGGCTGAGCACCCGCTGGCCGCCGGAAGGCGGCGGTTAAGAGGGGTAGGTCCCGTTCGGCGATACCGGCCCTCCGGCACGCGAGGGCGAACAGGTCAGCAGTCTGCTCGGCGAAAATCCCCTCTCCTTTCATCCGGGATCCGAACCGCGGGTCGTTGAGCCGTCCTCCTCGGATCGCTCGTATCCGGTTCAGCACCCTGTCTTTTTTCCTAGGATGGTGCTGTGAGAGCCACGCTTCGAAGAGCGGGGCGACAGCGTACGGGAGCCGGAGGGGGATGTAACCGGCAAACTTGGCCCCGGCCCTGGCGGCCGCGGCGATGATGGCGGGCATTTCGTGATCCGTCAGTCCCGGGATGACTGGCGCGACCATCACCCCAATGGGTACGATAGCCTGGGCCAGCGCTTCAATGGCGGCCAGGCGGCGAGCCGGGTGCGACGTCCTTGGCTCCATGGTCCGGGCCAGCGACGCATCCAAGGTCGTTATGGAGAGATAGACGGCGGCCGCCCGGTGGCGCGCCAGCTCAGCCAGGAGATCGAGATCCCGCGTGACCAGGTAGTTCTTCGTGATGATCACCACGGGGTTTCGGAGCTCGGCAAGCACCTCAAGGGAGCCTCGCGTAATCCTCAGGTGTCTCTCTACCGGCTGATAAGGGTCGGTCGCCCCGCTGATGGCCAGGGGCTGCGGTTTCCACCGGGGCGAGGACAATTCGCGCCGTAGTAACGCCGGGGCATCTTCCTTTACCAGGATCTTTGTCTCGAAGTCGAGGCCGGCCGACAGTCCCAGGTATTCGTGGGTTGGGCGAGCGTAGCAGTAGCTGCAGCCGTGCTCACAGCCCCGGTAGGGGTTGATGCTGGCTTCGAACCCGACGTCGGGACTCTCGTTATACGTGATGAGTGAGCGGGAGGGATCCTTGATGAACTGTGTTTCAGGGGCGGGATCCTCCGCATCGGTCGAGTTCGGGTCGCAGGTGTAGGACAGCGTCTCGAATCGGTTCGGGGGATTGTCAGCGGCGCCGCGGCCGCGGACTGGGAGTCGATGGCTACTCATCCTCGAACTCTCATTATCGGCCAAAGAGATCCTTGAGGCTCTTGAGGAGTTGTTCTTCCGGTTGTTCCTTTTGAGGCTTCGCGGTCTCCGGAGCTGAAGGAGGCGCTTGCTCTTGTTGTGGCGTGGGCTGCGAAGGAGATGCTTGCCCCTCTTGTGTTGGTTCCTGTGGCGGAGGGGAAGGTTTTTTCTTTTTGAGAAGGCCCTTCGTGAGCTCTTCGACCCCTTGCTGCGCCAAACCACGCTGCACCAGGCGCGCCACGTACTCCAGGTCGGGTTTTGGCGTCACGCTCGGGAGGGTACCGGACAACGTAAAGGGGATCTCCACACGGCCCTGGCGATCCGCGAGGAACTTGAGGACCTTGGTGCTGGAAATCAGGTCCGCCGAGAGCTGCGGCGAGAGGAGCAGCTGTCCACGCAAGTTCAAACGTTGGTCGAGCGTTACCCACCCGTTTCCCCGGACCACCCATTCGGAGGCGGCCATGAGCAGGTTGTCGAGATGAACCTTTCCCTCTCGGATGTTGAGCGAGCCTTTGAGCTCGCCGAACTCGGAGTTTTGGGTCGTGAAAATGGCTGGATATTTGCCTCGGATGTTGGGTGAGATCAGCTGGGAAATTCCGGGGACACCGGTGAGGCCGGTGAGGGCGCCTTCAGCGATATTGACGTCGAGGAGCGCGCCCTTCTGGACGTCTGCCTGTCCCTGTCCGGTGAGCGTTTGTTGGAAGTCCGTCCATTGATTGCCGGTGCCGTTCAGTTTCAGGTCAAGGTTGGCCTGCCCCCGAATGTGCGTCGCCCCAGATCCAGATGCTGGACGGAAAAACTCGGAGACGTCAATCCTGCGGGCTTGCGCGGTGACGGTAAAGTCGGGGGGCGTCTTCCGCATGTCGTACCGCCCCTGTCCTTGGAGGGAGCCGTTGAGGGTCTGAAGTTGGAAGCTCTCGATCGTTGCGATCTGATTGGTCATGGAGACCATCGCCTGCAGGTTCCTGTAATCCAGGTCGGCGAGCATCCCGCGGGCCGACACAATTTTTCCCTGATATACCAGCGATCGCTGGCCCATCGAGGCGCGGCCGTCGCTCTTGACGTCCCGCAACACTTCCGGCTTGTTGGTGGCTGCGCTCCCTTGGCGAAAATCAGACACCCAGAGCTCCGGAGCCGTAAGCCGGTACGTCAGCATCATCGGGACGAATTTCTCGATCCGGGCCGCCAGGCGCATTTGAGACTTCCCCACGCCGAGGGGAGTCTCGGGAAGCTCAGCGCGTTGACCGGTGAAGGTGACGGTGGCGCCCTGCGCCGTAAAGGGTTGAGGGAACTGTGGGAGTGTGGCTCGAAGATCGGTGAACTTGAGCGAGCCGTTGATATCCGGGATGTGGTCTTTTTTCCACTTGCCCCGGACGCGGGCGTGCACCTGCGCGCCCCCGGCCAGGCTATAGCCCCGGAGCACTGGAAGGAGTTTCTCCCAGCCGACCATGTCCGTTCGACTCGAGTCCATATCAAGATGCAACACAGGTGTTCGACCTCGCGTAATCGTTCCAGTGGCTGTGAGTTTCATCGTATGCAGCGTGATGGTGGTCTTCCGCAGCGCAATCTCCTTCTTGGTAACCCGGGCGTCGGTAGAGAGGGTCAGGGGAATTCCTTTCGCTTTACGGAACCGATCCCCTAGGTGTATCGCGCTCGCCGTAACGTCTACGTCGCCTGCCAGGGCAAACTGTTCCAGGGTCCCATCCACGTGCGCGCTGACCGAGAGCGGTCCATCGGCGTTGAGGTCTTTCGGCAGAGTCTCAGCGAGAGGGGCGAAACGTCTCAGATGCGCCACGGGCACCGGTCCCAGCGTGATGTCACCGCTCATGGTGAGATTTGTGAGGTTGCTCGAGGCCAGCGAGAGGGGGAGCGGGCCTATCTTTCCTTGGATCTCGAGGTTCTGTCGATCAGCGTTGACGGCTGCGGTCAGGTTAATCGAGACGGGTCCTTCATAGCCGAGGTCCGCGACCGTAAGATCAATCCGACTCACGCGAAGGTCGACACCGTCCTTTCGGTCTACGTAGCGCACGTCGCCATCGGCCACGTCCACCAGGGAGACAAGGAGGGGGAGGGCTTCGGCTGTTGCTGGGGGACCGGCACCCTGCGGTTCCTGTTGTCGTTCTTCTCGCTTCGGAGGGCCGATACTCGCAAAGTTGAAATTTCCCTTCTTATCGCGAATGACCGTAATTTCCGGCTGATGCAGGATCATCCGTTTGACGCGCAGCTCTTTTCGGAGTAGCGGGAAAAACTCCACGTTCACCTGAAGATCGGCGGCACGAAGGAAGTCCTTCCGGGAAAACGACCTGTCATCCGCCAGGGAAACGTTTGTGAGGCGCACCCCGATCCCCCCCCACACGGTGACACCAATGTCCTCGACAGCGACTTTCCGTCCCAGCGCCTGCTCGGCCTGGGCCAAGATGTAGTCTTTGTTGCGATTGACCAGTCTTCCCAGGTTCATCAGGGCGAAAGCGACAAGAGCGCCCAGGATGAATACAATGACTGCCGCGATCACGAGTTTCCGCATGGTATGCTGCCCTCGGTGGGAAATCACCTGTGCGAATACAGTTTATTCCCTGAGTCCAGGAAACCGGAATTGGATTTGAATGTCAAGCCCGATATCTGCGGTCGTTCCGTTGCGTGCCCGCCAATCGGACGCACATCATTCGATGAGGGACGTATCCAGTATCAGAGGCCCATGACTGAGATCTGTGAGCAAAACAGGAGCTAGCCCGGATTATGCACATAGAAGTGAATAATCTCCCCTCCGGGCTTCGACTCCGCCCCGCGTTTGCGGGGCGTCGCTCAGGGCTAGCCTTGAGTCCCGCCGCAGCGGCGGGATCGAAACCTGCCGGTGCGGCCGAGCCCGCACCAGCAGGCGCATTATTCACGAACGGAGTGTCTTCGTGAATAATGCGGGCTAGCAACCGTTGGAACTGCCGACAGAATCGAGCTGAGCTGTTGGACTGAGTCCGGTTTTCAAGTTTTCAATCATCCAAACTATCCGCGCTCTGTCTGTGGTCAGGATTTCGATGACGTGTCCTTCTCTTTGCCGGGCAGAAAGGAGCACCTCATATTTTCCGAGAATCAGTCTAAAATCATTCATACATAAAGCGAAGAAGGAAACCGCTCGCGGTTCATTTATTGCTTTGAGCGCGAGTTGTCCACTTTCTCTATCGGGACGAGCTTCGTGTGGTAAACCTATTCCGTAGGAAGGAAAGTAAGTCTCCAGTAGAATTATGCGATTGTCCTCATCAACGGTAAATACTCCGGTGACAGGAATCCTTTCCACAGAATGGATGTACCTCAGCCTGAATCTTTCGCCGGCGGATATTCTTTGCGCAAAGATTTCCTCCCCTGTCGTTTTGTCTCGCGCTACGAGGAGACGCAAGGGTTGGAAGCTAAGAAATATGACAGCAGCGCCCAGAACAGCCAGAAGCATATAGATTCTGTAGTTCATGGCCACAGAAAGTCAGTCCGAGTGCAGTTTAAGCGTTTTCGATTTGATTCTCTGCCAGAGATAAATCAGACCAAACGCTGACAGTCCAATAATGTTGTTATAAAGTCCAGGGCGGATTAAAAGAACAGCTACAGCGAGCATTACCAGACGTGCGATGGGGTTGACTTTAGTCATGAGGTAACCGGCCTGGGCTATCGCGAGGGCAAACATGCCCAACACAGCCATGGTACTTATCAAAAGAATCTCCCAAACCGTGGTGTCAATTAAAAGGAGCTGAGGTGAGAAAACGTAGATGAACGGCAGGACAATGATGCGGAAATCCAGCTTAAATCCTTCTAGGCAGGTCTTGAAAGGTTCAGACTTGGCAATGCCAGCGGCCGCATAAGCAGCTACCCCTACGGGAGGGGTATCATCGGCGACAATGCCAAAATAGAAAATAAACAAGTGCGCAGCGATGAGGGGGATGAAGGGCCCGGCTGTGACAATGGCGGGAGCAAGGAGGACTACCACGATGATATAGGTCGCTGTGGTGGGTAGTCCCATTCCCAGGATAAGGGCGGCCACCATAGTAAGGAGCAGAGTGAGATAGAGGTTGTTTCCTGCCAAATCCAGAATGATGTGAGTCACATTCAGGCCCAGCCCGGTTAGAGTGGTCACACCTATTATCATCCCAGCACAGGCGCAGGCGGCGATGATTCCAATCATATTCCTGGCTGCCGTTTCAAAGGCATCAAGAAAATCAGTAAGGACCAGTTGCGGTATCCTAGCCGGACGGTCGGAAGTCTGTTGTTGTACGACATAAGGATTGGGTTTCCCCCTCAGTCCAAACCAGGCTGAAGTGATGATATGGAGGATCATGGTGGAGAGAACTGCCGCAAAAGCGGAGGTCATGGGAGAATAAAATTTTATGATCAGAAGATACAGCAAGACGCCCAGGGGAATAAGGAAATGGATTCCGCTGAGGAAAGAGGGCATGAATCTGGGAAGCTCTTCCTTGGGAAGTCCCCTGAGATTTAGCTTTATTGCTTCCAAGTGAACAGCAAACATGAGGCCAATATAGCTTAAGACCGCCGGAATGAATGCCGCCTTTATTACCTCGACGTAAGGGATAGCCAAGAATTCAGCCATAATGAAAGCAGCCGCTCCCATAACCGGAGGCATAAGCTGACCATTGGTGGAGGCGGCGACCTCCACCGCGGCTGCTTTCTCTGGAGAAAGACCTACCTTCTTCATCAAGGGTATCGTAAAGGCCCCTGTCGTCACGGCATTGGCCACAGAGCTACCCGAGACCATACCCATGGCTCCGCTCGCCAGCACCGCACTTTTCGCTGGTCCACCTCGGTATCTGCCCGTCAAGGAGAAAGCAATATCAATAAAATACTTGGCGGCGCCACTGCGCTGCAGTAGGGTTCCGAACAGAACAAAGATAAACACGAAGGTGGAAGAGACGCCGATGGGAATTCCAAAAATGCCCTCGTGGGTCATGTAAAGATGATTCACTAATCGATAGAAACTGTACCCTTTATGCATGAGAAGACCGGGAAAGATGGGTCCGAGAAAGGCATAAATGAGGAAGCCGACTACTACGATTGTAAGGGCAGGGCCGATGGCTCTGCGGGTAGCCTCCAGAATGAAGATTATCGCGAGGACTCCGACTATCAGATCTACGGTGCTCGGAGCACCTACCCGACGCACCAATTCATGATAGAAAATCACCTTGTAGGCAAAAGCACCCATCCCTAGAATAGCCAATGCGATGTCATACCAGGGTAGTTTATCTTTAGGAAATCGCTTGAGGAGTGGAACGTACAGAAAAGCCAGCGCGACCCCAAACCCGAGATGAATGGATCTTTGAAGAAAAGCAGTCAGGGGGGAGATACCGGCAGTGTAAAACTGGAAAATGGACATGGAGATGGCGACGGCGGCCACCCCCATTCCCAGAAGCCCCTTCAGCTCCCGCTGGACGAAAAGTTCTCCGCGAGGAACCGAACCCACGTTCTGCTCGTTGGATCGGGAATCCATACATCCAACCGTTTAGGGTTTTAGAGTTACAAAGGGCATCTTCCCTTAAGAAGATGCCCTCGTTTGCGAGCCATCTCTCTTACAAGGGGCATCTTCTCCAGAGGAGATGCCCTGCTGTGTTAGCTTACTGTCTTACTGCGAAATTCCCTTTTCCTTATAGTACTGTTTGGCACCAGCATGAAGAGGAATGGCCATCCCGTCAAGGGCGCTGTCCAAGCTGATGAAACCGGCTACTCGAGGTAAGCCTTTCTTGATCTCCCCGAGACCCTTTTCATCAAATATGACCGTAAGAAGGTCGTAGACCATTTTTGCCGAGATGTCCTCGTGTGCCACCATCTGCGCTAGAACCGCTACTGTCTGCCGATCTTTGTCTATGCCGCTGTACGTGCCACCGGGTACACTTACTTTGGCGAAGAAGGGGTATTTGGCCTTGAGCTTATCGAAGACACCGTCGGGAATCTCAACCAGATCCATCGGAGTCACGAGGGCGGGTTCGGCCACCGCAGGCATCCCCAGTCCTCCAGTAAAGAAGGCAGCATCCACTCTCCCTTCCTTCACGAAGACCCCAGCTTCCGCAGCTCTGAGATACTCGACCTTGATGTCGTCGAACGTCATGCCATAGATTCCCAGGATATTCTTGGTATTTACCTCTGTGCCGCTACCCAGGGGTCCCACAGCGACCGTTTTCCCCTTCAGGTCAGCTACGGATTTGATTCTCGCGTCTTTTCTAACCAGGATGTGGACAGACTCTGGGTACAGAGAGGCTACCCCTCGGATGTTCTTCACACGTTTCTTGAAATCAGCCAGGCCATTATAGGCGTAGTAAGCGACGTCATTTTGGGTCAGGGCGAAATCGGTGAGCTTCTGAGAAATGAGCTTACAGTTAGCTACTGAGGCACCCGAGGACTCCACGGTAGCTCTCACGCCAGGAAGGTATTTGTACACGATCCTGGAGAAAACCCCTGACAGTGGGTAATAGGTCCCTGTAACCCAACCAGCAGCGATTGTGATGAGTTGAGGCTTTTGGGCATGGGTGGCACCCACAAAACCCAAAAGGAGTAGGGGAAAGGCCAGTACTACGGCTGCTCTTCTTATCATGATAGTTTTCCTCCCTCGCATAACCAATCTGGTGATACGCCCCTAAAAAAACATGTACGCCCGGGAGCGTGTGCCCACCGGGCGCCTCGAATTGAACAGATCCTGCGAAATCAAACGGATACGAGGAAGCACAACACACCTTCCCCTGGTTAAAATGTGCTTCTGCCGTAGCGGGCTGTCAAGGGTTTTTCTTTGGGCCACCGTCGGATTCGACAACTCCGAAAACGCACCCGGCTGGAGCGCTGGCACCTCTGGTCCCTCCGGCGACAGCCTTGCCTGCGTATAGGAAGGCGGGTATAGTCCGGGGCGGGTCTACCTGGTACACCTTTTGCAAGTGTGACCCTAGATAAAGGCAGTGGGAATGGTCGAGCGTGACATGGAAGAGATAGTGCCAATTCTCCCAGATAAGGGGGAAAAGACGAGAATCCTCCTCGTCGACGACCACCCTTTATTCCTCCGATACCTATCTCACTTCTTTCCCCGCCAAGAATACCAGCTGGTAACTGCCTCAAACGGTGAGGAGGCCTTGGACCAAGCCCGGCAGCTAGAGCCCGATCTCATCGTTCTCGATCTCGATATGCCCACCCTTGACGGGATCGAGACCTGCACGCTCCTCAAAGCCGACGAGGCCACCCGCCACATCCCTGTCATTATCCTAACCGCGTCGGAGAGCCTGGAGGTGAACCGGAAGGCTTTCGGCGCCGGCGCCCAGGCTACGGTCCTCAAATCGATGAGCCGGGAGCGGCTCATGAATCTCGTGGATCTGACTGTGCGGGTCAAAAAGGTTACTGATTCGCCATAGATCCTGAGGTCACGCCCTGGTCCGGCTATGAATTCCCAATCACTTTTGATAAAACGACCCATCGACGGGTTCTCTGGGGCAACTTTGCAATTCGCTACAAGCGCGATGGTCCCGGGGGGTGAGTTGTGCCTGAAAGCCGAATCAAAAGGAGGGCTTTCCCTTCTCAGCTTCCAGCGCTCGTTGGACGCGAGTGAACTCGTTCTCCAGTTGTGCCAGGACGGCATCGGCTTCGTGCACCGATCCGGCGCGTCCCCTTGCCACGAGAGCGTTACACCGCGATTCCATCAGGCGGGCGCCGAAAATGCTACAGCCCCCCTTTAGGCGGTGGGCTTCCCGCGCCAGGGCCCCCGCGTCCTCCCGCGCTAAGGCCTCCCGGATGGCCGCCAGCTGGGATGGCACTTCCCGGAGGAATTGATCGATCAGGTCGGTCAGGAAGTCTGACTTGCCTTCGTGCTCGGGCTCGCGGAGGAAGGCCAGCGCGTCAGCATCAATTGGTTCTTCCGTAGCCACCGCAGCCGCCACGCCTGACTCAGTCGCCCTTGGCTCCTGTGACAATCCCGGGAGGTCGACCATGGGAACCGGGAGGGCAGGCACCTGCGTGTCCAAGGGCTCTTTCCCCTTTAACACCGAGACCACATCGATGGCTTGTCGCTGTTCGCTTAGGCCTTCCTGAACGAGCTGAGCGAGGAGGATGTGGGAGACCCCCCGTTTCTTGAGCTCCTGCTCGAGCGCACCGCGATTGACGTCCCGCCAGAAGACCTCCACGAAGTGTTGGAGTTCCTTCAGGGTACAACCCTTCAGGAAGGTGATCGCCTGGATCCCCCCCTTGTGAAGCCGCGCCACAAGATTGCGGGCGAGGTAAGGCTTGGCCGGTAAGGGCGCCCCGTCGAGGAGCAGAGTGTCGTGCAGGAGATCGAACGTGATCCGCTCTCTTCCGTCCAGAAGCTGCAGAGTGTCCTTGAGCTTCTGGAAGGCGGCCGTGGCGGAGTAGAGGCCAAGCTTCTTCCACGCGGCCTTGAGACGCAGGAGGAGCTGCTCGGCCCCTCTGAGCTTTAAGTTGGTCGGGGTTGCCTTTTTCCTCTCGGCTTCAAGCGCTCGACGAACCCGGTTGAACTCACTCTCCAGTTGTGCCAGGAGAGCATCGGCTCCGTCTACTAACCCGGTGCGTCCCTGTGCTTCGAGATCTCGACACAGGTCTATGATTTGCCGCGAGCCGAAAACGCTACACCCCTCCTTCAGGCGGTGTGCCTCCCGCGCCAGGGCCTGCGCGTCCCCTTGCGCCATGGCTCCCCGCAACGCCGCCATCCGGGATGGTGCTTCGCGGAGAAACTCGTCGATCAACCTTGTCAGGAAGGCCGCCTCGCGCTCTTCCTGGGGCTCGCGCCGGCTGGCCAGCGTGCCGGCATCGATGGGTTCCTCCGGAACCACCGCGGCACCCGCACCTAAGACAGGCGCGTCGGATGGCTGCCCAGAACGCACGATCCAGCGCTCCAGTACTGCCCGCAGCTCCTCTGGCTTCACCGGCTTGGAGAGGTAGTCGTCCATTCCCGCTGCTAGACACTTTTCCCTGTCACCCTCCATGGCGTGGGCCGTCATTGCAATGATGGGTGTACGTCGGTCCACCCCTTCACGCCTGCGGATCTCAGCGGTCGCCTCGTATCCGTCCATGTTCGGCATCTGGCAGTCCATGAAGACCACATCGTAGGGGAGCATTTTCAGCATGTGGACCACTTCTCTGCCATCGGCGGCCACGTCCACCCGGCAGCCGAGCTTCTCTAGCAACCGCACGGCGACTTTTTGGTTCACGACGTTGTCCTCAGCGACGAGCACGCGGCCACGGATGGGCTGGCCCGTCGCTGTAGGCGAAGGCGTCGCTCTGGACCGGGACTCGGCCAATGTATGATACGTGACCAATTCAGCTGGCACCCCCTGTGTACGGACTCCCCACACAGTGACCAACGCGTCCACGAGTTGCGACTGGCGTATAGGTTCGACCAGGTAGGCCGCAAATCCGGCTTCTGTCATGCGCCTCGCGTCACCCCGCTGACCCGCCGAGGTGAGCATCACCAGCACGGTTTCGCGGAGCGCGGGGTCGGCTTTGATGGCACGTCCCAGCATCTCGCAGTCCATGTGCGGCGGCCGGTGGCCGAGGATGGCGATCTCATACGGGTCGCCAGAGTCGCGGGCCGCCCGAAGCGCTGCGAGCGCCTCCTCACCCGACCCGACCCCGTCATTACGGATGTCCCAATTTGAGATTTGCTCATGTAAGACGCGTCGGCTGATCTCGCCCTCGTGCACGATCAGCACACGTACTCCCGTCAGGTCGGATGCGGGAAGCGGCACGGCGGACGCCTGGCTGTCCAGGGGTAGGCAAAGGCTGAACCAGAAGGTCGAACCCTCACCCGGGCGACTGGTCGCTCCAACGGTGCCGCCCATCAACCCTGCCAGTTGCCTACAGATTGCGAGCCCCAGTCCCGTTCCGCCATACTTGCGCGTTGTTGAAGCGTCCACCTGGGTGAATTTCTCGAAGATCTGTTCGAGCTTATCTTCGGAAATGCCGATGCCGGTGTCTTCGACGACCAGCCGCAGTTGCATGTCCGCCCCAGTCTGTGCCTCGTACTCCACATTGATCAGGACATGCCCCTGGTGCGTGAACTTGACGGCGTTGCTCACAAGGTTAGTGAGTACCTGGCGAATGCGGCCTGGGTCGCCGATGAAGCGGCGGGGGGCGTTCGGGGGATAACGGATGATGAGATTAAGGCCTTTTTCCCCGGCCTTGACGGCCAGGAGGTCCGCCACCTCTTCCACGGCGACCTGCAAGTCAAAGGAGATCGGTTCGATGACCAATTTCCCCGCCTCGATCTTGGAGAAGTCGAGGATGTCGTTGATGATGGTCAGCAGGGCTTCGGCGGAATGGTGCAAGGAATCCAGGTAATCGTGTTGCTCTGGGGTCAGTTTCGTATCAAGGAGTAGGCCGGTCATCCCGATGATGCCGTTCATCGGCGTACGGATCTCGTGGCTCANNGAGCTCTTCGTCGCGTGCGCGCTGTTTCTCGCGACGCACCCGGTCAACGAGGTAGCCGTAGAACGCGGCTGCGGTGAAGAGGAATGGGATCCGGATAAGCGACGGTGAGGTCCATAGGGGCCCGGGTCCGCCGGTTTTCGTCAGTACATAGACGTACGCAGCGCACGCGACGATGGCGCCGATCGCAATCAGCCCCAGGTTCTCGCCCATCGCGGCAAGGAGGAGCACAAAGAAATAGACATAGAAAAACTCGGCGTTAAACCGACCAGCGTAGAGCAAAGCGGCCGTAATCCACGCGGTGTCGCCGACCATGACACCTGCGCTGAAGGTAGTCGAGTCGGTGATGCGGGCGGGAAGCCGCATGATCACGACATTCGAAATTAGCGCGGCGCCAATAAGCAGGATGAGACCGCTCCCAGGAGCCGAGAATTCTCCCTCAGCCAGCAGCAGGTAGGCTATGGCGATGATAAGCGTGTAGCGCAGGAGCACAAACGCGCGGCTTTTCGGCAACTTTTCCGTGATGGATTGCACAGGTATTCTCCCTCGTGGTTCAACGGGCTCTGAGAGCTCCGTGCGCCCGCGGTCATTGCTCAATCTCACCCGTATGGGGGAGGACCTGACGGGCTATCGTTCGAAGTGGCAGCAAGATCAATGCCAGTAGTGGCTCGGAAATGTACGACCGAGGAGAATTCCGTGCCCCTCGTAAGCGGTGCCAAGGGGGGCATTACGTGTTGAGCTGGGAGGGAGACCGTACATGAAGCAAATGGTGGTCAAGAGCAACCATTGGGGGTGGAGGCTCTGGTACGAGAGGTGGGGTGCGAGATGGTGCTGTTTAAGGTTGCTCATGCGGAGGCAAAATGGGGGGCACACTACGCGAGAATACCCAGAAATAGTGACTGCAAATATATCATTTTTTACTTTAATAATTAAAATCTATCATCTTATTTATTAACGATATAAGATCCGGAAGNNCTCTTATTTATTAAGGATATAAGATCCAGAAGCCGGCGGCTTGAACCGAAGCACATAATAGGGTGGCCTCGAGAGGTTTTTTCTGGCGTTCAAGACCGCCAAGCGGTGGAGTGGGTTGCGTTGTCATGAGCTTGAGCCCCGAGGCGGTCGTTCGTACTCCTCATAGGGCAGCCACGACGTGCATGAAAGGGACGATGACACGAGTGATGAATGGGGGGTGAAACAACCAAAACACCGGGCCCGCGGTCAAGAGCACGGTAAACAACCGGCCGGACAGCCCCTGATGCAAACCCCATCGCTTGCCGAATGCTGACCGTTCAATGCTCACGCCAATCCCTTGGACCACAAAATAGGCGGTGGGCAGACCATAGCCGCCTCCCGCGGGGACCGAAATGACTAGCTCGTGGATGAGCCCGGATACGAGGAAGGTGACAAGCCTAGCCCCTCCAGTGCCGAGGCGGCGAATCGTGGGTCGACACACAACATCATACAGGAACTCCCGAAAGGCCAGGTTCCATCGGGAACCCCAGAAATCCGCCGGAGATCGCGCCAATACCGGGGCATGCATGATGGGGTGAGCATCAGCCCCTGCCCGCTGCCAAAGTAGGGCGAGGACGTGAGAAATTCCAAAGAAAGACAGGAACACCAAGCCGACAAATCCGATCCATCCGGCGAGGAGCGTCTGCCGGGGGGGGACCTGCCTCGCAATTCCCCACAAGAGTGCTGCCCCGAAGAGCGTGTTAAGGATTGCTGAAAACCATGCCGTCCTCGTCGGCTCGGGCGGTTCCGCCTCCATTTTCAGAAATACCTGAGCATGCATTCCCGGCCATGCCAGGAGGTAGCCCACCGACCGTGCCGTGCTGGCGTGAGCGCCGGCCGCTTTCGCCCGCCACCAGGTCAACCACTTGCATCCAAAATAAATGGAAAACCCCAGCACTCCCATGAACGCCCAGGCCGGGAGGTACGGTCGCAATGGGAGAGTAAAAAGAGGAAATCCGGCAAGTGGCAGCCAGCCAACCTATGGCACGGATTTCTTGGGTGTATCCCGTCCTATCCGTCGCATTTCATATAGGAAATGGTATATACTCGGGAAAATTTCAAGGGCCTTCGAGGAGATTTTTCCTTAGGATGTTGCATCTGCTGCATGAGAGCGGGTTTGCAAATTTCGTGGAAGAGCTTGCCGAAAGTGAGAAGGGAGCGTAATCATGTACACGCGGATACTGGTCCCTCTGGATGGGTCTGAGCTGGCGGAGGAGGTGCTGCCCTATGTCCGCATTCTGGCGAGGGCTTTTCAAGCGTCGATAGAACTCCTTCGCGTCTTTGAACCTGTCTCCCCGAGCGTGGCTGACCCTGATCACGGTCTGTACCTCGATCGAATCGTCGAAAGTATCCGTATCCAGACCCAGGACTATCTGGAAGCGGTTGCGTCGTCACTGCGAGAAGAAGGGCTGACGGTGGCGTCCACCGTGCATGAGGGGAGTCCTGCCACCCATATTGTACATGAAGCCGAGAAAAAATCGGTCAGCCTCATTGCGATGTCCACTCACGGCCGGTCTGGGATGAGCCGTTGGGTCTTAGGGAGCATAACGGACAAGGTACTCCACGCCACGACCAAACCGCTCTTGGTGGTTCGGTCTCAGGAGCCACAAGTGCTCTCAGGAAAAGTGAGACTGAATACCGTTATCGTTCCTCTGGATGGGTCTGAACTGGCTGAGCAGGTCCTGCCTCACGTGGTCGGTTTGGCTAGGGCCCTGGACGCGAAGGTGATGCTGCTCAGGGTTACCGCCTCGCCTGCCGACTATCATCCTTTGGGCTACGCGGTTGGTCCGTATACGGATCTTTCGATCGAGGTCGACGCGGAAGCCGCCGATTACCTCGACCAAGTAGGTCAGAAACTACGCGGGGAGGGTATTTCCTCTGTGGAGCAGGGACTTCTACACGGGGATCCGGCTGGTGCTATTGTAGATACCGCTCGCCGGACGCCAGACAGCATGGTTGCGATGACGACCCATGGACGCTCTGGAGTGGGACGGTGGCTCATGGGAAGCATCGCCGACCGGGTGGTGCGATACTGCGGAGATCCGGTCCTGGTTGTCCGTGCACCGTAGAGTTTCGTTCGTCAAAACGATGCGGTTACACAACCAAAAAGAGAAGCTTTTCTCTTGACGGCGTCTTTCGGCTTTCGTAGTTTAGGCCGGGCGTCATATAGCGGTTGCCCCCACGGACGGTGCGTGACAACTGAGAAGAGGTCCTGATGGATATTCTGGGCATTTCGGCCTTCTACCACGACAGCGCCGCGTGCCTGGTGCGTGACGGCGTGATCGTCGCGGCCGCTCAGGAGGAGCGTTTCACCCGGAAGAAGGGGGATGCTGACTTCCCCGCCCACGCCATCGCCTATTGTCTTCGGGAGGGCGGCATCGCGCCGGACGAGCTCACGGCGGTCGCCTTCTACGACAAGCCCCTCCTGAAGTTCGAGCGCATCCTCGAAACCTACC
>JABAOF010003211.1_pt8 | contig 17990 bp, 14 predicted proteins | sample 7062171 | NCBI WGS metagenome assembly JABAOF01 (sample SAMN14538628, study PRJNA623070) | marine sediment metagenome | biome: marine biome [ENVO:00000428]; feature: marine pelagic biome [ENVO:01000023]; material: deep marine sediment [ENVO:00002113] | place: India: Gulf of Khambhat ...
GAGGGCATCCAATGGAAACAAGAGATCGGATCGAGTAGCTAGATACTTCCATCCGCCCGGGTAGCGTCTTCGAAGTTCATGTTCGCTTCCATGGGCCCCTCTTCTCTATTTGTGCAATGAATACGGAGGATGTCCCAAAAAGTCGCTCTCGTTTTGACTAGTCACATAAGGTAACCCTCAAGCAAATCAAGAAACATCCAGAACACCTCATCCTGCCTAGAGAATTTCACCATGCTTCCGCAAAACGGATTGTGTTACAATAGATGAAAAGGCAACCTCTTCCGGGTAAGGTCAATGGCACGATTCCTGGCTATAGACGTGGGCGCCAGCACCCTGGATGCCCTGTTTCTCGATTCTCAGTCGGGGGATCAATTCAAATTCGTGGCAAAATCCCCGACCAGGGTCCTTGCCGAAAGGATAATGGCCTCTAAGAATGATCGCATTCTCATTACGGGGCGCCAGATGGGGGGAGGTTCCGTTGCCGAGGCTATAAGAGACAAAGCCCGACAGAGCAGAGTCATGATGACTCGATCCGCTGCTGAAACCATTCACCATCGCAAGGAAAGGATCAAAAATCTCGGGGTAACGTTGATTTCCGCAAAGGCAGCCGGGCAGGAGGCTAAGAAACGGAATACTTCCCAGTTCAAGGCCGGGGATATCGTGGTGGAGGATATCGTGACCATGTTGAAGTCCATGGGAATTGATCCGGTAGTTGATTTTTTCGGGATATGCGTCCAGGACCATGGAACGCCCAAGGAGAACATCTCAGCCCTCGATTTTCGCCATCAGATATTTAGAGGGATTATTGATATAGATCCACGGCCCTCCGCCTTTCTATTCGAAGCCGACCGAATCCCATCCTACCTCCGACGGATGCGGGCTGCGGCGATGGACGCGAAAGGGATTCCTTCGGGCAAGACATACCTCATGGATACAGGGATGGCGGCCATACTAGGAGCGTCCAGCGATCCATTGGCCCGAGGGAAAAGGTCGATTATGGTTTTGGACATTGCCAGCTCCCATACCCTTGGTGCCCTCTCACTGGACGGGGAGATCGGTGGATTCTTTGAGTATCACACCAGCGCAATTACCCCGGAGATTCTGCAGGACCTCATCGTCGATCTGGCCGAGGGAAGGCTCTCCCATGAGAAGATTGTCGCGGAGGGAGGACACGGGGCCTACACGCGAAAGGCCCCGGGGTTTGATGGAGTGGAGATCATTCTGGGGACAGGGCCCAAAAGGAGTATCCTGAAAGGGGTAGGGATGGAGGGGATCGTTCCGGGGGCGCCATTTGGGGACAATATGATGACCGGAACCGCCGGGCTCATTCTCGCCATGGCTGAGCGGGAGGGAGTTTCCCTTGAAGGTGATAAGAGCGGCAAGGGACGGAATGCTCCCGCAGAGTGGGGCTGAGAAATATGGTCCAGTTTAACACTTTGCTCATCGCTTTCCTTGCAGTTTTCGCCCTGCGGTTCGTGGTTCAGCTTGCCCTCAACCGGCTCAATATCTCACACCTTCGCAAACGGGGAAACAAAGTCCCCCCGGTTTTTCAGGGTTCGGTGGACGAGGAGAAGCTTGCCCGGATTTCCTCTTATACTGCCGATTCCAGCAATTTCGACATCGTGGTTGCGGTGTTTGATCAAGCGCTTTTACTGGCAATCTTGTTGTCAGGTTTTCTGCCCTGGTTGTCCCAAACGGTCAGCCGCTGGCAGCCGGGCTTCATCGTCCAGGGTTTGGCCTTTTTCGCAATTCTCGCATTGATCTCCAACCTGCTCCGTATCCCCTTTGGCCTCTACAGTACCTTTGTCATTGAGGATCGATACGGGTTCAATACCAGAACCCTTCGGTTATGGTTCGTCGATTGGATCAAAGCCACGGCAATATCGGCAATTTTGAGCGGTATTCTTCTCTCGCTTCTGCTGGCACTTCTCTTCTATTTCAAGAACACCTGGTGGCTGTGGGCGTGGGCGATGATCGGGGTGTTTGAGCTGATAATGCTCTGGCTCTATCCCGTGCTGATCGCTCCGCTGTTTAACAAATTTGAGCCCATTTCCGATGAGACGTTGAAGGATCGGATTGTTTCCCTGATGGTGAAAGCCGGCCTCCGGGTCAGCGGGGTATTTCAGATGGATGCCGGCAAGCGAAGCAAGCACACCAATGCTTACTTTACCGGGATCGGCAGGACAAAACGCATCGTTCTCTTCGACACCCTGTTGGCATCTCATTCCGAGGAGGAGATCATATCGGTCCTCGCCCACGAGACGGGACATTGGAAGAAGAAACACGTGCTCAAACAACTCGTTGTCCTGGAGATGCTCTCTTTGATCGGCTTGTACCTCGTGGCAAGAGTGCTGAACTGGCCCTTCATGTATCAGACCTTCGGGTTCGGTGAACCCGTTGCTTATGTCGGGCTTTTTCTGGTCGGCACGCTCATGAGCCCCCTTGGTTATTTCCTTCGTCCCTTGGGGTCGGCCATTTCCCGGAAGTTTGAACGCGAGGCGGATGCCCTCGCCGTTACCCTGATGGGGACGGCCAAACCGATGCGCGATGCCCTCATACGGTTGGCAACTGAAAACCTGGCGAATCTCGTTCCCCATCCGCTCTATGCTTGGTTTTACTATTCCCACCCGCCCCCTGCCGAGCGAATTTCGCGGCTCGAAAATATGGACGGAGGGGGGCGATAAGATAGGACAATCAATTGTGAATTCCCCAGTCAGTAGGGAGAGCTATTGAATGGCCTGATGTCGTTTCTCGATTATGAGAATGGCGCTGCAAAAGGCGGCAAGGGCCATCATCGCCGAGAGGATAAAAGCTAATCGATAACTCCCCGTCTGGTCGAAGATCAGTCCTCCAATATAGGCCCAAAGACCTCCACCTGAGTGGTGAACGGTGGTAATAAACCCAGAAATGAGACCCACATGAGAGAACCCGTAAAGCCTGCCAACCAGGGTAGGCGTGAGCGGGGCCGTAATGAGATGGGTAAAGCCGAACGTCAAGGCAAAGATGTAGAAAGAGGCTGGATTTTGATATTTCAAGATCAGAAGGAAAGACATGACCCGCAACAGAAAGGTGACGGCAATGGGGATCTTATTTCCCATCAGATCCGAGACGGGTCCGGCAATCATTATCCCGGCTAAACTCATCAACCCATACCAGGCCAACATGTTGCCCGCCGTGGTGGGTGAAATGCCATGATCGGTAACGAAGGGGATCAAATGGGTGGTAACCAGAAAATCGCCGGTGCCGCAGATGAACATAGCGATGAGGAAGAACCAGAAAGAGCGGGTGCGTATGGACTCCCCTAGACTCAGATCTCGAAGATTCTCGACGGAAGAGATTTGAGCCTCTTCTCCATTTACTTTCTCTCTATCTCGATAGCCATAAGGTCTCTGGCCGAGATCATCTGGATCGCCTTTAATCACAAGCAGTACCAGGGTTATATTGACCACTAACATGAGTAAGCCCATGGAGAAGTATGAGGCCCTCCAACCATAACGTAAGACTAAGATGGTAAAGAGCGGAACGAGTGCAAAATGCCCCAAGGAATTTCCGGAAAGAGCCAAGCTAATGGCGAGGCCGCGCCATTTTTCGAACCACTTGCTCATCAGGGCCGCGATCAAGGGAACGGATGTTCCACCCGAACCAATGGCTGCCAAGATTCCGTAATAGATGAAGAATTCCCAGAGGGAGTTAATGCGGGAAATGAGGGCGTATCCCGACGAGAGAAAAATAGTTGAGATGACGATCACCCATTTGGGGCCGTATCGGTCATAAAACCTACCAACGATGGTGAGGGATAGGGCAAAGAGGGTCATGTTCAGGAAGAAGGCCAAGGAGATTGAGCTTCTATTCCAACCGAATTCCGTTATCATCGGTTTGAACATTACCCCGAAAGAAAATCGAGCCCCTGAGTTGAAGAAGAGAATAGCAAAGGAAGAGGCCAATATATACCAACCGTAAAAGAGATTGAGCTTGGGAGGTTTTTTTTCGTGAAGCATCATACTTCCCTTCCGCTTTACTTCAACGAGCTGATGATAGGAGGAGAAACAGAGTGACCAACGAAAAGTCCCCAAGGAGGTAGCATGCAATGCAAACTGGGAAATGTATTAGGCCTGAGGGTTTGAGTTTTAACCTTACCCAGTGAGAATGGATACCAAAAGAGAAAGGAAAGTTAAAGGGGAAGTCTCAATAATGGACGCTTTTTTCGATCAGTGAAGGGAAAGAGATTGATCTCCCTAAAAGATGAGAAGAGGAAGAAGGGGGCTCCCTGAGGCCTTATTCTATGATGGGTTCATCCGGCTGAGACATCTGGGCTTTAACGGTCTTTCGCTCCAAGACCGTATTATTCCATTGGGCCAAGGCCTTCCAGGCAACATCATATGCATTTCCCGCACTCCAGAAAAGCCATCCGCGGGCTCTTGACTGGTTTAAGGCACGGAGTTCCTCCAGAATATAATCCTCGCCGAATGTACTGGTGCCGAATGGAAAAGCTTGAATCCAGGGCCGAAGGGTCACATCTGTTCCCTCGAGAAGTGCGGCGAATCTTCGGCACGTTTCGGAGACTACGGTGAAGGGTTGATCACCCGGATTTGCGATGTTTTGAAAGGAACCATAAAAATGGGAGGGATAGATCATGGGGCTCATTACGTCACAGTATCTTGCTAAATCCCCTATTTTTTGGCCTGTCGTCTGGATATCCTCTGAATGTTCCCATCCCATGACCCCAAAAACATCAACGGATAAGAGGAGTTTGTAGGGGGCTAATTCCTCTCGGGCCTGAGCGAGAAAGGCCGTAATGACCTGGTATTTTGAAGTCTCCTGCCCTTCAAAGCTATCTTCAAAGGAATATGTGGCATCGCGAGTATCTCCCATGGCAGGGAAACGGATGTAATCGAACTGAATTTCATCTACTCCCATCTCAGCCAATTCCCTGGCGATGTCCAGATTGTACCGCTGGACAGTCGGATGAGACGGGTCGACCCATGCTCGTTTGCCGTTCTCCAACCATGGTTCTCCGGTGGAAGCGGAGCGAACGGCCAGGTCGGGTCTCTTCACCGCCAGGAGAGGGTCGTAGAAAAGAACGAGTCGGATGACGACGTGGAGTCCCTTTTCGTGCAGATAGTGAATAAGTTCGGTTGGATTTGCAATGATGGGGTTGGCACTTGCCTCGATTTCTCTGGCCAGAGCTACCCGCGAGGGATATGAGAGTTTCCCCGACATGTCCTTCCCATCCAGGATGACGGTGTTGCCCCCAAGGCCTATCAACCTATCGAGCAGTCGGTTCATTTTCCGACAACCCATGGAGAAACGGTTGAGGTAGATCCCTTTAGCCTCGAAGTCTCTATCCTTCGGAATAGTCTTGGGAGTCAGAGGAGTCGATCGAACTGAGGGAATCACGAGGTGCTGATTTGGACGAATCATCGTTCCCGTGAGACTGTTTCGTTCCTTAATCTTCTGAATTAAGTCTATTACGGTGTAAGCCTCTGTCAGTGGTAAATAGAGGCGTGCAATCTTGGAAAGCGACTCCCCAGGTGAAACCACGTGAAGAAACTCGGCCCCTTTTTCGTAATCCTTGGCAAGAACTGTACAGGGGAAGAGAAGAAAAATGAATAAGAGGAGTCCTGGGAGGTAAGAAGCGATTCTCAGGGGGCAGGTTCTTTTCACCTTGCTGACACCTGATGGGCTGTGGGGTTAACCCGCCCCTCGGGATATCGGTCTGCAATAACTGTGCCCAAACTTGGATGTTCGGGATTGACGACCCCTTTTCCTATCAATAGATGTCTTTCTTGGACATGCTCCGAAACCCTTGTTCATAGGTATCAATTGCGATATCCTTGGATCGGAATAACAGGCCGCTTTCTGGCGCGTGAACGGTATGATTATCTGTCCGATGTGGCGGACATGATGGACCTTTGAGCTCACCGGGGGAAAAATGAAGAGGATGGAAAAGATAGCGGTGTTGGGCGGGGGGAGCGGAGCCCACACCATGGCGGGTGACTTGGCTATGAAGGGGTTTGAGGTAAGGATATGCGAGGCCCCAGAGTTTGAGGCCGACTTCCGTGCTACCTTAGAGCAGCAGGGAGTGAAGCTTATTGATGCTTGGGGGGAGGAGAGATTCGTCCAGGTTTATCGGGCAACAACGGATTTCAAGGAGGCCGTCCAAGGCGTGGATTACATCATGCTGGCCATCCCGGCTATGGGGCACGAACGCTTCTTCAGCGCCATAGTGCCTTATCTTGAGGACGGCCAGACCATCGTTAGCTGGCCGGGCAACTATTCCGCGTTGCGGTTTTCGGCTATGTTACGCGAGGGCGAAATTCACAAGAAGATTACCTTCGCCGAAGGGCATACCCTCCCATGGGGCTGCCGGATGGAGGATGCCGGGAGGGTGCGGATATTCGTTGAAGCGTGGAAGCTCCTGGTAGCGGCCATGCCAGTGAGCGAAACCGAGCGGGTGCTGGTTGACCTCAAGGCCCTGTATCCCGTAGAAGCGGGTAAAAATGTGCTCGCTACCTCGATGAACAATTTGAATCCCATTGTTCACCCGGTAGGGTGCGTACTCAACGCTGGCTGGATTGACACCGTGGGGAAGGAGTTCTATTTTTACCGCCATGGAACGACGCTCTCGGTAGCTCGGGCGATCAGAGCTGTTTACCAGGAGGTGAAGAGACTTGCCGAGGCCATCGGTGTGAAAATGCTCGAGTATCCCGAAGATACCTTCTGGTCGAAAAGCACTATTATGTCCCACTACTTTAAGGCACCGTTCGACAAAGAGGGAGTGGTGGCTCGTATCTCTGGGCCTTCCTCAATGGAGGCGAGGTATGTCATCGAGGATATCCCCTACGGATTGGTACCGGTAGGCCTGCTGGCACATCAGCTCGGCGTGGCTGCTCCAATCATCGATGGGGTCATTGAAATAGCCTCCATCATTAATCAGACGAACTACTGGGAAAAGGGGAGATCGCTGCACGCGTTGGGAATTGCTGGGCTTGATCGAAATGAATTAAACCAGGTCCTTGAACGTGGATTTGGGTGACACCACATCTTCCTGCCGTCGTGAACCCGAAGGATTCGTGTACCGTAACAAAGATGGCTGCTCAAAAATGAGGGTTGATTTCATGGAAAGGCATATCTTCCCTCTGGCATCGCGCGTGAAAAAGGGAAAAGGAATGCTTCCCGGAAGGAAAAGGATGCGAAAGGGGCGCTCAAGGCCCGCCCCTTGGCAGTTCATGGATCTCAATGGGTGGCCAGGTATTCCTACATCCGTTCCGACTCAGCAACCATGGTATCCTTCCCCTCCTCCCAGTCTGCGGGGCAGACCTGACCTTCGTGCGTGGTGACGAACTGGAAGGCCTTGAGAACCCGCTTGGCCTCGTTTACCGAGCGGCCGACGGAGAGGTTGTTTGTCGTGCTGTGCATGATTATCCCATCCGGATTGATGAGAAAGAGCCCTCGCAGGGCAACGCCTTCATCCTCCATGAGGATGCCATAGTCGCGCGCGATTTGCTTATTTAGGTCTGAAAGGAGCGGGTAGTTGAGGCTCCCGCCGAGTCCTCCATCCTCGCGCTTTGTATCCACCCAAGCCTTGTGGACGTACTGTGAATCCACCGAGATGCCCAAAATCTGACAGTTGAGTTGAGCCAATTCATCTGCCGCGTCCGAGAAGTTGAGCACTTCGGTGGGACAGACGAAGGTGAAATCGAGGGGGTAAAAGAGCAAGATGACCCATTTTCCCCGGTAGTCCGATAACTTGTACTTGCCGAATGAGCCATTGAAGTATCCCTCGAGCTCTAAATCGGGGGCGGTTTTACTGACCAAATTCATCGTCATACCTCCTTGGTTTCATTCTATCCTCCTTCATTCAGGAGGAGGATATTCATCTCCCATGACAATAAAATAAATAAACTTCCCCGGTCATGTCAACCTCGGTTACGGTTTTGGAAAACCGCTTCAGGGAGTCAAATGACAAGTTTACTGAGGTGGACCCAGTTTGGCCACTATCCCTTTAAGAGGAAGAAAAGGGGTGGGAAAGTCCCGATACTTGCCAGCGTAGTGAGGGTAACCATGGAGTTTCCAAAGGGAACATCTCCATCGTATTTTACGGAGAATATCGTCACAAGTACAGCGGCTGGGCTGGCGGAAAGCAGTACACAGACGGCCAGTTGTTCGAAGGGCAACGAAAGAGCTGACGCAGCGAAATAGGCAAGGAGGGGGGATATGATGAGCTTTATAAGGCTTCCCATGAACATATGGAGAATATTGCTCGATCGCAGGAAGAATTTTAGGCTGAGGCTTCCTCCAACGACCACCATTGACAGGGGAAACGTGGCCATATTCATGAGGGAAAAGGTGTGAGAGAGTAATGGTGGGATTTGTATCCGTAAAAAAGGCAAAGAAATCCGACTATCAGAGAGATAACTAACGGATTTTTTATTAAACCGGAAAGGCCCATACTGCCCGTCATGATGTAGAAGCCGATAGTGTAAAGGAAGAGGTAACCCCCGATAGCATAGAAGATAGCCAATACCACCCCCCCCTTCTCCTAATAAGGCATAAGCAACCGGAATGCCGAGAAAGACGTGATTACCGTATGATGAAGCAAGGACAAACGTCCTTTTAAAGCTCATACCGAGATCGAAAGGCTTTACGAGTAAGGAACTTAAAAGACCGGAGAAGAGAGCAACCCCAAAAGCAAAGACGACCAGTTTTGTAAATGTGGACGCCTGAAAATCTTGGACCCCGATAAGCGAGTGGAATACGGTAACCGGAAGGAAAAAATTGAATACGAGATTATTTACCACCTCAACGGGATAAAGCGATCGTTTCTTGAGGAAATAAGCCCCCACCATGATACAGTACATGGCGAAGATATTTTGAAGGGCGGTTCCCATAGGAAGGGTCCAGTTTCCGGTCCGCCTGGCGAGGAGTTACAGGAGGATTTGTGTCGATTTCACGGATTCATGGGGGAGCCAAAAATTACACTTCTCCCATGAATCTTTTCACCTGATAATCCCACTCACGGGTCTCAAGATCCACATCCGTACGGTCGGGCTTGCAGCGGGCTGCAGCCACCGTCACATGACCGCCTCCGCCCTCGAAGCTCAAACAGCATTCGTTCCGTTCGACCACCTTCAAGCCCAGTCCTCCGGATCCGAAGAAAGCATCGGCTCGTCGAAGAACCTCTTCAACTTCCAATTTTGATTCCTTACTGTATCGTGCCATAGCGATTTCCCCCTCATTTCTCTTTGATTATACCCATAACCGTTTCAGGTTTCATCGGAAGGCGCCTCACCCGTGTTCCGGTAGCAGCAAACACGGCGTTTGCTACGGAAGGAGCGGTTGGAGGCACGCCCGGTTCACCGGCTCCTCCTAATTTAGCATTGCTCCTTACTATGTGCACTTCAATCTCCGGGGTTTGGCTCATGGGGAGTATCTCATAGTTGTGGAAATTCGCCGATTCCACCCCACCACGTGCAAAGTCAACCCTCTCTTTTAGAGCCGCGCTCAATCCAAAGATGATACCACCTTCCATTTGGGCATTTACCGTGTCCGGGTTAATTACAGGGCCACAATCAACAGCGCATACGATCCGATGGACTTTTATTGTCCCATTCTTTTCGTTAACGGACACTTCCGCAACGAGGGCCACATAGCTCCCAAAGGAAAAGTGTTGGGCAATACCACGACCGTGTCCATTCTTCAGGGGCTTTCCCCAACGGGCCTTTTCAGCGGCTACCTCTAACACCCGCCGAGGATGAGGACGGTTCTTCAAGAGATCTAAGCGAAATTCCAGGGGGTCTTTCCTCGCTGCATGGGCCAGCTCATCAACGAAACTCTCGACGGTAAAGGCATTATGCGAATGTCCCACTGAACGCCAGAATCCAACAGGGACGGGAACGTCTATCATTACATACTCGAGATGAATATTTGGAATCTCATATTTCATTCCCACCGCACCTTCTACAGCCGCGGGGTCAATTCCATCTCTCACCATCTGCGGGTAAACACGGGAAAAGATCGATGGAGCAACGAGTTTGTGCACCCATGCAATGAGGCGACCTTTACCATCAATGCCGCCTTGGATTTTGGAACAGGTAGCGGGTCGATAAAAGTCATTTTGCATATCCTCTTCCCGTGTCCATATGAGCTTTACCGGCTTTCCCGTTGCCTTCGATACGTGAAGGGCTTCCCCGACGAAATCCGATTCCAGGCGTCTGCCGAATCCACCGCCAAGGTAAGTGGTATGGACGTGAACCCGCTCCGGTTTCAATCCGGTCAGCTCTTTCACCGTCTGGAGAACTCCCGACTGGTCTTGCGTTGGAGCCCAGACCTCGCATGTATTCTCGCGGACATGGACTGTGCAGTTCATCGGTTCCATGGTGGCATGTGAAAGGTACGGCAAAATGTATGTCGCCTCAATCTGTTGAACGGCACGGTTCATGGCGCGGTTCACATTTCCATCGTGGCGCGCTGTTTTGCCCCGTTTATCCAGATGTTGAATAAGTATTCTCTCAAGGGTGTCATTGTCCAAGTCTGGTTGCTCGCCCTCGTCCCAGGTAACGAGAAGAGCATCTCTCCCTTTCCAGGCCGTTTCGAGCGTATCGGCACATACGGCAACTCTCCGATTCAAATCCACTACTGTGTGAACACCGGTTACCTTCTCAGCAGCTTCCCTATCGTAGGAAATTGCCCTCGCCCCGTAGGCCGCTGGACGGGCAACAGCGGCATAGAGCATGTCAGGGACGAAGACATCCATGCCAAATATCGCGGAACCATCGACCTTATCCGGCACGTCCAAACGCGGCACCGAAGTTCCAATCAAACTGAATTGGCTCTTTTTCTTGAGAGGTGGATTCGGCGGAATCGGGATTTTCGCGGCTTTCTGGCTGATCTGACCATAGGTCAGGCTGCGGCCACTCTCTTTATGTCTTACTGTTCCTCGATAGGCTTCACATTCATGTATTGGTACCCCCCATGTCTCGGCAGCGGCACTGACGAGCATTTCACGAGCAGCAGCGCTCGCTTTCCGCAAGGGCTCAAACATATGCCGTATACTCGTGGACCCTCCTGTAGTTTGCATACCCCAAACGGGGTCCTTGTATTCCTTACCAGCAGGGGCCGTTTTAACTCGCACCTGTTTCCAATCCGCCTCGATCTCATCTGCCACAATCATTGGGAGGGAGGTAAATACGCCCTGTCCCATTTCAGACTTACCCACAGTAACGGTTATGATATTATCCGGCGTTATGAGCAGCCATGCATTTGGGCTGAATCCATGACGGTTAGGAGAGGCTTTTTCCATTGTTGAACCGCAATCACCCGCCCCTAGTGAGGATGCACTTTTACCTTTTTTGTTCTCCTCAACAGCCCTTCGTATAGCACATTTGATACGGGGGTATGTGCCGCAACGACAGAGAACCCCTTCCATGCCTTTTATAATCCAGTCTTCTGAGGGATTTGATTCCTCCGAGAGCAATGCCGCTGCCTGCATAATTTGCCCGGGTTGGCAGTAACCGCACTGAGGGACTTGCTCCTCTATCCAGGCCCTTTTTACGAAATGATCCGCAGGAAGGCCCTCAATTGTAGTAATCCTCTTTCCCCGTGCATCTCCAAGGGGAACCTGGCATGACCTTCGAGCATTACCGTCAATATGGACGGTACATGAACCACACATACCGATACCGCACCCATACTTGGTGCCCGTTAACTTGAGATGCTCTCTTAGTACCCATAGCAATGGCACATCCGGGTTGACATCGACCCTATAGTGTTTTCCGTTGACCTCTAGAGAGATCAAATTTGCCTCCCTTTGATCGCGTAAGGTAATTATATTTATTGCACGAGAAAGATGCCATACTGAATTTTTGGGGTGCGCTTGTTCATTTCATATTGGCACGACAATTCAACCTTGATCGCTTCGAAGTTTCCCCGGTTTCTGGTGAACAATATTGTCTACGAGCAGTCTGTGCCGGAGAAGGTGGGAAACCATCGGGGGTGACCACGCTTCCTCGTAGTTTTTGGCCTTCGGGAGTTGTGTGGCTAAGGAATATGTGACATCGATTTAAGAATCGGAAATGTGGCTTCTGATTAATTGAAACACAAATCAATAGAATTGGCGATGGTAATGGGGTCAATGTTCCATCTTGAAATCTTGAACCAGAGGATCGAGATCAAAGGCATTCAATGCGTATGACCTCCATATACCCTCCACAGCCAAATCAGAGGACAACAGGAAATCCAGAGAAGCCTGAGTCCAATTTAAAAACGGTTTTACTTTTGTCGCCATTGTGGTAAGAGTACTACAGGATTCTTTTTTCCTCGGAGGCTATTGTATTTTAGACATCTATGAAGCCGAACCACCGGAAAGGCACGAACAGAAAGTCCTAGATCTAACAACATGCTGCTCCCTCTTTCCTGAAGCACATCTCCATCCGAGCAAAGAGACCCGATCCTCAGATAATACGGCATATCCTTGAAAATCTCGGCCTCTGGGCACAGAAGTCTTCCAGAGACCCGCCCAGCCAAGAGGCCTCCCATGAAAATGGCGAGATAGTCTATGAACCCTTCGATGATGGTGGCCCGGCTATGAAGAGCCATCTGTCATGTTAAACTTGTGCTGAACTTGTCGAGGCATTGAGCACTCTTCAATTTGCGGCTATAAGGGTTAGAGGGGAGGTCTACCCATCTCCTGCCGAGTCTTTACCTAGAAACCAGCAATTAGCTGCAAAACCTCAATCCTACCTTACCTCCTACCGTTACATCGGCTTCCAAAATTACTCTCCTAACCGGTAAAGATCAATCTCAGATCAAAAATAGAAAAAAAGTTGACATCTTCCTGATTCCTGTGTTAAAGCTTCTGCAGGTTCAAAAAGCAATTTGCTATCATCTAAAGAGATGAGCGAAGGTTACGCGTTGTGTGATTCTGAGGACTATCAGGAGGGTGTGCGCGCTTTTTTTGCTAAAGAGGAACCTGCGTTCAAGGGCCGCTAGACCTGACCACTCAATCTTACGTTCGAATCTGATATGTAGTGGCTCAGATTGGATCGGACATGATTTGATTCGAAAGGTGGATGAAGAGATGACCGAGAAGGTGACAATTCTGAACCATATAGGAAACACTCCTTTGCTCAAGCTGAATCATGTTACGGATTCGCTGGGAGTGGATATCTATGTTAAATGTGAGTTCACAAATCCTGGGGGGAGTATCAAGGATCGTATGGCTCTTTGCATGATCGAAGAAGCTGAAAAAAGAGGTGAGCTCAAACCTGGTGGAACAATTATTGATCAGTCCACCGGGAATACTGGGCCGGCCTTGGCATTTGTGGGAAACGTGAAGGGCTATAAGGTTGAAATCTTTTTGCCCGCGCAGCTTTCCAGTGCCTATAACTCAGCGGATCGAATCCGAATTGCCCGACTCTATGGCGCTAATGTGACACCGATCGATCTGAACGAGCACATGGAAAATGCCGATCGGTTGCAAGGAGTAGAAAGGGCCGCCACTTTTGTGGCCATTCGAATGAAACACGCCTACGACCTGCAACAAAGCGACTCGTCAAATTGGTGGGCCAACCAATTGTGCAATGTTGATAACACAAGGGCTCACCGGGAATTTACGGGAAGAGAGATCCTGGAACAGATGGACGGACCAATTGATGGCTGGGTGGCTTCCGTCGGGACAGGAGGCACCCTTCTCGGTGTGGCCCAAACCCTGAAGGAAAAACATCCCGAATTGAAGGTCGCCGGTGTTGTACCAACAGATGATCCTCGAATTGAATGGGTACGTTCCCGAGCTGTTCACAAGGCCCTAGAAAAGTTTGGTGTTCCCAAGTTGCGGTTTCTGATTGAAGATCTTCTGGAAGGTAACGTTATGGACGACGAGATCACCATCGAAAATTCCGATGCCAAGAATATGGCCGACAGATTGTGCCGAGAAGAAGGCCTGTACTGCGGCATGTCATCAGGAGCCAACGTGTGCGCGGCTATAAAAATGGCCAAGACAATGAAAAAAGGGTCAACGATTGTGACCGTAATCGTCGACAGAAGAGACCGGTATTTCGCCGAGCATCCCAACGAACATTACGTCGTTTAGATTGGGAACCAGCGATCTTCTTAACGAACGGACCTGTGAAGATCAATCACACGGTACGCCCACCGTCGATCTCGAGCTCGATGCCGGTGATCAACTCCGCCTCATCAGATGCCAAAAACACGGCGCCCTTGGCGTGCTCAGTCGTCCCCACGGGATAGTAGCGATGAATGCAGCCCCAGGGAGTATTCGAGCATAGAAGTCATACCAGAGGTCCGGGATTTTTAGTCCAGTCTGTATTCCGTTGCTCATTTTAGTTCCAAATTGCTGTGCATGCCCCCTCTCTAGTATTTATCCTATTCGGTAGCAATAGAATGTCAAGAAATAACGCACACACAGATAACCCGGAAAGCAACTTTCAGGAACTTCCTGATCATCGAGTTCTCCTAAGAAACTGCCGGCTTAAGCTCGGGGTTTTGAATGAGTTCTTATCGCAGGAGTCACCTTCTGCTCCGCCCCGGGCAGGGCGAGAGGGAGTTTCTTCCGCTTGTAACGCACACCATGAGGCGGTGTGCGACCCCTGCTAACTGAACTCTTGAGATTCTCCTCACCTCAAAAAATCCAAGATTCTAACACAAATCAATAGAATGATTCGCCAAGGCAATACTACTATTTTATCTCCTATCTAATTGCGCGGATTTGATAGCATTTACAATAGAGGGTCACTCCCGTTATGACGTCGAACTAGCCTATGCACCGCTGGAGTATACGATAGAAATTTCCTCCCATGTACGCTGCCATGTCGTCATGCGAAAGGCCCACCTCCTGCATAGCATTCGCCAAACGTACCAGATCACGAATGTCCCGGTAGCCTTTGATCCGTTTCGGCAGCCTTCCACCACCGTCCGTTCCCAAACCTACATGTTCCATCCCAAGGCGCTTTTTCATCTCAAGAATCTCATTGGCCCAGTCAGTGAAGGTCTTTCGTCCGCGAATACGCAAAGGCCAAGTGCAAATGACACCACCTGTTTTAGCAACCAGCTCCATATCCGCCCAAGGACGCAATCTGTGCACCGAACCAGGACTCGTATGAGAATCTACCAATGGCGCAGCGCTCATGTGAGCAATCTGTTTGAGAGTCAGTTGATGAGCATGGGCTACATCTACTATCATTCCCAAATCTTGCATCCGTTCTATAATCTTGCGGCCAGCTGAAGTAAGACCGTTATGCTTGGGCTTTTCGGTCATGATATCTCCAAGCTCATTGATTCGATAGTGCACTAACGTAATCATCCTGACACCGACCCGATAAAACTCATCCACTTTATTAGGATCGCCTCCTAAAGCATCCCCTCCTTCAATGGCTAGAATGGCCCCTGGCGGAGTGCCCGGACTCAGAGAAGTTGTTACATCGGCAGCCTTAAGCACCAACTTGACCTCGTTTCGCTTTGCCAGACCCTTCACTCGTCCCAATTGATTCATCGTATTGTGAAATTCCGACCCATATAATCTACCCTTGCTGAGAAATACAAGGTCTCCCACGGCAGCAAATATGCTAGCCTCCATTCCTAATGACTTCATCTTTTTAACTGTAGATGACCGATCGATATGTGAGGACTGTGGCGAATGAAACCGATCGGGATGAGCATGAGCGTCTATGATTCGTATGTCCTTTAGAATGGTGTTGTCCTTCATAGAAACCTTTTCAGCGTATGCATACGCGGGACGACTCCCTACTGCTAACGATAACCCCCAGGCAGTGGAGTATTGAATAAATTGACGTCGGTCCATCGACAGTCCCCTTTCTGCTCGAATTAAGTAGTCCGGCTTATTCCGACCAATACCGTATTTTAAACACAAATCAGTGGAGCTGCCAACATGCCACCGACTGTAAGGAGGGGCACGAAAGCCCCTTCTCTCCTCGTTGCATAGGGCATTGATTTGGTGCTGAACACCGTTGTCTACGAGCCTCCTTTGCCCCCGAAATCTAGATCTAGTCTCAAAACTTTCTCCTTTACAAGGGCATTTTCCTCCTTTATGTTGTAGGCAGCCTTATGAGGAAAGGAGCATACCGTGGATGCCGAGATATTTCGCCGGTATGGGCATGAACTCGTCGACTGGGTGGCCAACTACCTGGAGGAAGTGGAACGCTACCCGGTCATGTCTACCGTCTCTCCCGGAGATGTGCGAGGTCGACTTCCCGCGAGCCCTCCCAGTAAGGGTGAGTCAATGGAGGCGATCTTGGTAGATTTCAAGGAGATCATCCTGCCCGGGATCACCCATTGGAATCATCCCCGCTTTTTCGCCTATTTCCCAGCAAACAACAGCGGCCCTTCCATCCTGGCAGAGCTCCTTTCGGCTGGCCTCGGCGTTAATTCCATGCTCTGGCAGACGTCGCCAGCGGCCACCGAGCTTGAGGAACTGGTCATGGATTGGTTGCGCCAAATGTTGGACCTTCCCCCAAGCTTCCGCGGGGTGATCCAGGATACTGCCTCCACGGCCACGCTCTGTGCCCTGCTGTGCGGTCGGGAGCGGCTATCCCAGTTCCAGATCAATGCCCGGGGATTTTCCGCCCTGTCAGAACAGTCCCCTCTTCGCGTCTATGCGTCCCGTGAGGCCCACTCTTCGGTGGAAAAGGGATTGAAAATCGCGGGCTTTGGCGCAGGTAATCTGGTCCTCGTTTCGGTGGACGAGAACTATGCGATGGACCCTCAGGATCTGGAAAGGAGGATCGAGGAGGATCGAGAGCGGGGCCTCCACCCCTGTTGCGTCACCGCCACGGTTGGGACTACCTCATCCACGGCCATAGATCCCCTCAGGCCTATCGGGGAGATAGCCCAGCGCAACGGCGTCTGGTTTCATGTGGATGCTGCCCTCGCCGGGAGTGCGGCCATCCTGCCGGAGAAACGCTGGATCTTTGATGGAATCGAGCTGGCCGACTCCATGGTCTTTAATCCTCACAAGTGGCTTTTTACGAACTTCGACTGCTCAGCGTTCTTCTGCCGACATCCCGAGATCTTAACGGGCACCTTTTCCATCCTTCCGGAGTACCTCAAGACCGACCTGGACCGCCAGGTGACCAACTTCCGCGACTGGGGCATCCAGCTGGGCCGCCGTTTCCGTGCCCTTAAGCTTTGGTTCGTGCTGCGTTATTATGGCGTTGAAGGTCTCCAGAAAAGGCTCAGGGGACATCTCGCAATTGCCCAGGAGTTCAAGGAATGGGTGGAGGGAAGCCAGGACTTCGAGCTCCTGGCACCGGTCCCACTCAACACTGTCTGCTTTCGTTTCCAGCCAGGAAAGCGCTTGGGTCAGGATCTCCCCCCGGAAGAACTGGAGAGGTTGAACAAGGCCTTACTGGATGAGGTCAACCGTTCAGGGAGAATCTATATGACTCAGACACGGTTGGGGGACAACTTCTGTCTCCGCCTCAGTATCGGCCAGACCGAGACCCGGCGGGAGCACGTGGTGCAGGCCTGGGAGTCCATCCAGGGAAGCAAGACGGTGCAGTCTATGCGTTAGATCCCCATGAAGAAAGGAATCTTCTCGAAGGATGAGGGCATGTGTTTCACCGGTGTGGGAAAAAGCAAAAAGATGGTATAGGGCCCATCCTTCCCTCATTAACGTCCTCGCACTCATCATCTCCCTCTACCTGTTTATTTTCAGCTTGGAACTGATGGGGGCGTCCCTGAAGATGTTCGGGAAGGAATTCGCGCGTTCACTCATTCAGGCTACCACCAATCCGACGGTTGGCCTCTTTATCGGAATTCTCTCGACCTCGATTATCCAGTCATCATCCTCCACTACATCTATCGTCGTAGGGATGGTGGCCGGTGGCGTCCTGGAAATACCATCCGCCATTCCCATAATTATGGGGGCCAACATAGGCACCTCGGTTACCAACACCCTGGCGTCCCTTCCACAAATCAGTCGCAGTAGTGAATTCAGCCGAGCATTTTCCGCTGCC
>JABAOF010035147.1_pt1 | contig 17985 bp, 14 predicted proteins | sample 7062171 | NCBI WGS metagenome assembly JABAOF01 (sample SAMN14538628, study PRJNA623070) | marine sediment metagenome | biome: marine biome [ENVO:00000428]; feature: marine pelagic biome [ENVO:01000023]; material: deep marine sediment [ENVO:00002113] | place: India: Gulf of Khambhat ...
CACCACTAATCTTCTCAGGAGCTGGCTGGGATGTCAAGTAGGGCTGATCGGGGGCTGGCCAAGCCGGACCTCGCGTTGGGGCTCCCAGAAGGCACGACAATTGCCAGTCCGCCTGAACAGCGCCGGCGAGCCACATTGCGAACTCGTCCAATAACTAAGGAACCGTCGTAAGCGAGCCAAAGACTCCTGGAGGCCCTCCGGTGCTCGGACATCCATCGCGGCGCACCGGCGGCGGGCATCGCGTCAGATCGCGATCTGCGCCCTTTGTCCCTGATAATCTTCGAGGGACTGCCCGTACGGTCAGATCGCCGTTAGAAATGCTTCGCCGGATCAAAGCCGGCTTCATTGACGCTTGCGGGTGCTTGTGACAAAATGCCGGGTCAGCATCGAAGGGGCAGCGTGGCAGCATCTATCGATTCAATCCCGCGGGAGTGCCTTTGGCTGGCCGCAGCTCTGTAGTCCAGGCTCCTCCTACCCGGATGACTCACCCTAAGTCCGCGACGGGGCAGACGTTTGCGGTTGTTTCGAGGTGGGCGCCCCTGCTTCTGGTCTTGCTGAGTCTAGCGCTTAAGAGCCTCATCTTTGCACCGATCGGGTGGTGGCCGCTGGCGTACGTCTGCCTGGTGCCGTGGCTCGTAGCGGTCCGTGCCGCCGGCCGTACTCGATGGATGTACTTCGTCAGTTATCTGTTCGGCCTGAGCTTTTACCTGATCAACATGTACTGGCTGTATCTGGTCACCGGGCCGGGCTACGCAGCGCTGTCGATGTACATGGGGGCTTACTTCCCGTTGATGGCCTGGCTGATTCGTCGCATGTCCGTTCGCCGTAACCTGCCGCTTGGCCTCTCGGTGCCCGTCGTGTGGGTCGCCAGCGAACTGCTTCGGGCCACGATCATGACCGGCTTTCCGTGGTTTTTCCTGGCCCACAGCCATTGGCGCGTCTTGACGATGATCCAGGTCAGCGATCTAGCGGGCGCCTACGCCCTGAGCTTTGTGATCGCGATGGCAAACGGAACAGTCGCAGACCTGCTGATCGCAAGGCTGGGTATCCGTCGGGCCCGCGCCGGGGTCCGTGGCTTGCCGCGATGGGCGCTCGTCGGCTCGCTCGCAACAATTGCCCTGCTTGTATGTGTGGCTATCTATGGCCGAGTCCGGTTGCGATCGCCAGCCTTGCTTCCCGGACCGACCGTCGCAGTCTTGCAGGGCGACTACGTGGCCCACGTCGCTCCCCCGCCCGGCTCGCCCGGTCCGAGGCGGAAGCGAGCGACGTACAGGCGCCTGCTGACGGAGGTTGACCAGCTTGTCGATTTGTACGTCATTCCGGAAACTCCCTGGAGTATGTACCTGAACAAGGAGTTTCGCCGGTCCGAGCAGGACAAGGAGGGCTGGGTTCGGTGGTCCAAGTCATGCCACGAATGGCTGGCGGAAGCCGCACGCCAGAAGCGTGCCCACATCGTCGTTGGCAGCTTATCCGTTGTGCCTCAGCCGGAAGGTGCCTGCCCGAGTGATTACAAGTACAATTCAGCTTTCATGTACGATCCGTCCGGGGCCCAGATCTGGCGATATGACAAGGTCCACCTAGTACTGTTCGGTGAATACGTTCCGTTCCGGTACGGACGACTGCACGGATTGTACGAGCGGCTCAACCGAATGACACCATGGGGAGCGGGTGGCTACGAGTATTCGCTGACGCCGGGCAAGGAATTCAGTCTCTTCGAGATGAAGGCTGCCTCGAAGGAGGCCCGGGTGTTCCGCTTCGGCGTGCCCATCTGCTATGAGGACGTGATGCCCTATGTTTGTCGTCGTTTCGCCGTTGGGCCCGACGGCAGCAAGCGTGCGGACTTCCTGTTGAACATCAGCAACGACGGGTGGTTCCACCACAGCTCCGAGCTGCCCCAGCACTTCGCCATCTGCGTATTCCGTGCGGTCGAGAACCGGGTTGCCATCGCGCGGGCGGTCAACACCGGCATGAGCGGGTTGATCGATTCGACCGGCCGGCACCGCGAGCTCGGCGTCGGCCGGACGGGGCACCTGGTCGGCCAGATCCAGGTTGATCCGCGGGTGAGCTTGTACTCTCGGTGGGGCGACTGGTTTGCCGTGACGTGCTGCCTGCTCGCCGGGTTGATCCTCATCGACGCTTTGGTAGGCCGGCTCGTTGGCCTAGTCGCCGCACGAAAGGATCGAGCCGAGAAGAAATGACGCCGCCGACCTGTCTGCGCTCAGGACTTGCCAGGTATCGCGCTAGTGGCGCCGCTGTGGGCATTTGGCTGACCTGTAGCGGCTGCCAATCGGACTTTTTCTTCGAGCAGCCTGTCGATGAGGCCGGGCTCCGCGAACGCGCCATCCAGGGCCTGAAGCTCGGGCTGCTCTATCGAGACAACCCGCAGGTGCGGGCGCAGGCGATCGAGGCACTCGCCGAAGTTGCGCCCGAGCAGGGCGTCCTCTGGTTCCGGGAGTGCCTGCGGGACGAGCACGCCGGCGTTCGTTTCGCCGCATGCATGGCCCTGGGCCAGGTCCATCACCAAGCATCGAGCCCCGTACTGCTGACGCGCGTGGAAGATCCGGACCCGAGCGTTCAGGCCGCCGCAATCGGCGCGCTTCACCGCCTCGGCGACGCGCGGTTCACCTCCCAGTTGGCCGCGCTGCTATTGAATCATCCTTCAGCTGAGGTGCGTCGTAACGCAGCGCTCGTACTCGGGCGACTGGCGGAGAAGTCCAGCCTTCACCTGCTTCGCCGCGCGCTGCGGGATCGCGACGACGGGGTCAGGCTCCAGGTTTACGAGGCGATGGCCGGGCTCGGCGATAAACGCGCGCGACAACACCTGAGCATCGTGGCTCACGACGGGCTCGGGTTCCGCCAGACATTCGCTTTGATGGCCCTGGCCCGGCTTCGTCGGCGGGAGCTTTTGGAGGTCTTCCGGTACAGGCTGGAGGAAGGGCCGCATGCAGAGACCCGCCTCGCCTCGGCCTACGGACTGGGCATGCTTGGTTACGAGGATGGCCTTGATCTGGCCAAGCGATTGCTCGACTTCGATTCGCCTGACAGGACCGTCGAGGACGATCCGCCCGAACAGCAGATCATGCGCATCCGGTCCCTTGCGGCGTTGGCCCTCGGCGCGATCGGCAACAAATCCGCGCTCAGCAAGCTGAAACGACGCATGGAGGCACAGGACGATCCGCGGGTCCAGGTCGCAGCCGCTCGCGCGATTCTGATGATACTGGAGCGTCGTCGAATCGCCGAATCGCACCAAACGCCTCCCGTGCCCCAACCGGAAGGTGGTGACGCTGGCAGCTCTCGGTAAGATAGAGGCGTGCTCTGAAGGATCATGTAACGGGGATTCCTTCGGCACCATATGGAGATCTCCACGTGCGATGGCCGAGTTTTCTCGTCGTTGCGGTCCTGGGCATCGCCTTGCAGACGGTCGTGGCCCCCTGCCTGGAGATCAATCACATTCGTCCGGATTGGATGTTCGTGGTCGCCGTCCATTATGCACTGCAAGCGCCTTGGGCGGACGGTTTGATTGCAGCGTGGCTGCTGGGCCTGCTAGTGGACCTGTCAACGCAAGAGCGGCTGGGGCTTTTTGCCTTCTCTTACGGTCTGGCGGCTCTGGGAATCGTCCAGATCCGCGACCTGGTCTTTCGCGATCACCCGTTTACCCACGTGGCGGTTACACTGCTCTTCGGCGGGGTGGTCCAGACCGTGGTCGGAATATACCGGCTGGTCGTCCATGGTTCGCCGACCAGCTACGGAGCATCGATCGCCTGGGACGGCGTGTTCACTGCGTTGTACACGGCCGCGTGGGCCCCTTACATGCATTGGAGCCTGCTGAAGTGCCGCAAGTTCCTGGGCTTGCTCCCGCCGTACCGACTGGGGCGCTATCGGCGCTAGCCGGTCAGGCAAGCCGGTGGCGCTTAAGGTCAGAGTTCTTATCCAGAGCTTCCAGCCTGAGGGCAACGCTCATTGCAGACACCAGGATCACGAGCGATGCCTGTCGGCGATCGGGGAGGGCCGGCCTTGGCGGCAGCATAAGCACCCGGCAAGCTCGATGTCTGTCAAGGCGCGTGCGTCTCCGGCAACGTAGGAGTTCTCAGACTTGTTTCGGTTTCGTCTGAAGATCTTCCTGCTGCTTCTGGGCGTCGGTTACGGCGTGATCATCGGGCGACTGGCTTGTCTGCAGATCGCTCACGCCGACCGATATCGCCGGGAGGCCGAACTCGCCAAGATCCTTCCCCTCGAGTTCATACCGTTCGTCCGCGGCGACATTCTCGATCGCCGCGGCCGCCGAATCGTAGCAGATGAACCGTGTTGGGACATCTGCGTCCACTACGGCGTTCTCGCCAACGATCCAGCGACTATTCGCACCTGGGCCCGCAGGTGGCTCAAGTACGGGCGGCTACCCGAGGGAACCAGCGTCCAGTCGGCTGTCGAGTCCGTCTGTCACGAGATCGCCCGGATGTGGCTTGACTTGGCCGAGGTGGGCGGTGTCTCAAGTTGGGATCTCGCCCAGCAGCGCCAGGCTATCTTGAACCGTGTAGCCGCGATTAGGCGCGCCGTGCTTCGCGGCAAGGGATACGAGGTTGACGTGCATGAGCAGTTCATTATGCACCCGATCGTGGAAGGGCTCGACGATCAGGCCCAGGTGAGAGCGCGTTTAGCCTTGCAGCGCCGGGATTATCCCTGGCTCGATATCCGCTCCAGCACGCGACGGGTTTACCACGATGCAACAGCGCTGGCCCATGTGGTCGGGCGGGTCGGCCCGGTTTGGCGCGAACACATGAGCAACGACCCCAACGAAGGCGATCTGCTGCGAAGCTATCATCCCGGCGAGACGCTGGGTATCTCCGGCGTGGAACGGCTCTGCGAGCAAGCCCTTCGCGGCGCTCGCGGCAAGATCGTCGAGGACCGCGACGGCCACATCGTCGAAAGAAGAGGGCCGGAAAGGGGCCACGACGTTCGCCTGACCATCGATCTGGCGCTGCAGAAGCGCATATACGACCGTCTGGCCGGCGCCGTGGCCGAGACGAACCTCGGCGCGGGCGCGTCGGCCGCCGTGGTCCACATCCCCTCGCGCCAGGCCCTCGCGCTGGTCAGCTATCCTGCCTATGACCCCAACACCTTCGGGCAGCAATATCAGAGACTGGTCGATGATACGCGGCGCATACCGCTGCTGTCCCGGGCCGTGGGAGAGACCACCGCGCCCGGCTCTATTGTCAAGCCGGCCATTCTGACTGCGGCACTGTCGGAGGGCCTCGTCCGCCCTGAGGATACGAAGCAGTGTCGAGGCTACCTGTTCCCGGCGTATCCGAACCGTTGGCGTGAGTGGTGCCCGCATGGTAGCCGCACGCCGATGCGTCACGGGTTTGTCAATGCCGAGGAGGCCATCAAGAACAGTTGCAACATCTACTTCTATCAGATCGGCGAGCAGCTCGGGCCGGAGCTGGCGTGCAGATGGCTCGCCAGGTTCGGGTTCGGGCGTTTGCCGGGAACCGGGCTGCCGGAAGAGCGGGATGGCATCCTGCCGACAAAGGCTTGGATCGAAGAACGTGAAGGACGCAGGCCGTATCCTTCCGACGGACGATTCCTCGGCATCGGGCAGGGATATCTGGCGATCACCCCGGCGCACGCGGCGAACTTGATTGCCACACTGGCGGTCGGCGAATACGTGCCTCTGGTATTGCTTACCGGCCAGGCCCCGCGTCCCGAGGTGCTTGACGTAAAGCCTCAGCACTGGCGTACGGTTCGCAACGGTCTGTTTCGAGCTGTCAACGAACCCCGGGGAACGGCCTACAGGTACGCCAGGCTTCACAGCGCGGAGTTCGCCCTCTGCGGCAAGACGGGCAGCGCCCAAACCGGGCCTCGCGTCACCGAATACGCCGTCCAGCTTCGACGCGCCGACGGCAGCGAGGCCGAGCAGGCCGTTAAGGCGAACTCGAAGGCTGAAGCGGCCGACCGGATCCGAACTCGCTGCGAAAGAGCCGGACAGACGATCGAAATCCTCAGCATTCGGGCGCGGTCGTGCTGGCCGGCGAGGAGCGCCGAGCAGACTCGCCCGCCGACACATGCGTGGTTCGTAGGCTACGTCCAGCCGGCCGGTGCGTATGTTTCCGACGCTGCCACTGAGCAGGCGCCGAGCCCGACAATCGCGATCGCCGTGATGATCGAATTCGCCGGCAGCGGTGGGCGTGCCGCTGCGCCTGTGGCCAGAGACATCGCTAACATGATGGTCGTTGACTTCCGCGAATACCTCGATCCAGCTGCCACCGCTGCGCCGGCGCTGGCCGCAGGAACTCCCACGGTACCATGACGCAAGCGCGTGGCAAAGTCTGCACGATCACTCGGCATTCGCGCCCGCTGCCTATGGCAGGCGGCTCGCCCGGACAAAGGTGCACATGAGCGCCAGATCCGTTTACAGTCCGACTCGCTTCGGTTGGCCCATGCTCGCCGCCGTCGCGATCCTCTGCGCGATTGGGCTGCTGAGTATCTACGTGATCGAGAAAGCCATCAGCGAAGGACCCACCAGGGCCATGGGCGAACAGGCCCCTGGGTACACCATCCGCCAGATGCTCTACTTGGTGGCGGGCGCCCTGGCGATGATCTTGACCGCGCTGACCAGCTATCAGAAGCTTGGGCGCTGGGCCTATCCGATATTCGTGTTCATGCTCGCGGCGCTCACGCTGCTGGCCGTTGCCGGCCACCTGCCCGTCGCCTCGTTCGTTCCGGAGATCCGCGGCACGCGCCGTTGGATTCGTCTGCCGGGCTTCCAAGTGCAGCCCTCCGAGTTCATGAAGATCGCCTTCATCCTGGCTCTGGCCCGCTACCTGCGCTATCGGGAGAACTATCGCACTCTTCGCGGCCTGATCGGGCCTTTTGCCCTGACCCTTGTGCCCATGCTGCTCATCGTTCGTGAGCCGGACCTTGGTACGGTTATTCTGTTATTGCCCGTCTTGTTCGCGATGCTATTCGTCGCCGGTGCGAGGATGAAACATCTGGCGTTGATTGCCTGCACGGGCATCGCATCCATGCCGCTGTTCTATTTCTTTGCCATCGAGGAGTATCAGCGCGACCGGATACGGGTGCTGCTTCGCCAGGGGGATTCCGATCCGCGATGGCGCATGGATCAGGGGTATCAGCTCTTCCAATCAAAAGTAGCGATCGGCAGCGGGGGACTGACGGGACAGGGCTTCGCCCGGGGCACGTTCATCCGCCCCGGCTTCCTGCCAGACAACCACAATGACTTTATCTTCGCAGTCATCTCGCATCAGTGGGGGTTCCTGGGCAGCACGTTGGTCCTTGCCTGTTTTGTGGTGCTGGTGGTGGCCGCGATCGAGGTCGCCGCCTTCACCGCCGAGCCCTTCGGCCGACTCCTGGCCATCGGCGTGGCATCCTTGCTGGCCGCTCAGATGCTCATTAACGTGGGAATGGCTATCGGGCTGATGCCAATCACCGGCATGACCCTGCCGTTCGTCAGCTTCGGCGGCAGCAGCCTGATCACCAACTTCATCGCTGTCGGTCTGTTGATCAGCATCGCCAAGCGCAGGCCGTGGCTGCTGGCGCCAGAGCCCTTCGAGTTCGGCCGGCGCCACGAGCCGGCGTAGCCTGCTCCTCGAAGACGCGCCTGCGGACGCGTGCCGGGAGGCGAATGATCTGAGCGTCTCATTTCGGACCGGTGCTTCTTGACACAAAGCTGCATCGCGCCGAAGCACTGCATTGCCGCTTATCTGGGCGGCAATCGGCTCGCCCGTGCCCGCCAGCCGGGGAATCGAGGCAAACTCGGCGAGCCGAACCGCCGATAAGACGTATGAGCTTGGGCGCGAGGGTAAACGGCGCGGGATCGATGGCTCGTCCCTGATGCGTAAGACCTTGTTGAAAAACGAGTAATGCGGAAATCTCCGAGGATAATAATTTTGACATGGGGAGACTATATCCAAATGGATATAATTTATACGTGTGCCTGATTGACCTGACGGTAACCCATCGGAGCAAGCAATATGAGCCGAATCAAGATTCGAGCATGCCGGGTCGCAGTTCTGGCGGGCACGGCTTTGTCAGCACTGCTGGCCAGCGGCTGTGACGACAGTCAGGCTGTTCTGAACACCATCGACCTGGCGCTTCAGATAGTCGGCGTGTGGGTATAGGCGCTGCCAAGACNNTATAGACGCTGGCGAGGCCCCGCTGGCGACTGGGCGCTGCGCGTTTCAAGCGCGTCGAGCGCGCGCGACGAAGTAACCGGGGGGCGCGAACCCTCGCAGCGCTACCAACAGCACCACCAGATAGCATAGCCCGCCCATGACCAAGGCGCAGCTGTAGCCGTAGTACACGGCCAAGTACACGGCCAAGACCGAGGCGAGCACACCACATACCCCGTTGATTCCCCACATCCAGGGTATGAGTCGGTGCGCCGAGGCCGCGCGAAGCATCTTCATGCCGGTCGGAAAGGGCATGCCCATCAGTAGGCCCATCGCTCCGAGCAGCACCACCGCCAAAGCGATCTTGGCTGGCTGCGGCCATCCTTGGGCAGCGGCGAGCCATCGAGGCACGAAGTCCAGATTGGCCGCCAGAATCCCCAGCAGGGCGACCAGAGGCAGCCAGAGCCGGCGGTGGACTTTCTGCGTCTCGTCGAACCGATCGGTCAGCAAAGAGCCTATTCCGCTGAAGAACAGCATCGAGAACAGTACGACGGTCGTGGCGTACGTGGGATGGCCGAGAAAGAGAATGTACCGCTGGACCAGCGAGATCTCGATGGCAAGAAAGCCGACGCCAATACCGGCGAAATAGATCAAGGGGGCGAGCACCGGGGGTCGGGGGACCTCGACGCGCGCCGCTGACCGTGCTGAGTGAATCGCCAGCGGGAACAGGATCGCGACCAGGCAAGCAAGGGCCATCACCACCAAGAGCCCAGCCAAGAGCGAGGACGCCGGGTCGGCCATCGCGCCCGGCTCCCGCTGAACCTTTTGGAAGGGGCGACTCATCTGGAAGAAGAAAGGTCGGTCGTCGGTGGGGGCCGACAGGTCCGCGCCGCCGCGACGCACGAATCGCTCGAGCCCGCCCGGCTCGAACAACCGTCCGAGGCCAAGATGATCCGCTTCCGGCTCGACAGGCCAGTGCTGTTGGAACCCCATGCGCTGGCAGAGGCCCGTGATCCGATGGCGTTGATCCGGCGTCAGCGGCGAGCGGGTCATCACGGCGGTAGCGACGCTGATGGGCAGGTAGCTGCGACAAGAAACGAGAACGATATGATCGGCCGGTCGTTGGACGCCCGCCTGCTTGAGCGTGCGAATCATCAGGCCGATCATGCGTCCGGTCTCGCCGAGGAGCGTCGAACCGAACCATCGCGAAACGCTCAGCATTCCGTTCTCGGTCAGGCGGTCCCAGTACAAACGCATCGCCCCGGTGGTATAGAGGTTGTTCTCGGTAAGCACGAAGGCCCCGGCCATCGATGCGGCGAACGAATCGATTAGCGACATTTGAATCAAGTCGAATTGCCGGTCGCAGCGCGTTAGGAAGCTGCGGGCCTCATCGATGTGCAGCGTAACGCGCGGGTGGCTATAGGGCCGGCCCGACAGGTCCGCGAAGACCCTCTGGACGGCGTTGACCACGTCCGGGTTGATCTCCACGACGGTCGCGCGATCGACGTTGAACCGCAACGCGGTCAGCGCATCGCGCCCGCCGCCACCGCCGATGATCAGGGCTTCGTGGACGGGCCGGAGGTGATACCCCGCCGCGGTCACGTCCCATTCCAGCACCTCGTGCGGACGCTCGCCCTGCGTGAAGGCCAGGATGCCGGTGCCGGCGACCGCGTCGAGCATCATCCATTTCTGCGGCGGCAGCGGCCCGTCGTAGTTTCTGCTCAGGCCCCAGCCCAGCGTGGCTCGATGGCTCAGGTCCGGGCGAGTGAAGACCTTCTCGTCCAGCCGCAACCCTAGCTCCTTCATTCGCTCGGGGCCCAACTCGGTGATTTCGCGAGGCAGCGGGTTGTCGTCGAGCACGGTAATGCGGGCCAAGGCGTTCCACTTCTCCCACAGGGCCCTGCGGTCGCCGGCGTGCTTGACGTACCGCACGGCAAGCAATGGGGTCGCAACGTGATCGACGGACAGGACCACGATGATAGCAGCAGCACAGGCGGCAACGGCCCTGTTCCACCGCCGCACGGGCCGAGCGCACGCGAAACACCAGCCTGCCGCCGCGAAAAGCAACCCACAGAGCACGGCAGCCTCCGGGGCAGGCACGTGATTCAGCAGAGGAACAACGGCGCCGGCGCCGGCGCCGGCGCCACCCAGATCGGCGCAGTACAGTCGGCTCGCGGCTCGGGCGTGGTGTGTCAGGAGCAGCGCGATGACGTAGCCAGCGAACAAGAAGGTCGGGCCGAACAGAGTTAACGCGGCGACCAGCGCAAGCAAGGCGGATTGCGTGCCATAGATGCGGAGCGGCAGTTGGAGATAGATCACGAGGCCAGCGGCTGTGCAGGCCCCGGCGAGCAGGCTGAACCGGGTGGTGTGACGCACCCACCGATCGAATGTGTACTTGCCTGGGCGGACGAACACGGCCACGGCTGAAGCACTCAGCCCGAGCATCGCCAAGCTGATCACCGCGAATGCGCAGTGGTAGAACATCGTCACGGAGAGAAGCCGCGTCAGTGTGATCTCAAGAAGCAGCACCGCTCCGGAGGTCAGCGCGATGCCGACGTACGGCCACGGGCCGAGCTGAGGGCGGTTCCGGGCGTCCATGGTGGCGGGGACTGTAGTCGTTGCTGGGCGTGATGGGAAGGACCTACGAACGTCGAAATCGCGAAGCGGCAGACTGAGACATGGCCTTCAGGGGCCCGTCGCGGGCACGCGGCGAGTTGGAATCTGACGCCGGACACCAGAGAATGGAATGTGCAGGCGTTGGCGCCGAGGTGCGCATGGAGCTGATCGATTCGCATTGTCACTTGACCTCACCTGAGCTGATTGACCAGGTTGACTCGGTACTGAGCCGGGCGCGCCAGGCGGGCGTCAGCACGATGATCACCGTGGGGACGAATCCGGCCGATTCGGTGCGCGCGGTCGATCTGGCCGCCCGGCATAAGGGTGTGTTCGCCGCCGTGGGAATTCACCCACACGAAGCATCGCAAACGGGCGAGGCAGAGCTGGCCGCCGTTCGCGAACTCCTGGAACGACCGCGCGTGGTGGCATTGGGCGAGGTGGGTCTGGACCATCACTACGAACTCAGCAGCCGAGCGAGCCAGCGACGCATTCTGGAATCTCAGCTCGCGATAGCGGCTCAGTCGCCGCTGCCGCTGATCATTCACTGCCGGCAAGCTTATGCCGAGACAATCGCGATTCTGCGTGAGCACGGTTTTCCGGGCCGCCGGGTCGTATTCCACTGTTTCACGGGCTCACGGGCCGACGCGGATGCGATCGCCGATCATGGCTGGCTGGTCTCCTTCACCGGAATCGTGACGTTCCGGAATGCATCTCGGCTGCGAGAGGTGGCAGGCCGCTATCTGCCAACGCATTTCCTCGTCGAGACCGATTCGCCGTACCTCTCGCCCGAGCCGGTTCGACACGTCCGGCCCAACGAACCGGCGCATCTGGTCCACACGGTGGCGTCGCTGGCGGAGCTTCGTGGCGTGCCGGTCAGCGAGTTCGCAGAGATGTGTCGGGCCGGCGCGGCGGAATTCTTCAGCCTGGATGCGGCACGCACCGGCGATTAGACTGTCGCCGAAAGGAATGCTTAATGGCCATTTCGCTGGTTACCGGAGGAGCAGGCTTCATCGGCTCGCACCTGGTCGATGCGCTCATCGAGCGGGGTGAGTCCGTACGCGTCTTGGATGACTTCTCGACGGGGAAGCGCGAGAACCTGGCTCAAGCGGAGGGCAAGGTCGAGATCATCGAGGCCGACATCTGCGACGTGGACGTGGTCCAAGAGGCGATGGCGGACGTGTCGGTGGTCCATCACCTTGCGGCGATCACGAGCGTGCCCCGGTCAGTGGCGGACCCGATCACTACGCATCAGGTGAACACAGAGGGCACGTTGAACCTTCTGCTCGCAGCCCGCGAGGCGAAGGTCAGACGCTTCGTATTCTCGTCGAGCTCTTCGGTCTATGGAGACACGGACGAGCTTCCGCAGCACGAGGAGCTTCCACTTCAGCCCATTAGCCCTTACGGCGCGACCAAAGTACTGGGCGAGCAGTACTGCCGCATTTTCTGGAAGCTCTACGGGCTGGAGACCATCTCGCTGCGGTACTTCAACGTTTTCGGCCCCCGACATGATCCGAGCAGTCAGTACGCCGCGGCGATCCCGCTGTTCATCTCGGCGTTGCTTCGGGACCAGGCGCCTACGATTTTCGACGATGGGGAGCAGTCGCGCGGATTCACCTACGTGGCCGACGTGGTCGAGGCGAACCTGCTGGCTGCGGAGGCCCCGGAAGCTCAGGGCCAGGCGGTCAATATCTCGACGGCTACATCCGTTACGGTCAATCGCGTGGTCCAGCTTACCAACGATTTGCTGGGTAAGGACATCGATCCCATCCATGCCCCGCCAAGAGCGGGCGACGTCCGCCACAGCCTAGCCGATGTGCGGCGGGCGGCGGAGGTCATTGGATTCAAGCCGAAGGTATCATTCGAAGACGGGCTGCGACGGGCAATAGACTGGTACCGCCGGAACCTGTGACCCGCGCGCTCTGTTGGGGCGTGCGGCAGACCGGGCTGGGCTACCGGCCGAACAGATCTCGCCGGACTTTCATTAGAGCTACAATGCCGTGCTGGGTGTTGTCAACTCGCAGTCGCGAATCGCTCAGCGTCCGGCGGACGCCGCCGATGGCGTCCTGCAAGCTGCGGACGTAGTAGGCTTCCTCGGGGCGGAACTGAAGCTGCAAGACGAATCTGGTGGCCAGGCGGACGAGCTTGTCGTATCGCTCGGCACGCGCTGCGTCGTCTCGGTGGCGAGCCAAACTGTAAGCGTCCACGAAGCCCTCCAAATAGACGGCGGTAGCACAGCCGGCGCGCCCGGAACGGTATGGGCTGATCCCGCCGTGCATCTCAGGCCAGGGGCAGTTCAACTCGGTCAGTTGAAACGAGGCTAGCCAGTCGGTCATCTCGAAGACGAAGTCGGCGTAATCCGCGCTATCCATCAGCCGGGACATGAGTGCAAAAGCCTGTGACTGCCACGGCACGAACGGCGGGTTCGGCTTTTCGCGGAAGTATTGCCGGTAGTAGCGGAACGCGCGCTCGAACGCATCCGCAACGGTCTGGTCGCGTTGGATCGCGTAGGCCTTTGCCAGCGCCAGTAGAGCTTCGCCGGGCGCGTAGTCTTGTGAAGACAGCGGCAGGGCCGGCGGGAAGGCGGTTTTGAACATGCCGTCCGGGCGCTGCAGAGACAGGATCGCCCGCACGAGCGGGCTGCGATGCTTGGCATATCGCCCGGCGTCAGGATGATCGCTCAGCGACAGCAGCAGCAGCGCGGTCACGCCGAGTTTGTTGCGTTTGTCGGGCGTGGCCACGAAGATCGCGTCGGTGGGCGTACGCAGCCGTGATCCTTGCCGGCTGGGCATCTCGCGAATCTCTAGGGGCTTGAGCATGTCGAGCAGCGTATCGATGCACTTGGTGGCCGCATTGAGCGCGTCGGCGCGCTGCGACCGTCGGGCGTAGAGTAGCAGTGCCCAGGTGGCTCCTGCCTGCCGAACCCAATTGAACCCCGCGCCATAACGGTCACGCGTGGGGTCGTACTCGTATGAGAACAAGTGGTCGGAATTAACGCGGTACAGAAGATACCGGCCCATGCGCTCGACGGCGTTGTCCAGATGCTCCGGATCAACGGTGTGCGCATCGAGCAAGATCACGCCTCGCGTCAGTTCGACGGGCGTGTCGCGCGGGGTGGGCTGATACCAGAAGCACGTCCGGAAGCGAAAGAACGTGAGCTTCTCCCAAGCAGCGGCGAACTGCCGGGGTGGGATTTCGAGCCGGCGCGTCAGCTCCTCGAGCGCCTGGTGCGTCGCCGATCGGCCACCCGCCAGCCCTAGCGCGATCAGCTCGGAAGGGCATAGCAACCGTTCCTCATTGTCCAGCCGGACGCCCAGCCCGTGGACCCCGGGCTCGCACGCGTCGAGCATGATGCCAAGGCCGCGGTGACCGGCCGCGACGGTCTGCGCAGGACCGATCAGCTCGATCTCCACGGCCATCGTGTCGATCTGTTCACGGCTGGCAGCTTTGCTCCGGCCGCCCGACTGGCGGTCGCGCACGGCGAGGAGAGCCGCCTCGGCACATGCGCCGAGGACATTCATCCGGCCACTCAACCCGGCGCCGTGCAGATAGCCGTCGCGCCGCAGCCGGACGGCGGCCCGGCAGCTCATATTGCGCAGAGCCGGGGGGACATAGCTCGGCTCGTAAGGCGCCCGACCGGCTAGACGCTGCTTCATCGTCCGGCGCACGAAGCGCGAAAGATAGCTCTGATCGAGCGGGTCGATCTGTGGAGCCGCTGGACACGGCGCCCGATGGGTGCTCGTCGCCGCGTCTGTGGTTGGCTGGGTCGCTGCCCAGGCGCCCGGCGCCAACAACAGGCTGCAGCACGCGCTCAACTTGTTTGGCCACATCCGCGCGAGTATATTGCGCTGGTGTTCTGGTCACAAGATGGGTGGTGGGAGCGCGCGAGGCGAACGTGGCAAACTTCTCAACAGTGATGATTGAGGCGGCGTTGCATGTGGCCAAGACCGTCAAGGCGCGTGCCCTGATGCTGTACGTGGACGCGGTCGATCGCACCGAGCCACTGAGCGGTATCAGCAAGTCGGCCTTGAAGTTGATCCTGATCGTCCGCCGCCAGAAAGACGCCGAACGCGCCCGTCAGCTCACGGACAAAGTTCTGAGCGTGCCGGACTTCAGTCTGACGCGGATGGGCCAGATCAAGATGGCAACGCTGATGGCCTTCTCGCAGCGAATGCTCGAGCCAGGCGACACTTTCGTCTTTCTGACAGGTGTCGTTGGCGAGCCGCTGGACACCCTTGTGGTCATGAGCGTCGGCAAGGAGTACGAGATATTCCAGTCGGTGGACCAGCCGCCCATCCGCGAGCACATTCGGCGAGTGGTGTTCCAGCGCGTGCTGAGCATCGCGCTGGAGCTGGCCAACGAAGGGCGTGAAGGCAGGCCGGTGGGGGCGTTGTTCGTCGTCGGCAACTACCGCGAATTGGCCAAGTACTGCCAACAGGACATCATCAACCCCTTCAGGGGCTACACCGAGAAGGAGCGGAATGTTCTGGACGATTCGATCAAGGAGACGGTCAAGGGGTTCTCCACGCTGGACGGCGCGTTCGTGGTCAAGGGCAACGGCGTGATCGTCTCGGCGGCCACGACGCTTCGGTCGGGACTGGCCGGCGCGCCTCTGCCGCAGGGGCTGGGCGCACGTCACGCCGCCGCGGCTTCGATCACCGCCAGCACCAAGAGCATCGCCGTGACCGTCAGCGAATCGACCGGGACCGTCCGGGTCTGGCGGCTGGGGCAGATGATCACCGAGATCGAGAAGGCCCCGCGTCCTGCGGGTCCGCCGGCCTCGCCCGTCACTGAACCGGCCCCGTCGTAACAACCCGAACACGCTTTTGATCTCGGCTCCGGGGCGGCGGAAGGAGCGTGCGATCCTGCCTGCCCGGACGCAGACACGGGGCCGAACTGCGCGTTCTCATCCCGTGCCCGGGAAACCGTCGCTCCGGCGAGACCGTTCGCAACAATCAAACAGCTTTGAGGGACTCGATCCGACCGCTGAAGACCGCCAGATGCGGCAAGGGGGCGTCGCGCATCATCTGGGCGGCTTCAGGAAGACCGGCGCCAACGTGTTCGGTCTGATGGGCGTCGCTGCCAAGGCAGGCGGCCCTGCCGCCGAGCTCGGCATACCGGCGGATCACCCAACCCGCGGGGCACGTCTCGCCGACGTCGCTGCGCGCTGTGGAGGTATTGATCTCAACAAGCAAGTCGGCTTCGACGCATGCTGCGAGAATCTCATCGATCAGGTCCGCATGCGCATGGATCTCGAACGTGCTGAAGTAGCGCATCGTGTACCGCTTGACCAGATCAAGATGGCCGAGCACGTCGAACGGTCGCTCGCCGCGTCTGCCTCGTTGCAGGCAGAAACGGACGGCGTCGAGAACCGCGCGGAGGTACAGGCGAGTCCCGCGGCGCGCGTCCAGCCCGCTCCAGTGCTCTCGGATATGAAGGGCACGACCGCCGAACCAATGCACGCTGAGCATGACCAGATCGAACGAGTGCTTTTCGAGGAAATCGAGAACGAAACCCATTTGCTCAGGCTGGTAGCACACCTCGATGCCCATGCCGATCCGAAGCCGTTCAGCATAGGAATCGCGCAGGCGATCAATGTCCGCGCGCAGGACCTCATAGTCGAAGCGACAACGGTCGAACTCACCGGGATGCGTGTCGAAATGCTCGGTGAAGGTGATGCCGGCCAAACCCGCCTGAACGGCCCTGCGACAGACTTCATCCGGCTCGGCTTCGGAGTCAATCGATCGCTTGGAGTGAACGTGCTGGTCGTAGAGCCGTATCATGGCATTCCGCGGGCTACTCTACGCGGGACGAAACAAGCATTGGCCACTGTAGCTCCGAAGCCTCGCGCCTTTGGAGCGATGCCCCAGTCACGCTGACAAGACCAGCCTGAGCAGCTCGCCAAGATCGCTGATTTCGTAGTCGGGTATGCAATCTCCGGGCCTCGGCTCGGCGCGCCGGTTAATCCAGACGGCGATCATGCCGACGCTCTTGGCGCCAACGACATCGCGCCGGATGCTGTCGCCGATCATCATCGACGTTTCGGGTTCGACCGCAGCCGCTTCGGCTGCATAACGAAAGATGCCGGGGTCAGGCTTGCCGATGCCGACGCTGCCGGAAACCACGAGCGGGTCAAACCAACCGTCAAGATTCACGCCTCGGAGTTTCTCGCTTTGCATGTCCGTCGCGCCGTTGGTGATCATGCCAAGTCGATATTGCTGCTTCAGCGCGTCCAGGACCTGGAATGTTTCGGGATAAGGCTGGTGTCGTGCGCGGCGAGCGGCAATGAACGCCTCGGCTAGTTCCAGGGCCAGGGCGCGATCGTACACGTTGCACTCAGCCAGCGCGCCCCGCCAGGCCTTCTGCCGGTACTCAGGGGCGAAATCGCGCAGACCGTGCATGCGCGGGTCTTTATCTTCGACGAAATCGCCCCATAGAGCTTCCCAGGAACTGACGCCGAGCTGCCGGGGGTATGGGTTCCTAGCGCTGAATTCGTGCCAGAGCCCACGGGCCACTTGAAGCGCGACCTCCCGAAGTCGCTCGGCAGAGACCCCGCAACGGCCGGCGGCGATCAAGCAGGCCTCCAGAAGGGCCTCGTGCATGCTTTCCTGTTCCAGCGCAAGCGTGCCGTCTAGATCAAAGAAGATGATGGAAGGCTCCAAGTTTGACACCTCGTCCCGCCTCGGCCGCTTATCCCAGCGGCAAAGGCGACCACGACAACGCGCTGCAGACTGCGTTCGATCACGGCGAGCGACCGCGTATTATGGCTGATCCCCCCCGCGACACCAAGGGCTACACCTGACGGGCCTCGCACGCCGCGCCGTGTTCTGTGGACATTCTCTACTGGACCCAATATAGATTGCGCCGAGAGCCTTCAAGATGGCCTGGTGGGAAGTCATTTTGATTGCGTTGTCTCTCGGCGCAGACGCGTTCGCCGTGGCGCTGGGTATTGGAACGTCGCAGGGAACCCCTCGCCGCGCCTTCCGTCTGTCCTTTCACTTCGGCTTGTTCCAATTCGTGATGCCTATCGCAGGGTCGTTCGCAGGGCGGGAACTGGCCCAGGTCATACGCGCATACGATCACTGGGTAGCTTTCGGCCTGCTCGGGGCCATAGGCGGCAAGATGCTGTGGGACAGCCTTCGCGGCGGTGAACGGGCCGCCCGTGGCGATCGTTCCCGTGGCTGGTCGCTGGTGGTCCTATCGTGGGCCACGAGCATGGACGCCTTTGGCGTCGGGCTCGGCCTGG
>JABAOF010011490.1_pt1 | contig 17977 bp, 18 predicted proteins | sample 7062171 | NCBI WGS metagenome assembly JABAOF01 (sample SAMN14538628, study PRJNA623070) | marine sediment metagenome | biome: marine biome [ENVO:00000428]; feature: marine pelagic biome [ENVO:01000023]; material: deep marine sediment [ENVO:00002113] | place: India: Gulf of Khambhat ...
TCTTCGATTTAACCCTGGTCATGGCCCTTCTGACGGTGTTAGGTATTGTTTTTTCCCCTGTGTTGGTCAAGGTTATTGCTTTTGGGTTCAAAGGGATTGAGGGGAAGTGGGAATTGACAACACTGCTCACTCGCATCATGTTTCCTTACATTTTCTTGATCAGCTTGGCAGCTTTGGTTATGGCTATCCTGAACTCATTCCATAAATTTTTCGTCCCTGCCTTCACACCCGTCCTCTTCAACCTCTCGATCATCATTATTGCTCTTTTCTTTGCCAGGACGGTCGAAGAACCAGCCTATGTATTTGCTGTGGGTGTTGTTTTGGGAGGAGTATGCCAGCTGGTCTTCCAAATCCCTTTTCTTAGGCGCAAAGGAATGAGGTTTCGATTCGGGCTTTCCTTTTCCCATCCCGCAGTGCGCAAGGTGGCTAAACTCATGGTCCCTGGTATTTTCGGAGTCGGGATCTCACAGATTAATTTTGCTCTGAGCCGGATGATTGCCTCTTTTCTCGAGGAAGGGAGTGTCGCATCCCTGTATTTTGCCTCTAGAGTCCAAGAATTGACCCTCGGCCTGTTTTCTATCGCCCTCTCCATCGCCCTTCTCCCGACTTTTTCCGACCTGGCCGCCCAGCGAGATATGCCGGGGATAAAGAGAACTCTCATTTTTTCTCACAGGCTCGTTGTTTTCATCACTTTCCCGGCAATGGTCGGCCTTTTGATTTTGAACCGACCCATCATTCAAGTCCTCTTCCAGAGAGGAGTCTTCGATGTCCAATCCACGGCTATGAGCGCCTCGTGCCTTTTCTTCTTTGCCTTTAGCCTTCCTTTCATCTCTGGTGTGAAGATTCTTGCTCCCGCCTTCTATTCTCTTAAGGACACGAAAACACCGGTCATAGTCGCCTTTTTTGTCATGATCAGCTATATCTCTCTGTCCCTGATTCTGATGCATCCTTTGAGGGTAGGAGGTGTGGCCCTGGCTCTTTCTTTGGCCTCTGTATTAAATTTTTTCCTTCTGTTCGTCCTCCTCGAGAAAAAGATAGGGAAGATAGAGAAGAAGGAGATGATCTCCTCGGCCTTGAAATCGGCTCTATCTGCCTGTGGAATGGGTTTGGCGGTCTGGTTCTTCATGAGATATTTCGAATTTGATCAACTCGCCTTTCCCAAGCAACTGGGGGTGTTACTCTCGGCTGTGAGCTTGGGAATCGTGATCTATGTCTTGATCAATCTGTTATTTAATCATGAAGACATCAGAAGCCTGAAAAATATTCTTTCTAAAGGAGATAGATAGATAAAGTGAGCTGAGGCAATGAGAATTGTACTACAGAGAGTGAAGGAGGCGGCCGTTAAAGTTGAAGGGAAGGTGGTTGGAGAGATCGGCCAGGGCTTTTGCCTTCTCATCGGGGTAGAGAGAGGAGATGAGGAGGAGGAAGCTCTGTATCTTGCCCAGAAGGCGTTAGAGCTCAGAATTTTTCCCGATGAAGCAGGGAAGATGAACCTGTCTCTCCAGGATATCCAAGGAGAAATCCTGGCGGTTTCACAGTTTACTCTTGCTGGGTCTACGAGAAAAGGGAGAAGACCTAGTTTTGATCGGGCTGAGGAACCCATAAGAGCAGAAAGACTTTTTAACCGTTTTGTCGATTTTATCAGGCAGAAAGGGACACGGGTCGAAACAGGGGTGTTCGGGGCGATGATGGATGTGCACTTGACGAACGACGGTCCTGTGACCTTCATTCTAGAGAGAAGAAAAGACTAAAACACGAAGCTCATACCAGGAAAGATGAAAAGAGGATCAGCTGAATTTCAGGTGGCTGGCCTTATTCAGGGCCTCCTCGGCTGATTTTCTCACGAATAGATTTTTGTCCTTGGCTAATCTGTTGAGGAGGACGAGAGCTTCTTCTCCTCCGATTTCGCCAAGGGCTTGAGCCGCACTCCGTCTGACCTCTGCGTTTGAATCTTCAAGCGTGATGTTAATCAGTTTGATTGATTCAGGATTTTTCCGGATACCCAAGATTCTCAAAACCGAACTCTTGACATACCAAGGAGGACTGTTCAACTTCTGGTTGATGATGTCGGTATTAATCTGCTCTCTTTTTCCCAACTCGCCGATGATAAAATCGCGGATGACCTCTGATGGGTCGTCTAAAGCTTCCAACAACACCTCACTGACCCAAGAGTCCTTGACCGGAGTAATCGACTTGATGATTTTCAACCTCTTCTGCTTTTCGAGAGAGGAGCGGATTTTTCTTAATACCAATTGGGAGAGGTTCTTATTCTTGTGCTCTTTTGCTTTCCTGTTTTTTAATACCTTTCTAGCCACCTGAACCACAGCCGAGGAGGAGTCATCAACATAGGCTTGGTAAATATCGATTTTTCCGTAAGATGTTTTACTGAGGAGATGGAGGGCTGAAGCCCGAACAAGGGGAGAATTATTCCTATCTCTGACGAGCGAGAGGAGGAATGAGATTTTTTCGCTTTCTTTGAGAGTGTGGATTTTCTGGTGCATGAATCTGACTCTTTCTCTGGACGAAAAAGAGAGGAATTTTCGAGAGAATTCTTGAAGATCCATTGATTCAAGAAAAAGATGTATATACTAGACCATTTCTAGGATATGGCCTAATTTTTCCTTTTTCGTTTTCAGGTATTTGATGTTGTCCTCGTTGGGAGAAATTTCAATCGGAATCCGTTCCACGATTTCTAAACCGTAGCCTGCGAGGCCGATAAATTTTCGGGGATTATTCGTGATCAAACGGAGCTTGTTGGCTCCTAATGAAACTAAAATCTGAGCCCCGATGCCATAATCCCTTTGGTCAGGCTTGAAACCCAGTTGGCGGTTGGCCTCGACCGTATCTACTCCTTTATCTTGGATTGCGTATGCCTTGATCTTGTTGATCAGACCGATGCCTCTTCCCTCTTGATTGAGGATATACAGGATGACTCCCTTGCCCTCTCTGTCGATGATTTCCATCGCCTGATGAAGCTGCTCCCCACAATCGCAACGGACTGAACCGAAGGTATCTCCGGTCAAACACTGTGAGTGAGCTCTGACGAGGGTCGGCTGGTCCCTCTTGATCTCTCCTTTGACCAGGGCCACATGCTGTTCTTTATGGATGGTGTCTTCGAAAATCATCATCCTAAAATTTCCGTGTTTCGTCGGGAGTTCAGCTTCTTCCACTTTTTTCACGAGTCTCTCGTGTTTCATCCGGTATTTGATAAGATCGGCAATAGTGAGAATAGGGAGATCATGTTCACGGCCGATTTTTTCTAGCTGCGGCATACGGGCCATTGTCCCGTCCTCGTTCATGATCTCACAGATGACACCGGCGAGTTTTAAGCTGGCGAGACGGGAGATATCGATAGCCGCTTCAGTTTGGCCTGCTCTCTCGAGCACGCCTCCATCCTTGGCCTCGAGGGGGAATATATGGCCGGGACGGACTAAGTCTGATGGAGATGTTCTGGGATCTATAGCCGTAAGGATTGTTTTGGCTCTGTCAGGGGCAGAGATACCAGTGCTGATGCCCTTTTTGGCATCGATTGAGACCGTGAAGGCTGTGCCGAAGCGAGCCGTGTTATCTCGGACCATCAAAGGGATATCGAGCTCTTTTAGCCTTTTCTTGGTCAGCGGAAGACAGATTAATCCTCTGCCATACTTGGTCATGAAGTTGACGATTTCAGGAGTTATCTTTTCGGCAGGCACCATCAGATCGCCTTCGTTTTCTCGGTCTTCATCGTCGACAATGATGATCATCCGGCCAGCTTTCACCGTTTTGATCGCCTGTTCGACGGTCGCTGTCTTGGACTTTCTAGGCATATTCAATCCCTATTTTTCGTGTCAGCCTTCTGTTCACTCAACCAATTATACACATATTTTCCGATCATGTCACACTCTATGTTGACTATATCCCCTCTCTTAAGCTCTCCCAAATTGGATTGTTCTAAGGTGATGGGAATAAGCTCTACTTCTAAGGATAAAGCGTGAAGACGGGCGACGGTGAGGCTCACTCCATCGAGAGCCAACGAACCCTTGGGGATGAAGTATTTTCGTATTTCAGGCGGGAAAGAGATAGTCAATCGGAGACCGGTTTTTGTTTTCGTAGATTGCAGCACTTTTCCGGGAGAGTCGATATGTCCGGTGACAAGGTGTCCGCCCAAAGGTGTGGAGAGAGTCAAAGGAAGCTCAAGGTTTAACCTTGCTCTCGGACGGAGAGAGCCCAAGGTTGTCCTGGTCAAAGTCTCCTGGGAGAGGCTGAAAAAGAGGAGATTCTTCTGTTTCCTGATAAGACTCAAACAGACGCCGTTCACGGCTAAGCTCTCACCTTCGTCGATGCGGGAGGCTAAGGAAGAAGCCTCAACGATCATTTCTTTTTTTCCCTGACGGAATCCCTTAAAAATGCCAGAGTGACTGATAATTCCTGTAAACATCAGAAATATCCTTCAAACAGAATTTCGTCGTCGATTCGAAAGACACGCGTCTTCTTCAAACGGATTGCATCCTTGATCAGTCTCACCCCCTTACCACCCAGGAAGGTGGGCGCATCGATTCCCCCGACCAATTTTGGAGTAATGGCTGTGAACATTTTATCGATGAGCCTTTCTTCAATAAGAGATGTCAAAAGAGATCCCCCGCCCTCGACAAAGACACTTGATATGTTTCTTTTACCCAATGTCAAAAGAACTTTTTTAAGCGAAATCCTAGCTCCGGGCAGAGAGATCACCTCGATTCCTTTTTTCCTTAAGGAATCGGCTTTCCTCGATGAGGATCGATCCAGAGTGAATATGAGGACCGGGCCGCCTCGAAGCGTATCGAGAATCCTTGCCTTTGAAGGGAAGCGAAGGTGCGAATCCAGGATGATCCTCATCAGTGTCTTGCCTCTCCAATTGGAATGGCGCACAGTTAGCCGAGGGTCGTCCTTGATCAAGGTGTTAATCCCCACCATGACAGCATCAAACTCACCCCTGAGGAGATGAATGTATTCTCGCATTCTTGAAGAGGAAATCCACTGCGAGGAGAAGGCCTTGGTGGCGATTTTCCCATCCAGGCTCACAGCGGCTTTGGCAGCGACGAAAGGGATCTTTTCCGTGATGTGCTTGATGTAAGCCTCGTTGAGTCGGAGGTTCTTTTCCGCGAGGAGTCCGGTGGAAATCTCGATTCCGGCTTCTTTAATCCTCTTTATGCCTTTCTTAAACACGAGAGGATTGGGATCGACTGCAGAAATCACCACTCTTTTCGGTTTTGCCTTCAAGATCGTCTCCACACAGGGCGGTGTGCGACCCCAATGGACACAAGGTTCGAGTGTGATATAAGCTGTGCTGTTCTTGGATAGAGATCCGGCCCTTTCGAAGGCCACCGCTTCAGCATGAAGTTTACCCGGTCTCTCATGATAGCCATAGCCGACTATAACATCTTTTTTGACGATGACCGCACCGACATAAGGATTTGGGCTCGTCCACCCTTTCGCCTGCTCAGCAAGTGCGTAGCCCATTTCGAGGTAGGCGTAGTCTTTGAGGTTTGTCATGAGAGAAGAGCAGTGACGAATTCTTGGGAAGAAAAACGAAGCATGTCATCTTCGCTCTCTCCGATGCCGATAAATTTAATCGGAAGCTGCAATTCATCGACAATGCTGAGGACACTCCCTCCCTTGGCTGTTCCATCCAATTTCGTCAGGAAAATTCCCGTAATGCCTGAAAACTTCAGAAACTCGTTGGCCTGAATGAGGGCGTTTTGGCCGATGCTCGAATCAAGCACGAGGAGTATTTCATGGGGTGCACCATCGATTTCCCTGGATATAACTCTTCTGATTTTTTCCAGTTCATTCATGAGATTGATGTTGGTATGGATTCGGCCCGCTGTGTCAACCAGGAGGACTTGAAAATTTCGGGACTTGAAGGATTGAAGGGCGTCATACACGACAGAAGCAGGATCGGCGCCATACTGGCCTTTAATCACCGGAATATTCAATTTTTTCCCCCACAAAAGGAGCTGCTCCTGGGCAGCGGCTCTAAACGTGTCCGCCGCAACGAGTATAACTTCCTTCCCATGTGCCTTAAAACGATGGGCCAGTTTAGCCAAGGAAGTTGTTTTTCCTCCGCCGTTAACACCCACGAACATGACCACCGAACAGGTTGAATCGAAGCTAAAGTTTGAAGAGAATTGAGAGAGGAGACCTATGAGTTCTTCTTCCAGTAGACTCTTGATCTTCGTAAAGGTGTCACTTTTCATGCTCTTTTCTTGTATGGAATCGATGATTTTCTCTGCTGTACTGACTCCGACATCGGCAAGAATCAAGGTTTCAGTCAGATCTTCGAGTATCTCCTCTCGATTCTTGCCACTTGTGATCAGCTCATTGAATCTTTCCTTAAATGTGGACCGGGTTCTGGATATCTTCTGTTTCAAGCTTCCGATCATGGCCTAACCATTATATTTTTCGTCTTTTGCAAAGTCAACGGAATCAGTTTTCAGTTGTCATTCATCAGTTGTCATTCATCAGTTGTAAGTTAACAGTTATCAGAAATCAGTAAAGAAATCTTTTCTTAGACTGAGAGCTGTTGACTGTCAACTGAGTAACTGATAACTGACAACTGATTGTGGATTGATGGGGATTGTGCTACATTTAGAGCGCCATGTATGAAACGGATTGGATCTTGAAACCACAGCTGGACGTAGCCAGAGCGCTTTCGACAGAGCTCGGAATCGCTCCTGATATCACTCAGATCATGATCAATCGAGGAATAGCCGATAAAGAAGCTGCTCATAAATTCCTCTTTGGGACACTGGATGACCTTCATGATCCCTTCACGATGCGAGGAATGAAGCTGGCTGTCGAACGAGTCGAAACAGCGATATCCCGAGGTGAGAGCATGCTGATTTTTGGAGACTACGATGTGGACGGAGTCCTCGCGGTGGTGAGTCTGATCAAGGCACTTAAATCTCTCGGAGCAGAGAAGGTCGATTACTTTATACCGAATCGATTGCAGGAAGGATACGGTATCAAAGAGCATTACATAGAGATGGCTATCGCAAAAAAAGCAAGTTTAGTCATAAGCGTGGATTGTGGAATAAAGGCTGTTGAGTTTGTTCGAGAGGCTCGTAGACATGAGATTGATGTCATCATCACCGATCATCATCGCCCGGGAGTCCGCCTCCCCAAAGCTTTGGCTATCCTTAATCCTGTCCTTCCCGAATCAGAATACCCTGAAAAACGACTCGCAGGTGTCGGCATCGTCTTCAAATTGATTCAAGCCCTTCTGGAAAGGAAGCAGAGAGCCTCTGATCTTTCTCGTTATCTAAAGATCGTTTCCATCGGGACCATTGCTGATGTCGCCGAGTTGATAGGAGAAAACAGGCTTTTCGTTAAACTCGGCCTAAAAGGGCTGGAAGAGGTACAAAACGTTGGATTGAAAACACTCTTGGAGGCTTGTGGACTCAACAGGGGAGAGATTACTGCGGGGGATGTCGGATTTCGGATCGGACCCAGAATTAATGCTGCAGGCAGGATGGGGAAGGCTGATCTGGCTGTCGAACTTTTTTTTTCGGAGTCTCCTCAAGAAGTGGAGGAAATCGTCTCCACTCTCGATAGTCTCAATTCGAAGAGACAAGCGATAGAGGAGAAGATTTATAATCAGGCCATAAGCCTAATTAAGGATAAGGATCTTTATAAACGTTATAAGATCCTGATCATGGGATGTGAGGAATGGCACAGGGGGGTGATCGGAATCGTTGCTTCCAAAATCAAGGATTTGTTCCATCGGCCAGTTCTTCTTTTTACCTATGAAGACGGGAAGGCTTATGGCTCAGGGCGCAGCATCAGCGAATTTTCATTGATTGAATGTTTGAATGAGTGCAGCGATCACTTCCTTAACTTTGGTGGCCATACTCTGGCTGTGGGTTGTGAGGTGGATAGAGAGAGGCTTGTTTCTTTGAAAGGGACGATCAACAACTATGTCAACCTAAGACTGAAAGAGGATCAATTGAGGAAAAAGATTATGATTGATACCTCGTTGAGTTTTGCAGACATTGACAATCATTTCATCGATAATTATTTACTTCTTTCTCCCTTTGGGGTGGGCAATCCGAAGCCGATTTTTTTGACGGAAAGAGCAAGAATTATCTCAGAGCCGAGAAAGATTCAAGGTCGGCACAGCAAGATACACCTCAAACAGGGAGGAAGAATTTTTGAGGCCATGGGTTGGAGAAGAGAAGACTGGACAGAAATTTTGCACAGAGGAATGGAGATTGATCTGGCCTATTCGTTACATTTCTCTCATTATTTGGGGGAGGAAAAGCTCTCTTTTTCTATACAAGATATAAAAATTCGATGAAGTTTAGATGGGAAAGACAAAGATAAATCCAGCTACTGTTATTCGTTTCACGATAGTAGCCTTTCTCTTCATCCTTCTTGTCTGGATTGGATGGAATTTAGTCACACACTCGAGAAAAAAGCAGAGGGTTCCCGTGGAATCAGAAAAAATAACGAGCCAGAGAGTGGAGAAAAGAGAGAAGATAGAGCATTTCGAGATAAAGGGAACGAAAGAGAATTTTAAAGTTAGAGCAGACAGCCACTACATGGGAGATGACAATAAGTATCATCTTGAGGGAAACGTGGAAGTGGTGATCTTCAAAAAAAGTGAAGAAACGGACATAATCCTAAAGGCCAGGGAGATCATCTATGATGGGGAATGGAATCAATTCAAGGTTTCTGGTGGGGCGAAGATAGAATTTGAGGATATAATTATAGAAACGCCTTCTTTGGATTACGACAATAAACGAGAGGTTTTTTCGACTGACAACGGGGCGAGGTTCATTTCACGAACCATCTCCGGTTCTGCTCAAAACATGGTTTATTCTCTGCAGAAAAGGAGATTACAGCTTCGCGAGAGTGTCTCTTTGAGCATAGTGCCCCGTCTGGAGACATCTTTTCCTTTAGAAGTCAAAGGAGATCGATTGGAGTATAGTCGAAAAAGGAAAAAGGGGACCATGGAAGGGCACATTGATCTCAAGCATGGAAACAGCCAGGCTCAGGCTGATTATGTCGAGTTTGAATTATACGGCCAAGCAGAGCAGATGAAGAATATGTTTTTCAAGGGCGGAGTCAGGGCATCGATCGATGTAGAAGACCAGGAAACATCTTCCGGAGAATTATCGCTTATTCCGCAGGGGGCCAAGCGAGAGATCCAAGCTGATGAGCTGAGCCTCAAGGGCTTTAGGGATGTTCCTCGAGTCCATTCTTGGAAGGCGAAGGGAGGATGTCGGCTTAAGTTCCTCTCCTCTGGAGGAGGGTTTACGCTGATCGAAGGGGAGGAGCTTGAATTTTTGATCAACCGCAAAGGAAATTTAAAGGATTTCAAAGCAACAAAAAGAGCGAAGATCACAGAGCAAGGGGATGAGCCCGGAGAGGTTAGGATAATCGAGGGAGAAACGATGACTTCAATAGAAGACAAGATATTGAAGGTCGAAGGGAACAAGAACAGGAAACCCACAGTTATTATGAAGCAAGGAGAGATTCGAGCCGATGAAATTTATATCCAGCTCGAGCAGAGGGATTTTGAAGTCAGAGGCGATGTCAAGATGTCTCTCCAGCTTGAAAGTGAAGGGAAAGAGACAATCGGCTTTTTTTCCAAGCAGAAGCCAATTTTTATCACGAGCGAAAGGATGAGATATTCTGAAGAGACACAGCGTTTTCTCTTTAGGGAGGGAACAAAGATGTGGCAGGAAAGGGAAACCTTGATGGCCGGAAAAGTCGGGATTAGCCTAGAAGAAAGCAATATTTTCTGTTGGGATGGAGTCAAGACCATCGTTCCGTATAAACCCAAAGAAAGGGAAGAAGAGCTTCTCGAGATTTCTGCTGAGATCATGGATTTTATACCTGAAGAGAATCTTATCTCTTTTGAAGGCGAAGGGTTATTAAAGGTGAGGGACATTGATCTTCGAGCACAATCCATTGATGTTCATCTAGGAGAAAAACACGGAGAAATTGGAGAAATCGTGTCTCAAGAAAGAGTCATCATCGTTCAAAACGGCCGAGAGGGACACGGGCAAGAGGCTGTTTACAATGTGGAGAAGGACAACATCGTCCTGACTGGAGACCCAGTCTTGATCGACAAGGATCAGGGGAGGGTCAGGGGGGACAAATTGACTTTTCACATGGGCGATGGTAGAATCGTCGTGGAAAATAAAAACAGAGAAAGGTCGGTTACAGTCATAAAATCGTGAAAGATGAAAGATCACTTGGAAGCGATCGGGCTAGAGAAGAGCTACCATCAGAAGAAAGCTGTAGATGATGTTTCCGTCAAAGTCAAGAAGGGAGAGATTGTCGGTCTTTTAGGGCCGAATGGAGCCGGAAAAACAACCACCTTTTCCCTTATTCTCGGTCTCATTCCTCAAGATTCAGGCCGTGTTTTCCTGGAAGAGGAAGACATCACGGATCTCCCCATGTATACAAGGGCAAGGAAAGGATTGTGTCTCCTCCCGCAAGAGCCATCAGCCTTCCGGAACCTGACGGTGGAAGAGAATCTTCTCTCGATCATGGAGACGACAGGGATTTTTTTTTCTCGAAGGGATGGCAACCTGGAGATGACCTTGGAAGAGTTTGGACTGGAAAAACTGGCCAAAACCAAAGCTTTCGCTCTGTCAGGAGGAGAGAGGAGAAGGCTAGAGATCGCCCGCGCTCTCATCACCAACCCCCAGTTTATTCTTCTGGATGAGCCCTTTACAGGAATAGATCCTCTGGCGATTTCAGATTTACACAGAATAATCCACTCTTTAAAGGAAAAAGGTCTAGGCCTTCTCATTACCGATCATAACGTCCAGGAAACTCTAAAGATCACCGAAAGAGCTTACATCATCGATAAAGGAAAGATTTTAAAAAGCGGTTCACCCCGAGAGCTGATTTCCTGTCAGGAGGTCAGGAGGAGTTACTTAGGGGATAATTTCAGTCTTGACTGAATAAGACAAGCACGAGAAGAATAATGATTCTGAAACAACGTCTAGATCAGAGGCAAGTTCAAAAGCTGATCCTGGCACCTGCCCTACAGCAGGCCATAAAGCTTCTGCCTTTGACAAATTTGGAGCTTATAGAGATTATCGACACCGAGCTTTCCCAAAATCCGATGCTTGAGGTAGAAGAGGAAGTCTCAGAGAAAGTCTCGGAAAAAGAGCCAAAAGAAGCCGCTGAGGAGGAAAAGGCTGAAGAGAAAGAAGGGGGAGAGGAATCAACCGATGAGGAGATCTCCGAATTTGAGTCATACTTCCAGGAATACTTTGATGATGGATTTCGGACTCATTTCTATGAGAGAAAAGAAGCTCCTGTCCTAGAGAATATCGTCTCAAAAAGCCTTTCCTTGTGGGACCATCTCAACTGGCAGGCCAATTTAACATTCTTCGAAAACAAGGAAAAAAAGATTTCTCAGTATATCATCGGGAATATCAACGAGGATGGTTATCTGGTTGTTTCTTTAGAGGAGATAGCCAAGGAAACCGGAAGTTCATTGGAAGAGATCGAAGCGGTTCGGGCTAAGATACGCAAATTCGATCCTGTCGGTGTTGGCAGCCTATCGCTCAGGGAAGCCCTTCTCACCCAGATGGAATATCTGCAGGTCGAAAATGAAGTGACACGGAAGATTGTCGACAGCTATCTTCCTCTGTTGGAGAAATCAGATTACTCTCAGCTCGCTAAAGAGCTCGCAATTCCTCTTACAGATATCAAGTACCATGTGGATGTTATTAAACACCTGGATCCTGCTCCAGGCAGGAAATACAGTCAAGAAAGGACGTTTTATGTCATTCCCGATATCATTGTGAGCAAAGAAGATAAAGAACTCAAGATAACACTGAATGATGAAGGAATACCTCATCTCAAGATCAACAGTTACTACAAAAGACTTCTGGCAAAGGCCGCCAAGGAAAATCCTGAAGCCCATAAGTTTCTGAAAGATAAGATGAAGAAGGCTTTCTGGTTTTTACGAAGTCTTAACCAAAGAAATAATCAGACGATTTTTAGAGTCGCCAAATTCATCGTCGAGAAGCAGAAGGATTTTATCGAGAAAGGAATCGAATACATCAAACCGCTGACTTTGATGGAGCTTGCTCAGGAAATAGGCGTTCATGAATCGACGGCCGGCCGTGTGGTCGCAAATAAATATATCATGACACCCCGAGGTGTCTTTCCCCTCAAATATTTCTTCCACAAATCTATTGCTGGAGATTATGGGGAAGAAATCTCTTCCTTGAGAATCAAGGAGAGGATAAAACGGCTCGTCGAGAATGAGGATAAGGATCAGCCATTGAGTGACATCGAGATAGGAGAAACATTGGCCAAAGAGAATTTTAGGATAGCCCGCCGCACCGTCGCCAAATACAGGAACCAACTCAAAATACCGCCGTCTCACATAAGAAAAAGAAAGTATTGGATGGAGCAGGAGCAATGACCATAACCTATACAGCCCGTCACACAAGCATCACTCCCGATATAAAAGATTATTGCGAAAAACGAGTTAAGAGCTTGGAGAAATACCTGGGGCATCCCGTCGAAGCCGATTTCATTCTCTCCGTTGAGAAATACAGAAATAAGGCTGAAATCAACCTGAAGAGCAAGAGAATGGCATTGAATGTGACCGAAGAAACCCATGATATGCTGAGCTCTCTTGGAGCTGCTTTTGATCAGATCGAGAAGAGAATCAAGAAGGAAAGAGAAAAACTCAGAGAGAGAAAGCGCCGGAAAATAAGGGAACGATTTCCTTTTCCTGCCGGGGCTCGAGAAGAAGAGCAGAGAAAGAGAGTTATAAGAAGCGAGGATTATTCTGTAAAACCGATGACCCTCGAAGAAGCCATCATCCAGTTGGACTTGAACAAAAAAGATCTTTTCGTTTTTCGTAGAATGGATTCAGAAAACTGGGCTGTCCTCTACAGGCGGAGAGACGGGAATTATGGTTTGATCGAGCCAGAATAGCAGTAGGGAGCTTTACCGTTGAAGATACACAATCTTTTGATGCAGGATATGATCATTCTTGAGTTGGAGGCGCAGGATCGAGATGGGGCGCTCAAGGAGATGGTTGGTTTTTTGAAAAAGCGTGGCAAGATCACGAAGGAAAAGGATCTGAATGAAAAGCTCCTTCAGAGAGAAAAGCTGGGGAGCACAGCCATCGGAAAAGGCGTGGCAATCCCCCATTGCAAGATGAAAGTGGTGAAAACCCCAGTTCTTTTATTGGCCATCTCCAAAAAAGGGGTTAATTTCTATTCTTTGGATGGACAACCCTCCAAGATCTTTTTCCTCGTTGTTTCTTCTCCTGATAATCCGAGCTTAAATCTTCAAATATTAGCCGCCATCGCTCATCTTGTACGTAAGGCCGACTCTCTACTCAAGAAACTTATCAGCGCTGAAAACATTGACCTCATCTTGGATATTATCCGAGGTGAAGAAGAAAAATTACATGGGTAGCGGGCAAGATTCTTCCCTTCAAGTCAAAGATTTCTACAACAAGACAAGAGAATCCCTAAACCTAGCGGCCATTAACGGAAGAACAGGTTTCTCCAGAAATATTCTTGCTCATTCTTTAAGGGATGGTCTTTCTCTTATCCAAGTATGGGGAAAGAAGGAGATTCAAGCTCTCAAGGTTTTGCCCTCCAATGCGAGAATTTCCTCCTTTGCTCAAAAAACAAAAATGGGGATAGTCTGTATCATCATGGCGGAAGGTCTTTCTTTGTTTTCAGAGATTGAGAAGGAGGCCAAAAAAAGAAAAATAGCCCTATTTCGGTCCCGCTGCTCCCGAAGAAAATGTCGAGAAGAAGTTAAGAAATTTTTCATCTCGAAAATTTTAAGAAAGATCACAATTCAAGGGGGTTTACTTCAGGTGTTCGGCATGGGTGTTCTCATCAGGGGGGACAGTGGCACAGGAAAAAGCGAGAGTGCCCTGGAGTTAATCTCCCGCGGTCATCGTTTTATTACTGATGATGTGACCCAGGTGACCAGGACCAAGGAAGGTAAATTAATAGGAACAGCCACTCCTCTCAGCCGCTATTTCATGGAAATCAGAGGACTTGGAATCATCAATATCAAAGAGATTTTTGGAGCCAGAGCCATCGGCCACCGAGCTGAGATAAAATTGGTCATTCAGCTCAAGAAATGGCGGGAAGGGAAAGATTATGATAGATTAGGCCTAAAATTCCCTGAAGATTACAAGATTCTTGGCCAGAAAATTCCGCAAATCATCATTCCCGTAGCCCCAGGAAGAAATATGGCCTTACTCATCGAGGTAGCCAGTAAAGTGCACAGGCTGCGCGAGAAAGGGTACCTTGCACCTCAGGATCTAACAAAACGGCTAAACCGAATTCTTTCGATTCGTCCAGGAGAGAGAGAATAAAATGAAGGACAATCGGTTCATTATCATCACGGGATTATCAGGATCAGGGAAGACGGTTGTCAGCCACTTTCTTGAAGATATGGGCTATTACTGCATGGATAACCTGCCTGCCAAGCTCATTCCTGATTTCGTCGACTTATGGCTGAGAAAGGAGGTTGAGATCGCCAAAGTGGCCTTAGTGGTGGATATCAGAGAGGCTGGCTTCGCGATGGAATTCCCGAAAGTCTTGAAAAGAATAAGGAAGAAGATCTCACCTTGGCTTGTTTTTCTTGAAGCCTCTGATAAGACCTTGGTGACCAGGTTTAAGGAATCCCGACGCCCTCATCCCATCACAGATGGAAAGACAGTCTTGGAGAGTGTCAGCTTGGAAAGGAAAAGGTTAGAAGGGATAAAGAAACTCGCTGACGATGTCATCGACACCTCTTTGATCAGTATCTCTGAACTAAAAAAGCTTTTAGCAGATNNTTGGAAGAAAAGGCCTGAAGATGCAGGTTCTTGTGATGAGTTTTGGCTATAAATACGGCATTCCTCTCGATTCCGATTTGATCTTTGACACAAGGTTTTTGCCTAATCCATTTTACATAGATGATATGAGAGAAAAAACAGGGAAGAGTCAAAAGGTCAAGCAATTCGTGCTGAAGTTTCCAGAGAGCAAGAAATTTATTTCAGAATTGTATCGATTTATCGATTTTTTAATGCCTCAATTCGTCGAAGAAGGAAAGAGTTACCTGAATATTGCCATAGGCTGTACAGGAGGAAGACACAGAGCCGTGGTTATGGCTGAGAAACTCAGAGATCATCTTAAGAAGAAAAATTACAGTATTCGTGTCTATCATCGGGACATTCACAAATAAAAACTTAAGTTGAGAGCGGAGAAGTGGTATTATAATATCAAAATGAATGGACTTGAACTGAGGAATGACCAATCCATAACTGAAAGTCGATAAAAATGATCGGTGGAATTATTGTTTCTCATGGAAAATTAGCTGAGGAGCTTCTCAATGCTCTGACAATCATCCTGGGTGAAGCGGTCAACATTGAGGCCATTTCCATAGGATGGTATGACGATGTCGAGGAGTCGAAAAAGAAGATCAATCAAAGCTTAAGAAGAGTAAATCAAAAGAATGGGGTGGTGATTTTTACGGATATGTTTGGGGGAACGCCCTCCAACCTGAGCTTCAGTTTCTTAAAAGACAATAAAGTGGAAATCGTCACAGGAGTCAATCTTCCAATGCTCATCAAGTTTGTCTCTCTACAGAGAAGCAATAATCTAAAAGAGGTTACCAACAAAGTCGCGGAGCAGGGTAAAAAAAACATTCATCTGGCCAGTGCACTCTTAAGTTCCAAACATTAAGTTTTCCCTACCTATGGTTGAGAGAAAAATCACCATAAAGAATAAACTGGGTCTTCATGCGAGGGCAGCGGTGAAGTTCGTCAATCTTGCCAATCGTTATGTATCAGCGGTCAAAGTGGAGAAGGATGGGAATGAGGTAGACGGAAAAAGCATCCTGGGCATTCTTACCCTTGCTGCTGTCCAGGACAGCCGAATCACACTCAGAGTTTCTGGAAGAGACGAAAAAAAGGCCATGAAGGCCTTGGTTGCCCTTATCCAGAACAAATTTCAAGAGAAAGAGTAGGACATATGGAATTTATACGGCTTAGAGGCATTGGAGTTTCTCCGGGCATAGCCATTGGAGAAGCGCGCCTCACGGAAAAAGTCATCTTCACCTCTAGGAAGGAGAGTATCGCCCAGGATCAAGTCAAGGAAGAATTGCAGAGATTGCACAAGGCCATTAACAGAACAAAGGATGAGTTGGTCCGGATTAAGGATCATATCAAACGTCAGATAGGGGACGAACATTCCTTCATATTCGAAGCCCATCTCCTGATACTTGAAGATAAATCCCTGCGGGCAGAGATAGAAAATTGCATCAAACGAGAAAAAAGCAGAGCTGAGTGGGCTATATCCAGAGCACATGAAAAATACCAGAAGATTTTCGAATCCATAGATGACGAATATTTTAGACAGCGGAAGTCAGATGTCTCTGATGTTCTGAGCAAAGTCTACAGAAATTTAGCCGTCACAAAGAAGAAAAAAAGGGAGGAGGATGGGGATAAGATTTTAGTAGCCCATGATCTCCTTCCTTCAGAAGCGGCCACCAAGCTGGGAAAGGGAAATATTTTGGGAGTGGCGATCGATAAGGGCGGCCAGACGTCCCACACGGCTATTCTGGCCCGTTCTTTGAACATTCCCACCGTCGTAGGTTTACATAATATTTCTCAGAAAATCAAAGACGGTGATTACTTGATCGTGGATGGAACCGATGGTGAAGTCATCATCAACCCCCCCCTGGCCATCGAGAAGGAATTTATTAGCAAGCAGAAAAAATACGACGACTATCGAAAGGAACTTCAGAAGACGGCAAAATTGCGCTCGGCTACTTTGGACGATGTGAGCTTCATGCCTCTTGCGAATATCGAACTTCCTGAAGAGGTCAACCTTGCTTTTTCCCTGGGAGCGGAGGGTATTGGTTTGTTCCGGTCAGAATTCATCTATTTACAAAGCCTGACTCTTCCTTCGGAGGAAGATCATTTTTCGATTTATTCGCAATTGGCCAAAGAAGCCTATCCCTCTCCGGTATACATCCGGACTGTGGATCTAGGCGGAGAGAAGAATTTACCCCAACTGAAGATTGAAAAGGAGCCGAATCCTGCTCTCGGACTCAGAGCCATCCGCTTTTCTCTTCGGGACAAAGACCTGTTCAAGATTCAACTCAGAGCGATTCTGAGAGCCAGCTCCCTCAAGAATGTGAGAATCCTTATTCCTATGGTGACTGAATTCGAGGAGATCGGAGAGATCAAACTTCTCTTCGAAGAGGTTAAGGATGAGCTCAGACGAAAACGCGTCAAGTTCGATGAACATCTTCCTATAGGCGTGATGATAGAAGTCCCGGCCGCAGCAGCTATGACAGATGTGTTGATCAGGGAAGTGGATTATTTGAGCATCGGAACGAATGATTTAATTCAGTACTACTTGGCTGTTGATCGCTCGAACGAATTCGTCTCCTATTTATACAAACCTCTCCACCCCTCTATCCTGAGACTCGTCAAATTCATCATCGAAACAGCGCAGAAAAGAGGCAAGGAGATCACTGTCTGTGGGGAGATGGCGGCTGACCCTCTTTCGGCGATTGTCCTGCTTGGTTTCGGGCTGAGGAAATTCAGCATGAATCCTATCTTTATTCCCAGGGTCAAAAATGCTTTGCGTTTGGTCGAGTACAAGACAGCAAAAAATATTGTCCAGAGAGCCTTGAATCTGAAGAGTTCCCAAGAAATAGAAGAGTATATTATCGAGAAGATCCTGGTCAAACACCCCGAGGCCTTCTTGATGGGGCAGATCACTTAAGAGGTTTCTCTCCCGTATTCATCCTCAAGGCGGACAATATCGTCTTCATCCGAGTCACCAATCCAAATTTCCATCACTCGGGCCTTTTTCGAGCCTGTGCAGCGGAGTCGATGAGGAGCGTTTCGGGGAATGAATATTTCCTCGTTTTCTATGGTTAGCCAGATTCTCTCCCCGACTGTGATCTCCAGACCGGAGTCAAGCACTACCCAGAATTCGTCTCG
>JABAOF010007363.1_pt3 | contig 17961 bp, 12 predicted proteins | sample 7062171 | NCBI WGS metagenome assembly JABAOF01 (sample SAMN14538628, study PRJNA623070) | marine sediment metagenome | biome: marine biome [ENVO:00000428]; feature: marine pelagic biome [ENVO:01000023]; material: deep marine sediment [ENVO:00002113] | place: India: Gulf of Khambhat ...
TCATTTGGCTGTGTTGGTTTCAGGGCAGGAAAAGGCTGCTATTTTGAAAGAGGTTTTAACCAGCGAGCCGGATGAGGTGCGGTATCCTATTCACGCCCTTTGGCCTATTCTTGATAAGGTTACCTGGCTGGTTGACAGCGAGGCGGCAAAATCCCTGTAACTGTGGCGATTCGGGTTGGGAGCGATATTGTTGGTTTTTTTGCTTTTTCCCTCGGTTTTTAAATTCGCTCCGATAGAAATTCCTGCTGTGAGCGCGACAGACGTGGGGCGACTTGTTTCTTAGTTCTAACGGAGCTTACTCGGGGATGATTAATTTTGTTTCCGGTCTGAGCTTATTCGCATCACTAATAACATTTCGGTTCGCATCGAGAATCTTTTGCCATTTGTTTGCAGAGCCGTAGTATTTGCGCGAAATCTCAGAAAGGGTTTCGCCCTTGCGTACGATGTGAAATTTCTGGGTTTTTATTTTCTCAGCTTGTTCGTACACCGCAGGGTCCGGCAGATTTGATGGATTATTGATTATTGACAATTGATTATTATCTACGTGTTCCGAGCCGGACTCTCGGGGCTCCTGGGTTCTTGCTTCCGGACTTGGACCGGGGCCGGTAGATAACCACAGCCCGATGATGATTACCAGTATCAGGCCCAGAACCAATCCTATTTTCAAGTCCTTTTGCATTTCTTCAGCTTTGCGTTATCAATGCATTCCTGCCACTCACCCTCAAAATTAATAGAACCCAGGGCAGCACCCTCAAACCTGTTTTGGGAGTGCCTCTATCCAAATTTTGGATTTGCCGTCATTGTTTTTGTATTTCGTCTTTTCTATCTTTTTCGAGGTGTTCTTTGTGCCTCATCTACTGTTTTCTTTTCTTGTTTTTGTGCCGAGTAACAATACTGGTGCGGCTATTGCGATGGACGAATAGGTCCCGATGATAATGCCGAGGCCGATTGCAAAGGTAAAGCCCCTCAGCCCCGGGCCGCCGAAGATGTACATTATCAGAACAACTATAAATGTTGTGAAGGAGGTCAAAATAGTCCTGGAGATCGTCTGGTTAATGCTGTCGGTGATTGTCTGTGGATTGAGTCGGGCCTTGTGGCGATTTTCCCGGATGCGGTCGAAAACAACAATTGTATCGTTAAGTGAGTATCCGATGAGCGTCAAAAAAGCAGCTATCATTGCGAGGTTGATTTTAAAATCTCCGATTAAAAGTTTTTCACCGATTGGTGTTGTCGCGATGTACGTGCAGGCGGTGACGGCGCCGAGTGTGATGCACACATCATGCACCAGTGCCGTAATGGCGGCAATACCGTATCGGACATTTCCGAACCGAATCCATATATAGGTAACGATTGCAAATAGCGACAGGACAATGGCAATCAGCGCCCGTCTCTTTTGTTCTTCACCTACCGAAGGGTCGAATTGCCTTACGCGGGGCAGTGAGGTTTCGAGTTGTGTTGCAGCCAGGACTTTGGTCTTTTCGTTTTCGACAAACTGTGTCCATTCATCCTCGGAAAATTGCCGAAAACCCGCTTCCGGCTCGACGCTTACATAAACAAAGGAATTCACCGGCTGGTTTGGCTCGGTGGCTGTTAGATTCGAGCCGAGAATTTGATACTGATAGCTAGCAAGGTCTTGCATGTCGGGCTTGAATTTCAAATCTTTTAATCTCTGGTCGATTTCTTCTAAGGTGGCGGCTTTTTCGATTTCACATTCGAGCTTGACCCCGCCCAGAAAATCAACGAGTTCGGGGTAGGAATCAATAAGGGCTTCGGTTATTCTTTCCTCCGAGGCAATTCTGGGTAGAAGATTTTGTTGAATTTCCAGCTCATCTGCGAAAGCACGCAGTATCGCGTTATTGACTGTTCTCTCAACTTGTGGTTCCGAAATATCGGCATCAGGAAAAGCTGTTGTCAACACATCCTTGACCAGCGATTGGTTCATCTGGCTCGTCGTTATTATAAATTCCTCCGTGTTGCTGGTATTCTGTGTTACGAGCAGATTATTTAGTTTGCCGCCGAACTGGTTTTGAGCCTTTTTAATTGCGCCGGTTAGCTCATCGGCTGTTTGTTGGCCTGCCTGGCTGAAGGTAGCTGTAACAATGGTCTTGTTTGTTTCCGTAGTGTTGATTTCATATTGTCTGCCTGATTTGCCGATGCTATAGACATTTGCCGCGGCCAGCGCCGGATTATTCAAATCAGTCCCCATTTGGCGGATTCTATCTTCCACCTCCTGCCGCGTGAGGTTGACCTGGTCTTTTAGATTGATTTGGCCACTCGTTCCGCCGGTAAACTCAATATCGTATTTATTGTTCTTTGCATCGTCTCTTGTAAAGAACACTACCAGCCCTGCTGCAATCAGCGCAATTGAGATGCAGAAGAAAATTGGCCTTAGGTGCATCCAGTTTACGTTCGGCTTGCGTATTAGACGCAGCATTAACAAATGGTCTTTGATAATTCGCCTGGCTGAGAGAAAATCGAAAATTACCCGTGTTACAAACAGGGCGGTGAACATACTCGATGCGATGCCGAGCATAAGCACAATGGCGAAGCCCTTTATCTCTTCCGAAGCGACCCAGTAAAGAATTGCGGCGGTTATGAATGTAGTGAGGTTGGCATCAAAAATGGTCCTGAATGCTCTTTGGTAGCCGTTTGCTATGGCGATTCTCAGTGACGAGCCTCGCAGCTGCTCTTCGCGGATTCTTTCAAAAACCAGGACGTTGGCGTCGACACTCATACCGATGGTCAGTATGATGCCGGCGATGCCCGGCAGTGTGAAAGTCGCTCTGACCCCTGCCATTATCGCCAGGACGAATAGCAGGTTCATAAACAGCGCCACATCGGCGATTGACCCGGCAAGCGTATAGTAGATGAGCATACAGAGCACGACCAGACATAAGCCGATTAAACCGGCTTTGATTCCCTGGTCGCGATTGTCGGCGCCGATGGATGGACCGATTGTCTTTACAGAGATTGGCTGCTCTATCAGTCTGGCGGGCAAGGAGCCGGCATTTAGCTTGTTGACCATATCTTCAACTTCTGTTTGAGTGAAGCTGCCTGTTATTGTGCCTTGTCTGCCTATCCTTTCGCTGATATTCGGCGCCGACAGCGCGATTCCATCAAGCAGGATGCACAGTGGCCGGCCAACATTTTTTCCAGTGATGTTAGCGAATAGCTTGCCGCCTCTTTCATCGAGTAGAAAGCCGATAGCCCTTCGCTGCATGTCGTCGGTGGTCGGATAGGACCTCTCCAGTTTCCACTGTCTTTCGCTGGGGTTGTGCAGCATGGTTTCGTTTAGCTTGTTGCTTGTCAGGACATAATATTTTTCACCAAATGTAGCAACGGTTGAAGGCCGGCGCTGTTCGTCACCTACTTTAACGAAGGCGCGCCCTTGTTCGTCGACTGCCATCCATTCGCTGATATTTTCTACTTCGCACCATACATATTTGTTGTCTGAGGCGTATTTGGGCCCTTTTTCTTTAAGGGATTCCACATAGCCAGCCATCTGGTCGGCGTCTGACTCAGGGTGTCCCTGTGTCGGCAGTATTCTGAATTCCAGTATTCCGGCGCCTTTGAGCATTCGCTGGAGGTCTCCGGGGTCGTCGAGTCTGCCTTTGAAGGGACGATATCCGTCGAAGGCCGCAACTACGTTGTCAATTTCAACCGCCCGGTCCGGGAAATCGGTCTTGAGCTTTTCGATCTCCTCTTTGCGCCGGGGTGACTTGGGTGACATTTCGAGGCTGAGATTGAGCTGGTCTGTCGTCAGGTTTAATTTATCGATGGTTCTTATTGCCTCTTTGTATTTGTTATTTTTACCTGTTGTTGGGTCGGTTAACTGCTCGAGGACTTTGGACCACTCGGCGTACGTCTTAACATATCCGGTCAACAGGGCGAGATTGTCATTGGAATCGGTGAATTCTCTTAGCGAATCTTGCAGTTGTTGTTCTTTCAGCTTTGCCCAATCGCTTCTATTTGCCTTTATCTTTTCGAGGTCGAGTCCGGCGGTTTCGAGTTTTAAGTTTTGAGCTTCGAGTTTTGAGTCGAGGTTATCTCTTTTATTTTGCAAATCGTTGCGTTCATCATAGGCTTTGGAGAGGGCCTCAAGAATTGTCAGTTTATTAGGGTCGCCCCGCACGAAATCATTAAAAGCTTCGGTTCGCTCTTGTCGCGGCTTACTGAGGTAGCGCATAATTTTCGAGCGGCTTATGTTCTTAGCAAGCAGCTCGTCCAGGGCTTTTTCGTAATCCTGCCGTCTCGCGCGTGCTTCTGCGCTGGCCAGCGGCATTTGTATTTCGAAGCGGCTGTTGCCCTGAGGCCGCCAGACGAGGTTTTGAATGTTGGCGGGGTCGATTCGCCTTCGAAGAACCGTTATCATTCTATGAGCAAGGTCTCTCTTGTCTGTTTCTTCGAGGCCGTGCGCGTCGATTTCGTAGATAAGGCTTGTTCCACCTGCCAGGTCTATCCCCGGCTTTAAGGTTTTGTTTGGTGGATATAAGGTCCAGACTGCAATAACTATTAAAACGATAATTAAGACAATTTTCAGCGTCAGATTCTTGCTCATAACTTCCCTCAAATAGATAGTTAAATGGCAATTGGTTAAATGGTTAATTCAATTACCACTAACCAGTTATCTCTGACCAATCACGATTTATCTTTCGACAAATTCCTGCCGATCGCTGAAGCTGCAATTCTTATTTTCGTATTATTCGACTCGTCGACTTTCAGCGTAACCTCATCGCCCTTAATGTCGACTACGGTTCCGATGATTCCACCGATTGTCCTGACTTTGTCATTTTTTGCCAACGATTGTACCATTTGTTTGTGCTGTTGTTGTTTCTTTCGAGGCCCTCTAAAAAGGATCATGTACATCACGGCGAACATCAGACCAAGAAAAATCAGGTTTCCATAAGGGCCGAAAATCCCTCTTCTCTGTGGTCCGCTTACAGGGGCGTTTGGTTCGGATGGTACAACTGTCGTTGCTTCGCCTTCTTCATCGATTTTTTCCGAAGTAACGCGTGAAGTTACCTGGTCAGGTTCTGGTTGAGCTAATATCCATACATTGTTCATTGTTATGTTCCCTTTATAATTTCGTATATCGTATTGTGCTAACCGGCGGTGAAAATGCCAGCTGAATAGTGAATGTTAACGACTTTTTACTTTTTATCAATAATCAATAATTAATTCTTTTTGCCCAGTCGGCAAACTCATTTTTTTTCAGGGCCTGCCTTATTTTGGCCATTAGTCTTTGATAAAACGTCAGGTTATGCAGTGATACTAAGATTGGACCGAGCATTTCTTCAGAATTAAAGAAATGCCTTAAAGCGGCCCGGCTGAAATTCTTACAGCAATAGCAGTCGCAGCCGGCCTCGATTGGCTCGGCGGCGTTGATATGTGTGTTGTTCCTCAGCCGAACTGGGCCGTTTTCGGTAAAAGCAAAAGCGTTTCGTCCGTTTCGCGTTGGCAGCACGCAGTCGAACATATCAACGCCGGCTTTGACGGCGGCGATGATCTCGCCCGCCGTGCCAATGCCCATTAGATAGCGCGGTTTGTCCTGCGGCAAAAGCTGTGTTGTATGAGTAACCGTTTCTATCATATTGTCATGGCCTTCACCTACGCTTAATCCGCCGATAGCATATCCGTCAAAACCTATTTTAACAAGTTCTGAGGCGCAGTGTGTTCGCAGTTCGAGGTCTATTCCGCCTTGGACAACGCTGAAAAGCAGTTGGTCGCCGTTGCTGTGGGTCTGTTTACAGCGTTTTGCCCAGAGGATGGTTCTTTCCACGGCTTTATTAAGCTGAGGTGTGTCGATGCCGAATGGCGTACATTGGTCGAAGCACATTATTATATCGCCGGCCAATCGATTTTGGATTTTTGTTGCGATTTCGGCATTTAGGTATACTTTTGCCCCGTCAACATGGCTGGCAAATTCAACGCCATCATCGTTGATTTTGGTCATTGGGCTAAGAGAAAAGACCTGGTAGCCGCCGCTGTCTGTCAGTATCGGACAGTCCCAAGCCATAAATTTATGCAGTCCGCCAACCTTTTCGACCGCATCGACTCCTGGTCTGAGCAGCAGATGATAGGTGTTGGCCAGGATGATACCGGCGCCGGTTTCTTTGAGCTGCCGCGGTGTGATACCCTTTACCGCCCCGGCGGTGCCGACCGGCATAAAGGTCGGCGTCTCGACTTTCCCGTGCGCCGTCGTTAGCAATCCGTGCCTGGCTGCCGAGCTGGGGTCTGTATGGAGGACTTCGAAGTTGTTCATTTTACTATTTACTATTTTCTATTGACTATGTGCTATTTTTCAATAATCGATAGTCAATATTTTCGAGCCGGGGTAGTAATGCTGGAGTATCTGCTCAGTGTTTTTACCGGCTCTTGCCATTCCTTCAGCGCCGTATTGGCACATTCCCACGCCGTGCCCCCAACCTCTGCCTGACAAAAACGCCCATTTATCGCCCATTTTTATGATTTTGCAGATTGTGCTTTTTAGTTTTAGGCCGGTCGGGTCGATGGTTAATCGCAAGTCCTCAGCTCTCAAAAAATCGCTTTTGCCGGTTGAACCGAGCAGTTTAACTTTAGTCAATCGAGAAAATTCCTCGTAACGACTTTGCCCGGCTGGGTGAATGTTTGTAATTTCTCCGAGCGGCTTTAGCTTTGGATATCTTTGTAATAGCTTAGTTGCAACATAGGCCTTGTCGAATTGAATCGTAGGCCAGAAGAAGAACCTGTGTTTTGCTACATCTTTACAATAGGGGCAGTCAACGCCGATTAATGGTTCAAAGGAATCGCCGAATACATTTTTGCTGTTTTCAGTATGCCCGCCGCAGGTTGAGCTGTAGTAGGCGGGAAACATACTTTCGGTGCCGTCTTTTTGTTTACAGACCAGAACCCGGCCTTTTGTCTGATTGACGACACTCCAAATCTGGGCTGACTCGGCGCTGATGCCTCGGTAGACTTGATGTGCCGCTGTTTTCCTCACGTCCCAGTTGCGGTTGCTGCCGAAGCGTTTTTTGATGTAGAGGCAATAGGTTCTTGCAGATATCGCCTGGGCTTTGAGTGCTTCGGTTTCCCAGTAGTCGGGCATCTCGGCGCCTACTACGCCGGCTAAGTACGCCTCGATGGGAACCAGATTAATCACATCGAAAGAGTTGCCGTCGGAATTGACTATGAGCTTTAATTTGCCGCGATAATCGTTGCCGTTCAGGTTGAAGATGTACGGGGCATCGGGGAGAATGGTTGCGCCGTCATTTGTGAAGGGCTGGCCGGAAATGGTAATTATGCCGTTAGTTAACTGGATGTCTATTCGTGCACCGATTTGGTCAAAGTGGGTTCTTGTCGTCGGTGTTTGTGGATTGGGTTCCTCGTTAGTAATGCTCAATGGGCAGCCGGCCTTCAGCGTGCAGGCCGTAACATTGTCGAGAAGCAAAACCCTTACCCAGAACCGTGATTCGATATCCATTTGTGGAGTGGGTATTATGAGTTGTCTGGCCTTACAGCCGCCGAGGATTATCAGCGAAAGAAGGAGGGTTTTTAAGAAGATTATCCGGGAGGGGATTTTGCTACGATTTGCAGTTAGTTGGGCGATAATTAAAGAAGACATTAAAAATAATCAATAATCAATTGGTCAGTCCAGGTTTCGCAGCGATAATCCAAGGTTTGCGAGGGCTTTTTTGATTTCGTTTAAGCTTGTTACGCCGAAGTTTTTAACTCCAAGAAGTTCGGCATCTGTTCGCTGTGTCAATTCACCGATTGTGCGGATATTGAGCTTTTGCAGGCACTTTCGAGCACGCACCGACAATTGGAGGTCGTCTACAGATTTGTTCATGAGTCCCTCATCCTGGGCTGCGGCGGCAGTGCGGTCGGCCATTTCTGCTGCAGAGAACTGCTTTTCCTCCAGAGACATGCCGAGAAGCAGTCCTTTTGATTCGAGGATGGTCTTGATTTCTCTAAGGGAGGTTTCGCCAAAGTTTTTAAACGACAGCAGTTCCGCCTCGGTGATGTTCAGAAGATCGCCGAGTGTGTTGATTTTCATTCTTTTGAGGCAATTTCTGCTGCGTACCGACAGTTCAAAGTCGGAGATCGGCGTTTCGAGGATTTGGCTTTTCCGCGTCCTTTTCTTTTCCTTTTCCTCGTCGTAGAACATTGTTTTAGAGCTTTCGATGTCTTTTTTGAACAGGATTGCTCTTTGATGATTCGGATGAGTTTCCAGGACTATATCGACACACTGCTCTGCTTTGTCGAGCTGTTCTGCGTCTTCATAAAGCACAGCCAGATTCAGCAGCGCGCTCACGTAAACCGGTGAGCTCGAAGCAATTTGCTTGTAGTAGTCGATGGCTGCTTCTTCATCCCCGGATAGATCGCAGCGGTAAGCCAGGTGGAAAAGGGCCCTTTGATGGTCCGGCGATAGCTCCAAAGCTGTCTTGTAGTTGTCCATTGCCTGTTCGTAAAGCCCCTGCGCCTCTTGAAGACGGGCGCACTGGTAGTGATATTCGGCACTTACATTTTCAAAATTCGCGCAGGCCTTGAGTTCTTTGGCTACGGCGTCGAAATTTGCTGCATGGCGATATGTCGCGGCTTTTTCAAAAGTTATGCTTAATGTGTCCGCCTCGTAGTTGAGACTCTCTTGCAGGTTTTCGATTGCTGCATCGAATTCGCCCGTTCGGCGAAGCGCAAAGGCCAGGTATGTGAATTTTTCTTTGCAGCCCTTTGCTTTTTCGAGCTTCTCGGTTGCTTCTGCGTTTCTTCCAAGGATGTAAAGACCGATCCCTGTGGCCAGACAAGCCTTTTGTCCGGTCCTGGACATATTCGCCTCTACCTGTTCACAGAAGGCTATCTGATTGCTTTCGCTGGAATTGACGAGACGGCTGAGTTTCTTAATTTCGTCCATTGAAGGTAATTCGTTGGCAAATAGGTTAATTTCCGGCTCTGTGGTTGGTTCCATGGTAATTTTCTCCCACAAGTTTTTTTGTGTTGCTCCTTTTACACAAATCAATCTTACACGAAAGCGATTATTATAAAGCCGGAAATAAGATTTGCAACAGATTTTTTGGTCGGTATGGTTGTCCACGGATTATCCTCGCTTACATAGAGTCGCGACCGTTAGGGAGCGATAAACGTAAGGGAGCGGTAACTGCCCTTACGGTTATACAACCGCTTACTGCCACCCTATCAGAGCGACCCAGTCTTTATTGGTGTCTGCGGGCGGATGGCCGATGGCGACTGAGCCGGGGCCGGATATTGCCCCGAGGGTGCCGATCCGTAGCGGCCCGCCGGTACGCGGATTGTACCAGCGTACAGTGAAGGTTGCAGAACTGTTGCCCAAGTCGAGGTTTGTAGTGCCGCCGGAGGGCAGATATATCGCGTAGATTTGGCCGACCTTTGCAAAACAGTAACCGTCTCTGGCGGAGGTTAGTTCGTCGTGGTGGACCATTTCGGTGAAGGGCAGGTGTTCGCGGAAAAACTCTAAGGCGTAGCGGGTTTGATCCCACATACAGTCACGTGTTCGCCAGTCCTCACAGTTGATGTCCATGTGCGGAAACTGGTGGCCGAAGTACCACTCCACGCCGGATCCACCGCCCATCAGGTTGCCCCAGAGTCCCTGCTTTCGCGGGATGTCGTGGGTCGGATCGTCGGCGTCGGGAACAACGCCATGGCTGGCCTTGCTCTGCTCATCGCCGAAGATGGCCCATTTGCGCCCTGCATCGGCTGACCGTTTCCGCAGCACGATCGCCTCGTTGTTATAATTGGCCATATTGCCCTGGATGGAGGTTGCCTCGAAACTGGGATCGCCGAGGATGCCGTCGTAGAACTGCAGTGCCTTGCCCGATTTCGTGTGCACTGTGATCGGATGATTGTAGGGATCCAGTGAGCGGATGTATGCGGCGATTTCCTTTCGGTCAGCGTCGGGTGTGTTGTTCTCCTCACCGAGGTTCCAGATCACGGCCAAGTGATGGCTGAAGCGCGCGGCCAATTCGCGATAATACAGTTTGCGAATCGGATTAAGTCCCACCGAACCGCCAAGTTTGCGGTCATTTTCCGTCTCTTGCGTCACAACGTGCAGCATGATCCCCAGCCGATCCATGTGGTCGAAGATGATCTCCCACTGGTCCAACTTGCTGCAGTCGAATCGTTCCCTCTCCTCCACGGTCGACCACATCCACGTGTCCCGACCGTCGCCGCCGTCGATGTTGTATGTCAGGAAGTACACACTGTTCATCCCCTCGCTGGCGAGATAATTAAGCGCGCCGATGATGCCCTTGCCCTTGCCGTCCTTCCAGGTCGGATCCCCCGGGCGCCAGTCCTGCAGGTGTGGTTCATACTTGTGAATGAATCCCCCGATATGGCTATAGCTTCCCGAACCCGCATCCGCGTCGTACGTTCCGTCTATCTCGTCGTAGGCCAGGAAGTTCTCGGGGCTGTCGGCGCCGCCTTTGAGGAAATACTCGTCCGTTTCCGCGAATTGCAGATAGTGTTTGCCGACGTACTTTAGCAATCCTTTGGCCCGGTGGTCTCGTCCGGTTTTGTCGGTTGGACCGACTCTAAATCTGCCTCTGGCGCCGTCGAAAGCTGTCGTTGAGCCGGCTGTCGGGTCAGTGCTCAGTGCAACATCTCGTCCCGTACGAAAAGAGGCAGTGTAAGACCACCGGCCTTCTTCGTCAGGTACAAAGTGAACGCGCCATTTATTGCCCGCCGAGGCGCTGGTTTGCCCGGCATTGCCGTCAGCGGCGTAGTAGCCGCCAACGACGTAGCGTTTTCTGCCTTTGGCGAAGGTAACGTTTAGACGATAGCCGCGAAAGGGATTAGGCTCGGCATTTTCACCTGTGTCAGGGCCGGTAAAAGTAAGCGTAATCTTGTGCCATTTTTTCAGTTCGCCGGAGAGAACTTCCGCTGCTTTGCTTTTGCAAAGCAAAACCCTGGGACCGATAAGAATAAAACAAATCGTAAATAGTAAAGTTATTTTGTACCGTCGCATTTTCTGCTCCTCAAAGGATAGACAATTTGAATTATGTTAGGATATGTTATAAGATTGATGTGGATATTTGCAAAAGATTTTTAAAACCACCCGTTACTCGTATTTAGCCCACAATTTATTGGGGGAGTCCTCGCTCACTTCGTGGCGCGTTCGAGGGCCTTTTCGAGCGCACCGTAGCCCGGGTTCCACTCGTCGAGGCGGGTAATGTTCTTTTTCTTTGCGATTTTCATAAAGTGCTCGAACGCATCTTTGATTGACTCGGGCATAGGCCAATCAGCACCGGCGGCTTCGGCCTGTCCACGCATTTCGTCCCAGCGTGTCATAAAAGTGTACATTACCGGCAGCTGCGCGACCTGAACGCGAAAACGCAGGTCCGGGTTCTTCCGGACGGCTGCTTCAGCGTTTTTGAGATAGGTCAGGCCTTTGCTGAGCACCGCGAAGGAAAGGAATTTGGCGGTGTTTTGTGAGAAGCAGCGGAGGTAATCGCCGCTGGCTTCGACTGCGTCGTGCGTGAGCTTCAGATAGGCCTTGATGTGCGGGCCGGCGGCGCCGTAATAGCCATCGATGAACTCGTCAATCAGCTCTTGTCCGTCGCGCGTCGGGTCCCACAGCAGCTTGGCCAGCACCCACGCACGCAGTTCAGCCATCTCGGCGCCATTAGTCGTGTAAGCGCCTTGTTCAAAAACGCCTTTGACATTGTGGGCCACGAAAAATTTGACGTTTGGTCCCAGGACACGCAGGTTCGGATGCGGCATTATGTGATGTTTGAAATTCGTAGTGTAGTCCCATATATAAAGCCGATTGCATATCTTCGACCAGCCGACGATGTCGTCCCGGAATTTTTTATTTCGCTCATCGGCCAGCGGCGTGCTGAATGAGCACTCGATGCTGCACAGGCGCACGATAACGTTGTGTCGTGGTTTTATATATTGCGGCGGCGTGCGGGTGTATTGGTAGGCCAGGGTGCTGATGGCCACATGCGGAAATTCTTCTTCGATATCGGCGGCGACGGCATTGGCGAAGCGCAGCATCAGCCCAGCGGGGCTGCCTTCCTTTTTTTCAACAGCGGCACAGCGGCTGCACTGACAGTTGCCGCGCCAATCGTTCTGCGAGACCGAGGCAATGGTTGCAGCGGTATTTTCGCGCAGACGTGCTTTTAGGTTCTTGACCAGTTCTGTGCGCATCTCTTCGTTGGTCAAGCACAATTGGGCGCGCTTATGCGTCCGTTTGCCGTTTATTTCACTGAACCATTCGGGGTGGTCTTTGAAATATTTGTCCGGCTGAATTAATCGATAGAATGTGTGCACGTGTCCCTCGTAAATGTGCCGGCCGCCGCGTTTAGCGTCCAGCCGATGGGCGTGTCCGTTACACTTGTTGCGCACCGCCCAATCGCCGTCAAAGGCATCGAACCAGAATGCCTCCCTGAATTCCAGCACCGGTACACGGCGAACGTTCAGTGGGCCCACTCTAAGTGTCGGTTTTTTGGGTATGGTGCTGACTTTTGAGGACCACCAGCGGCAGCCGAGCTGTTCTTCGAGGAAGGTATAAACCGCATAGAGTGTGCCGCGAGGGTGACCTCCGGCCAGGATTAGGTCGTTTCCTACAGTGCGGATAATTAGGCCGTCGGGGCCCAGCCCATCGGTGGAGAAGTCGCGAGCAGCCAGTTTAGCGGCTTTGGGTCCAACGATAAGATGAGACCGCCCAGCGACAGGCCAGTGCAGGATGTCGAACCTTGCACCGGTTATCTGTCCAAGAAAGTCAGCTAATTCGACCGCGGCGTGCTGCTCGGGCTCGCCGGCATCCTGGGCGATAACTATAGCAGCTTGTGCCAGACCGTTTTGAGCAATTGTCACCGCTTCATCCTTGAGCGCTTGCTCGCATCCGGTGACAAATAACAGAACAGCAAGCAATAGTGCAATTTGACTTTTTTGCAGCGTCATCGCATGGCCTCCTTGAGCTAAAAAGTTCCTTCGATTTATGTATCCGGCAATAAAATAGACCTTGCTGATTCTATTGCCTTAAAGTTGTCTATCAGATGTCACGTTGCATAGCTGTGCAAACCGCTGAAAATGCGGGACAGGTTCACCCAGAGCACAGTTATCACAATAGCAACCATGCCTGCAATGGCCCATAAGCTGTTAATACGGGCGTGCCTTTTGCCGAACATATAGCGGAAATGAAAATACCCGACGTAGACCAGCCATGAGGCCAGCGACCAGAGTTCCTTGGGATCCCAGGCCCAGTAGTCACCCCAGGCAAGCTTGCCCCAATAGCTGCCGAGAATGAGGCCCAGTGTCAGAAGAGGAAAGCCCGCATAAACCATCCGATATGTCGCTTCTTCCGGCGGCAGGATGTTCTCGCCCAGCTTCGGCGTTATGCGCAGGAGCTGGCTGCATGCCTGGATAAAGGCTTTGTACATAAGGATGTAGGACAGCATGTAAACCGCCACGTGCGGCACAAAGAGTGGGCTCTGCAGGGCCGGCGGTAGCTGCTGCGGCTGAGCGTTCCAGACGAAACCGGCTGGGAAGAGCACAATCACGCCAGCGAGCATGTCGGCCGTGTAGCCCCCGACGCGCAGCACGCGCCGGCAGAAAAGCGAGACCGGGTAGATCATCCCCAGGAACAAGAACACCTCGAACAGATTCTGCAGAGGCACGTGGCCGACGTGGTACCAGCGATACCCCCAGGAAACCGCGGCGACCACAGAACCGATGAGATATATGACATGCCCGACCTTGCGGCGACCCAGCAAGCTTACGATAAACGCCTGCAGATACACAACCATCGTGCAGTAAATAAGTAATCCCTGAATGGTGTATTTAATAGCCATCTATTTACTTTTCGATTTGATCCTTGCGAAAATATGTCTGAGCCACAGATGCCAGAGAATGCCGATGCAGAGCATCCAGTAGCCGGCAAAGACCACGACTATACCTGTATCCGAAACAACCATAAGAACAGAATACTGGCCGGCCTGGTCGTCGTAAGAATGCTGATAGAAATGGTATCCACCGAAGTGCAGCGGGTGGTTCACTTCGATGTCCTTCTCGGCGACAACTTTGTCGTTTTCAATAATCTGCAGCTCACTTACGTAATCACTGATGGTTCTGTGATAGCTCAGCAGAAATTTGTCTTCAGGATGAGTATGTCCGCCGAATCGCTCGAAGACATATTTGGTGACCACCTCACCGCCGGGCGATTCGATTTGTACCTCCAGCGCCGGATTGAAGCCGGGTTGCGGGTCGTCGAAGAAGACGTTTTCGCCGTCTTCGATTCTAATCTTGAAATTCTCGAAGGTCCTTAAGATTGTTACTGTGCCGAAGTCGTCGTCCAACGGAAATTCCGTGCCGATTTCGACGGGTATTCTCCAGCTCCTGCCTTGCTTGGTTCGGATTTGGAGGTACTGCGGCTTGTAATATTCTATTCGGAAGTCTTTTAGTTTTATATGGAAAGGCAATTCCTTTGTTTGTTCGTTGTCTTCCAAAGTGACAAGATTTTTGGAGTGGTTTTCCAGGATTGCCATTCGGCCCTTTCTGATTTTATCGATTCCAAAAAGTCTTTTTTGGAGTTTATGTCCGGCTTCTGAGCCCCACATTGAACCTGCAAGAATGCCGATGCAGCCGACGTGTATCAGCAATAAGCCCGGGACGCGAACTAATCGACGAAACGCTGCCAGGCCTATTATCAACAGCACGATAAAGGCCAGCCAGTAAACGGCCAAGGGCAGGCTGTTAAAGAAGTCGCTTGCGCGCTCGGCGCCGATGAATGCCCCGTAGATAGACAGGAAAATCAACAGTATGACCAGCATCAAAGCGGCCCACATCACAGTGCGTTTGAACTTATTCATCAATTTTCCCTTATGACAATCGATAAACTCTTCACGATTATGGCCAAGGGTGTATCATTTGCAAGAATTTTTATATACGGTCTCTTGCCCCCCGCGGTTCGATTTCGGTGCAGTTTGCAGTTGATGTACGCAGTAGCCCCGCATAAAATGCATCACAATCGAACGAAAATGTTCGAAAAATACTGGCCCCCCCGGTTTTATTCGGGTGTACCTTTTGGAAAGATTTATATGAAGGTTCTTACTATCGCAACTCGCCCAGGCCAGCTGGCCATTGCTCAAACCCGGACTGTCATCTCTGCGTTGGAACGAGAATTTCCGGATATACAAATTAAAATTAAGAAAGTTACGAGCAGAGGCGACCGCGACAGGCGCACAGCTTTATGGAATCTAAAGAGTACGGGTTTCTTCACCTCGCAGGTGGAGGATGCTCTGCTGGCTGGCGAAGCTGACTTCGCCGTTCACAGCTTCAAGGACCTGCCTACAGCCCAGCGGGAAGGGCTGACCATTGGCGCGGTGTTCGACAGAAACTTCGTCGAAGATTGCCTCGTATCCGCTTCGCCTGTAGAGTCGATTGAGCAGTTGCCCGAAGGTGCGAAGATAGGCACTTCGAGTCTAAGGCGGGCCGCTCAACTCAAACGTCTGAGAGCGGACCTTCAGCCGGCCCCTATTCGCGGCAATGTGCAAACGAGATTAAATAAGCTCGATAGAGCCGAATTTGACGCGGTCGTTTTGGCAAGAGCCGGCCTGGAAAGGCTCGGTCTGGGCCAGAGAATCTCCTTGGTTTTCGATCCGGCACAGTTTATTCCAGCCCCGGCCCAGGGCGCACTGGCTGTTCAGACAAGGAGTCGTGATGAAGAATTGCGTAAGCAGCTCTCTGCCATAGATGACAAAAAGGCAAGGACGATTACTTCTGCCGAGAGACAGGTCCTGACAACAATGCAGTGCGGCTGTCATGCTCCGGTAGGGGCCTTTGCAAAAATTGTCGGCGACGATATAGAGATTTGCGCCTTTATATCTGATTTGCAGGGTAAAAATTTCATCAAGCGCTGGCTTACCGGCCCGGCCGGGCAAGCGGACAAGCTCGCCGGACAAATCGCCAATGAGCTTCTCGAAGCCGGCGGTAATGAAATCTTAGAATCTTTTGAGAAATAAAATATTGGTCGATAATTATGCCCTCTCTATCTCAAAAAGGTGTCACCGCTTTCCTTCTTGTATTTGGCAAATAAGTTCCGATGTTTGCTTAAAACTTTTTCGTAATCAGGATTACCCACAAGGTTTTCCATCTCGCCGGGGTCATTATTCATATCAATCAGCATCTCAGGTTGTTTGCCCTGATTGAAGATATAATACTTAAAATCCTTCGTCCGTATCATTCTGCCCTCAAGGTCAATGGGCTTGCCGTCGGCTCGAAGGTCTTGAACGAAACGGGTTGAGCACGCAACGTATTTTCGTTTTTTCTTCGGCTTGGCGCCTTCGGCAATATCCCGCAAGCTTACTCCTTTGCACTTAGATGGCACTTTTGCTCCGGCATAATCACAAATCGTCGGCATAATGTCTAAACCATTATTAACAAGATAATCACTTGTGCCGACTTTCGTAGTACCTTTCTGACTGATGATGAAAGGTATCCTCGAACATTCATCATAGAACATATTCTTCTGCGCCCATCGATGAGCACCAATCCCGTCACCATGATCGGAAGTGAAGATGACCACAGTGTTCTCTTCCAGCCCTGCTTTACGGAGCGTTGATAAAATCTTGCCAATTTCTTTGTCAGCCAGCTCAATCATGCGATAATACGCCCAGCGATACTTTCGCCAATCATCTGCACCCCATAGTTCCAGGGGAGCAAACATTCTCTTATCTGTATTCTTGTATTTTGCTCTGAGCCTCGCTTGCCAGACCATCTCAAGCGCATCCGACTGGTTCTTTGCTTTTTCAAGGTTTGTCGGGGCAGGGGGACATATCTTTGGGGGCGGCACCTCGCCGATATCACCGTCAGGTAAGGGCTGGCTCCTGCCATACTGACAAATATTGTGCGGATTCATCAAAGAGAAAACCACAAAGAATGGCTTACTTTTATTCTTTTTAATAAACTCGATAGTCGGTCCAGCGATCTCATAGTCTTTGGCATCATACCTCCTATCATAACCGCTATCTTCTGCAGTAGCTCTTTTGAAGGGATAGGGCAGGTGCCACTTGCCGAAATAACCTGTTGTATAACCGGCCTTGCGAAGCACCATCCCAATATTCGGAAATTCTTTTGCGTCGATTGCTCTTGTTGAGTTGATTTGCTTGCCGTGCTCATGCGGATAGCGGCCGGTAAATATCGATGTCCTGTTCGGAACGCACAAAGGATTGGCGCAGTATGCTTTTGTGAACAGCATTCCGCTGTCAGCAAGGCGGTCGATATTCGGCGTCTCGATATATTCATAGCCCATTGTACAGCTCAAAGCATCGGCGAACTGCTGGTCCGTCATGATAAGGACAATGTTAGGCCGCCTTCTTCTTGCTGCCTGCAGATGTGGAGTAAAAGCAGCAACAGTTGCCAGCCCAATATTCCTAAGAAAATCTCTTCTTTTCATATTGTTTGCCTCCTGTTTTTTCTGTTTTTTTAGCCATCAAAGCTGGCGGTGGGAAAGTCTTGTTCTTTGCCTGCCCCCTTATCTTTTTTCCTCAGCCTCGCTCATTGGAAAACCTTGCAAAAATGTCAATAGTTAAACATCATCCAGAGAACAAAATATGTCAGCATCATCAATCTTTCCTCGTTGGCATGAGGCGTTTCAACTCTTCGAACCAATTGACAACAATATTGATTTGTGTTCCCGGCGCGAGGTCTTCCTGTATCATGAGAAACCGTCCATCCTTTGCCACGGAATACGTTCTCAGCAAGACAATCACCCCTCCGAAAAAATGACGCTTGAACAGAAATTTAGGTTGGGCCGGCTCGAACTTTTCTCCGCCCTCATAGGTCACCATCCACATCTCCTCTCCGTTCCTGTAGTATAGTTTGCTGCTGTTGGGATCCCATAGAGGCTCGTATCCGCCACCAACAGATATTTTTGTCTTGGCCCCTGGACCAGGGAAAGGTTTGACATAAACTTCCCAGGTTCCTGTCTCATGCGAACTATAAGCAAACCAC
>JABAOF010001495.1_pt2 | contig 17960 bp, 8 predicted proteins | sample 7062171 | NCBI WGS metagenome assembly JABAOF01 (sample SAMN14538628, study PRJNA623070) | marine sediment metagenome | biome: marine biome [ENVO:00000428]; feature: marine pelagic biome [ENVO:01000023]; material: deep marine sediment [ENVO:00002113] | place: India: Gulf of Khambhat ...
ATGATTGAAGACCGCAAATACTGTATCGACATTCTAAACCAGATATACGCTATCAAAGGGGCCCTTGGTCGTGTAGAAGAAAATATTTTAGAAAAGCATTTTCAGCACTGCGTAACGGAAGCTGTAAAAGGAAGTTCTGAAAAGGAAAGACAGCAAAAGTTAGATGAAATTCTAAAATTGATACATCAGACCCGAAGAGGATAAAATATGTACATAGAAAGAATCGGATTCATCGTTTTTTGTTTGATTTGTTCTGGATGTGCAATATGATTTTTAGACAAGAATAATGATTGTTAGAAAGGAAAATTCATCATGGGAAATAAGCGAAAAAATTCATTAGCTTCGGTAGTTGCGGGGTACTCGGCTTTGGTGATTGCTTTGGGAATGGCAGTATATGCAGTATACCAATACATCGCGACTCCCGGGGAAACCATATTAGGACTTGTGTTCGAGCATAGTTGGCACGTACTGGTTCTCGGCGTGCTCATTTATGCAACGCTATATGCGGTTCTATATAAAACAGTAGTGAGACCTATACATGATTTATACCTGAAGCTTTATGCTATTACGCGTGGGGATTTAAGCTCTCTTGACATTGATTCAAACATTGTCGAGATTTCGGAGATTGCTGAAGGCGTCCAGCTTTTATTGGACGAAATGGATCGCAGGGTTCCGGATTTGTCACTTAGGGCACTTTCAAATCGCACGCAGAAGATTCGGTCGATAGCCAAAGAATCAGATGCTCTGGATATGTCCGCTAAAGACTTTCTGATGAACTTGTCAAATGAAATAGAAGAGCTGGTAAGGGAGCTTTCTATGACAAAGCTTAAGAAACAAGAGAGCAACGTTGAATAGTTTTAGGGGGCAAATATGAATAGACAAGCTGTTTTAGCTGTGGGAGTAATCGTACTTGTTTTTATACCTTGTACGGAAGCTTCGCAGCAGCCGAGCGATTCGAATGATTTGCAAAGGCTTGCAGATTACCTGCGTTATGCTTCTCTCAATAATGCAGAGCTTAAAGCAAAATTTGAGGAATGGAAGGCGGCGTTAGAGCAGATCCCACAGGCAAAAGCATTAGATGACCCGAAGTTTACATACAGTTATTTCATAGAGGAAGTCGAGACACGGGTCGGGCCGCAAAGACAAAAGTTCGGCATAATGCAGGTATTCCCGTGGTTCGGCAAAATTGAAGCACGAACCGACATAGCCGCGGCAAAAGCAAAAGCTGCACAGCAAAGATACGAAACAACCAAGTTGAAACTTTTCCGGCAGGTAAAAGTGGCTTTTTACGAATTCGCATATCTGGCCACAGCTATCGATATTGCAAAACAGAATCTCGAACTACTGCAGCATTTCGAAGAGGTCGCACGCACCAAATACAGAACCGCTACGGCAATACATCCTGACATAATCCGTGCCCAGGTAGAATTGGCTAAACTTGAGGACATCTTAAGAAGTCTCGAGCAGCTCAGAGAGCCGACAATTGCAAAACTCAACTCGGTGCTTAATCGGCCGATTGACGCGGAATTGGCCTGGCCTAAAAAAGAACCACGACGAGAAGTCCTGCTTGACCGGCAGCATATCGTTCAGGCGTTAAAAAGAGCGAATCCCGAACTTGCTGAATTTAGCTGGGAAATCCAGGCGGCACAAAGCAGGGTCAAGCTGGCAAAAAAGAAATTCTATCCTGATATCGGAGTTGGGCTGGATTGGATTCAGACAGACGGCGCGGTAATGCCGGGCCAGCGGGACAGCGGCAAAGACCCTGTGATTTTGATGTTTTCAATGAATATCCCTCTTTGGCAGGACAACTATAAGGCAGCCGAGCAACAGGCAAGAGCCAATGTCAGGAAAATTCAAGAGCAAAGAACAGATACCGAAAACAAAATACTTTCAAAAGTATTTGAAGTGCTGTACGATATTGAAGATAGCCAAAGAAAGACGCATCTTTATGGGGACGTCTTGGTTTCGAAGGCAGAGGAGCTTGTTCAGGCATCTGAAACCGCCTATAAAGCAGGTACGATAGATTTCCTCTCGCTGATAGATGCTCAACGCATGCTGCTTAAATACGAGTTAGACTACGAAAGGGCCGTTACCAATAATCAGCAGAAACTGGCTGAGCTGGAAATGCTTGTTGGGATGGAACTGCCTTCCGTGGTTGAGCCATTAATAAACAAGGAAATTGCGGAAAAGTGATTCAATCTTTCGTTGTATTTGCTTAAAAGATTGTATTTAATTGAACATATATCCTATGGGAATGGTATGATTAGCAGATTATAGGTGGCTGATATGAAAACGACACAAGCCAAATCATTATGGCCGAATCGATGGCTCATAACCATCGTTTTGGGGGTTTTGGGGCTCGCTATTTTTCTTGCGGGTTATTTTGTTAACTCACTTTTGCAGGGCCCCCCCGCCGGCCCGGAACATGAACATCCCGGCGAACAGGCCGTTGCGCAAAAGTGGTATTGTTCGATGGACCCTCACATCATTCGCGATGGGCCGGGCAAGTGCCCCCTCTGTGGTATGGATTTGATTCCGATGCCAACTGAATCTGCCGCCGGCCCTCGGGAATTAGTGGTTTCCGAAGAAGCCGCCAAACTTATGGAGATAGAGACCTCTACTGTGGAGCGCAAATTTGTTGAGGCCGAAATCCGCATGGTTGGCAAGGTCGATTATGATGAGACCCGCGTAAAAAATATCACCGCCTGGGTGCCCGGCAGAATCGACCGGCTCTACGTGGATTTTACCGGCATCACGGTCAGTAAGGGCGACCATATGGTATATCTCTACAGTCCGGAGCTGATAAGCGCCCAGGCCGAGCTTCTTGGCGCCATAAAGGCATCGAAGAATCTGAGTCCACAAACTTCTGAACTTATAAAGAGGTCAACGTTTGCGACCCTGGAAGCTGCCAGAGAAAAACTAAGATTGCTCGGATTGACAAAAGAACAGATTGAGCAGATAGAAAAAACCGAACAGACCACCGACCATGTTACCATTTACGCCCCTATCGGAGGTGTGGTAACGGAAAAACATGCGACAGAGGGAATGTATGTAACAACAGGGATGAAAATATATACAGTCGCAGACCTTTCGCGTCTATGGGTTAAGCTGGATGCTTACGAATCTGATTTGCCTTGGATTCGGTACGGCCAGGAAGTCGAATTCTCAACGGAGGCATATCCGGGGCAGGTGTTCAAAGGCAAAATAAGCTTCCGTGACCCCGTACTCAATGCCAAGACCAGGACGGTTAAGGTGAGGGTCAATGTCGATAATCCTGATGGCAGGCTCAAGCCCGAGATGTTTGTCAGGGGCGTGCTGCGGGCAAAAATCGCTCAGGGTGGAGCTGTAATGGACCCGGAGCTGGCGGGCAAATGGATTTGTCCGATGCATCCATCTGTTGTTAAAGACCAGCAGGGCACCTGCGATATCTGTGAAATGGATTTGGTGACTACCGAGTCACTATACACAACAGCGGGTGAGCCCAATGAGCCGCCTCTGGTAATTCCTGCTACCGCACCTTTGATAACAGGCAAGCGAGCGGTTGTGTATGTCCGGATACCGGACGCGAATACGCCGACATTCGAAGGCAGAGAGGTGGTTCTTGGCCCAAGAGCAAAAGATTACTATTTGGTCATGGAGGGGCTCGCCGAAGGAGAGGTTGTCGTTACTAAGGGTAACTTTAAGATTGATTCGGCCCTTCAGATACAGGCCAAACCAAGTATGATGAGCGCGGTAAGCAGTCCTAAGTACGAGATTTTTGAAGTGCCGGATGAGTATAGAAAACAGCTTTGGGGAGTTGTTCAAAAGTATTTATTGTTACAGGGTGCCCTGGCTTCTGATGACAGGGACAGTGCCGCTCGGACTGCAGGTGACACGCTGGAAGCGCTTTCTGCGGTCCAAATGAGTTTGGTCAGCGGCAAGGCTCATAACGTATGGATGGACAATAGCGTGAAGATTAAAACGGCATTAGATAAGATAAAAGAAGCTGACGAAATTGAGACAATGCGTGAGGGATTTGAGGCGCTTTCCAACGAGCTTATAGCTGTTGTGGGGCAATTCGGAGTTTACCAGGACAAGACCCTGTATAAATTTCATTGCCCGATGGCCTTTAATAATAAGGGAGCGGATTGGCTGCAAATGGACAAGGATACACGTAATCCCTATTTTGGCGCCTCGATGTTGAAATGCGGCCAGGTTGTTGAAGTAATCGGCGAAGAGCCGAAATGAAACAGAGTTTTGAAACAAATTTTTAAGGAGTAAAGATAATGAACAGAAAAATGAAAAAAATTAACGCAATGTTTATTGTGACAAGTCTGTTGCTTGTCGGGCTGATTATGCTGAATGGCTGCAAGAAGTCAGAGCCGGCCCCCTCCGAGACAGCTGCTGAAACGATGCAGCATGAAGGGCATGAAGAAATGGCTAAGATGGAAGAATCGGCAGAGGCGGTTGCTGCTGCGGTCGAGCAGACAAACTGTCCAATTATGGATAGTCCCATCAATAAGGCCCTTTTTACCGAGTACAAAGGCAAGAAGGTGTATTTCTGCTGTCCCGGCTGCAAGGAGAAATTTGAAGAGGAGCCGGAGAAGTACATTGCCAAGCTGCCACAGTTCAACCAGTAAACTGAGCGGCAGAAAACATAATGACGCCGAAGTAATACCAATGTGGGTGCAGCACTGAGCTAAAGTGACAGCTTTGCTGTCATTCTGAACGCAGCGTAGCGAAGTGAAGAATCTCTTTTTCGTTGGCCAGATCCCTTCGTCAAGCTCAGGGCAGGCTCTTCGGCTTCGCCTCAGGATGACACTTATGTGTCACTTTAGGCGCTTTAGGCGCTTCGTTTTTTGGTTCAGGTTTAGTGGATGAAATTATGGACGGACTACCTGGTCAGAAACAATCACTAATAGACAAGGTAATACGGTTTTGCCTTGAGAACAAGCTGGTTGTCGGGCTTTTAGTGATAATGTTCATCGGATGGGGGCTTATGGTGGCTCCATTCGACTGAGACCTTTGGGGGCTGCCGAGGGACCCTGTTCCGGTGGACGCCATTCCCGATATTGGGGAAAACCAGCAGATAGTTTTTACCGAATGGATGGGACGTTCGCCCCAGGACGTAGAGGACCAGATAACATATCCTCTGACCGTGTCTCTTCTGGGCATTCCCGGTGTCAAGACTATCCGCAGTTACTCATTCTTTGGCTTCTCCTCGATATATATTATATTCGAGGGCGATGTAGATTTTTACTGGTCACGAAGCAGGGTACTTGAAAAGCTCAATTCGCTTCCTGCCGGAACTCTTCCCGAAGGAGTTCAGGCGGCATTGGGACCTGATGCAACGGGCCTGGGGCAGATTTTTTGGTATACGCTTGAGGGCCGAGACGAAAACGGCAACCCGGCAGGCGGCTGGGACCTTGACGAGCTGCGGACCATCCAGGACTGGCAGGTCCGCTATGCCCTGCTTTCTGCCGAGGGTGTAAGCGAAGCGGCCTCTGTTGGTGGATTTGTTAAAGAATATCAAATAGACGTGGACCCTGATGCGATGCGGGCCTACAACGTTGGGCTGGACGAGATATTTATGGCAGTCAGGATGTCCAACATTGACGTCGGGGCCAGAACGATTGAAATTAACAGGGCCGAGTATGTAATTCGCAGCCTGGGCTTTATCGAGGACCTTTCAGATATAGAAAGGTCGGTAATAAAGGTTAACGATAATGTCCCGATTTACATTAAAGATGTAGCGAAAGTGTCATTCGGACCCGCACTGCGGCGGGGGGCCCTGGACAAAGGCGGAGCCGAGGCGGTTGGCGGAGTGGTAGTTGTCCGCTATGGGTATAATCCGCTTGAAGCCATTAAAAATGTAAAAGCCAAGATTGAAGAGATATCGCCGGGACTACCCAGAAAGACTTTGCCCGATGGAACGGTTTCCCAGGTAACAATTGTGCCGTTTTATGACCGTACGGGACTTATTTATGAAACCTTGGGCACATTAAACACCGCTCTGACAGAGGAAATTTTAGTTACAATCATCGTGGTTATCGTTTTAGTGGTACATCTTAGAAGCTCGGTGCTGATTAGCGGCCTGCTTCCTTTGGCGGTGCTGATGTGCTTTATCGCGATGAAGGTGGGCGGGATAGATGCCAACGTTGTGGCTCTATCGGGCATTGCGATTGCCATCGGCACAATGGTGGATATGGGGATTATAATCTGTGAGAACATTCTAAAACATCTTAATGAAGCAGGGCCCGATGATAATAAGCTGGAGGTGGTTTTCAAAGCAGCCAGCGAGGTTGGCGGTGCAGTTTTGACGGCGGTTTCGACCACGGTGGTCAGCTTTTTGCCGGTCTTTACAATGACGGGACCTGAAGGAAAGCTCTTTAAGCCGCTGGCGTTTACCAAGACCTTCGCACTGATAGCTTCGGTAGTAGTGGCCTTGACTATAATTCCGCCGGCCGCCCATATCCTCTTTACAAGAAAAGCTGCTCTCAAAAAGGTCAAACGATACGTATTGGGGGCAATATTAATTGTTGCTGCTGTGATAGGAGCTTTCTGGCTTACTTGGTGGATAGGTGCTCTTATCGGCGCAATCGCACTTTACCATCTCTCAAGAGACTACATACCAAAAAAAATAAACGGTTGGCTGCCCCTGATTGCCAATGCCGTAGCGGTTATTCTGGTTGGGATAATACTTGCCAATCACTGGCTGCCGTTGGGCTCGGATAAAGGTTTGGTGCGAAATCTTGTGTTTGTGGCTTTATTAATCGGCGGGCTGCTTTTGTTTTTCCGGCTTTTCCAGAAGGTCTATCCCGTAATTTTAGGCTGGTGCCTGAGACATAAGATAGCGTTTTTATCAATTCCGGGCGCAGTTGTGGTCATAGGTTTGATGGTGTGGCTTGGATTTGGGAGGGTCTTTTTCTTTGTGCCGGAGGGATTGAGGTCGAACAGATTGTGGTATGCCGGCGTGCACAGCTTTCCAGGCCTCGGTAAGGAATTTATGCCTCCTTTGGATGAGGGTTCCTTTTTGTATATGCCAACAACTATGCCCCATGCTTCTATCGGGGAGTGCCTCGACATCTTACAAAAGCAGGATATAGCATTTAACGCAATTCCTGAAATCGAGTCGGTAGTGGGGAAAATTGGCCGGGTGGAGTCCCCCCTTGACCCTGCACCAATTTCTATGGTCGAGACGGTCATCAATTATAAGCCTGAGTATATTACCGACAAAGATGGACGTCGTATTCGCTTCCGGTATGACAAAAAAACAGGAACATACCCTCGCGATGAGAAAGGCCAGCTCATACCTGACCGTTACGGCCGGCCTAAAAGACAATGGCGGCCAAAAATTAAGAACCCGGATGACATCTGGGATGAGATTGTAAAAGCCGGTCAGATACCGGGCACGACCTCCGCGCCGAAACTCCAGCCGATTGCTACGCGAATAGTAATGCTCCAGAGCGGTATGCGGGCGCCGATGGGTGTAAAAGTCAAAGGACCGGACTTGGATACCATCGAACAGGTCGGCCTGGAGATAGAGCGCTTTCTCAAGGAAGTTCCCAGTGTGGAACCTTCTGCTGTAATAGCCGACCGTATCGTCGGCAAGCCGTACATTGAGATTGATATAGACCGTGACGCCATTGCCAGATACGGGATAAAGATTCGGCAGATACAGGATGTTATTGAAGTTGCAATAGGCGGGCGGCGCATTACGACAACGGTTGAGGGACGCGAGCGATATGGCGTAAGAGTTAGGTATGTGCGCGAATTGCGGGACCAGATTGAATCTTTAGGTAAGATTTTAGTTCCCGCAGCCGATGGGGCACAGATACCACTAATCCAATTGTCGGAAATTCGCTATGTGCGTGGTCCTCAGGCCATAAAGAGCGAAGACACATTTCTTATTGGCTATGTCCTGTTCGATATGAAACCCGGACACGCCGAGGTCGATGTCGTCGAAGACTGTCAGCGGTATCTCAAACATCAAACCGAAACATTTAGAAAGTCTTTTGAGGATGCAGCCGAAACAGCCGCAAAACAGGGTCGTACCCTTACCGAGCAGGAGATTGACTCTCTGCCCGGACTAAACCTCAGAGGAACCAGTTATGTCTTTGCCGGCAGCTACGAAAATCAAATTCGCGCAGCCAAAACGCTTTCAGTGGTTATACCTCTGGCTCTTTTTATCATATTTATAATTCTGTATTTCCAGTTCAAATCCACAGTCACCAGCCTGCTGGTATTTTCAGGAATAATTGTTGCCTGGTCGGGCGGCTTTTTGATGATATGGTTATACAGTCAGGAATGGTTCCTAAATTTTGGCGTATTCGGAGTGAATATGCGGGAGCTTTTCCAAGTACATCCTATCAATCTGAGCGTGGCGATATGGGTAGGGTTTTTGGCGCTGTTCGGAATTGCATCGGACGATGGTGTCGTGATGTGTACATATCTAAAGCAATCGTTCCAGAACAAAACGCCTGCGAGTGTTGACGAGACTCGTCAGCTCGTGATAGAGGCGGGCAAGCGCAGGATTCGGCCTTGCCTTATGACAACTGCGACGACTATATTGGCACTGATTCCAGTACTTACTTCCACGGGGCGGGGCTCGGATATTATGGTGCCGATGGCGATACCTTCCTTTGGCGGAATGACAATCGAGATACTTACTATGCTTGTAGTGCCTGTTTTATACAGTGCTGTTAAAGAGTATAAACATTGACCCTTTTTTGCAGGAATAATCATTCTGGCATCAAACTTTTTTCAAGGTGGCAAAAATTTAATTTCCTTTACTTACTCTTCTCAAGCATACATTTAGCTGGGGACATTGAACTCAGGATATAGGGCTATTTTGGGGGCTGCAACAGGTTAGAAAACTGCCTGGATTCACTTGAGGTGCCGCCAACTTAAGAGTTCCAGTCTTTGATATCTGTCACCAAGAAGCTTTAACAATATCCAATAGTTCACTTATGCAAAAGCGCCTGGAGGATGTCATTATATTCCTGGGTAAAAAACGTGATTCTACGTTAATATAGGACTTTGTATTTTTAGGTTTACAATACTTAAGGCTTTTATTTAAAGCCCCCTATAGGTTTCAGCGCCTATTAGTCGGACAAACACCCAGCTACGAAGTATTAAATATAGGCAATATAAGAGATTTAGCAAACTTTATCCTTGACCTCTAACGTGGAGACTTGATATAATAGTAGAATATTTTCAGGCGCACTTCTTTATTGGGTGTGATGTGGTGATTTGATGTTTGGAAGTTAGTAATTTTTTAAAACTTGCGGATTTTTTTCTGGCCTTTTATGGAGGAGTATGGTAGATTTCTTGCCGCGTTCCGACCAAGAATCGGTTCCTCATGTAGATTAGATCTAACAGGCACATTTAAGGAGAAGAATAATGAATAACGCGACAAGAACGAAGTGTTTCGCTCTCGTTTTTGCTTTACTTTTAGCGTGCGTGGGTTGCGTTGCGGAAACTGCTCAGCAACCTGCCCGACCCACAACCGCTAAGACCGAAGCACAGTTAAGACGGGAGGAAAGAGCCAGGGCAGCCGAAGAATTGAAGGCCAGACGAGAAGCTGCTGCTAAAGCCAGACGAGAAGCTGCAGCTAAAGCCAGGCGAGAGGCTGCCGCTAAAGCTAAAGCCGAACGCGAGGAGAGAGCCAAACTCGCCAGGTTGGATGCCGAGGTTGAGAAACAGGCCCAGGCTGAAATCGCTCAAGCAGAACGTGAAAAGAGAGCCAAGCTCGCCGAGTTAAATGCCAAAATCAAAAAACAAAACGAAGAGCTTAAGGCCGAGCGGGCAAACATCAAACGCAAGTTCCAGCAGGACAAGGCTAAGCTCACTGAAGAGTACGAGCAGGCCAAAGCCTTAGCAAAGAAAGACAAGGCAAAGCTGGATGCTGAGTACAAGCAGTATCAACAAGCGGTTGCTCGGCTCGAAGCAGAGCACGAAACGGCAGTGGCAAAACTCGACGAAAAGGCCAAGCTAACGGAAGATAAAGAACAACTCAAAGAGATTAAGACGGAAAAGGCGAACCTCGAGCGCAAGCTCCGCCAGGACAAGAAGGAGCTGGAGAAAAGTTTTGGTTTAGCAAAGCTGGCTGCTGATTATATGGAGAAGGTTTCGCTGCTCGAAGCAGAGTACATGGATTCACTTTCAGAGCTCGAAGCGAAAGAAACCGCCGAGTACGCCGCGCAGAAAAAACAAATCGAGGATGATTACCAGGAGAAAGTGGCAAAAGTAAATCTTGGGCTGAGACTGCGAAGAGAGGCACCACTGATTGAGAAGCTGAAACTACCCGAAGATACCACCTCTACTTTAACCGTAAGAGCACTGAGCATCAGCGGCAACAGCCTGATATCAACTGCAGAATTGTTGAAGAATATGCCTTTGATTTATAATGCTTCGGACAAACCACTGCATGAGGCCGAGAGCACGGACCTTTTTGACCTTAGAATCCTGCATGATATAATCATACGGCCTGGCCAGCCTCGCCAGGTTTCCACAAGGACTATCCAGGGTTTTACCCAGTATCTTCTCTCGGTTTACCAGGACAAGAATTATGCGGGTATATATGTGTATGTTCCCACAGAAGCACTCAAAGAAGGCATGCAACTGGAGGATGAAATTCTGCCTATAAACATTTTGGAGGCATCGGTCAGTAAAGTTACAACAACTTATTACAATCCTGCAAACGAGAAAGTTGAAAAGGGCTTTCTCAGCAACTCTGCAGTCACTGAGTGGTCGCCCGCACAAGTCGAAGAGCCTGCAAGTCAGAAAGAGCTGGATGATTTTGTCAACCTGCTCAACCTAAATCCTGACAGGTATGTTTCTGCAATCGTATCGCAAGGGGCTGAACCAAACTCCATTGCTGTGGGATACAATATCTATGAGGCGAATCCATGGCATTGGTTCATCCAGGTAGATAACTCCGGCACCGAAGAAAGGGAATGGAACCCAAGAGTCGGAGTCATCAACACCAATCTTTTCGGCATAGATGATACATTTACTGCAATTTATCAGGCTCCATGGGATTCGACGCTGAAAGAGAATTACGGAGTGTTCGGCAGTTATGATATACCGTTGTTAGGACCTTGGCTGCGCCTTAACCTTTATGGCGGTCACAGCGAATTTGATATAAGCCCGGAGTCGGGTCCGTTCGATTTTCTCGGTAGAGGTAACTTCTACGGCGGAATTCTGCGTTATAACCTCTTCCAGGACGATGGTTGGTTCTTTGACGTTAAAGGCTCTTTGGAACATACAAACAGCAAGATTACCCCATCATTGTTCCCGAGCTTTTTGGGGACCAACGTTAGGTTCTGGTTGTGGGGAGGCGGGGTTGACCTGCACCGCTCAGACGATATATCGCAAACCTCCTTTAGATTTAACCGTTATGAGAGCTTAGGCGGCCAATCCGGAGGGTACGAGTTTAATCTGGCACGAACAAATGCAGAAAGCGATTTTGCCATTTACACCGCTTCTGCCGCTCACAGCCAGTACCTGGATTCGAATAAGGTCGAGCGGCTGAGCGGCTCGTTCCGGTATATAACATCGAACAAAAGATTGGTCCCGGCGAAAATGACCTCATTTGGCGGAATGTACTCTGTCAGGGGCTATGATGAATACGAAGTCATTGCCGACGGCGGCATACTCGCTTCCGTCCAATATGAGTTCGACCTTGTGAAATACGAGGAGTCCAAAAATGCCGGCGGCAACAGGGCAGAACAACAAGGTCAACAGGAAACTCCCTTCGTTAGAAAACTTGCTCCCCTGGTCTTTTTTGACTATGGAAGGGCCAAGGTAATAGACCCTGTGGGAACAGACAGTGGACATGAAGAGCTCTTCTCCATAGGCGGTGGTGGGATTGTTGAGCTTGGGGATAATTTTAGTGGAGTTGTGTATTACGGCTGTCCGCTCAATGCAACTGATAATACGCGAAAGTATAAAGGCCGGGTGAACGTTGGCCTGATGTTGAGATGGTAAAAAAGTAGATTATCCGACGGCGTAGTCGGCAAGGAAATAAAATCGGGTAAGGATATAAAATAAAAAGAGATATTTTAAATAAGGAAAAGAATGATGGAAAAGCTACGAAAAATTTCAACAATGTATTATGTGAAGCAAATCCTGGCCTGCTTATTAGTGTACTGTATTCTGTTAGCAGTACCGATACAGGTTGCCCTGTCCGTTGACCCCGGAAACGTAGTGAACATTCCTGCGGGTTCTGTGAACTTTACAGGAAGCACTACAGGCAATACCGTTGTAAACGTTCTTTCGAACAAAGCGATAATTAACTGGAGCAATTTTGATACAATTCCTGGAGAATGGATCAATTTTCTACGAGAGACCGACTTTGCTTTGCTCAACAGGGTTGTTTATGGAGGGCCAACGAACTTTTGGGGTACTCTTAATGCTCCATTAGGTAATGTTTTCCTGATTAACAGCAGAGGCATTATGTTTGGTCCTACATCCTTTATCAATGCCCGCAACTTCGTCGCATCAGGCCTCGGCATGAGAGATTTAGATTTTATAAACGGTGACCTTGTCAATCCAGATAACATCAATTACAGGTTTGGATATGGTGACAGATTCGGATTAGGGCCGGCAGACCTGAAAAGCGTGACAGTTGATACCATAGGAGACGTAACACTGTTGCGGGATATGGTCTCGGGTGCTGAAATCGACGCTGAGACTATCGCTCTTATCGGCAAAAGTGTTCTTAACCAAGGTACTATCAGAACAACAACGGGCGGGGCTGTCATAATGGCCGCCGGTGAAACTGTGTTGCTTAGCGAGGTCGGCAGCGATGTCGTTGTTGAGGTTACTATGACTGATCCGGCCCAGCACGTAGTTGATCACGGTGGAAACCAGGGCACGGGTCCAGGTACAATCGAAGCATCAAGTGGAAACGTAGGAAAAGTAGTTCTTGCCGCCGGTGATATCTTTTCAACAGCTATCTCAGGCGTTGGAAGCTTAGCAGCCGTCGCAAATAGGAATATCGAGCTTTATGGAGATTTTGAAGCCGGCGAGATGACGATTACAGCCGATGCGGACGATTCTGGCGGTCCTGGAGGTGGTTATGTTTACGCCACCGGCGCCACCATTGGCACCAGCGGCAACCTTACTTCTACCACCAGTGATATAGAAATATCAGCATCGGATAACACGATATTTCTGAATGTTGATATTGATGCTGCCGAAGATCTTCTCCTTAATAACAACACACAAGTTGCACCCAGCAAGACATTTAAAGCCGGCCAGGATGTAATTTTGGCAGATGGCAAGACAATGTATGGTTGGGGGGCCTTGACTATTGAAGGAGACCGCGACATCATTCTTGGCGGCGCTGTCACAGCAAGCGGAACAATGTCCCTTAAGGCTGATGCAGATACGATTAATATGGAATCTGGTGGTACAGTCGGTGGCATAATGCTGGCCAAGGAAAACCTTAAGACTACGGCCGGCGATATCGACATCTACGGATACAATATAATCCTTGATGGCGACTCAGTCGAAGCTGCCTCTGATCTTACGCTTCATAATAACACAAGGGTGGCCGATAATATAAACCTCAAAGCCGGAAATAACGTAGACAGTCCGGCACATTTGACAGCTCTGGGTAATCTGGCAATCGAAGCCACTGGCGGAGCGATAACCGCCCACGAGATTACTATGCCGGCAGCTCCTGCTCCCAGTACGACTCTCACGCTGACGCAGAATAATAAGCTGGATATGGAGCAGAACGTCACCGTCATCAACAGACCTAATACGCACCTTGTTGCAACCAGCTTTGCTGATTCAGTTACTTCCGCAGCAGCGGCTAAATGGCTGGATATAAAAGCAACGGCTGATGAAAACATCACGCTTAGCGATGAAAGCGGTAACATAACCACGTTACAACTGACTGCCACCAATGGTGATGTTAAGATAAATGCTAACGATGGAAAGCTGTTCGCACAGGGACCTATCAGCGCGGGCCGTGACGTGAAGATTACTGCTACGGATGAATCGTATGACCCGATATTGATGTCTGATGCATCAATATTACTGCATGAGGATATCGTTGCAGGCCGGGATATCTGGCTCAACAACAATACGTACGCTTATGGTCCTATCTGGCTGACAGCGGGTCAGGATATGAGGCTGGGTTACAATGAGAATCTGGATACGTACGAGGCCAAGACTCTAACTGCTGAAGAGAGCCTGACTATTGAAGCTGACCGCCACGTAACGCTCGGCGGTGATGTGACAGTCATCGGCTCTGAAGAGCCTCAGACGCTGATAATAAAGGCTGACGCCGACACGGTGAACGAAGAACCTGAGCCAGTGCCCGGCGGCGACGTTTGGGCCATGGGCAAGCTGACCACCATCGGTGGTGAAAACAATGACATATTGGTCTATGGTGACAATATCCGGGTGGACGGGATGGTCAGTTCTGCCGATGACATTGTGATGAAAGCGGCCGACGACCTCACCTTAGCCTCCAATGTTGAAGCAGGTGGCAATATCGACCTTTATTCATCGGATGATACTACGTATCTTGGCGGCGATCATGTCCTGGCAACCGGCAACCTCACCTTGCATAACAACACCGTGCTCAACGGCACCGACGACCCCGACACTACCCCTGATAACGAGGGCGATCAAAGAATAGAAGCCACAAACGGGACGCTGACAGCGATGAAAGACGTAGATAAGAGCACACCAGGCAGCATGACTCTTGCCGGCGGTAATAGTATAATACTCAGCGGCGATGTGACCGGCACCGGCATGGAATCAGGCGATAGTATTATCTTTGAGGACAATGTAACTGCCAACGGCACAGGTGACGCCGAAGACCAGACCCTCGATGCCGGCCTTGGAGCGCTTTGGGCATGGGATACTATCACAAAAACCGCTGGAGATGACCTTACATTGGGCGGTGACGAAGGTCTCGACCTTGACGGCACCGTGGATGTCCAGACCACGAGCGGCAGCCTGTACATAGAGGATGATTTCACGGCAGCCGGCGATTTGCTGGCAGAACGCTACGTGATAATTAGTGATTTAATTCTTACCAACGATGAATGGGTGAACGGCGAATTCGACGGTGTCGGCACCCAGAAGGTACAAGCTCGTAATGCCGGGCTCACGGTAAATAACGACGAGTATCCAGAATCTGATGAGCCTTATCTGAAAAAGACGACAGCCGGTAACCTTGAACTGCGCTCCGCCCATAGTTTAAGCCTGCACTCTCATGTAACAGTCCAAGAAGGCGAGTTGATTGTTAACGGGGGCACAATGGGCTCAGGTGTTACTCTTATGGGAAATCTTTGGTCTTCCGGTAATATGACTTTAACTTCGAATGGTGGAGGCCTCGGAGTGGAGGGGAACGCCGAGAGTGAAAGCGGCTCAGTTGAAATGACGGCAACTGGTAACGGGATACGCCTTTACAGCCGATCCTGGGGTCAGGATGTTACAGCCGGCCAGGACATTGTGCTTAATGACGACACGACAGTATATTATAGCGGCGCAACACTCGACGCCGGCCGGGATGTAACCTTGGCAGATAACCAGAGCTTGATAGCCAACGGTGCTTTGACGATTGAAGCAGACCGCGACATAACCCTCGGCGGGCCTGTTAATGCAAACGGCAGCTTCGAAGCGTACGCCGGTCTCGATACGGGTCTGCTGGGAGGTGATATTCTCGCCAAAGACAATATCGAGGCGGCAAGCATAGTGCTCTCAGCCAGCAACGGAGAAGGATACAGCTATAGTCATGTAGTTGTTGCCGAAGATAAGACGCTGAAAAGCACTGTGGGAGATATAACCGTAGAAGCACATCATGATGTCTCGCTGGGCGGCGCTGTAAAATCAGCCGGCAGCCTGAATATACTGGCTGACCAGCATAATAATTACTATGAGGAGGGTGACCCTGACCCTGTAGCTGTAACGCACATCTACGGTGGCGATGTCGATGCAGATGATACCCTCGCCGCAAAGGATAACATACAGATCTCCGGTAATAACATCGACCTCGAAGAAGATGTAGTGGCCGGTGGCAGTATCGAGCTAACTTCCGGCACGAGCCATGATTTCATGGAGAATTGGGTGGTTACCCCTTATGACGAGATGTATGCCGCCGGTAACCTCTTAGCCGGCACCAATGTGACTATCAATGGCAACTTGACGCTTGATGGCTACGACGAACTGACCACTCCTGACGTTGACGAGAGCATTCAGACGATAGACGCTGATACCGGTAAGATTACTGCTAATGGATGGTTGCATAAGAACTCTCCGGGCAGTCTGTATCTGGAAGCTGACGGCGACATAAGCCTTGACGATTACGTAAAAGCTGATTTCGGTGGGGTATCAATTATCTCAGAAGAAGGCAAGATATTTACGCCTGATGAGCTTGGCAATGAAACCGATACGCTCAATGTTGCCGTAAGCGGTACTTCGAACCAGGGAACAGGTGCCGGTGTTAAGTTGAATCCCGACATGGACAATAAGGCGGCAATCGTGATTAAGAGCAGGGAAGACTTGAAGTTAGGCGAGGGTGCCGTACTTACAGCTTCTGGATTGTACGGTGGCGTTGATGACCGCGCGGCTGTTGGTTTATTAGATACTGATGGGACTTTTATAGGTGGGGCTCTCAGGGACGAAGGCGAGCCTATTGATATCGCAATCTATCTGGCGAGTACAGAAGGAGACGTCGATTTCAGCGGGTCAGCCAGAATTACTAACTACTACTCCATAAGGAATAACACGACCGGCGACTCAATTGAGTTGCCCGAAATACCCGAATTTGAACCACAGGGAACTATGGTTATCGATGCCTATGACACTGTTACCCTGGGAGAATTTGGCGAGACATTGGAAAGGTTCATCGATGTTGACAGGCTGGAGGTTGTATCTCGTATAACCGAATGGCTGTTCCAGGCGGTTGGCCGTCTGCCCTTTGTCTACGACCCCGCCGCGATAGCGGCCTTTGAGGACTTCATCGGTGGTGACTACATATTCCGTGGTGCCGGCCTCAACAATCCCGCTATCAAAGACGGCAGGGCCTGGGTCCTTGAAGATCCGACGCCTCCAGCTCCTCTTTATGAGGAAGCAGGCCAGACAGCTGAAAGGCTGACAATAGGATTGGAAGGCTGTCCTGTTCTGGTAGCTGCAGCGTCCGCGGAGCTTGGAATTCCGTCAGACACTATTCAAGTGTCCCTGGCCAATTCTTTCGCCCTTAACACAAACATCCAGCCGTGCGAGAGCTGCGCAAGGCTACTTAACGCTGCGGAGATCTTGAGCGATGAAGATGGGTCCGGGATGGCTGCGTTGAATCAGGTATTCAACACGGTGGCGCCGGCTGATGTGGCGTTCACGCCGGAAGTGGCTGCCTCGATTGTTACAGCATTCGCAGGACGCGTCAACGATGGCACACAGTATGCTACAGCTATAGATTACATTGATGCTTTCGTTCGATATATCGCTGTTCTGGACGCTGAAATGGGTTCGCCGGTAGGTGACGGTGATTCTGTCGCCTTTGTCATGGAAAAATACGGCTCAGGCATAACGGATAGCGATAACAGCAACATCGCCGCATTTATTGCAACACGTCTGGAAAGTGGCGAAACTTTCGGCGAATGATAATGTGAATTAGAAGCAGCAGATTATCGATTATTTAACCAAATAAGCCTGTCCCCAAAAGGGGCGGGCTTATTTTTTATGGTCTGTTTTGAGGCTTGTAATTTAGCTACCTACGGCCTTTGCGACCGGGCCGGATGTGGTCTGGCTGCCCGCACGGATTTCTTCTGCACGTTGTTCGAGCTTTGTGTATATGGCCGTGTTGCCGGTTTTTCTAACCGCGGACAGCGCCTTTTCAATCAGTTTCTCCGAACGGACGTAGTCGCCCTTTGCCTGACACACTCTTGCTTTGGTCAACCAGCTCGGAGCTATAAGGTGGTTGTCAGGACCGTAAATTTTTTCTTGTGTTGCTA
>JABAOF010006500.1_pt1 | contig 17955 bp, 16 predicted proteins | sample 7062171 | NCBI WGS metagenome assembly JABAOF01 (sample SAMN14538628, study PRJNA623070) | marine sediment metagenome | biome: marine biome [ENVO:00000428]; feature: marine pelagic biome [ENVO:01000023]; material: deep marine sediment [ENVO:00002113] | place: India: Gulf of Khambhat ...
CTGAGCTGCCTTGATTGCTCCCCGGGCGAAATTGTCCCGGCTGTGGGCCCGATGGGTGACCTCCAACCGCTCCCCGATCCCCCCGAAGACAACCGTGTGTTCGCCGACGATGTCTCCGGCTCGGATGACAGCCATTCCAACCTCTGTCGGCTTCCGCTCACCGATCAAACCTTTCCGACCCCAAACGCCGACTTTCTCCAGTTCCTGCCCCAATACCCCGGTGATCGTCTCCCCGAGTCTCACAGCAGTTCCACTGGGGGCATCTTTCTTGAAGCGATGATGGGCCTCAATGATTTCGACGTCATAGTCTTGCCCGAGGGTCTTTGCGATCTCACCCACAATCTTGAACATCACGTTGACCCCCACGCTCATGTTCGGCGCCATAACACAGCGTGTCCTCGGCCCGAGATTCTTGACCTGTTCCATCTCGTCCGAGGAGAACCCCGTCGTGCCGATGACAATGGCAAGATGATGCTGAACGCAAAACTCCAGACTCTTCAGGGAGACCTCTGGCGCCGTAAAATCGATGATCACCTCTCCCCTATCGGCCATACCACTCAAGATCGAATCTACAGGCAAACCGACTTTGGGTTCGCCGACGAGATCCCCTACATCCTTTCCCACCGCCGGATGTTCCTTTCGTTCCACCGCTCCCACCAGCTCGATGCCAGACGTTTGGAGAACGGCATGGACAATCCTTGTCCCCATCCTCCCTCCGGCTCCAACAACGATCGCTTTTACCATAGTCCTTCCTCCATCCCGAAGGTCCCCGTTCGATTCATTCAAGCCGAAGGTCCACCCGCATCAAGACGCTCGTTGTCCGTGGTCAGTGGTCAGTTGCAAAGACACTCTCAATTCCTTATACAAAGAATGACTGACTCTGAGTCTCGCATGGGTACGCTCTCGAAACTACGGATGCTGGTGCCAAACAACGGACCACGGACAACAAGCGACGAACAAATCGCTCGCATATTTAGCTGAACCACAGCGGAGCCACACAGACTGATGGCGCTTCCGCCTCCCCTACTTCAAAAATTTTGGGATTTTCTCTCCCCTGATCAAATCGTCGTAGGTTTCTCTCTCCCGAATGGTGGAGTAATCCTCGCCCTTTACAAGTACTTCACAAACCCGTGGTCGGGAGTTGTAGTTAGAGGACATGACGAACCCATAAGCCCCGGAACTCATGATTGCCAGGAGGTCCCCCGTTTCTGGCTCGATCATGGGTCTATCCCTGGCAAAAAAATCACTCGACTCGCAGACGGGGCCCACAACATCAGCCAAAACCTCTGGGCCCTTGCGTCTCGCGACCGGCAGAATTGCCTGAAATGATCCGTAGAGGGGTGGACGGATCAGGTCGTTCATACCGGCATCAACAATGACGAAGAACTTCTGGGAGGTCTTTTTGGTGTAAAGCACCCTCGTCAACAGAATCCCGGCATTGCCCACGATAACTCTCCCAGGTTCAAAGATAAACACAACGTCAAGGTCCTCGGTCTCTCTCAAAATGGCCTGGCCATACTCCGACGGATGGGGCGGTGCCTCGTGCTGATAGGTGATTCCAAGCCCACCGCCCAAATCCATATATCGAATCTCAATCCCCTCACCCTTTAGAGTCCCAACGAGTCTCTTTAGCCTTTTCAAAGCCTCCACAAAGGGATCGACTTCGATCAGTTGCGAACCGATGTGGCAGTCTATTCCAACGACCTCCAGGTTTCCTAGATCCCTCGCGAGCTTGAAAACTGAGAGGGCCTGACCGAACTCTATACCAAATTTGTTCTGCTTGAGACCAGTAGAAATATGGGGATGGGTCTTCGGATCCACATCGGGATTGATTCGAAGGGAGACGGGTGCTCGAACCCCCATCTGCCCAGCGCGTTCATCAATCGCCACGAGTTCCTGGGCAGACTCCACGTTGAACATGAGAATCCTGCTTTCCAGCGCGTATTCGATCTCCTGGGTCGTCTTGCCGACTCCAGAGAACACGATTTTTGCGGGAGGGATACCTGCCTTGAGTGCTCGAAATAGCTCTCCTCCGGATACCACATCGGCTCCCCCGCCCAGCCTGCCAAAGGCACGGATGAGGGCGATATTGGAATTGGCTTTCAACGAATAGCACACCAGATGAGGAATGGATTGAAAGGCCGCATCAAAAACACGATAATGCCGTTCCATTGTCCCGTAACTGTAAAGGTACAAAGGGGTCCCCACCGCCCGGGCAATGGCATCCACGGGGACATCCTCACAGTGGAGCAGGTTTTTTCGATACGCAAAGAAGTGCAAGGCCCATCTCCTTGATCGTCGCCAGGCTTCTCCCGGATCCTGTCGCACTATCGGATGTACAACACGCTCACGGATTCCGAAAAAGGACTCTCATTTCGATCAGGGGAAAGATCAACCGCCGTCACCACATACTCATAACGTTTCCCCAGTATAGCGGTCTCATCCAAATAGAGTGGAGCCTCCAGGGGAGCATCATTCAGACGTCTGTACGCACCCTCTGGCTCTCTGCGGTAAACAGCGTACCCCAGTAGATCGGGATCCGGGTTTCTTTGCCAACTCAATTCAATCCCCTCTGCCAGGGGAATCGCCACGAGTGCCTTGGGACGGACCGGAGGCCTTAAGTCCCTCGGAGTCAGGGAGACTTGTTCTGAGCCTGGCCCCTCCACCCACGTCCTGCCAACTCTCCGGATAGCCCGGACCTCGTAATGGTACAGCATCCCATTCGAAAGGCCCCGATCCCGATGAAAAAGCTCATCCGGACCCTTTACGGCAACTGGCGCGTCCCCGAAATCCCTGCCTTGCTGTTTCCGATAAATGCGATATCCCTCTGCTTGGGGAACTCCGTCCCACCGCAGAATCGATTCCATGTCCTGTGCAGTCCCTTCGACCTGGCGCGGTGCATCTGGAGGCGTATCCCAAAAAACCACCGCCCTGTTCGAGAGGGCACTCTCATATCCTCTACCGGTAACTGAAACGACTCGGTACATATAGACGTGCCCGTAAGATACCATTTCGTCCTGATAGACGAACCGGTCTCCCAAGAGCACGAAGTTATCCATCCGATCGATCTTCAGCACATCCAAGCGCTCGAGCCGCTCTGGGCATTCCTCACACCACCTCTCCTCCAGTCGAGCCTCTGCCCTCAGAACATGGAATTCTCCCAGTGCCCCAGACTTTGGCGCATCCTCAGCCCCGAGCGGCCCTGACCATCTGAGAAAAACCTTTCCCTCTCTGACGATACCCTCAAGATCGGAAATCGGCCTTGGCACGGCTACGTCATACGGAATGGGAGGCCCCTTTTTCCCACATCCAAACAGAAAGAGGCATATCAGAGGGCCAAAAACCAACCATAACCTGGCGGCTGATATCAAGTCTGTTAGATTCGAACACCTTTGAAAACGCTCAGATCCGAATACCAAAACTCGAATGCCAAATAACCGAAACACTCCCGAGCCTAGTGCCAAGTACTTCCAACAACCTAGAGATATTTCCTGTTCAGAATTGTGTATTTTGGACATTCAGATTTATTTTGGATTTCGTGCTTCGAGTTAGTCAAAAGTTGTACGATGTTCAAAAATTCTTCACGGCCTCGGCCCGAAGACGGCTGTCCCCACCCGAACGAGTGTGGCCCCCTCTTCAATCGCCACGAGGAAGTCATTGGACATACCCATGGAAAGCTCCATGCGACCGGAATAGACCCCTTCCTCCACGATCCGCTCCACCAGTTTGCGGAGACGGACGAAGTAGGGGCGGGAATCCTCCGGATCTTCAAAGTACGGGGGCATGGTCATTAGACCCTGGAATGAGAGATTTCCAAGCTCCTTGATCCGGTAGAGAAGCCCCATTGCCTCCCCTTCACCCACCCCCCATTTGGAGGTCTCCCCGGAGAGATTGACCTCAACAAGGACTTCCATTCTCCGTTTAACCTGACCAGCCCGTCTGTCCAGTTCCTCGGCCAGAGCGACGGAATCAAGAGACTGGATCATCTCAAAAAGCTTCACCGCGTACTTGGCCTTGTTCTTTTGAAGATGCCCGATGAAATGCCAGGCGGCAGGCTTGTCTACGGCCTCAATCTTCTTCTTTGCCTCTTGAACGTAGTTCTCTCCCAGGATGCTAACTCCTGCCTCGATGGCGGCTCGAATCCGTTGGACATCCACAGTTTTGGATGCAGCGACTAGACGGATCTCGTCTGGCTTGCGTCCCGCTCGTTCAGCAGTCTTTTCAATCGCTTCCTTGACTCTCAGTACGTTTTCTCTGATACTTGACATTTTCCGGGCCTCTGGCAATCACAAGGGCAGCTAAATATTAACAGGCTGTCGCAAAAATTGAAACACTTCAGTATCTTAGATCGATCGCGCCCAGTGCACGGAGAGATTCAAAAACCTGACAGACGGGAAGTCCCACAACATTCGTATAGGATCCCTCAATCGCTTCAACCATAAAGGAGCCCACACCTTGAATCGCATACGCTCCGGCCTTCCCAAAGGGTTCACCCGTGTGAATGTACCAATCGATTTCTCGAGTGCTGAGACGCTTCACACTGACCCGGGTTTTCACGACATCATTGATAAAAGCCGCTGCTTTTCGCATGGCAATGGCATATCCCGTTAAGACCGAATGATCCCGCCCGCTCAAAAGAGAGAGCATGCGTCTCGCTTCTTCTGAAGTTTCGGGCTTTCCCAGAATCTCCCGATCGACGACCACAATCGTGTCTGCCGCGATCACCCACCGGTCCCAAAAGCGGTTGGCCACAACTTCGGTCTTTTCCCGTGCCATCTTGAGAACATGGTCTCTCGGATCTGCCTCCTTCCGGATCGATTCTTCGACATGACTGGGGACGACCTCGACTTCGAGCCCAACCTGTTCAAGAAGCGCCTTTCTCCGTGGGGAGGCAGAGGCGAGGATCAATCTGCTTTCCATAAGCCCAGACTCGATGAAATCCATTCGGCTTCAAGATTCTTAAGCGGCTAAAAACACATGGTTTTTTGAATCAAGCCAGAAAGCTAAGACAAATGGCCCGATTTGTCAATGAACAAATCATATCAGAATCCAGCCCCCACCTGACCGAGTTCCCACTGAGAGAGGCTCACTCCTCTCGATTCATGGGTTTTGTGGGTGAACAGGAAACTGAAATTGGGTCGCCCCCTTCAGGAGTTCCGAGACAAAACGGTAGATTTTGTGCAGCGTGAGGCGGTTGAATATTCCTGACGACTCTGTTAGAAAGTACCAAATAGCCGAAAGGATTTCATGCTGGAGAAGATCAAGAACGAAAAAAAGCTTTTGGAGCGATTAGAGGAGGACAAAGCAGCCGGCCGGAAAATCGTCTTCACGAACGGCTGTTTTGACCTGCTCCACGTCGGACATATCCGCTATCTGGAGCAGGCTAAATCGCTCGGAGATATCCTGGTGGTGGCCATCAATAGTGATCGATCAGTCGATCAACTCAAAGGCCCCCCTCGCCCGATCAACCCTCAGCACGAGCGAGCCGAGGTGATGGCCGCCCTGGCATGTGTCGACTACGTGACGATATTTGATGACTTGGACCCCCATCGGATCATAGCGGCTCTCAAGCCACATGTTCTAGTGAAGGGGGGAGACTGGACAAAAGAAACAACAGTCGGGAGAGATATTGTCGAAGCTGGGGGCGGTGAAGTCGTCGTCATCCCCTATGTAGAGGGAATTTCCACGACAGGCCTCATCGACCGGATTGTGAGACGATGTCGGCCCATCCCGAGGAAACCAGCTAAGACCTAAAAAAGAAGCTCAGAGCGCGAATTCAACCCGTAGTTGAACTCAAATGTGGATCGGATTTCCGTTGGAGCTTCCGTATCTCACACGGCTAACCCATCCCATAAATCAGAATTCTATCAAAAACGGGGTAAAGGGTTTTTCGCTAGAAATCCTTAGCAAATTCGACCTTTGTCGTCTCTCACAGAGCACGCAGAGCCTCAGAGAAATTCCTCTGGATTGGTGAGCGGCCAATCCAGAGGAGATGACGTGGCCTAATTTTTCCTCTCAGAAAATTAGGCCAGAAATCTGATGCATGAACCATCTCACTCTGTGAACTCTGAGAGGTCGAGCGACCCTGAGCAGGGCCGAAGGGGAGCGGGCGAGAGAGACTAAGGAAGGGCGCCATTTTCAGGATCAGTCATCCGACGATCCAATCTCAAGTTTGAGGTATGAGGGGTCTGGAAAGCTGAAAAAGGAACGCAGAGCGCGAATCAAGGGTTTTTCGGCAACAATGCCTCGCGACCAGGTCGTGTCCGTGGTTCGTTGGGACTGACCACTGACAACTGATGGCACGACAGTAAGCTTTTGAGCAACGAAGAGCGATTTTTTCAGGTTTTTTCCTAGAAAAAACTCTCCGGGACAATAACCGTATCACCCGGTTCCACCGGTGCGTCGAGACCGGCGCGAATCTTCTTCTCGTTATCAGAATCTTTCCTGCGAATCTTGATTCTCCGCTTTGACGCGATCTCGGTAAATCCCCCTGCAATGATCACAGCTTTCAGAACAGTCAGTTCTTTCTCCCACCGGTATTTCCCTGGTTGACTCACCTCACCGAAGATGTAGAAAACCTCCGCCTTCGGGACAAAAATCGTGTCACCGTCCTGAATTTCAACGGACTCGCTATCGACCTTTCCCGCGAGAAGGCCACGGAGGTCAATTCGGGTGACCTTCCCGACCCCTTCCTGACCGGGCTTGAGCGGCTTGCCCTTCTTCCAATCTTTCCTGGCTCGGACGATTTCTGCAAAATCCCCTGCCTCTCCTCCTAACCCTCCTGCTTTGGAGATGATTTCAACGATGGAAGCTTTTCTATCCAGGGAGTAAGCTCCTGGCCGGACCACTTCACCCAGCACATATATCCTCTGGCTCTTATACTCCTTGATGATCACCTCGACCTGGGGATCGACAAGATAACCGTCAGCCAAGCGTTCGGTCAGTATCATTCCCACCTCATCTGCTGAACGACCGACGGCTTTCACAGCTCCAATGAGCGGAAAACGAAAGCTGCCCTCAGGGGAGACGACGACCTCTTGGGTCAAGTCATCGTGGCCCCACACCCGGATAACCAGGACATCACCGGGCCCAATCGCGTACTCGCTCCCCGATCGGCATACCTGGGGAAAAGCAAAAATGACCGCGAGAAAAACCAGGAAACCAATGAAAACCGTGTCTCTCGGACGCATGAGGACCTCTTCTATGGGGCCGAGCCTCTAAAGGACAACCGATAAATAGACCAAGAAACTATTCTCCTCATACTCTTCCGTATCGAAATTGGAATTGAGTTGAATATATCGGTAGCTCCCGCCCAAATTGAGCCACTTCCGTAAAGCATGGGCGATCCCAACCTCTCCGATAAAGAGATTATCCCTTCTTTTCCTGCCTGTAGCGATGTCATCATGAAGATAATCGTCCCAAATGTAACCCGCTTTCAATCTCGCTGTAAACTTTCGATAGGTGTGAGAAAGGGTCCCGGCGATCTGCGTGGAAACGTAGCTGTTGCTAAAGGGTATGTTGTCGTCTGCATTGCTCGTATCGAGAATCTCCCGAACCCCTTCCACCGCCAGCGTCGTTTTCGGTCTGAGCTGGTGGGTGAGACTCACAGAATAGGACAATGCCTCGTCCGTTCGATCGAGATCATCATAATCGGTCCTCATGTAACCGACCCGAGCGGTACCGGAGCTCTTAGGCCCAATCTCCCAGGTGACTCCACCCTCTGCCCGGTGGGAGTCATTATCCTGAAGTCGTCTTTTCTCATAGTCCCGATAGCTGTACTGATACATCACCAAAAAAGAGGTCTTCGGAAGGATTTTATAATAAATCCGCCCTGAGAGCCCGTTCTCTTCGTAGTCGTCAATCCGGTCGGCGGATCGGTCGTATCTCTTTGTTCCGTACCGGTAGCCCACTCCCACTGCGAAACGGCTGCTGAGATCATATGCAGCATCAGCGCCCGCCCGATTCCAAATAAATGGAGAGGTCCGGTCGCCTGAGAAATCCGGTTGGTCTTCCGACCGGGTGAAAGCATCATGGATCTGGATGTTCAAGCGGTCTAGAGGGTTCAGATCAACCTTTCCGGTCGCATTGTGAATCGTCCGATCAGCCTCTTCTCGGTCCTGATATGTGTAGCTGTCTAACGTATAGTCAAAACTGATTGTGTGCTTTCTAATGGGCAGAATCAGTTCGATCCCCGGAGATACCAGATAGAAGGTATCGCTCTTCTCTTCGCTCGCCGTGAGAAATACATTATCCGAGTATCCAGCGGACGCCGAAACATGGGGATGGATGTCAAGTGAGCCAATGTGAATATTGGCGGCCAGCCCATTCGGAGATCTGACAAAGAGCAACACAATGAGCAAACCGACTGATACAATACCAACTTTTTTTGCCATGCGAAGGCTATATCATACTTTTCCAAAAAAGAAAACGTCTAGAGTGACGGGCTAAAAACCCCTTGTGTGCCCCCCTGGTATCCGGTCTCGGCGGATTGATAGGCATCGCCTTTCGGGATACCCAAATCTTCTTCAGCCATCAAGCTTACCTCCAATTCCTCGAAGAACCGGTTTAGGGCGACGGTGACCATCGAGGGCCCCGTCTCAATCGATCCCTTTTCGAAGGCGAGGGAGATCGAACATCGTATCTCCTCCATGTCTCGAGGCGTGATGAGTTGCTTCGGGTTAGATCTCGCCCATCCCCGGGCAGGAGCGATTTGTAATGAACCCAGAAGATTAAAGGCCTCCTCGTAAAGTTGCGTTGGGGCTAGAGCGAGTATGTCGAGGAGGAGTAGTGCAAAGTCGCCATGGGTCAGGCGGCAGTTCTCACATGGAGAAATCGGTTCACCCCCGCAAAGCTTAACCGGCGAAACGCCTTCCGAAGGGACAACAACTGTTGGAGCCTTCGGAAGATCGCGTCTTTTCGGCGGTTCGGCCTTGACCTGCGGTTTAGGGGGTTCCCGGTGGGAAACCCGTGCAGTCGGCTTGGGCTCAGGAGCAGGGGGAGGAGCCTCCGCCATTTTGTCCGGTGGCTTGCTGATACGGGGGGGGCTCGTCGGAGGCGGTGGAGTCGGCTCAGGCTTATGTGGTAAAACCTCGGGTGCTGTCCTCTGGGAAACCTTGAGGTCTCGGGGTAGCCTATGGGTTGTCTTGCGCCCTGCAAAGTAGAAAGTTGAGAGCATAAGGAAGAAGAGGATCAGAGCAAGAATAAGGGTACGTTTGTTTTTCTTCATGATGGTGTAGTTTTGCAAGATTCGTACCACCATCCCTCACCTTGCCGACAGCAGTGAATGAAGGTACAATCCTCATGCACGCCCTTTTTGGCTAACGGTTACGATTGAATCTCAGGTTCAGAGATGCGAGCGGGTTTCAGAGGTCATGTACGATCGCCTTCCTCGCGTAAGCAGGAATTTCGAAGCACGGCCGAAGCATTTCGACCGGGATCCAATCCGAAACAGATCGTGAATTCGAATCTTCAAACGTCATAAACGATAAAGATAAAAGGGGCTTTCAACCGCAAACGGTCTAGAATGACGAAGTGTTGTCCTGAATTTGCGTTTTTCTCTGATTCCATATTCTCTCGGGTTTCGATGTTCGGATTTCGAATTTATCTTTTACTCGAAAAAACAACAACTTCATTGAGGGACTGGAGGGGGCGCTTTTCTTCACTTCTCCGGGCGGGATTGTGATATCCGTTGGAGACGATTGCTGGAGATCGAGACACCGAATCGCAAATGTCGAAGACTGAGATCAAAGATATCGGTGAATTCAGACTCATCGAGAGGATCCGCAGGCGATATGAAAAATCCTCCCATTTGGTGGCATGCGGAATCGGAGATGACGCTGCGGCCCTTTATCTTCCCTCGGACCATCTCACCCTCATCACAACCGACACACTCGTCGAAGGGATCCATTTTACCCGGGAATGCACGATCCCTTACTTCTTGGGTGCAAAGGCTCTGACTGTCAATCTGAGTGACATTGCTGCAATGGGAGGCATCCCTCGATTTTTCCTTCTTTCTCTGGGTATACCTGGGGACTTTTCATTGTCTTTTATCGACCACTTTTACCGGGGCATTGCGGAGCTTGCTGAGACCCAAGACATACTCCTTGTCGGCGGAGACCTCACAGCGGCCTCTGAATTCATCGTCAATGGGGTCGTCATCGGTCACAGCCCACCGGGCTGTGTCGTTTATCGAAGTGGAGCCCAGCCGGGGGACCATATCTTTGTGACAGGACCGCTGGGCGATTCCGCTCTCGGATTGGAGATTCTCCGCAAAAGGGCGCTCAGACCGAGAGATTTCAGCACCAGAGGTGAGACCAGAGGGAGAGATAAAGAGCTTCTCGGCCTCATTCGACGTCACCTGGCCCCTCCACCGCCCGTTTCAAAGGGGCGAAAACTCGCCGAGTTAGGCTGCGCGACCGCAATGATTGATATTAGTGACGGCCTTCTTGCCGATTTGGGTCACATCTTGGAGGAGAGCCAAGTGGGCGCCGAAGTCTGGGTGGATAAGGTTCCCCGCTCTCAGGCATTTGAGAAATGGGCGCATCTTTACCACCCTCGACCGATGGACCTGATCCTCGGAGGGGGAGAGGATTACGAATTGCTCTTCACTGCCCCCAAAAAGGCCCTAGAAAAAATTGGCTTTTCCTCGAAACATCTCGGTTTCCCAATCCATACGATCGGCCAAGTGACGCCTTATCCCAGGAAATTATCACTTCTGGCAGAGGGGAAACGGTCCTATTCGCCATCTCATTTGGGCCATAATCACTTCAGAGTCAACCCGGCGAAACCATCCTGAGTCAGGGGGGATCGGCTGAGCTTCGAATCATCATCTCCAAGGGATCAACGTAGTCTCCTATAGCATTTGAGAAGCTGAAATTCAGAATTTTCTACAAGGAAACTGGCCTGAATCTTGAAATCTCTCTGCCCTGCTCCCTGATGTAAAGGCGCCTGAGGGGAGTCGCGGCAATCGGGGTCTCCCCCGCTCCAGGTATTGTGGTCAATCAAGCCTGTCGGCACAAGGGCACTTTTCAGAGAGCAGTCGTATTGAATTCGTAATCGACAGAATATCCCTGGGATTCAACCAGTCAAGTCCATAGGGGATGTACGGGAGAAACTGACTTGACAACGGTCACGGGGATGATTATTTTAAGCGTGGATTTTGAGCTAAGTATCAAATATTTAAAGAAATTCCATGGGGAACGGTATGAGGCTCCATCAAAGGGCTTCGGCGGATCTTCTCGGCTCTGATAGGGCACGGAAGATCCTGACAGCCATTATCCGTGAATACGTGGATTCTGCCGAGCCAGTGGGTTCAAGGAGGCTGGCCCGGCAGTATGGATTCGACCTCAGTCCAGCCACAATTCGTAACGTCATGGCTGATCTCGAGGAGATGGGCTATCTCTTGCAACCTCACACTTCGGCAGGAAGGATTCCAACTGATAAGGCTTTCCGGTATTATGTCGATTCTATCCTCGATGTCAAAGACCTGACACAGCGCGAACGGGAGCGGATAAGGCGGAACTATCATCCCTCGAAACGCAGTATCGGAGAGACTCTACAGGAAACCTGCCGCCTCCTCTCGACCGCTTCGAATTATCTGGGCCTCGCGATTACACCCGAGGCGAGTCATATGAGGTTTAGGCACATTCAGTTTATCCGCCTGGCGCCCTGTAAGGTCCTCGCTATATTCGTCGCAACTTCAGGAATTATTCAGAACAAGGCTCTCCACATCGATGAGGATTTCAGTCAGGAATATCTTGATAAAATCACCCGATATTTGAGCGAAATCCTTTTTGGCCTCACCTTGGTCGAAGTGAGGAATCGAATCATCGAAGAAATGAACAAAGAGAAAGTCACTTATGACCGGCTCATGGAAAAAGCCCTCAAGCTCGGCGAAAGGGCTCTGGCAGAAACGGAGGAGCGAGAGCTGTTCGTGGAGGGAAGGGTTAGAATCTTTGATGCCCCCGAATTCAGTAACATCGAAAAGATGAAGGGACTCCTCAGCGCCCTGGAGGAGAAAGGGTTCCTCCTTAAGCTCCTCGACCAAAGCATGAGGACCCCAGGGGTGCAAATCATTATCGGTTCTGAATTTGATCACCGAGAGATGGAGGACTGTACACTCATAGCGGGTACATATGGTATGCCTGGTTCTTCTCGAGGAACGCTCGGCGTGATCGGCCCGATGCGTATGGACTATTCGAGAGTCATTCCTCTCGTGGGTTACACAGCCCGGCTACTCACCGAGAACTTTGCCGAATCCGGCCAGTAGAGGACGAAATGGAAGACAAATCTTCTGATCCGAAGGGTCAGGAAAAGACGTCACAAGGTATCGAAGAGTCCTTGGAAACGAAAGTCTCCCCGGAGCAACCTCGCAAAAAGAAACGAAAGTCGACCGTAGAAGATCTCAAGAAACGACTTGAAGACCAGAAACATCTTGCACAGGACAACTATGAGAAATTCCTCAGGGCTTATGCCGACCTGGAAAACTACAAAAAGAGGGTGGAAAAAGAGAGGGCCGATACCCTGAAGTACGGCAATGAAGAGTTGATGAGAGATCTTCTCCCATTTATGGACAACCTTGAGAGAGCGATCGAACATGCCTCTTCTGAGATAAACAATAACCCTCGAGCGCTCATCGAGGGTGTCCAACTGACCCTGAAGGACCTTCGAACAGCCCTTGAAAAACACGGCCTTAAGGCGATCGAGTCGGTCGGAAAACCTTTTGACCCGAGCCTTCACGAGGCGATGATGCAAGTCGAAAGCGAAGCGCATGATCCCCAAATTGTTGTTGAGGAATTTCAGAAGGGATATCTCATCCGCGATCGGCTTCTTCGGCCAGCTAGGGTCTCCGTCGCAGCGACACGGGAAGTTTCAGAGGAAGCTGAAACCGGTGAGGATGAGGGATGATTTTTTGTCCGGGAAGAACAGGTTCTGAGAGCGATCGCACAGGATCAGTCCGGTGAGATAGATTTTCGATGCCAACTGGCCGCAGGGCTTTCAGGGATTAAACCACAGACTCAAGAAAAACAGAGAGGGAGAAAGAAATGAGCAAGATCATCGGGATCGATTTAGGCACAACAAACTCATGCGTCGCGGTGATGGAGGGTGGAGATCCGGTGGTTGTTTCAAACCAGGAGGGAAGCCGTACCACGCCGTCTGTTGTCGCTTTTACGGAAAAGGGTGAAAGGTTGGTGGGGCAGATTGCTAAACGCCAGGCCATTACCAATTCCGAGAATACGATATACGCTGTTAAACGGTTGATCGGTCGAAAATATACCGATCCAGAAGTGAAGAAGGACATAGAGATCGTCTCCTACAAAATTGTGAAAGCGAAAAATGGTGATGCTTGGGTGAAGGCCAGAGACAAGGAGTACAGTCCAGCCGAGATTTCTGCGATGGTGCTCCAAAAAATGAAACAGACAGCCGAGGACTATCTCGGTGAAAAGGTGACAGAAGCCGTCATAACCGTGCCAGCCTATTTCAATGACAGTCAGAGGCAGGCGACCAAGGATGCCGGAAAGATCGCTGGACTGGACGTGAAGAGAATTATCAACGAACCGACCGCAGCATCCCTCGCCTATGGACTCGAAAAGAAGAAGGACGAAAAGATTGCCGTTTTTGATTTAGGCGGAGGGACCTTTGACATCTCTATCCTGGAGCTAGGTGATGGCGTCTTCGAAGTGAAGTCGACCAACGGAAATACCCATCTCGGGGGCGAAGACTTCGACCAGCGGATCATCGACTACCTGGCCGAGGAATTCAAAAAGGATCAAGGGATTGATTTGAGAACAGACCGAATGGCATTGCAGAGGCTCAAAGAGGCGGCTGAAAAAGCCAAAATGGAGCTGTCATCTTCCATGGAGACCGACGTCAATCTCCCCTTTATCACGGCCGACGCAGGTGGTCCCAAGCATCTGAACATCAAATTGACTCGAGCTAAACTGGAAAAGCTGGTTGAAGAGCTCATCGACATGGTCGAAGGACCTTGTACGACCGCCCTGAGTGATGCCGGTCTCAGCCCTTCAGACATCAACGAGGTGATCCTCGTCGGCGGGATGACTCGAATGCCTCGGGTGCAGCAGAAAGTCAAGGAAATCTTCGCTAAAGAACCCAATAAAAGCGTCAATCCCGACGAGGTCGTAGCCATCGGGGCGGCAATTCAAGCGGGCGTTCTGAAGGGAGATGTCAAGGATGTTCTTCTTCTCGACGTGACACCGCTCTCCCTGGGAATCGAGACACTCGGTGGCGTCTTCACGAAACTCATCGAAAAGAACACTACCATTCCCACACGGAAAGGTCAGATCTTTTCAACGGCCGCCGACAACCAGCCTGCCGTGAGTATTCACGTCCTCCAGGGAGAGCGTGAGATGGCCCTGGACAATAAGACTCTGGGAAGGTTTGATCTGGTTGGCATTCCCCCCGCCCCCCGTGGGGTCCCACAGATTGAGGTGACATTCGACATTGACGCCAACGGGATTGTTCACGTTTCAGCCAAAGATCTCGCCACGAATAAGGAACAGTCCATCAAAATAACTGCCTCAAGCGGACTCACCGAGGAGGAGATCCAGAAAATGGTTAAGGATGCCGAGGCTCACGCTGAAGAGGACAAAGACAAAAGAAGCTTGGCCGAGGCCCGAAACAACCTCGATAGCTTGATCTATATGACCGAGAAGAACCTCAAGGAATATGGAGACAGGATTGATTCGTCCGAAAAAGGCAATATCGACAGTGCCGTCGAGGATGCCCGGAAGGCATTGGATTCTAACGACGTCGATACGATTAAATCCGCAGGCGACCGGCTGACCCAGGTCTCCCACAAGCTGGCAGAAGCCATGTATGCCAAAGCTTCGCAAGCCGAGCAACAACAGGCAGATACTGACGAGGCGGGAAAAGGCCAAGAGGATCAGAAAAAGTCAGATGAAGAGGTGGTGGAAGCAGAATTTGAGGAGGTAAAAGACGACAAGTAGGGTCGATCCATGGAAGGAATCGGTCTCTTTCATCGGCTAAAAACCGGTCTCTCCAAGACGCATCATGAACTCGTTGGGAGGCTCGATTCTCTCTTTTCTGGGAAAGGAGCGATTGACCAGGATTTTCTCGAAGAACTGGAAGAGCTTTTGATTACTGCGGACTTAGGGGTCCGAACTGCCTCCAGACTCCTTGACGCCCTCCCAAGCCACACAAGGCCCAAGGACTCTGATTCCCCACGAGAAATGAGAGGCGTTCTCCAGAGGGAAATTCTCGAAATCCTCAAAACTGGAGAGCGGCCGCTTCACATCGATCAAAAACCCTTCGTTTTTATGGTCGTCGGGGTAAATGGCGTTGGGAAGACTGCGACAATCGGAAAACTCGCCAGATATTACAAGGATGGTGCCAAGCGAGTTATCTTTGCCGCGGCTGACACCTTTCGGGCTGCTGCCATCGAACAGCTCGAGATTTGGGCTGATCGGGTGGGTGCCGAGTTGATTAAACACCAACAGGGGGGGGACCCCTCGGCTGTGGCATACGATGCCGTCCACGCCTCTCGTGGGCGGTCTGCCGATCTGCTGTTCATCGATACAGCCGGACGCCTCCACACCCAGGTGAATCTCATGGAGGAACTCAAGAAGATAAAGAGAATTGTCCAGCGAGAAATGCCAGAGGCCCCCCATGAGGTCTTGCTTGTGCTTGATGCAACGACGGGACAAAATGCCATATCCCAGGCCAGGCTCTTTCATGAAGCCCTCGAAGTCACAGGGATAGCCCTGACCAAACTAGACGGCACGGCCAAGGGGGGAATCATCGTGGGCATCTGTCATGAACTCGGGATTCCGATACATTATGTGGGGGTCGGAGAACAGCCCGATGACCTTCAGCCATTCAACGCAGAACAGTTCGTCCAAGCCCTTTTCGCTCCGCCCCATAGGTCCTAAACGTATTCAGTCCATCCCTTCTGCTTCAATTTCTCTGGGAAATGCCGCAATTCCTGTGAGTGATCGATATTGGCGACCAGGAGGACATCTTCGGTGTCGACGACGAGGAGTTTGTCGAGGCCGAGAACCGCGATGAGTCGATCCCTCTGGGAGTAGACAAAAGAATCTCTAGAATCATAGACCAAAGCCTTTTCTGGGAGGATATTCCCATTTCCGTCTTCTTCAGCTTCTCGCAGTTTTCGGACAGCCGCCCAATTCCCGACGTCGCTCCATGCAAATTCCCCTTTGGTCACATAGATCGGCTCGTTCGTCTTTTCCATAATCCCGTAATCAACTGAAACGGATTTCATCTCCCGGTATGCTTCCTCAAGGGTCTGAAGGTAGCTGTCTGTCTCCAGGGCCTTCGAAATCCGATTGAGTCCCTGTTCGATCCTGGGCAGGTGATGACCAATCTCCCTAAGCATCGTAGAAGGTCTAAACAGAAAGATACCCGCATTCCATAGGTAATTCCCACTGCCAAGGAATCTCCGTGCCCTTTCCACATCTGGTTTCTCGACAAATCGAACCACCCTGAATACATCTCTACTCCCGAGCATTGGCCCGGCCTCGATGTATCCGTATCCAGTTTCGGGATGCGTCGGTGTGATCCCGATGGTCCCGATCCCTCCCTCTCCCAGGAGAGAAACCCCCCTTTCCAAGCAACGCCGAAAAGCTCCTTCATCGGAGATGAAATGATCCGCCGGCAGAGCAATGACGGGAATGTCTCCAAAACGCTTCATAATATGGACACAACCCAAACCGATACACGGTAAGGTGTTTCTTCCATGGGGTTCTTCAATGATCTGCGTGCCCTTGTCCCTCAGAAGGTTGCGTGTCAGTTCGCCATGTTGGATGTTAACGACAACGAAGATCCGATCAGGATCTACCAACGGAGCGATTCTAAGAAAACACTCCTCCAACATCGGCCTTGAGCCACAGATGGGGAGAAACTGCTTGGGGATCCCCTCTCGGCTTGCTGGCCAAAAACGGGTTCCCATTCCTCCCGCCATAATGATAATAGCTAGGTTTTGACCGGTTGAACTCTTTTTCATCCTAGGCCCTCCACCAATCTGCGACTCCTCGACGGATATGTGTCGAGTTCTATTTCTTCTGCCATTTTCGGCTCCTAAAATACTGGCTGACCCATTCCTCCAAATCGAGATATCGCTTGGTTTTCATATCGAATCTTCTTCTCGGTACCCCTTTCTCATCCTCTTCCTGCCTCGGTTCTCTCAGAATCCTTCCAAGGATCTGGTCAACCTCCTCTCCGGTAAAGTTGAACGCTTTCGCAAGCGCTATGGCACCATGAGGGTTACGGAACTCGACCACGAACTGTCGAAAGGCTTTCTCCCGTAAATCCTGGATTTCCACCTGGGGTCTATTGAGGGTTCTCGCGAGATACTCGGCTCTGACAAAGTTCCGACGCTCGATAGCCTCGGCAAGCGCACGAGAGGGATCTTCCTTTTCCCGATCGGATGGCGCCCCATTCATCGCCTAAGCCTCCTGAAGGCAATAATCTCTGAAATTCCGATAAAGGTGCTCGAGGTGTTCCCCAGGCCGCTCGTAGTAATCCGTGCGATCAATATCAATCCAGTCCCAGGACAATGGTCGAGAGGATTTTTCCGGAGCAGAATAAAGAGCCACCCTGGCGGCAGCCTTTGGTGAACCGTTCCAGCGGAAAAGGCCGAAAAACCGTTCGTGAACGCTATCGTCAAAAGGCGGTTTGTCCCAAAGGGATGGATCGTAATCTGAAAAACACCAGTAGAAAGCACCCAAAACACCCTTGGCTTTGAGGAGGTTGAGAACATTTCGAAAGTACGTCTCTGCTTCCTCTTCCGACACCAAGGTGACTCTGCCCATCTTTTCTCGATCAGCCTTTTCCAGGGTCACAAGGGGAGGTTCAGTTGGAACGCCAAATTCCTCGAGAAGAACCGGCTTTCCCCCGAGCCAGAGGGTGAGCAAGATCAGGAAGAGTGGGACTTTCTCATCCAAAGGCCCCTCGGCCCAG
>JABAOF010003877.1_pt4 | contig 17952 bp, 15 predicted proteins | sample 7062171 | NCBI WGS metagenome assembly JABAOF01 (sample SAMN14538628, study PRJNA623070) | marine sediment metagenome | biome: marine biome [ENVO:00000428]; feature: marine pelagic biome [ENVO:01000023]; material: deep marine sediment [ENVO:00002113] | place: India: Gulf of Khambhat ...
GGCAACTGCCTCGGCTGCTGTAATTTAGGACCGGAGATCATAGTCGATGGGAAGCATCACGGCAAGGTAACACCCGACAAGGTCAAAGACGTGTTGAAAAACTATGAGTAGGGGAAGATTATGCCAAGAATAAATTCAGCTTCTGAATTGGAAGAACTCAGGAAGGGTGTCTTGTCAGAAAGAGATCCCGATAAGCCCTGTATCGCGATATGTGCGGGAATGGGCTGCCTCAGCCCTAGTAACGGAAGGGTTATCAGCGCTTTTGAAGAAGAAATCGACAAAAAAGATTTAAAGACTAAAGTTGATATCAGAGCAACCGGCTGCCATGGCTATTGTGAAAAAGGACCAATGGTCGTTATCTATCCTGAAGAAATCTGTTATGTGGAGGTAGCGCCGAAGGATGTCCCGGAAATTGTCTCTCAGACTGTGCTTGGGAAGAAGGTGATTAACCGCCTCATTTATACTGACTCGGATACCGGGGAAAAAGCAGCACATCAGACTGAAATACCTTTTTACAAGAACCAGATACGGCACCTTATCGGAAATAACACTAAGATTGACCCCAGGAGAATCGATGACTACCTGGCTGTTGGTGGGTATTCCGCTTTATCCAAATCGCTTTTTGAGATGAGCCCTGAGAAAGTTCTTGAAGAAATAAAGAAAGCCAAATTGCGCGGCCGGGGCGGTGGTGGATTCCCTGCAGGTCGGAAGTGGGAGACTGCCCTTAATGCCCCCGGGAAAGAAAAGTACGTTATCGTCAACAGTCATGAAGGTGAGCTCGGGGCGTTTATGGATAGAGCCCTCTTTACGGGAAATCCGCATAGTGTGCTGGAAGGCTTGATAATCGGCGCCTATGCTATCGGCTCGCATCAAGGATTTATCTATACCCGCCATGACACGCCTCGATTAAAAAACAATATCGATATGGCTCTCGCTCAGGCGGAGGAATACGGAATTTTGGGTGAAAATATCCTTGGATCCGGTTTCAACTTTAACGTTGAGGTGCATCTCGATATAGGGATATTCGTTTCCGGCGAATCCAGCGCATTAATGAGGTCGATAGAAGGGAATCCCCCGGAGCCAAGACCTAAATATATTCACACTTCAGTAAAAGGCATTTGGGAAAAGCCGAGCGTCCTGAACAATGTCGAAACCTGGGCTAACGTGCCCTTAATAATCAATAAGGGCTCCCAATGGTATACTGGTACAGGGACAGAGCGGAGTAAGGGAACCAAACTTGTATCCTTATCCGGTAACATAGTCAATACAGGGGTCGCAGAAGTGCCTTTTGGGACCACCATCAGAGAGATCGTCTACGACACCGGCGGCGGAATTCCAAACGGAAAGAAACTCAAAGCGGTTCACTTTGGAGGACCTATGGGAGGTTCTATTCCCGAGAGTCTCCTCGACACTCCTTTGGATTTTGATGAGCTTGCAAAACTGGGAGCTCCCATAGGTGCAGGCAGCATGCTGGTATTGGATGAAGATACCAGTATGGTCGATGTAGCCAGGTATTTTCTCGACTTCCTCTCTAATGAATCGTGCGGCAAATGCGTCCCCTGCCGTGAAGGCATCAGGCAGATGCTTAAGATTCTGACCAATATTAGTGAAGGAAAGGGAAGAGAGGGGGACATCGAGCTTTTGGAGGAGATATCCGAGGTAACGGGAGCGGCCTCTTTGTGTGCTTTAGGGAAAACGGCTGCCGACCCGCTCCGAAGCACGCTGCGATACTTCAGAGATGAGTATGAGGCAAACATCGAGAAGGTGAAAAGCCCGGCAGAGAAGCGAGAATGATAATGGGTAAGCATAAAAAGATGAGCGAAATTATTGTCCAGATAGATGGAAAAGAAGTGAAAGCAGGGGAAGGGATGACCATTCTGGAGGCAGCCCAAAAAGCAGATATATCTATTCCCACGCTCTGTCACCACGAGAAATTAGAACCTTATGGTGCATGCCGCATTTGCACCGTAGAAGTAGAAGTTCGCGGCTGGACAAGTTTCGTTGCGGCCTGCCTTTACCCGGTAGAACAGGATCTGGTCGTCAAAACCAGGTCTGAGAAGGTCGATAAAATCCGCAAAATGATTTTGGAGTTTCTGCTGGCTCATGCGCCGAATTCACCCCATTTACTGGAAATGGCTCAAGAGTATGGAGCAGACACAGACCGTTTTGAAAAAGAGGCTTCGTTTTGTATTCTCTGTGGCCTCTGTGTGAGATACTGTGCTGAGGTCAAGAAGAAAAATGCGGTGGGATTTGTGGACTGTGGAGCCAGGCGGGAGATAAGTTTCATTCCGGAAATAGCCTCGAAGGAGTGCCACAGCTGCAAGGAATGTTTCGAGCTCTGCCCGACATCGTATCTCCAGGCCGCGTTCGTTTTAACCGAATCTCTTGCGTTTGCTGGAGATTCTTCCCCACCCGCATCAAAGAAATAACACGGCATAAGTCACCAATCCCAAATACCAAGGAGAAATGCGCATCATCGCTCTTCTTAACTCAATACTTCACAGTTTTGAATTTTGAGATTTAAGTTTCGAGATAATATTATCTCGAGCTCTTCTTCCAGGTTGAACGGCCACTTTCGCCCCAGGTTGCCCAACATGGGCTACTCATGGCGGCTGAAAATAGAGGGGAATATCTTTAAGGGAATCACTCACAGCTTTTTATTTATTTGGGGGAAAGGGATATCCTTTTGCTGATTTTCCTGCTTTTTATATCGATTTGCCTATCTTGTTTTCCGTTGAATATGTCATTTTGCATGTGCTACACTTTTAGCATTTAGAAATAGCGGAAAATTGTGAGGAATTCGTGTCAAATACCAAATGGAAATTCTTTTACATGTTAAAGAAATAAAATATACCTTTCCTAGTCAACATCTGAATTTGATTTTGATAAACAACTAGAAGGAATAAAAAATTTTTTGTTCTGGAATTCTTCGGTTAACTTAAAAACTTCGCCACTGTCCAGAGAGCGATCGATCCGAGGATTGTACTCGCATATGACCATCGCGGATACCGGTCAAAAAGAGTCCCTCCATTTTTACCGATAAAAAATCCCAAGGGTACAAGGAGTGCGGCTATAACGGTGATAATGCTCCCACTGATAAAAATGTGGTGGGAAACCTTTGAAAATCCCCCGGCTACCCAATATTCATAGCGAAAGACATACGTGATCAAAAGAGCAAAAAGTGCATTATTCCCAAAGGCACTCAGCATGCCTGCAGCACCCCATCGTAGCGGTGTTTGTTCTTTGTTTTTTATCAGCAAAGAGGAAAAGACATCAAATGTGGCACCTAAAATGAAGATACCGAGAAGATGGCAGTAGGAAGGGGCCGTATTTATAAGTCGGAAGAGAACAGCAAACGCTCCGATCAAGGCCGAAGAACCGGGCTTGTTGATCATGCCGCGGGATATCGCCAGCAAAAAAAGAGCCATAGCCGTCAGGATAACCGACGAATTTTGGACATCATTCCGATAGAGGAGTTCTCCCAGGAAGACTTCATTTATTCCCTAGATTGAGCCAAAGAGAAACAGCCACATCATGGTTTTAAATTTATTCATCTTTTTTTCCCTTCCTGGACAAGGACAAGGTGATACATTCCGGATCTTCCGGTATCCCCTCCAGAGAACGGATCATTCCCATCAGGGTGTTGCTGAATATTTTCTGGACAAAGGGATTCATAGGAATGGATACATCGTCAATATCGAGCCAGAGCGACGGCTCCTTTTCATCAGGATAATTTTCCAGGAAATCGGCGATTTTTTCAATCTCTTCCGGATGAAACACAGGGATGTCCTTTCCCGCATCAAAATCTGAGACCACGGCGATCAGTTCTTCTGGAGAGCATAATATTTTTTCAGATAATCCTTTGCGCAACACCTCGATTTTTTTGAGTTTTTTATCTGACTTCGCACCCTCAACCAGGATAAAGTCGCTGCACTTAAAAAACTCTCTGGAAATCCTTTTAACATCGGGTTCTGTCTTTTTTTGTTGGAAGACAGCCATTCCATCCGGAGAATACATGCAGACAGAATCGGACCCAGCCTCCATAAATTGAGCGGAGTCCTTTCCATGTTCTTCGAGGTCAAAACCTTGGGCGCAGTGTTTTATGACTGATACTGTAAACCCCCTGCTTTTGAGTTCATTGATCAGTTTCCGCATGAGGTGTGTTTTACCTGAATCGGAAATTCCAGCAAAAGCAAATATTTTCATCAAATCATCACAGTATCATGGGGAGTAACGAACAAATTGTATAACCGGCCATATTCGATGTCAAATTCACAATTTATTTCATCCTAAAAATCATAAGTATTTCCTCTTTTGACTGACTCTCAATCTTCCCAATTTTTCGTAATTTCCATCTGCTGGTACTCAAGAATAAGAATAACACACCCAAAACGACAGAGACCATGATAGAATAGTGGAACATACCGCCCCAAACTTCTAAAATGAGACTTTAAGATGACTCCCTCCTCGAATCGACGATAAGCAGCCACAGAGGCCCTCAGAAACAGTCCCTCATCTCCACAGCTACCATCAAGAGTTCCTGCTTGATTTTATGGGATGGAGGAGGCCGCTCTGCTTGGAAGCTGAACTTGAAATGATGGATGATCTTACTGGTCTTTTGACGGATCAGACAGGCCTGCTCTTTCTACTCAGATCGCAATTCATCAGCCGGTTTTTTCAAGGCGGCTTTCAGCGATTGATAGCTAATCGTCAAAAAGGCTGCGGCGATGCTCCCGAAAAATGTGAGCACAAAGGCCCACAGGCTGATCCCGCTCCGATAGGCAAAATTCCCCAGCCATCTCTTGATCACAAAAAGGGCAATGGGGGCTGCGAAAACATTGGCAGCGATGATCAGAACTATCGTTTCCCTGGTGAAGAGGGAAAGGATTTGAGGAGCGCTCGCCCCGAGGACTTTTCTAATCCCGATCTCCTTGGATTTTTGCTGGGCGGAATAGGCCGAGAGGCTGAAAAGTCCGAGGAGAGCGATACAAACGGCCAGCAGGGAAAAATACTGGAAGATCTTTTTGAATCTCTCTTCGGACCTGTAAAGACGGTCGAATGCATCATCCAGAAAAAAATATTCGAAGGGAACCATGGGGGCAAATTTCTTTGTGACTTGTTCGATGGCACCGAGCGTACGCGGGATATCCCCGGTTTTTATTTTTATCGAGAGGAAACCGAATTCTTTTCTCATTTGTGGGTTGGTGATAAGAAGAGGAGCAATCGTGTTGTGGAGAGTCGCAAACTGAAAGTCTTTCACGACGCCGATGACTTTCTTGTCTCCGTTTCGGCGAATCGTCTTGCCCAGGGGGTTATCCCAACCCAACTGCTTCGCGAGAGTCTCGTTGATGAGATAAGCGTCTTTATCCGTTCCGAACTCTCTGGAAAAATTCCGCCCCAGCACCAGATCGATCCCATAGGTTTCAAAAAAATGCTCATCAACGGCAAGCGCATGAATCATGATGGAGTGAGAATATCCTTCGGGGATATAGCCATTTCTGGTGAACCCATTGTTTGGAACCTCCGATGAAGCGGCAGCCTGAATAACGCCCGGCAAAGAGAGAAGGACATTCCTCACCTCTTCGGTTTTTGTCCGCAAATTGCGATCTGCCAAAGGTAGAATCACCATATTTTCCTTGTTGTAACCCAGCTCGGCATTTTTGATGTAGCGCAGCTGATTGCGGATAAGAAGGGTACAGACAATCAATGTCACGGATATCACGAACTGGAACACGACCAAGGCATTGCGGAATCTTTTTTTGCTTCTGGCGGTATCGAAAACTCCTTTGATAGTTTTAACCGGCTGAAAAGAGGATAGGTAGAATGCCGGATGTACTCCGGAGGCCACGCCGACCAAAAGAATGAGAATAAAGAGCCCAAAAATGCTGGTTAAATTAATCAGTCCGATGGGATTAAGTTCTTTATTCAGAAGCTGATTGTAAGTGGGGGTCAGGATAAAAGCGACGCCTATTCCCAGGGTGAAGGCTAGGATAGTCATGACGACGGATTCCCCCAAAAACTGGCGGATCAGATTTCCTCGGTGGGCTCCTATTACTTTCCTTATACCGACCTCCTTGGCACGCCTTGCTGCCCGGGCCGTGGTGAGGTTGACGAAGTTTATACAAGCGATGAGAAGGATAAACACGGCCACTGCGGAAAAGGTGTAAAAATTCACTAGGGCCGTACGCGAACTTTCGTCGTAATAAAAATGGATCTTTTTGAGAGGCTGGAGATAGGCTTCGTATTTCCAACCGTACTGAGCGATTTTTTCGTTGATGTTTCGCCATAGAAAATCTGGGAATTTTTCAGACACAGAGCCGGCAGAGGCTTTTTCTCCAAGCTTGACGTAAGTTATGACCTGATTGCCCCCATTCCAGTCCATGCCCATGATGGGGCGCGCGTAAAGCGTGGCGAACGAGATCAGGGCGTTAAATTGAATACTGGAATTGGGAGGAGTGTCTGCAACCACCCCCGTGACTTTATAAAGATCTTCAGGACCGATTTGGATCGTCTTCCCGACGGGATCCTGAGAGCCAATAATCCGCTTCGCTGTCTGCGAGGAAAGAACGATTGAAAAGGGGTCGGTTAAGGAAGATTCCGGGTCGCCTGATAGGAGACTGAAACCGAAGACCGTCCATAAACTGGGGGATGCGTAGCTGATGCGATCTAACCGAAAAGCTCGATTGTCCACGGCGAGGTATGCGGTGCGCGGGGTGGACATGCGAACGAAATCCTCGACTTCCGGGAAATCTTTTTTCATGTCCTGTCCGATGGGAGCCGTGAAGATTGGGCTCTCCGATTCGAATCGTCCCTCGCGAAGACTCCGGATGCAAACACGGTAGATACTGTCCACCTTTTCATGAAAACGGTCATAACTGATCTCGAACTGAAGGTAAAGAAGGATGAGGATGGCTGCGCTCAATCCAAATGCCAGACCGAAAACATTGATGACCGTGTAACCTTTGTGTTTTCTGAGGTTTCGAAAAGCCATCTGAAAATAGTTTTTAAACATGGCGACGCTCCCGCTAATGTTTTTTTTGAGAAGAGAAAGGAAAGAGGAGAGTAGCTGAACAAGGAGCCATATCTTTGCCGAGAACCGTCCGTCGGAAGCCCGGGCTTCATAGCATTCAAGAAAATCCCCGACAAAACCTTCCCTGTATTTTTCGGATAATAATTTTTCCACGAGGAATTCGATAAACCGGTTTCCAGACTTTTTCTCGTGATGCATTTTCATTTGTTCCCATCTGGGCTGAGTTTGGGATAATCTTCCCAGAGGATGGCGTTGATTCGGAACAGCTCATCCAGCTCCTTAATGCCTGCTGGAGTGATCTGAAAAAGTCGTTTTCTTCGTCCCCCTCTCTCCGGTGAGGGCATGCTGTAGTATGAAGTCAGGAGCCCCTTTTTCTCCAATCTTTCCAATGGCACATAAATGGCCCCGATCGACCAGTACTTCCCTGTCATCTCCTGGATGAAATTCCGGATGGTTATGCCGTAAGCGTTGTCCTCTAGTTTCCAGACTGCCAGCAGCATGATTTCTTCGGGTCGGGAAATATATTTATCTGCCATAGCGGCTCCTTATATGTTCTATGCCATAGAACATATTCATTTAATAATACGCTGGAAAACGAAAAAGGTTGCAAAAAAAATAAAACACGGAAATCTTTCAATCCGCGATTTGTATAGCTGAGAAGACAATCCTAATCATTGGTCTTTTGCCTTGCCCGAGAGCGCGGCTTCTGATTATTCGAATTATAAGTATTTCCTTTTTTGACTGACTCTCAATCCTCCCTATTTTTCTTAATTTCCATCTGCAGGCACTCGAGAATAAGAATAACACACCCTAAACGACAGAACCCTCGACTAAGATAGTGGAACATATTAATCCAAACCTCCAAAATAACACGTTTAAGATAGATTCGCTCCTCGAATCGACGATAAGCAGCCACAGAGGCCCTCGGAAATAATCCCCACTCTCCTCTGTGCTGAGCAATCCGAATGTGAAAACGGTTTGTTATACATTGCAGGACCTTTCAGAAGCACAGGAATTTCTCAATCTTTCCGGGAGTCCACTCAACTCAAAAGATAAAGAGCTTTTATCTGCATACTCAAAAGAGTGTGGTAGCTTTTATTGCGGTTATGCCTACAGACTGAGCGAGCCTCTATGCCCGCACGAAGTGCCGGTCAACATCATCATGCTTTACGGTTAACATTTCGTAGCACAAGGCCGGAAAAAGCAGGCCATGGCCGAATATGGAACCCTTGAACCACAGAAAGCCGACAGATTTTAGGATTGTGCAGGATACTGCGAATCCGCCTGCACCAATGGTGTCCCCGTACAAGTTTTACAAGCAGCCGCTCATCATACCCTCATATTGAAATAAATCCATACTCCTCACATTAATCGCACAAATCACCTAACAAAATCACCCTAATCGGGATCTTAGCTGTTCTCTGGCACAAAGTTGATAGGGGCTATATTTATTTTTGTACGCTTACGAACATTAGCTGCTAAGAAATGATACAAATTTTTTGAGAAGCATCTGAGTATCCCCAGGGATAATTTTGGCATATTTATTGCAAATAAAAAATTAGGAGTTATGTGAAAAAAACGTATGAATATCAAGAAAAAACCGATTTTCCTATCCGTAATCATCATCGGATGCGCTCTGCTGTTTTTCGCTTCGCTGCAAAAGAAAAAGATCAATTCCGTTACGGTTCCGGTGATTCTCGATCACAACCGCATGCTGGTTGAAGCAGAGTTCCAGCGCAAAGACGGTAGTTGGCGAAAAGCACGTCTCTGGGTTGACACGGGAAATCCAAGTTTCTATCTCAGCGAAAAGTTTGCCCGCGATCTGGGGATTGATTTTTCTGCAGACAAAGTGAATCCGCATGTAATGCCCCCAACATACGTTCGAATCGGCGGGATGCCGATGAATTTTAAGGGCGTGAGAACAAGGGTCATGCTCGAGCCGCACTGGCTGTTCAGCACGATGCACAATGATGCCAACCTGCCTTCAACGGTCTTGAAGCAGTACCATGTCGTTTTCGACTACCCGAAACTTCAGCTCACCCTCGCGGAGCCGGGGATTCTAAAACCTAGGGGTGTTCGTGCTCCCGCCAGCGTTCATACCGAAAACGGCATCGTTCAAATTGATGCTGTTGTAAATGGGGAGAACCTCAGCTTCGCAATGGATAATGGCGCTGCCTACAGTTTTGTATCCCAAGAGGTGCTTGAACGGATATCCCGGCGAAATCCAGACTTGCCGCGTATCACCGGCACGGTTGGCTGTGCGAATATGTGGGGGTGGTGGCCTCCTGATGAACAGACATTGCCTGTCATACGCCTGCCTGAGATTCTGTGGGGACCTGTGAGTCTAAGCAATATCGGTATTGTCGGTGTACCGGAGCTTTCTCCGAACGGACCAAGTCTAGGAGCGTGGTACTCACAGAAAACAGCCCGCCCGGTTCAGGGATTTCTGGGGCCAAATGCCTTCAAAGCCTTTCGAGTCGAGATCGACTACGCGAACAATGCAGTTTATTTCGAAAAAAGTGCTGACTTCGACTCCCATGACATGGATATAGTGGGGCTTACCCTGCGCCCAGAACCAGATGATACTTACAGTGTGATCGGGATCGCCAAAAAGAATGGAAAACTGGTTGTTGACGGTGTTGAACCGGGAGATGTGCTTCTCCAGGTGGATAATCTAAGAACCACAGGAGCCACCATGGGAACCGTCGTGGATGCGCTCAGAGGCAGACCTGGTGATATTCGTGTTCTTGTGCTCGAACGAAACGGCAAGAAATTTAAGATTGAGGCCAGAGTGGTACGCGTTCTGTAGAGTTATTGCATCGTTAAACGATCTTTCGGAAAAACAAGGATGGCGTTTTACTTTTTTACTCTTTTTGGCATGAGGTCTTCTGGATCTCTGAGATTTCAAGCAGCTTTTTCAGGTTGGCTATCCAAAACACATGATTCACTTTTGTACTAAAAGTGTTATGTCAGCCTTGAAAGGTACTGCTACTCATTTTTGCTCTTTTTAGAACTGTATCCCCTCGTTTCCATTCTCCTGCTTGAGCGTCAACAACGGTTGACGTTTTCTCGTCCTGATTCGTCCTTCTGGGCCGGGACTCTGGCTGCCTTCTCAGACTGTCAGTGGGCAGAAATTGCTAAAAATTGTGAGATATTCAAGGCTTGCTCAAAAAGGAATTTCCTATATATCACAGGTTCGAATCCTGTATCGCCCACCACTTCGATCACTTTATTATCAATTATTTGAGGGATTGCGGGGCTTACAAGCATCGGGCACGACAAATATGTACACAATAATACCGCATTCTGGGAAGCCTGATTCCTCAGGATATTATTGGGGAATCCCTGCTTTACGCGCTTTATCCTTTTCCCTCTCTGAAGCGTAAAGGCAGTGCTATCTGAAGTTCTCAATGACAGCCAGGATTTCTTCCTTCTTTTCCTGGACAGCGTCGTCGCCAGCTTTTAGAATTTCAGGAATCCTGTGTACTGATCTGAGACCTATGATTTTGTCAAAAACCACATTGATGAAAATGATCTCATAATGATGCATATCGACAGACAAGGCATTTTGATTCCGCAGCAGCCACTTGTGGCTGTAATCGATATTCCGCATCAAGGTTTGCACAAATCCTTTGGATTTTTGTGTGGTTATTTCTTCGAAGCTCATAGCTATTATGACATCCATGTTTTCCTGTATCGCTTCCATCACAGGGAGCGGTGAACTGAACACTCCATCCATTAACAACCGACCATTGATTGAGATAGGTGGCATAAGCGGATAGAGTGAACTCGATGCGTAAACCGCCTCCCACAGTAAACCTGATGAAAGCAGTACAGGTTCACCGCTCAGCACATCTGTTGTTTGAATCATCAGCCGTTGGGGAAGGTCCTCCAACTTTTTGTCGCCATATAATTTGTGATAAGTTTTATGAATTTCATCAGGTTTAATCAAGCCGTCATTTATATTAAAGCGACCAAAGGGCAGGCCGGCGATGGAGAGCAGCGATCTATAATCGATCTTTGAAAATAGTTTTCTAGTCCAGAGTGTATCAGTCATATCCCTTATTTCCTGAGCTGTATAACCGGCAGCCCACACACCGGCAAGAATACTACCGCCGCTGCAGCCAATCAGCAAATCCACGTTTATATTGGCCTCCTCGATAAAGGCAAAGAGGCCGATACTGGCCATTGCTTTTATTCCCCCACTCCCCAGAATAACTCCGACCTTCGGTTTTTTTATTTCATTTTTCATTGGATTTGTTTTCATGTGGCTTTAACTTCATTCACTGTAGCTTTTAATGGCCTCATCTACATTCTTATAATTCTTAATAATCCGAGTGAATCCGGAAATGGTTAAGACTTTATCAACATTTTTTTGTGTGGCCGCCAGCCGTAAGTCGCCTCCTTGTCGCCGGGCTTCTTTGAGAGTGGCCAATAATACTCGTAAGCCGGCACTGCTGATAAACTCGACCTTGGAAAAATCTGCGATTAAATTCATGCTGTCATCCATTTGATCCTTAAAGAATTGGGCTAATTCAGGACCGTTCTTGGCATCCAAATCACCTTCAATGGAAATGATAACCACATTATCAATCTTTTTTGCCTCTAATTTCATGAAAATTTCCCTCCTGTCTCACTTCGCGGTCAATTTTTTTGTGAGAATCAACAGATTCCCTTGGGCCTGTTCACCTTCATAGTGAATATCATCCATCACTTCCTTGATTAAAAATAATCCGAGCCCGCCTATCGGGCGCTCTTCCCAATCGGATTCTGTATCCGCGGCCTTCGTATCATCCGGATCAAAAGTTTTTCCTTCATCATATATGGATAATTTCACTTTATCGGATTCTCTTTCAAAGGTCAGTTTGATGGGCCCTGGATCCTGTCCCTTGTACCCGTGTGTGATGATATTGGTACACGCTTCGTCCACCGCCAATTTAAAGGCGGATGTCGTATTCTCGTCCAATCGCATATGTATGCAGGCATGCTCGATGAATTCCCTTAAAATGGGCAGGTTTTTGAGAGTGGCCTCTAAATTGAATTCATGTTTCTCGTCATCCAGAGAGTATTTACGCCGCAGTGCTATCAATGTGATATCGTCAAATTGAATCGCTTTTTCAATATGTAAATTGATCTGAAACTTTAAACTCTTCAACAGGCTAAAGGCTGAACGGAACACCTTGCTGATATTTGACACTAACGATTTTTCTGTAAAGGCCTCCCCATGGGAATTTCTTGCATCCACGACTCCATCTGTGTACGCCACAAGAATTTCGCCGGGCTCAAAAATGACTTTTTTAGCCTTGAATTCCATGTCCGGCATAAGACCGATGGCAGGACCTGTCGTCTCCAGTACAGCTTTAATCTTACCCTTGGCATCGACAAGACGAGGCTGTTCATGGCCGGCGTTTATATAATGCAGGGTATCGGTTGAAGGCTCCAGGATACCAAAAAACACCGTTGCGAACATGTTCGAACTGTCATGCGTCCTGGCGATAAAATTGTTGATGTCGGGAACAATACTCATCAATATTTTCTTGCAGTCGGTAATCCCATGCTGAGCTTCACTGAATGCCCTGATCAAACTCGTAAAAACAACCATGAACAGAGCCGCTCCAACGCCCTTATCACACACATCACCGATAACCAGTCCAATATTTCCGCTGCCCCCCAATGGAAAGGCATCATAGAAGTCTCCAGCGACTTGTCGAGCCCCTTCAAAATATGATGATATTTCCCAACCTGGTGTCAGCGGCATGATGTCTGGAAGAAATCCTGATTGAATTTGACGTCCGATCTCCAATTCATGCTCGGCACGATCCAGGGCTTTTTCTGTTTGAGCATACAATTTAGCGTTGTCCACGCCTGTCGCTATCTGATTGGAAAGAGTTTGGAGCAACTCGATCTCATTTTTGGTGAATTCATAATCTGGATCTTCAGCGGGCATTCCAATAATCCCTATGGCCTTACTCCGGACCAACAATGGTGCGATCAGGAGCGATCTTATTCCGAGCGATTTGAAATACCCGTGCATGGGGGCCGTCCTTTGATCAGTCTGGGCATCATCAATCAGGACAGGTTCTTGGTCTTCGGTCCCTGGCCTCGAAGATGAAAACAGCTCCAAAGACATCTTCTGCCCAGAAAGTTTTTCCTCTTTGGGATCTACAGCGTGAAAGGCCGCAACCTCCATGCTGCCCATGCCTGATTCAGATAATGCTATTAATGCGCTTCGGACTGGAAATATTCTGCACAATTCCTCACACACAGACCGTAGATTGTCCTCTAGATCCAAGGAGCGGTTCACGATCATGGACACATGGTTGATCACATCAAGCTCTTCAACCCGGGCTTCAACCTCTTCCTTGGCACTGGCAAGCTCTCGGCGTGACCGATCCAATTCCAGATTTTTTTCGCGCAGAACATTCCGATGATTTCTCAGTCTCGTACCGGTGGATAAAGCCATGAATGCCACAATTCCGAACAACACATTTACGATCAGACAGACTGTAATAACATCTTCCCATTGGAAGTTATAAGGCCAGAAACTGTTTTGGTGGGGAATGTACCCAAGGTGTTCTATGACAGCCATCAGGTCGAAATCAATTATACAAAAAGTTCCGACTAAAAAAGTTGTCCGACGGGGAGCCGCCACGCCGACATAAGAAATCACCCCGGCATGGATGAGTGTCAAATAACTGGCCCTCAGTCCACCTCCGTAATAAACCACCGCTGTAAATCCGCAGATTTCAAGAAAGTTGATAAAAATCGAAAAAGCCTCGTAGTGTTTGCGCCTTCGAATCCGCTTGAGAATCCACAAGGTTGGCGGATTCAACAATATCAGATAAAGTGCGAAGATGCCCATCCCAAAAAGAGCCTGTGAATCATAAGTTCCTAAGCGCCATCCGATTAAAATGAATAAAAAGACGAGTAGAGCCGCACCGGACCGGGCATAAGCCCCTCGGATGTGCTTTTTGTAAAGGTAGCCTGCTTGATCGGAGGGGATAAAATTTCCGCTGTTCAGTTCATTACTGCTTATTTTCCCCATTAAATTGACGACAATTATAATTAAAAGTCAGAAAAGAAGTCAAGGTCATGAAATGTATTCATAAAATAAATATAGCGTTCTTTTTGAATTAAAACTCTGTCTAAACAGTGACAAAAATTTGTCAGGAATATTGAAAAATCCATTAAGAAATCCATTCAATTCAATTTGACTAATCCTGCGATAATTATTATTTTATTGTCATCCCGATAGGGGAATAATCGTGGGCACTTAATGCCCTATATGTAAGGAGCAGTCAAGATGAATAGAATGAAAAGTTTGTCTAGTCTCTTATCTCTTTTTATGCTGCTTGTGCTGTTCAACCAAGCACCGGCAGCGGTGAGTGACGCCCCAGAAGCGGATAGAGTTTACCTCAATGGCAACATCTATACTGTTGATAAAGAATTCAGCACCGCTTCTGCCATTGCCGTGAAAGATGGCCGGTTCATCTACGTGGGTGACGATGCTGGAGCAAAGGCCTATATCGGTCCTCTGACCTTTGTTTTCGACCTGGAAGGCAAAACCGTGATCCCTGGCTTACATGATGCCCATGTCCACATCAGGTACGGAGAAAGAGAATTGTATCCGCGAATTCCGGACATCAGGCCTGCCATTGGCGAGTGGGCTTCAGTGGAGCGCATGCAGCAAGTGATCAAGCGCTGCTTAGCTACCGGAGAAGGAATGCGGCCAGGGCCTGAGCCACGGTGGCTGGTATTGAGCGGATGGATGTCAGATGTTTGGGATCCGCCAGAATTCCGTAAGGAGCTGATCGATGCCGTCGCCCCTGATAATCCTGTTTTTATTAGCCGCTACACGCATGGCAGCGGCGCCAACAGCAAAGCCCTGGAACTGGCTGGCATCACCCGTGACACTCCCGATCCTCCAGGTGGTCATATCAAGAAGGACAAGAATGGAGAGCCAACAGGCGAATTCGTAGAAAGGGCACCTTCACAACTAACAAGACTTATTCCTCCCTTGCCTCCAATGACCGATTACGAAAGAAGCCGGAACCTCGTGGAAGGGACTCAATTGGCCGTGGACAGCGGACTGACGACTATCCATGGGGCCAGCGGGATGGGCTACGAAGAGGTTCAAAGACGGCTAAAACTCTATGAAGTCGGGCTTCTAAGGATAAGGATCAACGAGATGGTGAGCGAGAATGCGGCGAAAAAGCTGGGCAAACCGTTGAACTACAATAACAAATTCTTCGTCCGTTCAGTCAAGACTCTTTTAGACGGAGCGTTAGGATCGAGGGGTGCGCATTTCCTCGAGGAATACAGCGACTATCCGGGCTTTTATGGGGAACCGAGACGAAGCGAAGATGAAATAGCTCAATCGGCGACCGAGCTTCTTAAAATCGGTTTCAACATGAGGATACACTGCATCGGTGACGCGGCCAACCGAATCGCCATTAACGCCTACGAAAGGGCCCTGAAGGCCACCGGGATAGACGGTAAAGATGCCAGGTTCGCTCTTGAGCATTGTCAGGTGCTGACTACTGATGATATACCCAGACTCGCCGAGCTGGGAATCGTGGCTTCCATGCAGCCTTTGCACGCGACTGAGGATATGCACTTTGCTGAATCCAGGATGGGGCCTGAACGTTTGAAGTATGCCTATATTTGGAGGACATTGTTAGATCTTGGCGTGGTGGTGGCAACCGGGACAGATTATTCCGTATCTCCCTACAATCCCTTTTACACGCTGCACGCGGCAGTAACCAGACAAGACAGGGATAATAATCCTCCGGGAGGCTGGATCCCGGAACAGGCCATGACAAGAGAAGAGGCTTTGCGGGCGGCTACCATGGCTGGGGCCTACGCTATGTTTGCGGAAGATATCCTGGGATCTATCGAGGTCGGGAAGCTGGCTGATTTTGTGGTCATTCCTGTGGATTACATGACCATCCCGGCTGAAGACATCTGGAAGATCGAACCGGAAATGACAGTTATCGGGGGGGAGGTCGTCTACACAAAGCCAGTTCAAGCGAAAAAATGACCTGATCCCTGCTAATGTGCCACCCGCAAAGTTAGATTTTTGACCTCAGGAGCAGGTGTCCTGTATGGAATTTATCGCCAGAGTGCAGGCGCAAAAAGGAAATTCTTTTCTTTTGATCAGGCCTAACAAGGTTTGTGTTTTTCGGACTATTCATTCCGCAGGCGGTCGACCGGATTAGCCGACGCCGCCCGGAACGTCTGATAGCTGACGGTCAAGAGGGCGATAGCAATGGCGACCATCCCGGCCGCAATGAAGACTCCAAGGCCTATACTCGTGTTATAGGAAAAGTTCCTCATCCACCGGCTCATGACGAAAAATCCCAGCGGCCAGGCGATGATGTTGGCCAGGACAATCAAGATGATAAACTCTCTGCTGAGGACCCTCATGACACTCCAAATCGAAGCACCGAGTACTTTTCTTATGGCGATCTCCTTGGACCGCCGTGCTGCCATGAATGCAGCCAGACCGAACAAACCCAGGCAGGAGATAAAAATGGCAAGGCCAGTAAAGCTCGTCAGAATTTTCCCCAAACGGTCTTCGTTAGTGTATTGACGCTGGAAATGTTCGTCCAGAAATTCCGGCTCCACGGGATAACCCGGAACCACAGCAGCTATTGTCTTTTTAACAAAATCTATGGATTCCGCTATCCTGGATCCGCGAATCTTGATAAACCAGTTATTGTACGGGAGGTTTTGGTACATAACGAACACAATAGGTCGGATATCGTTATGTAATGAAGTCCCATGAAAGTCCTTCACAACTCCCACTAATGTGCCCTCATTTTCCCACATGGAGAACATCTTTCCTATTGGATCTTGGTATCCGGTGAGCTTCAATGCCGCTTCATTAATGATATAATTTTCCTGGTCTGTCGGATATTCCCGCGAAAAACTTCGGCCGTAACTCATTTCCATATCAAAGGTCTCGAAGTAATCATAATCCACACATACAAAATTCATTCTTACATAGCTGTCAGCACTTCTGCCCTCCCAGTAGACCGGATTATTATTGTTAACATTCAAAGGAATACTCGATGCCGCGCTCACCTTCAGAACATCAGGATTTGCCAGGAGTCTTTCTTTGACAATGTTGTAATTAGCCCGCAGCTGTCGCCGTGCTCGGACCACCAGAATCTGGTCTTTACTGAAGCCGAGATCCTTGCTGCGAATATACTGGATCTGCTTGTAGATAGTCGTGGTGGCGATAATGAGCAGGATGGATGCTGTGAATTGGGTAACAATTAATGTCTTTCGAAGACCGCTTCTCCTCGATCCGGTCTGGAAGGTGTTTTTCAGCACTCTATCCGGTTGGAAGGACGAAAAATACAGAGCGGGGTAGCTGCCCGCGACCAACCCAACGAACACGGCAAAAAGCATCAATCCAGCAAGAATCGTTCCATTGTTGAGGATATTGAACTCAAGCTGTTTAGCGGCCAGTGAATTGAATCCTGGAAGAAGGAAATAGACCAGGACAACAGCTCCGATCAAAGCAATTAAGGCCAGACCCATGGATTCCCCCAGGAACTGTATGATCAGATCCTTTCGATCCCCTCCGCACACTTTCCGGATTCCGATCTCGTTGATCCTGATGGAGGAGCGAGCCGTGGTTAAATTCATGAAGTTGATGCAAGCGATGAGCAGGACGATCACGGCGATCGCGGAGAAAACATAGACATACACGACGGGGTCTGTCCCGGAAAAGGAATGAAGGTGGATCTTCTTGACCGGAAAAAGGCCGACATAGTATTTGACGTTTGTTCTCTTGTCGTATTTGATGATAGTCTCGGATATTTTGTTTTCGACCTCAACCGGGTCTGCCTGGCTCGGCAGCAACACATAAGAGGAAACATCCATGGACCAGGTACGCGTCCTGGCTTCTCCGA
>JABAOF010004121.1_pt5 | contig 17938 bp, 12 predicted proteins | sample 7062171 | NCBI WGS metagenome assembly JABAOF01 (sample SAMN14538628, study PRJNA623070) | marine sediment metagenome | biome: marine biome [ENVO:00000428]; feature: marine pelagic biome [ENVO:01000023]; material: deep marine sediment [ENVO:00002113] | place: India: Gulf of Khambhat ...
GTCCAACAGCACAATCAGAATGTATGTCTCTAACATGACTGCAACTCAAACCTTCGGCTTCTGTAGAGTTTGTGTTCCAAAAGGCTTGATGTCTCCTCCATACACTGTTATAATTGACGACGGATTGACAGAAGTCCTCTACTTTAACGGCACAGTATATGACAATGGCACTCACAGATGGATTTACTTCGCATATGAACATTCAACACACAAAGTTGACATAATCCCAGAGTTTCCCACATGGACATCAATGCTACTTATACTCATCGTGCTTACAGTTGCCATAGCCATCTACAAACGAAGACTACTCATTGCGCGAGGCAAGTTGCTTATGTAATCATCGAATTTATATAACGTTGGATACATGATATGCTTTTTTATAGAAAAGGGAAAAGAAATGAAGAGAACAAGATCTTTCGCAGCAGCAATCATACTTCTTCTCATGTGTTCTATGCTCACATTCAGAACCGGTGTCACACCTGTCCAGAGCGCCTCAACACACCGCATCATCTTGCCGTTCCACACCAGCTGGGAAAACGCAGAGCCCATAGGAAGAACCAATTCCATAGACTGGAAAACATCAGACTTCCATGGCTATAACGGTCCTGGAGACCCTCTACAGCCAGAGCTGGGATATCGAAACAACGAGGTCAACCCACCTTCAGACGCGTTCGGCTACGAGTTTGGAAGCCGCCAACTCTTGGCAGCAGGATACTTTGGCTCCTCCTACTCCTACTGCTACTTCAACCTATTCGACCAAACCTCAGACAGCGACTTCGGACCACCAGTCAAACTGAAGGAACACACCTTCATCAACCTATGGTACTATCACGACGAACTCGCCCACTGCATGATCGACGCCCAGATATTCAACAAGAGAACAGGAGCATGGTGGACCCTCAGAGACTTCAACTACAACGGCGATTACATTGTGGACCAGACAAACGTGCGGATTCACCCAGCCTGTCGATGGAACGATCCAATCGGCTCCTGGCAGTTCGCGTGCTTCGACTTATCCATAATATACGAGTCAGACCCGGAAAACTGGTATATAACAAAGCTATGGATCGGCTTTGACAACGATCCCAGTCTTGGTAACGGAGCGACAGGTCAAGCCAGAACCTACTTCGACATGCTGTACATGTCATATGGGATGGGCGGTGTTGAGAAAAACACTGCAGACCATGATAATGCTTGGACCTCCGGCAGTATCGTAGCTTGGGACTATCACCACCGCACTGATGGTTACTACGACCTATACCTGAAAGTCACCATTTCAGGCTTTGACGATGGATACTGGGTCGGCATCTTCGGCCAACACTTCATCATATTCCCCGGCTTTCTCAGTATCTCAACAAGTGCTGCAGGCGCTCAAGCACTTACTGACCCGGAACCAACAGGAGCAAACATTACAAACCCTGACACTGTAAATACTGATGTCGCCGAGTTCATCCTTGACTGCGCAATAACCATAGTAGGCTTCACGCCATACTCTCAATATGCAACAATGGCCAAAATAAGCAAGCTAGCAGCAAAATTCTTCGGTTTACTTGAGTCCCCTCCGCCGAACCCAACTTATCAATGGCCAATCGTTGACATATTTGGACATTATCCTGCCGTAACGACTGGAGCCATGGGTGAGGTCTACTTACGGATACCTGGGCTTACTCAAGGTTCGCATTCCATCCCTATAACTTTCAGCGTTGATTACTGTGATTGGTACTTAGGTTTCCCCAGCCTGCGAACGTATGAAACTATATCGCTCACATTGAATTTTCCATGGAGTACTGAGCCCGACCCACCTGTCCACAATAATCCACCTTCCGTTACAATCACGCATCCGTCATACGATCAAACCTTCCGTCCAGGAGTGCCCTGCACAGCAACAGCTGAAATCACACCTCCAGAAGCCTATCTGTTAAACCTGCAGGAACTCAACGGAGAAACAGGTTACGTCTTCACCAAGCTTGTCGATGGCTCCGGAAACCCTGTGGGAGGATACGATTGGAGTCCAATGGCGGCCTCACAAAAGTTCACTGAAACTGAAGACGAGGGCGGAACATTCACGTTCACCTATGACCTCTCTGACATACCGTTGAACGCTCACTACTACATCCACGTAACCACTGAGGCTACAAATGGAGCATCCCAGACAACAACCACGCGCATCTACTATTACAACCATCGACCATACGACCCACTCCCACCGTCAGGCCCAACATCCGGATACAGAGGCTACTCTTATACATACCACGCAGCTACGACCGATCCCGACAACGACGCGCTTTATTACACATTTAGCTGGGGAGACAGCTCGCCAACAACAACTGTTGGACCATATCCTTCCGGAGTGGAAGCCCACGCGGCGCACACCTGGAGCTCTGCAGGGATATACCAAGTAAAAGCGAAGGCTGGAGATCCATACGGAGGTTGGAGCTACTACTCAAGCCCACTGACAGTGACCATTGTGAATAGAGCGCCAAACACACCATCCACACCGTCAGGCCCAACATCTGGATACAGAAGCGAATGGTATACATACTCCACCAGCACGACCGACCCTGACGGCGACAATGTTCGCTACGAATTCGAATTCAGCGGACCGATTCCGACCACATCGTTTACGACAGGTTGGTATGCGTCCGGTCAGACTGGAAGCCTCACTGTGAAATGGGAGACCAGCGACCCTCCCGGAACATACTACGTTCGCGCTCGCGCCCAAGACGTACCTGGGACGTGGAGCGGATGGTCTTCATCCCTAACTGTGACCATTGCTAATAGAGCGCCAAACACACCCTCTACACCATCAGGGCCGTCATATGGATACCTGGGCTCATCCTACACCTACTCCACCGGCACGACTGACCTTGACGGGGACAACATTCGTTATGAGTTCAGCTGGGGCGATGGGACAACAACAACCACAGGCTGGTATGCATCCGGTTCTACAACCTCCAGATCACACAGTTGGAGCTCAACAGGAACATACTATGTTAAGGTTCAAGCGCAGGATCCTTATGGGGCGTGGAGTGGCTGGTCTTCAACCCGCACAGTATACATCAGCAGCGGAGGAGGTGGCTGCCCAATACTGTACGTCTGGGACGGAACGGAATACGTTTGTGAAGGGTTGCTTAACATACATAACCCTGAAGGCCTCGACATAACGGCAACCCACACTCTGGCCGCAACGCCTCAAGCCTCATGGTCCACGTACACGCTTCGATTGACTGAGCACCCACAGACGATCTCTCATATAGACCAAGTGAAACTGTACGCAGTATCAGAAGACGATGAGCTGATTCAGCTTCCACTGGTATGGGCGTGGCAGACAGAGAAAGGTTTCGTATTACCTCAACTGGTTTCCAGCGACGAATGGAAAACTGATGTGTTGGGCGCAGATCACAACAACGGAGAGAGCCAATCAATCAACCTGAAATTCCTAGCACCACAACTCCTGAAACCGAAAGGCTTCATCTTCGTCATTGAAGGTAGCAACCGAATCGTCAAGCTTTAGGTGTAGATCCGGAAGAAATAGGTTCACCTGCCTCCCCTTTTTTTTGTGGAAGAGGAAATGCGCGTGTCATGATGATTCTAGTAGATACTTATCTCCGTCAAGTGGTTGAGCCAGACTCCAACCGTTCTCTAATAGCGCACGTAGCAGACTTAATTCTTCTATAAATAATGGAATAGAACAGAGTGTCCGTAAATGTTATTTGATAGTTGAACCTAATCTAAAAGGGAGAAAATTGAGAAGAACAATCTCTGGATTTTTGTTCATACTGCTTTTGACGAATGTTCTGGTGATATTAGATTTGCGACCTGTTATGGCTGAGTGGTGGGATCTAGAAGTGGCGGTGGCTCCTCAGAATCCAGGTGTGAGCGATCCGGTAAACGTTACCGTGAGTTTCACGTTCGCTACTGAACCTCCGTTTGTGGAGGAGTTTGGTTCTGTTGAGCGTAGTGGCAACGTCTTCTCTACAAACGTCACTGTGTATCTTCCAGCACCTTGGGAACATATCTTAATGTGGGTGCATACGGACAGCTACACACATTCTTTGAGTAACCTATCCGCAGGGGAGTACGAATTTCAGATATATGTTCAGACCATCCATTGGCACGAGGGATACTGGCTTGAAGAGACAGTGCCCTTCGCAGTGACTATAATAGTTCCTCATGATTACGCGACGATACAAGAAGCCGTCAACGCAGCCAGTGATGGAGACAGGATATTTGTCAAGAGCGGAACCTATCATAAGAAGGTTATTGTGAACAAGACTGTATCGTTGACGGGAGAGAACAAATCTGACACGATTGTTGAGAGTAGAGGTGACATTGTCTTTGAGATCAGCGCAAAGGGGGCAGAGCTAAGTGAGTTCACGATTGTTGGCACTTCAACCAATCTCACCAAGATCACCAACTACGGTGCTATAGTATATTCAGAAGATTCTTACGTGCATGATAACATATTCATCAACTCGAACGGCGTAGTCGGAATCTATGTTTGCCGCGACAATAACTTGATAATGCACAATCTCTTCAAAGGCTCAGGAAAGTGGACAGCCATGGAAATACTTCAATCCAGATACTGTGATGTTATTGGCAACCGTATTGATGGTGGGTACTACGGAATCGACATTGTTAACGGTATTGTACACCCTGGAGGCCACACCATCTGCAGTAACACTATAACAGGCGTATCCTACCGCGCACTCTGGCTATATAATTCTGGCAATAACACTATCATCGCAAACAATTTCTCATACTGCAGATACGGCATCTCCTTAAGACGCTGCAATTCAACTTTATATCCTAACCGTTTCGAAAAAAACAGAATCTCCTACAACTCCGTTGGTCTGCGGACATATCACTCTGAAAGGCAGATATTTTACCACAACAATTTCATCAATAACACTAGGCAAATCTACGATTTTTCATGGGACGATTGGGCGCCTGCATCTATCAATATCTGGGATAGTAGGTGTGAGGGAAACTTCTGGAGTGATTACAATGGCACAGATCTGAATAGGGAGGGTATTGGTGACGAACCTTACACTATCGATGGGAACAACTCTGACAGGTATCCATTAATGAATCTCTATTGGAATCCATGTGACATCAACCATGACTTGAAGGTTGAAATGGAAGACGTCGCCAAGGCAGCAATAGCGTTCGACGCGGAACCTGGACATCCTAGATGGAACGTTCATGCTGACATTACAGGACCAGAATACCTTGCACCTGATAATAAAGTGGATATGAGAGACATAGGGTTGATTGCTAGAAACTTTGGAGAAGCATACTCTTAGTCAAAGCGCGCGCGCTACAGTTTCAGCAAGTAATTATCTCCGTTCAACGGTTGAGCTAGACTCCAGCCGTTCTCTAGTCTTCTGAGTAACTCTGCTTCTCCCTGGACAACCACATACCGTCCATTGCCATCCGTCATAGTGCCTTTCTCGTCTTCCCTGAACTTTCTGAATTGAATGATTCCCTCATCTACATCGCGAGCTCTCCAAAAAAAAGCCGAAGGAGGGAGAAAGTTCCGTGATATTCAGGTAGCTTCCTTCTTCTCCAGCTGCGGGCGCAAATGGCTGGATTTCATATGAGCTTTATGACCTAGTTTTATATACGGGTTCGATCTAATGTCTGGGTGGCTAGGGGGGACAACAATATGGTGAGCAAAATGTGGAAACTGGCAATAATAGCCATGTGTGTAGGTATGGTGCTCTCTTTGAGTATAGTAGCGGTTCTTCTCATACCGCTTAATAGAGTGATTAGTGCTCAAGGGCGGCTAGTCGCTATATCTCCTCTACTTACTGAACAGGAGCTTGTCAGAGTATTAGAGGGACCTGATCCGAATGCTACATATCTGCAGCTTCAAGCAGGACAGTACAATATATTGGACGCCCCGGGGAAATATGTTTATCGGGTTGAAGGTGAGGTCATCGTGCAGATGGAGGGCTTTCTGCTGGATGATTCTCCTGGTGATCCTGCCTTACCCTATCAGGTTCGTCATATTGCCCTTCCGCCGGAAGCTGTCGTCGATTCTCTGCAGGTTGAAGTCATTCATCTCGTCGAGACGGAACTTCCAGAACAGTATTGCATTGCACCGGCTCCTCCCTACATGTTAGACCAAGAAGTTCTGACTGAAGAAGAACTCCGTTGGGAGTTCAGGAAGTGGGGTGTGGGCAAAGAAATCGTGGAAGGGCGTAATGTTCTGATCTATGAAAAAGACGCCTTCTACCCCGCTGAGTATTGTAGGGTCGAACCTGGCGGTGAGCTTAGGAAGTGGAAAGCAGTTACAGTTGCATACTACCCTATTCGCTACAACCCAGTTCAATGTAGGTTGGTGGTGGCGGAAGAAATTGCCTTGAAAATAAGTTTTGATCGGGATTACAGTTACCTAGAGCAAGAGAAAACAAAGCAGTTGCTGCGGGATGACACGTTTGATGAACTGGCAAAGAATCTGTTCCTAAACTACGACAAAGCAAGTGATTGGCATCTTAAGCCCTTCTACGAAGGATTACTGGGAGACCCGAAGGATCCAAACTATGCGATCATCACTACAGAAGACATCTTTGACAACACTGCTGCATTGGATGATTTCTGTTTTCACAAACAGGATCTCGGGTTCGCAGTTATTGTGGTTACAGAGCATGAGACTCATACTGTCGATGGTGTTTCGGGGGGCTACTTCTTCGCTGGCGCGCTTGGTGGATACGAGGATGTGATCGGGGACCCTCCCAATCAGAGAGACGAGAAGATCCGGCAGTGGTTGATGGACAATTATCTTACCCTGGGCATCGAATATGTTCTCCTCATTGGCAACCCTGACCCGGACAACATAGAACCGGACGATTTAGTGGGCGACATTCCCATGCAACTCTGTTGGACTAGCCTCACGAGTGACTACCCTACTGACATCTACTTTTCCGATTTGAGTGGGGACTGGAACCTTGATGATGACGATTATGTCGGGGAATCGTACTTGGATACGGGGTATTCATACTTACCTGCGGGCGTCACAGGAAACCTTTTCTGCGTCCGTTGGGAAGGCGTCGTGGAGGTTGCCGGGGCAGTGGACCCGGTAAACGTGCTACTCTATGGGGACACAGAGGGTCAGACAACAATCTGGTTTGATGAAGACCAAGACGGTTTCACCGACGTGGATATCGTCCTCGACGACACAACTGAGCATCATCTTGAATTCTGGTTTGCATCGGTAGTCAACTTGGCAGATGGGCATTACCCCATTAGAATCAATTACACGCAGTCGAGCGGTGACGCTTATTGTGAGTTTGACGTCAGGACTTATACTTCTGGTGTAACGGCGAATTTCAAACATGACGACGGAACAGGAAACTATGTGGATGGGCTTGAGGCAGACTATTTCAACGACAATGACTTCAGCACTCCTCCTGACATTGAACAGGTGGATTCGAGACCTAGCGCCAAATTCATTGCAGGAGGGGACAGGGGGGTAGGTGGAGTCGATTTCCTCCCTGAGGTCATTGTGGGACGGATCCCCTGCTACGACGAGGACGAGGACGGCAACCCTGACTACGTGAACGTGACGCGGATCCTTAACAAGATAATCGACTACGAGAACGCGGATGTTCACGAGGAGACATGGCGCCGAAGGGTCTTGATCTCAACACCTTATATGTACGACTGGGACGATGTCCCTGGTTATGAAACCGCTGATTATTACGGTGGTGAGACCTTGATGGATAATATTGCACCGCCGCCATTGTGGGAATGGTATCGCATTCATGAAGAGGACTACTCAGACGTTTTTCCCGACGCGGAGGTGAATACTGGATGCGATGTTAGTGCAATGGTCGCTGGCTGGAACGATCCTGTCGATCCTGACGACGGACGAGGCGTCGTTATGTGGCGGACCCATGGGTCACAAACTGGAGCCTCTCATGTTTTTGATGAAGCCCATTGTGCTGACTTGGATGATTCGAAGCCTTCAATAGTCATTCAAACAACGTGCCAAAATGGGCATCCGGAAGTAGAGGAATGGGGTGGCGCGAAGCATTATCCGCTCGGTTATTCACTTTTGAAACAGGGTGCTATAGCTACCATCTCCTCATCCCGAAATTCCGCGGGAGGGGTGTTCGATCCCGATAGTATTGATATTGCGAAGAAGAGTAACCCTTATCTGCTCTACTTCCTTGCGAAAGGTATATTCTACAATGTAAATGTTGGTGACGTGCTTGCCCATGTACGGGTAAATGATGCTACACTGGGAAGTTGGTGGAGTCAAATCTTCAATTACAACCTCTATGGTGATCCATCGCTCTCCCTGTTTGGAGCTGACGCGAAGTCTAACAACGATATGGTTTTCCTCCTTGATGGTTCAGGAAGCATGCTTAGTGAGGGAAAGTGGGACGCAGCCGTGGACGCCACAGTTCTCTTTTGTGAACTGATGGAGGAATTCAGGCATCCCGCCTTCAAGGACAGATACAACAGTGTGGTCTTCCGATGGATTTCAGGCGCAGATGCAAGCACAACCATTCCCAGCGGCACTGGACTTAAGGATATATCAATCCCACTCACAGCCGCCACATTGAATGCAGAGACCCCCGAGTCTTACTATTGCACTCCAATTGGTGAAGGACTGATTCTAGCATTTGATCAGTTTGACTTTGACTCTGAAGAAAGTTTCTATTCTAACAAGGCTGTTCTCCTCCTGAGTGACGGAAAGCAAAACCGAGGAACTGACCCACTGGCTGTAGATGTACCGGAAGAAGTAAAAGTCTACGCGGTCGGGCTAGGCGATGACTTTATCGAACCCGAGACGATTGAGGATATCGCTGACGACGCTGGAGGTGACTTCATAATTTCCCCCACTCCACGTGACATGGCGGACTTTTTCTGCCAAATCTTCTGTGATACCTCTTGGAAGTTGCAGCATGTTACGGTCATCACCAACACCGACTACGGCACTGTTGCAATTGATCAAGGTAAAGCTGTCTTTGTAGTTGTGTGGGACGACCCCGCAACCTCCTTAACTTTTGACCTCGACCCTCCTGGTTCAGGTCCCAATATTACCGCAACGGAAAATCATATGGCTTACCCTCCGATGGAGGTTACCTATCACCCACCAGCCGCGGGCGAAACTCACGCCTTTTATGTCTGCAAGGATGTCCCCAACGAATTATTGGGTGAATGGAATATCGCCAACATAAAAGATGGTGCAACACCTGTTCCATTAAGCGATGTTTTGTTGAAGGTGATCGAAGACCCACAAACGATTGCCGACTTTGACATCGAAAATATAGACCGTTACACGGGGCAGCCAATCATGCTGACTGCAAAAATCACGGAAGATGGAAAATCTAAGGATGGACTCTCTGAGGTTTATGCGGAACTGATCCGCTCGCCGGCGCAGGCGGTTGGCACCCTTATGGCCGATAATACGCCATCTTCTGATTATCCACCCCAGCCCACCGACAAAGACCCCGATCGTACACTTCGCAGCCATTATCTCTTAGGCGTGATGGAGAAGTTGAGTATCGAGAACCTTATCAAGCTTGGGGGACCAAGGATCAACCTGCGAGACGATGGCCTTGGCCTTGATTTGAAGGCGAACGACGGAGTGTATACTGGCGTGTTCAACGAAACCGATTATGAGGGGAGCTACACGTTTAGGTTTCGAGCCAGGGGAACGAACAGTGATGGTGTGACTTTCGACCGCACTGCAACCCTTTCCAAGTATGTCAAATTCACTGCTAGCCCCACTGAAACTAAGGTGCAATTCGTCTCCAAAGTTACCGACCAACAAGAGAAAACTGTAACAGCAACAATTGGGGTAACTCCCCGCGACGAGTCTGGCTCATACCTAGGTCCGTTCAGTGGCGACCATATACGACTCTGGAGCAGTTCCGGGCAATTTAATTCAAGCTATGAAGACAACGAAGATGGATCCTATACTTTCACGCTGGTTTATCCAATCGACACAGACCCCCTCGTTTCGATATCGGTTGGCAACATGATAGTAGCCGAGCAAGCTCCTGTTCAAGTCGAGGAAGACGGCATTCTAGTTTGGGTTTTCCTGATTCTCCTCTTGCTTGTCCTGTTGATCCTAGTCATCTATCTGTACTTCCGGAAAAAACGAGGGTGATAACAACAGACGCAAGGCGAAAACGTTGCTCCAACAAATGAAAAACAAGTATACGTACATTTGGTGAAGTCTATGTTGTTTGTCTATGATCATACTATCAGATACCTACGCATTCTACAAAAAGACAGAATTGAATTGTGAAGAGAATGATTATTGGCACTAGAATGAATTTTCGAGGTCTAACAGGCAGTCGCAGAGCTTAGAGTCGAATCTCTTTCATTTATGTTCTTTCATTGAAACGCGCTGGTATCCGTTAAAGTCATTTACTATTCAGTTTCAGGACGGCTTTTTGATGGAAGATCGGATATCTCTGTAAATTGGTTTCCAAGACTTCTTTGCCAAGACTGGTGAGGTCGTACTTGTGTTATGCTGAGTCCTTATGGACTGGAACCGCTAGACCAAGGTTCGTTGTTCTGGCTCTTTTCTTCATGATTACTTGTAGCCAAAGAGAATACTCTGTCNNACGGGAAGATCGTCGACTAGTCAAACAGTAGGCAAATATCTTGCCTTATAGATACAACATCATTGAGCGAGGAGTGTAGTTATGGATTCTGTTGCCTTGGTGAAATACAAGGGTGACTTGGGCAAAACTCTCGAGGAGGTATTGAGCTGTTAGGTGATTTGGGAGTTCTTAAGTCACCCTTAGTAATTAAACCAAACGTCTGCACGAGCCTAGACAAGACTGGCTTCGCGACGACTGATGTAGAAGTAGTTAAAGCTCTAATAGACCTGATCTCTAAAGAAGACAGGAGCCTCTCCATAAAGATTGTGGAGTCGGATAGTGAATCTAGGTTTGCAGGTGAAGCGTTTGAAAAATTCGGCTACAGAAATCTCGCAACAAGATGTAGAGAACACGGTCTTGATGTGTGTCTCGTCAACCTAAGTGAACAACCAACCGTTTCGACAAGACTGGATGGACTCTATTTCAAGAACCCTGAACTACCCAACATCGTAGCTTCCTCCAGATGTTTCGTCTCCGTAGCCGTTGCGAAGACTCACGGGTTAACTTTCATAACTGGAACCTTGAAGAATCTATTCGGTCTGCTGCCGAGAAAAGATCAATCATTCTATCATCGCCACGTAAATGAAGTGATTGTTGACTTGAACAGGCCTGTAAAACCCGACCTCTGCATTGTTGATGCGCGTGTAGGTCTTGAAGGTTGGGACGGTCCTAAGACAAGGCGTCTTGATGTATTTCTTTTGGGAAGAGAGCCTGTATCAGTCGATGCCAGGATGGCTAGACTGATGGGGTTCAAGCCAGAGAAGATTCGTCATCTGGTTGAGGCGGAGAAGCATAACCTCGGCTCACTGAATCCAGAAGTCTTGGGAGTGAGTCTTCAATCTGTGACAGTTGAATTCAAGAAGCCATCTCCCCTATCTAGACGGTCTATTCTGTAATGGGTCAAGAATTGGCGAGTGAGTTCTGATTATTGTACTACCCACAGTCGCGAATGAAGGAGCTTTATGAGCTGCCCATCTCGAAAACAAAAGTGATAAGGAGGTTTCTCAAAACTCACTTTTAGTTACCCTAGCCGCGTAAAGTGAAGCTCTAGGGCAGACGCTTCTGATTAGACTTTTAAAGCTTGGCCTAATAGACATGTTCGGCGATTGTTTATGTCAGAGACTCATGATGATTTTGATCCTGTTGTCTTGGAATCTATGTTGAAAGGTAAAACGCTGCAGGTGTATTGGTATCTTCTGCAGCAGCCTACACGAACTGCAGGCGTTCGCCAAGTTCAGCGAACTTTGAGATTTTCCAGTCCAAGTGTTGCGGCTCATCATCTCGGCAAGTTGGAGGATTTGGGACTAGTGCGCAAGAATCTTCTAGGAGAATATGAGCTTGAAGAAGAGGTAAAAGTGGGAACCTTACGGTTCTTCACACGTCTGGGGCGCTTTCTTGTTCCACGATACCTCTTCTACTCAGTCCTGTTCTCCACAATGTTGACAACGTATCTTGCGATCTGTATTTTGGGCAGAGTGACCCCCAGTTTTTATGCCTTAATGTTCGGATTCATTGCATCACTTATCTTCGGGATTGAAACTCTCAGATTGTGGAGGGCAAAGCCGTTTTGAGCCTACCTTCTCTGAAAGAAGAGTAAGAACGGTGAACGATATAGAATGAAAGACAGCGGGAACGGTTGATATATTCGAAGATTATTGCGCACACGAAAAGCCTCTCTGTGTGCCGTATACCAGTTAAGAAAAAAAAGAAAGGTTGCTGTTGCGAATTGCAGGGGCTTATGGGTCGGTTTCGCCGAAGTGTCTTGCTACTGTGCCGACATCTCTCATGTCGATCTTTCCGTCATAGACGACGTCGCAGTTCGGGTTATGCGGGCATGAACTGCACGGTGTCGCATGCCAATATTCACAGTACTTTGGATCCGCCGTGTTTGATACGTGTTTGGCCCCGAAGCCTCTTGCAACCACACCGACGTCTCTCATGTCACATTTGCCGTCAGGCCAGCCATCCGGACCAGTTATGTCGCCTAGCATTGAGATTATGACCCAGCCGTCAATATACGTGTTGTCTGCAGTATCCACCTCACCTGAAACGATATCCGCCTCAGCCTTCAACGTGTAGTTGCCCTTGCTGAAGCCAGTTGCGTTCCACGAGAAAACAATATCCGCTGAACCTCCACTAGCCAGCGAAACAGACGTCTCGCCAATAGGTGTGGCGTCGGCGTATACTGTGACGTTAAAGGTTTCAGGGAAGTCGCCTTGGTTTTCAGTGGTTGCTGTTATGTTTCCCAAGCATTCTTGACATATAACAGTCTTTGCTGAATTAAGGTTGGTCACGGCTACGTCATGGGCTCCGGTTGGGACGTTGATGAAGCCAGTGATCCACAATTTGTCAAAGCTGTAGTATTGGAGTTCCGGTGCTGTTGTGAAGGTGTGTGACCATACTGTGCTGGGTGGTATCGGGTCTGAAAGAAGGTAGGTTGATCCATTGGAGATGAATACAAACCAGAGGGTGTGGATGACTGCGTCTGTGTTGTTCCATTTGACAGTATCTCCGGCGCTGATGGTTATGTACTGTGGTACAAAGGCGAAATTTGCGATTTTTAGTTCGTGTGTTGTTTGACTAGCAGCTTCTCGAATCAGTAACGTCGATAATGCAATGCTGGTTATCAAAGATAGAGATATAGTTATCACTAAGAGACTTCTTTTGTGGCTAAGTTTCGTTGGATTCATATATTATCGTCCTCCTTTAGAGGGGGAGCAGTTGCAGCGTCGGTTATGGGTCGTATGGGAAGTACGTGCACCACCAATTCCAGTGTTTCCAGTAGACCCAGTGCCACCACCAGCTCCACCAAGGTCTCCAATATGGTACATCAGTGTACGGGTAGTAGTAGCTCTTTGTGTAGGTTCTCCACCAATAGTATGGCTTCCAGAACCAGTTCGGGTGACTATGAGAATCGTACCACCAGTATGACCATGTGACAATTCTTCCAAGTGGAGTCCAAGCCCACCAGTAGAATCTGACGAAGAGGTATGGTTGGGCGTTGACTATTATGTATGGATCGACTTCGGGTATCTGTTCAGGCGGCAATAGATTCGTTACAAAGCCCATGGCTATGCTGCTACCATCCTCCAACTCGCATGAAAGCATGCAGGCTCGTGTGCCATCTTCAAGAGTGTTGCTTGACCACCATGACGTTACTTGCCCTTCAAAAGGTTCTGATCCAGGTTCAAAATAGACGTCGAAGAACGAATCTACATTGTATAGGCCTCCGCCATAATCAACGTCAAATACGTATCCTTTGGCTTCAAGTTCAGCTTTTATCTCTGCATAGCCTTCCGGTGAGCCTGGCGGAGCGAATGGAAGATCAGATAGATGGTAGGGGTATGGTAACTCCACCAAGTGCTGCAGCTTTAATGGTTCCCAATACTCTACCTGCACCACTCTACCGTCAGACGAAACTGCTGGAATCTGCCAGCCCTGTGAAGTGAACAGATTCAATGAGCTGATCGTCAGAATGCTTTGCCCAGCTCCTGTACAGTGGAAAGTTACTTTTGCGATTGATCCACTTCCAACAGATCCTCCTGGAGAAGTTGTTGAAACAACGAATTCGATATGGCCTAGGCCATCATCTATCAACTTATAGTCAACCGATTGAGGCAATGGTGGAAAGTCGCCTGGAACAATGTCGATACAGTCCACGAACGCAGTATCATAGCCTAATACCAACTGAAAGCTTGCTAGATCATATCCTGCCGGGACATCAACCATCACATATACAGGAAACGGTATACAAATGGGCACTGTATAGTCTGGAGGGTTAATCCAAGCGTTGGCAGGCGGTATCTGCTGATCCACATCGACTACCCAATTGAGTTTTTCGGGGGCATGATTTGTCCCGCCTTCATCAGAGAGCATTATATCCTCCAGAATAATAGTGGTACGCCCTGGACCATCGCAATGGAACACCACACGCGCAAGGGTTCCGCTACCCACATAGCCAGAATCTGCAATTGCCCAAACATGCACGGCATCGATGCCTGGAAGATAGAAGTTGGGCAGTATCTCCCAGCCGAAATCAAGGATTGTAGGTTGAAGAAAATCCCCATTCAACGCATCAATTGCAGTCATCAGATTTGGATTATAATTCAAGAAGAAGTCGTAATCAGCAATTGAAGGGTAGTTCACATCAACGATTACATCAACGAAGAAGTCATTGCAGGGTTCTACAGCGATTGAGGCAGGTGTTAATGAAACTTGTGCATCGGTCTGTGCCTTCGCTACTCGTATCGCTACGAAGAGTGAGATTACAATGCAAACAGCAAGTGTGACCGCAGCTATGAGTTTCTTGTTAGTCACTCTCATTCCTCCTTCATATTTGGAAATTTGTGTCATTGCGCCACACACTCGGCGCTCGAGAAGGGAAGAAACGTAAGAACCACTGGCAAGAACCTTGCTGCATCATTGAATTCCTCTTTCCCTTCTCCCATAGATCATATTAAGCTTCTATTTAATATGTGCTGCGCGTCTTTGGGACCATAGGATTGGACTATTAAAGACAAAAGATAAGGGAAAACCGGAATTGGCGTATGTGAGAGAGCGTGTATTATTCCAGATCTTGTTCTTCTCGCTGGCTGCTCGGAATGAACACCTTTTTTTTCAGCTACAGAACCAGGTGTTCTAAAACGTGGACATAAAAGACCCGGATGTTTACTTCTGTCTAGAGGCTGCTTACTTGAATAGGACTCTGCTTTACCTAGTGATCGCGATAGCGACTGGACTGCTACTAGTGTTGATTCCACTGATTGGACTTGCAGAGACGAGCACTGAAGACAGCTACGCAATGCCACAGTCGCTCTCCAGACAATTGGAAAAGCTGGAAGGTTTCAGAGTAGACAGTATTGAACACTCAGCCCTCGGCCTAGAGATTCTATTCTTGGGTTTTGCAGCAGCGCTAAGCACATACTTTTTGTCTAGGCGACGAATCGCACCTTGAAAAGCCTAGTTCCAAGATCACTCGATTTGATCAGATCGAATCTCTTGTTCTAGATGATCAGATCTTCCAGATCTCTGGGATAGTAAGTGATTATCTCGCAGCCATCCTCAGTAATCAAAACTGTGTCAGAGTGGCGAAATCCTGCAAATCCGGCTTCATAGATGCCAGGTTCACAGCTCACAACCATACCGGCACGCAAAGGTTCATCATTTCCTATGTCCAGCCATGGAGNNACCGAGACCATGTCCTGTGTGATGCTTCACTAAGCTTCTCAGCCCAGCCTTCTTGAACGCGTTGATTGTCGCTTTGTCAATGGCGCTACATCGTGCCCCAGACTTGAAGGTCTCGAAAGCAGCTTTTTGAGCCTCAGCCATAGCATTGAAATAACGCTTCTGTTTCGCCGTTGGCTTGCCCACAATCATTGTTCTTTCCAATTCACAACTATAACCGCCCACGTCCGCGCCAGCGCCAGTAACTAAGACATCTCCTTTCCTGATAAGACGCTCCGTGGCAATAGAATGAGGCACGGCGCTCATCTCACCAATCTGGCCTCTGAAACCAACTCCGACAGGTGAACTCCTTCGCAACGGCACATAACCGGGTCCTAAGGCCTTCTTCATGATAATGGACGCTTCATAACAAGCCGACAACGATACCTCTACATCCCACAAACCTTCAGCTGTATACTCCTGCAACAGGCTATGAGCCAGATTCGTCCACTTTGCACTCTCTCTGATCAAAGAAATCTCTTCTTCGGATTTCACAAGACGCATGGAAGGCACAAGGTCTTTTACTTCAACAAATTTCGTGCTCTTCAGCTTCTGAGTGATGGGGGGACCTCTATATCCCCATCTTCCAGAGGCACCCGCTTTGTTATCGATTCCTAGACGACTCTTATCGAATTTCATCTCCTTCAAGAACTCGGCAAAATGCTCAATGGGATGCTTCTTTCCTGGATAATCCAGGTATGTCTTCACCTTCTGAATAATTCTTGTCTTCAATGGAATATGGTCTTCCTCTAGAAGAGGTCCGAAAAATGTGACGTCTCCTTCGACAGGTATGATCAAAGCCGCTGGACGCTCAGTCCCAATAAATGAATAACCCGTCAAGTAGAACATGCTAGTACCATCAGTAAGGTACAGGGCATCCAGCTTGCGCTTTCTCAAATATTTTCTGACTCGTTCAACACGATTTCTGTACTCAGTCAAGCCAATTGAGAACCTCATTCTTCGAGTCTCCAATACATCTCATAACTGTTATAATATAAACAAAATAAATGCTTTCCAAAGATAAACGCTCAATCTAGGAATTGCAATTGGAAAGCGTCCACATACGTAAATTCAGTGAAGACGACATCGATTTTGCACACCGCATGAATCTCGAAGAGGGATGGAACAATACAAGAGCCGACATCAAGCGTATGTTCAATTACGAGCCTGAAGGATGCTTCATCGCAGAAATAAGTGGAAAAGCGGCAGGACATGTTTTCTCTGTAGGTTATGGGAGACTAGGATGGATAGGATTTCTGATCGTCAGAGAGAAACTTAGAAAGAAAGGTATTGGCACACAGCTGATGAGAAAGGCAGTTGAATATCTCTCGGCCTTCGAGATCAAGTCGATAAGACTTGAAGCAGAACGTAGAGCTGCAGAGTTGTACCGAAGGCTAGGATTTGTTGACGAATATTATTCACTAAGATTTGAAGGAGTCAGTGAAAGAATGTCGATTACACCAAACCGTTCAAACTGTCGAGTTGTTCCACTGGAATGGGAACGAGTCGAGGAGCTTGCCGAATTCGACTCTCAATATTTTGGCGCAAACAGGATCAAAGTCTTGACCGCGCTCTATCAGGATGATCCCCAGTACTGCTTCATCTCGCATAACCAATCTGGTATTGCTGGATACATAATATGTCGTCAAGCTGAGACAGGCTACAGGGTCGGGCCATGGGTGTGCGACCCCAAGAATGAAATGGTTGCACTGGAACTTCTGATGACATGTGTGAATAGAGTAGAGCATGGTCAGAAGCTATACATCGGCGTTCCAGCCGTAAACGAAGCTGCCATGAACATTGTTCAAAACCTCAATTTCCAGCAATATTCGAAGAGTATTCGAATGGTTCTTGGACAAGAAATCAAGAATGAGCATGTAAATGGCGTATTTGCCATTGGTGGTCCAGAGAAAGGTTAAGTGCTACTCTTTATGGCTCTGCGCGCGAAAGTTATGTAGCCAGTATGCCCCGTCATGAGAGTATGTGGTCGAGTCCTTCCTCTTTCCGTCTGCATCCTCCTTAGCAGACATTCGATAGTCTCTACATCTACAAAGCCGTCCTCGCCGAGAGCTTCAACGGTTTTG
>JABAOF010020350.1_pt2 | contig 17934 bp, 15 predicted proteins | sample 7062171 | NCBI WGS metagenome assembly JABAOF01 (sample SAMN14538628, study PRJNA623070) | marine sediment metagenome | biome: marine biome [ENVO:00000428]; feature: marine pelagic biome [ENVO:01000023]; material: deep marine sediment [ENVO:00002113] | place: India: Gulf of Khambhat ...
AAGACCGACATGAGATGTTAGGTCCTTTACAAGTCTATTTTGATTCCAACGAAATGGTGCCCTTCTATGGAATCGCGCAGTTACCAATGAAAGCAAGATGTCAACTTATCAATAATAGGAAATTTTATACATAACCTTTCAAATAATATTGATAAAGGCGTACATGTGAAGAATTTGAAGGTAATAAATCGTTTTATTGGTAATAAAATAATAGAATACGAGCCTGTGGAGAGATGTCTTTGCGGAGGCCAGTTAGACGACGGACCAATTTGGGGCTGGGGAATTTGTAAGAAATGCTCTTCATGGATCAATACTCTTCGACCAAAGAGGTCTCATCTAAGCGATTTATATGGGATCCATTACTGGTATGATGTCCAAGAAAATGCTTCATGTCCCACGATTGAAGCACGTTTTGATTCAGATATGGAAGATCGTATTCCCCTCCTTATGAATGTTATAGAAACAATGAAACTTACTGGCAACCGTGTCCTAGAAATCGGATGCGGTTCTGGGAGTCTGTTATGCCAATTGAGGGCACATGGTTATGAAGTCCTTGGCACTGAATTGTCATGGGAAATATGTTACGGAATAAGAAATCGCACTGGTCTTGACGTTATTCCTGGGGGTCTTGATGAAGTGCCACAAGGTTCTTATGACCTGANNGATAGATGTCTTTGAACATCTTTATGATCCGGTTTCGTTTTTGTCAAAATGTCGTTCAATACTTGAAAAAGAGGGTGTCTTGCTTATCCATACCCCGATTATAAATGACAAAACAGATCCTTTTTCTTATTCTGTGGGACTGCTCTGGAAGGACTTTCATTTATTCATCTGTTCACGTGCTTTATTTCGAGAAATCCTAAGAAGAGCTGGTTTTTCGTCTCCAAAAGAGCTCGCATCTCTATTTGGTTGGCCAATTTGGGAGGTTCAGCGTAACTAGCGGTTGATTGAATCAGGGAACTATAAAGTGTGATTAGTTAGGGGTCGGCAGGCAGTTGCAAGGAGGTGAAGTCTAGCTCTAAGATAATTCAATGGCGTTTTGGTGTTATAAACAGTATTATGTTGGGGATCTGCCTAATTGTACACGAGTGCGAGTCTTAAAAAGTCATTTGCGAAACCAAGTACGAGAAGTAGGGATGTCATATAGTAGAGGCGCATCTTCGCTACGCGAAAGCGATATTATGTTAGCTTCCTTTCCGCGCTCTGGCAATACATGGGTAATGAATCTATTGTTGCATCTGGGGATTCTCGTTCTGGAGGGGTATTTTCACGACCTTCGTATTGATAAGGCGGTGGATATTCCAGATGAGCCCTCGGAATATATTCCTGCCTTGAAGGAGCTAAAATACATCTTGCAGGAACGGGAGGTGCGCCATCGTGTGATTAAAACGCATGAAATGTATCAACCGGGTTTTCCTCGGTCAATCTACATGATTAGAGACGGGCGTGATGTTATGGTCTCCTACTACTTCTTTCGCAAGCGCTTCCATAGTTTTAAGGGCAACTTTTTGGATTTCTTGGTTATGTCGCCTTCTCCGGCGTCGGAGTGGGCAGATCATGTGGAATCCTGGTTATCAGCCAAGGATGCTGACATACTATTCTTAAGGTATGAAAATCTCCTAACAAATCCTCTTGAAGCGGTTACAGCAGCGCTCGATTTCCTGGGAGAACGTAGATCTGTTTTGGAAATTCAAAAGGCGGTTTACAATTGCAGTTTTCAAAAATTGTCATCGCATGAATTGGCGGTTAGACCGGCTGCAAAGTCAGACCCAAATCTAAGGTTTTTCCGGAAAGGAATTATGGGTGAGTGGAAGTATGTTTTCGGCCCAGAACATATTGGAAAGTTTAAGCAAGAAGCAAACTGGATGTTGCTCAAGCTTGGGTATGCGAATTCGGTGGATTGGTATTCAGTAGGTGGTAAAGAATGTGTGGAATAATCGGTTGCTTGAGTTGGTCCGAGCGTTATCCCGGAAGCATTTTCAGTTCAATGCTGTCTGCTCAGGCTCACCGCGGACCTGACGGCTGTGGTTTGGCTTTATGGTTAGAACTTGGCAACTCTCCACGTTTGTGGAGAGAGAGAAGTATTGGAAGCCTTGCATCGAAGATTCGAGACGCAACTGCAAGATTAGGGATGGGTCATAATTGGTTGGCGATCCAAGACACGTCAACAAATGCTCAAATGCCAATGGTTTCAGAGGATCATAGATATTGTTTGGTCTATAACGGCGAAATCTACAACTTTGGAAGCATACGGGAGAAATTGATTAAAGAAGGGCATCGCTTCACAACGAAGTCGGATGCTGAAGTCCTCTTAAAAGCCTGGCAGACAAAAGGTCCGGGTATTCTCAAATCCCTGCGGGGGATGTTCGCTTTTCTTCTCTTTGACGCTGATGAACACACTCTATGGGCAGTTCGCGACCCGCTCGGGATAAAACCACTCTATTTTACGAAGTTGCCCGATGGGATTGCGTTTGCATCTGAGATCCGGTCGTTTCATGCTAGCGGCCTTGTTAAGCGCAGTTTTGATAATGCTGCGACATTAGCATTTTTGATTGCCGGGGTCAATAAGCCGGGAGAGGAGATGACTCTTTATGATGGAATTCGAGAGATCCCACCTGGCCGAATGCTTATAGCGAAAGACGCCAATACTAAGATGATAACATACGCAACTCTCCCCGAACTTCATCCTACACTTACGGATGAAGATGCTATCGAGACCATACGTGAAGCCGTTATAGATTCGGTACGTGTTCATTTGATTAGTCAAAGACCCGTAGCAAGTTGTATGAGCGGTGGACTTGATTCAACAACCATAGCTGCGGCCATAAAGCGTTTATTCAAAAACGATTCTTGTCCTTACAAAGTTTTCACCTTGGCAATGTCATCAGGTGATGACCAGGAGCTTTTACTGGCAACAAAGGCTGCTAAATCATTACATATCGCCCAACGGGTATTTAGGCGGCCAACATACGTATCTCCTTTAGATGTGGTTGACATGGTAATAACATGTGAGACCCCTAATCATGTAATAGGACCAATTAACCAATATCTTCTCTTACGACATATTTCCAATGAACCTGAAGATATTAGAGTTGTGCTAGATGGTCAGGGTGGCGATGAACTATTATCCGGTTATCCTTGGTATAGCGAATTTTTGTTAAATGAGATAAAGAAAGCTGATCCGGATCTCGCTGGCAAAATTAGTGATCAATATCATTCTCATGAGCCGTTGTCAAGTCCGATACATGAGAGTCTTCTAAAGATTTTTCATGATGCCGATGCTTGGGTGAAATGTTTTGATGATGGCATGAGTTCTTTATTGAGGATGAAGGCTGAAGAGGCTTTGCAGTTATCCCCTGTTGAGTATTATCTCGGAAACTCTCATGATTGGAGAGGATTTCGTCAAAGAGAATACCTTCAGGGAGAACTACAGTATCTCTTACGTCAGGAAGACCGTATCGGGATGCGTTTTGGGATTGAATGTAGAGTACCTTATGTTGACATACCAACAATAAAGGCTACAGCTCTTTTAAAACCTGAATTCTTGCTAAAAGATGGTTTTCTAAAATATCCACTTAGAGTTCTATTCCCTGAAATTGCCCATGAGGTCCTTTGGAATACCAAGAAAAGAGGCTTTTGGGATGTTGCCGACGAATCATTTCCCTACCTGCGTAAGTTGGGTGAAAAGGCAGCGTCTAATTCTCAATTAATACGTGAATTGATAACTCAGATGGGAGGAGATATTTCGGACATCAAAAAGATAGGATATTACGCGCTCTGGAGATTATTGCAGATTGCAATACTTGGAGAGTGTGCAACAACCGATATGGGATTGCAATGGTTTTCTCAGGTGGATGAAACGTATGTCATAAGTGATTGTGAGGTATCGGTATGAAGGCGCACATACTCTTTAACGGTCTTGGTGCGGGTAATATAGGCGATGAGGCGATGTTCGGAGGGTTTTTAAACACAATTTGTGCCCCAATAGATTTTACTGTAGAAGTCTTCGATAAAGATGCAGCAGTTGTTGAAACTCTTCCTCCGGAACACACCTATATGAGTCATGATGATAGGGAAACTTGCTTGATTGCAGCTCTTGATTCAGATGTCGTGTTAATAGTGGGTGATACTCCAGTAATGGAGGATTGGGGGTTATCATGGCCAATGCGGTTTCATGCTGAGCATATCAATGAACTTAAAAGGTATGGGAAACCGATATATGCATTAGGTATTGGAGTGGATCGGTTGCGTTCGAAAGAGGGACGAGAGATCTTCAGAGATAGCCATTCACTTATCAAAAGCTGGACGGTACGTTCGGATAGTTGCCGGGAAGCATTACTCGAACTTGGGGTTTCGGAAGATAAGATTTGTGTTGCTGCTGATTTTGCGTGGCTGTTTCTGCCGGAGATTGAGGAAAGAGTCTGGGCAGAGGGTTTTCTAAAGAAATCCGGTATTGATCTGACTCGTCCCATATTAGGGGTTAATGTTGTCAATGAGATATGGGAAGGTGCTGTTCATGCAAAGAAAGAAATTGCATTTGCTCTGGATAAAGTCCTGAAGCAAATCAGAGCGCAAGTAGTGTTCCTTTGTAATGAGACACGAGAAGGAAACTATTTCGACCTGGAAGCGTCCAAGCAGGTTGCCAGCTTTATGGAGTCCGATGGGACTTTAATTATTAACACCTACTTTACACCGTCCCAGATGGCTGCGCTTATTTCTTTTTGCACATTGGCGATTTCTCAAAGATATCACTTTACCATACTAAGCGTCTTGGCTGGGACACCTGTTTTGTCCTTCGCCAGAGGCCAGAAACTACGATCTCTTTTGACTGAGTTCAATGAGAACGCTATAGAGAATATGGAAAATGTTAATGGTAGGACCTTATATGCCAACATCATGAATAGCTTAGTCCAAAAAAATGAAATTGCAAGAAACCAACAATGTATCCGCTCCTGTCTTGGTGCTCGGGCTTATAAGAACCTTTTTTATCTTTCCAATACAGAGCATTTTAAGAAAGGCCCGGCCCTCCAGTTGGCAAGGGTCGCTGAACTAAAATCACTTCAATATAAGGCCTTTATGAACAACTTAAGCAAATTGGCGAAACAGTTGAATCTTCGCGAGTTTACCAACTGGTCTAAAGTGTGGGAGTATCCTTGGTTGTGGTTCAACGGTTTGTGCTCAGTAGATTGGTCTCATTCGAACTTGCTCGATGTAGGAAGTGAACTGAGTCCTATGCCCTGGTTTCTGGCCTCTATGGGAGGAAGAGTAACATTGGTGGAAAGTGATCCTCAACATGTATCTACATGGGGACAGATTCGTAAACAAACACGCTCAAGTGTTGACTGGCATATCGTTTCAGACAAAACACTGCCCTTTCAGGACGAATGCTTTGATGTTGTCACCAGTTTTTCAGTAATCGAGCACCAGACGGACAAAGAAATGGCTGTGGATGAGGTTTTGAGAATTCTTAAGCCAGGCGGATTATTTGCAATATCTTTTGATATCTGTGAGTCCGAAGTAGGTATGACATTTCCAGAGTGGAACGGAAAGGCGTTGACAATGAAAGCGTTTGAAGAACTTATCTGGGACAATCCGGAGCTTGACAATGGTGGCACTCGACCGACATGGAATGTTGAAGATGTGCCAGAATTTATTAAATGGCATTTGCAGAGTGCGGCGTATCACAATTATGCTGTGGGGGGGGCAATACTGAGAAAGAGGAAGAGTTGAATATGCCCTTGCCATCGGATATCAAAAAGATCCTCTTACCAAGATTTGACACGTTGGGTGATATCGTCCTGCTCGAGCCTTTTTTGAGGGGGCTGCATGAGGGTTTCAAAGGAGCTGAGATTACCCTTCTTGTGAGCGAGGCCTATGATCAACTTGCTCCTTTGTTCCCGAAGTATCTCAATTGGGAGGTCTGGAGAATAAATCCATACAGAAACCCGTACCTTGAACAAATAGATGAAAAGGAGGTTAAGGACTTTCTTTGCCAACTCGAAAACAGCGGTTGGGATTTGGTTCTGTTCACAAAATACGAATGGACCTGGATTGACCATTTTATCGCGGCTCACCTCAGTGAGGTTCAACAGCTGGCGATTGGCACGACCAAGGAAACTCCTGAGTGGCTTAAGCCTCATCTAGTCCGCTTGGACATGGAAAGTTATTCCTCACAGGTGGTACCGGTGCCTGTTGAGGAAAAGACTCGTGAGAGGGAGAAATATCAGGTTTTGTTGAATTATTTAACAGGAGAAAATAGAGTTTTACCAAATCCGAAATTAACAGTGCCTGATGATCTCAAAAGACATTCAAGAGCTGTTCTGCAGTCCCTAGAGCTTGATAAGAAAACCTTTTGCGTATGCCTACCTGGTGGCATAGAAAATATCTCGATCAAAGTGTGGCCTACTGAAAAATTTGCGGAGGTCATAACATGGTTAAACGACAGGCATAGGATAAACACGCTTTTGGTAGGCCATGAGAAGGAGCGGAATATTGTTGAGAGAGTAGCAGGCCTTGCCGGAAAAGAGGGCTACATTCCTTCGATATGGCTTGGCAAAGATGGTGAGATTGGGTTACTCGCAGGGTTATTAGAGAGAGCGAGATTTTATTTGGGAAATGATACGGGGCCTATGCATATCGGTGCGGCCCTGGATACACCAGTAATAGCCCTATTCGGAGGGGGCCACTGGCCACGATTCATTCCAAATGGTTCACGATGTCACATTATTGTACGCCGCATGTCTTGTTTCTACTGTGATTGGAAATGTTCATTTGGGGACGCTCCTTGCGTCAAGGACTTGCCTTTATCACTTGTACAGGAAGCTATCGAAACTGCTGTAAGAGAGAACAAATTAAACGGAGACGCGGTTTCCATCCATGAGGCAGAACCCTATCCTGAGACAACGAACGATTTGATTCAAAAAGCATGGGAAACCTTTAACGGGGTTGAGGCTGATCGAGCGGCTCGTCTGAGGGTTATTGAGGATCTTGGCAAGCGGCTTCAAGAGAGTGAAGCGGATCGAGGAGCCAGGCTCAGCGTGATTGAGGACCTCAGCAGGCGTCTCCAGGAAGTTGAGGCTGATCGGGCGGCTCATCTTGAGGTGATTCGGGGGCTCGAGCAAAAAATGTTTGAGACGATGAATCAACTAAACTTTTCAACGTCAGTTCTCCCCAAGATATCCCTTGTTACCGCATGTCTTAATCAGCGAGCATATCTCGAGAAAACAATCCGAAGTGTCCTCGGCCAGAAGTATCCAAACCTTGAATATATAATCATCGACGGCGGTTCGACTGATGGTACGCTGGAAGTCATCAGGAGATTTGAATCGCATTTGTCCTATTGGATCTCGGAGCCTGATAACGGGCAGGCGGAAGCCATTAATAAGGGATTCTCCAAAGCAACAGGCGAGATAATTTCTTGGCTCAATGCTGATGACACATACACAGAAGGTGCATTGTGGGAATGGGTGAAGGCCGTATTAAGATACCCTAAAGCCGACGTATGGATGGCAAGCCACCACAATTACATCGATGAGTGTGATAATGTATTTTCGGTGATGGGAAATATCTTCGTCAATCATGCTGAGTTCGTAAAGTATTGGAAAATGGGTGGCATCCGAGTCAATCAGCCGTCGGTGTTCTTTCGGCGCCAGTTGTTAGAAGAAATCGGAGAAATCGATCCTCATCTTCGTTATGGGTTGGATTATGATTTCTTTCTCCGGTTGAGTCGTGACCATAGAATTGTGACCGTCAATGGAAGATGGGCGAACTATCGGTTACATCGTGATGCTAAGTCCGGAACTCCTGCAGGAGAAGGATTCTGCAAGTTCATTCCTGAATGGCATCTTGCGAGCAAAGGACAATGGGGCATACCTTGGAGTCTACAATGGTGGGGATTCTTTCTGAGTTTTCAATTCTACCGTCCTTTCTTTAATCTAGGACAGTTAACTTCGGATTTTATTTCCAGGAAACAGATAGCATTCAGGTGGCTGTTTCTGTGGCCCCGCTTCTTGTGGCATCTTATCAGGGGGCAGGGTAGTCTACCCCGTTGGTGATAGAAGATCATTTTAAAGGATCGAAATTGATTCAATCCGGGAAAAAAACAAATGTGAGCGTTATCATTCCTGTTTACAACGCCGAATCATTTCTTGCCGAGACGATTGAGAGCGTCCGTAGGCAGAGTTACGAGGACTTCGAACTGTTACTCTGTGAAGACGGCTCACATGATAAGAGTTTGGATATTTGTCGGTCTTTCGTTGACCGGGATTGCAGGGTATTTCTTTACCGCCATCCGGAGGGTAAGAATCTGGGTACAAGTGCTACCAGGAATCTTGGTATTGACAAGGCTAGAGGCCGTTTTGTTGCCTTTCTTGATGCCGATGATCTGCTTGCCCCTGAATCGTTGTCTACAAGGCTGAGGTGCTTTGAGAAAAACCCACATGTAGGTCTAGTTTTTTCTGCAGCTACCGTAATTGACGAAAAAGGAAACCCAGGCCAATTTAATGGTAGTTCAAACTTTGGCCAATTTGGTCCAATTGGGATACCAAGCGGCTTTGATTCCCTCTTGTTGGAAGGCAATGGTATCTGCACTTCAACAGTTATGGTGCGTCGTGCATGTTTAGGTGATCTTCGCTTTGTGAAAGGTGTGGAGCTCCAATATGAGGACTGGCTTCTCTGGATTGAGCTTTCTACACGTTGTTACTTTTTTCACCTCTCAGAGACGCTCTCTTTCTATCGTGTTCACGGTAATCAAGCAATCGGTGAGAACTTCTTTCGGTACTATTGTTGCGGCCTATACCTCTATCGTAGACTCATTTCCATGGGGTGGGATCCTAACGATATCTGTTTGGTCAGGAACAATTTTCTCTTCGGTCTACTGCGAAGTAGTTTGTTGCGAAAATCTAATGGACTGCCTCTCGATAAACTCTGTCTCTATTTCTTCGTGCACGTGGAGAGTGAAGAAAGATGGGATCTCTGCAAATTGATCCTTAATTACTTACGTCAAAGGGTCTTTGGCAACTCTCCCCAAAAACAAGATATCACACCTTGAGGCGATGGCATGAAATCCCTTTCTATTCTTTTATTAAATACTCATGACCAAGCGTCAGGGGCTGAAAAGCTTGCCTTTCAAACAGCCGATTTGCTTGCCAAACGAGGCCACGACGTTAGATTTTACGTCAAAAGAATCATCAACCCGGTACCCGGCCCATGGACACGGTGCTTGGGCGATGGGGATTTCAGCTTGCATCTTGAGTCTTTATGGCGAAAAGTAACAGGCCTCAATGATCTGCTCTTTGGGGGGTCCTGGCGTCTTATCGCTCATCCGGATTTCAGAAAAGCAGACATTGTCCATGCTTTTAATCTCCATGGCCATTATTTCAGCCTCCCTGCTATCATACCCATTTCACACAGGAAACCTTTTGTCTGGTCACCGGTTGATATTTGGCCAATAAGCGGCGGGTGCGCGTATCCTAAAGGCTGTTTGCGTTACCTTGCCGGTTGCGGGGGTTGTCCATATGTCGGGGGCATCTATCCCGAGCTTGAGCGCGATACGACCAGACTGATGTCGTGGGTTCGAAGAAGGATCTATCGGAGAAACAAAATCCATTTCCTCCTTCATACTGACTGGCTCTACAAACAATTTCGCGAAGTCTTGGGGGAAGAGACCTGGATTAGGAAATTGAATTATGGTGTAGATCCGGATGAATTCTACCCTGTGGATAGAATATCTGCTCGTCGCTATTTTGAAGTGCCAGTCAATTCAGAGGTCCTATGCGTCGGCCTATTCCACTCCTACCTGATGGATGAACGGAAGGGACTTGTTAAACTCATCCTGCGGCTCGGTCAGCGCATGAATGAGTTGGCCCGTCCAATCCATTTTCTCGTCGCCGGGCATCAGGCTGAGGAATTCAAGATGCTGATTATGAAGCATTTCTCTCTCGACATTACTGCCACCGGTTATCTTGTGGAAGACAGTTTACGCCAGGCGTACGGGGCGATCGATATTCTGTTGTTTCCTACAACCGAAGAGAATATGGCGTTGACAGCCATCAACGCAATGGCGTGTTCGGTGCCTGTGATCAGTTCTCGGGCTGGAGGACAAGTCGAATTGATCACAGACGGAAAGGATGGAGTTCTCACCCCTGTCGGTGATATGGATGCCATGATTGATAAAATGTTCTGGCTCGCCAATAATCCTGAGGTTCGTCAAAAAATCGGTACCGAAGCAAGGTGTACCGTTTTGAAACACTTCAACATCCATCAGTATATTGAAGCTCTTGAAAGACTGTATTTTCAATTATACAACGACGGACAGGTCCTGAAAGACCATGGGTACGATTCCTAATTCTTTGAAAAACTCTGGATGGAACTTAATTGATAAGGCTCCCTTGGTAGTCGTCCTTGGCGGATTAGGCTTTATCGGTAGCCATCTATCGCGGGCACTTTTGAACTTAGGATACAGGGTTCGCATCTTTGATAAGCTGTATGCGTCAAATCGACTTCTTAAAGATATCGAATCTCGAGTCGAGATTGTTGAAGGAGACTCTGAAAGACCAGACGATGTCATTAATGTTTTGGGTGAGGCCCTGATATGTTTCCATCTCATTCATACTACTGTCCCCGGATCATCCATGCAAGATCCCGGTTATGACGTTCAGAGTAACGTTCTTTCGTCTGTCCGTTGGCTTTCTCAATTAGATGGAGCTTTACTAAAAAGGTTGATCTATATCTCATCGGGTGGAACAGTTTATGGCCTTCCGCAAACCAGTCCCATCAATGAAGATCATCCTACTAATCCCGTCTCTTCTTATGGTATTACAAAACTGAGTATTGAGAAGTATATTACTCTATATGCAAGCCTTTACGGAATAGAATACAGAATTGCCAGGCCCTCCAATGTTTATGGTGAGGGACAGAGGTTAAATATTAACCAAGGGGTGATTGGAGTCTTTGCCAATAAGGCTTTTCGTGGTGAGCCGATCGAGGTTTGGGGTGATGGAAATATCAAACGTGATTATTTGTACGTAGCAGACCTTGTTTCTGCTTTAGTCGCTCTCCTTCATCATGACGGACCGAGCCGCATATTCAATATTTCCTCTGGCCAGGGACATTCCTTACTTGAGATAATCGGGATAATGGAGGAGATTATTGGAAACAAAATCAAAACAAAATTTTTGCCTAAAAGGGGATTTGATATTCCAGTAAATGTACTTTCCAGCAAACGCTTGAAGGATGAGACGGGCTGGGTTCCAAAAGTTGGTTTATATGAAGGCATTTCCCGGTATGTCCAATGGTTCCGGAAAACTATTCTCTAAATGAAGATGTGGGTTGTTTCGTATGCTAGTACTAATTTCCATGGTAATACCATCTCGAACTCAGAGGCGATTCTTGGAACAATCAATCAAAAGTCTTTTCAAACCGTGGAGATATAGAAGATATGATTACCATGAAGATGTTGCGTGAGCGAATTATTGCTACCAACACGTGGAAGGATATAGCTGATTTCCTAGAGATAAATGTAGCTCCTGAAGTATTGGAAACAGAAATTTTGACGAAATCAGAAAATGATTGGATTGTTTGGAAGGCTTTCGTTGATGGGAGCATTAGCTCTAGGAGGCTTCGTGACAAATTGCATAGACATCCTTTTCCAGACATCATCCGATTGGGGGTCTATAGCGATGACAGTTTAGAATATCACGTGGGAGGTGGATTAGCGAATGCGATTCAGATCACATCAAAAGCTGACAAGCATGGCCGTCCATTTGAGAGTGCATTGAAGGTGTTAGATTTCGGTTGTGGAACATCAAGGATTTTGCGATATATGGTTGAATTTTGCCCAGGGCCTCAATATTATGGCTCGGAAGTGTTTAGTGAAAATATAAAGTGGGGTCGTAGTGCTTTCCCTGAGGTTATTTACACACAGCATGGGAATTATCCTCCTCTTAAAATGCCAGATTGCACGTTCGACATAATTTATGTATATTCCATTTTCACGCATTACGAAGAGAAACTTCATTTCCAATGGCTATCAGAACTAGAAAGATTACTTGTACCGGAAGGACTTCTCATTCTAACTGTCCATGGGAAGAAAATATTGGATCGGTGCAGAGATGAACAACATATAAGAAGAACAATGTGTATTGAGGGAAGAGATTATGAAGAGCTTTACAACAAATTCAACGACTATGGTTACGTGTTTTATAGTTGTTATGATCCTAAGCACTTGGAAAGAGGAGGACTTAATGCTGAAATCTTCGGAATCACATATATATCCAAAGAATATATAAAGAAAAACTGGTCGAATAAATTTCATGTACTCGAACACGATGAAGGAGCCGTTAGTAACTGGCACGACTATGTTATAATGAAGAAGACATAAGATTTTCAGCATTGTGGTGACAGAGTTGATGTGGCAAGGAATATATGTAAGGCTTGATATAGTGGTTGCATCTCATGACAATCATATTAGTTTTTTGTCCAAGGCATGTCCCCTTATATCTAATATTTGCTCAAATCTAGTCTTGAAAACAAGATTTGGGTGAGTCTTATGTCCTCATTAATCTCCATCGTCATTCCATCGCTCAATCATGGGTATTTCCTAGAAGAGGCCATCAAAAGTGTATTCGATCAAGAAGGCGTGAATCTACGGATTGCTCTGGTAGATGGAGGTTCCACCGATAAAACTCAGGGAATATTATTCCGTTATGAGCGCAAGTTTAACTACTTACGTTCACGCCCTGACAAAGGGCAAGCTGCCGCTATTAACGAGGGAATTTCAAGGCTTGAAAATGCGACCTACGTGGGTTGGCTAAACGCGGACGATTTGCTATTACGAGATGGCCTCAGGACAATGGCTCATTTCTTAGATGATCATTCTAAATGCGTTGCTGTGTTTGCGAGGGCTTATATCATTGATGAGAAAGGAGAGACGATCGGCGAATATCCGACATTGCCCTTCAACAAGAAAAGATTTGCGGTTAGTTGTACGATTTGTCAGCCTGCAAGCTTGGTGCGACGTTCTGCCTGGGATGCGGTCGGAGGTCTGGATGAATCAATGCAGACTTGTTTAGATTACGACCTTTGGTGGCGCCTTTCCAGGATTGGACAAATTGGCTACTTGGAACAGTTTGCGGCCTGCACTCGCGATCATTCTGGGTCAAAAACACGGATGCAGCGGAAAATAGTCCATGATGAGGCGATTTCTATACTCCTTCGGCATTGGGGCATGGTTCCCAGAAATTGGTGTATGGCGAACATAATGGAGGGATTCGATAATGCTGGCGCGAAAACGAAATTTGGGCGTGTCTTAAGAGCGATTAAGAGGTATGTGGAAATTAACAAATGGAGAGCTTTGTTGCCCCAGAATTGGTTGTTTTAGGAAATAGTCGATGAAAATTCTTCTCAATGGACTAAGCGTGTCCTATCCGATTTCAGGCGTCGGTCAGTATACGTTGCAACTTGGGAAAGCACTGAGTGCAGTTTTGGGCCCGGGAAAAGTCCTGTGGTTCGGAAGGGATTTGTCGGCTGATGGGCAAAGTTATCTTAACGGCCAGGGACCGAATTTCAAAAACTACGTGCAGCATATGGTCAAAAGGGGATTGGGTAAGATACCAGGCGTGAGAACACCAGTCCACGCCTGGCGGAACAGGAAGTTCCGGATATGTGTCAGAACTTTGAAAGCGTCCCTGTATCATGAGACGAACTACGTGCCATTCGAGTTTGAAGAAGGACTAACTGTCGTGAGTGTTTGTGATCTTTCATTCTTACGACATCCGGAGTGGCACCCGATCGATCGAGTAAGATACTTCAAAAAATACTGTCTAGAACGACTTTCCCGGGTTGAAGCCGTCATAACCATTTCGGAGTTTAGCAGAAAAGAGTTGTTGGATTTACCTGATGTGGATCCAGCCAGGATCTATGTAACCCCCTTGGGAGTCAACCGGAGTTTTAGGCCAGGGAAAAAACGGATGCCAGGTCTTCCAAATAGATACATTCTTTTCTTGGGGAACCTTGAACCTCGGAAAAACCTGCCAAAGCTCCTTGCCGCGTATGGATCTCTTCCGCGAGGTTTGCGAGATAGATATCCTTTAGTGATAGCTGGCGCAAAAGTATGGCACACAAATGAATTCAAAAAGCTGCTGAACTGCTTTCCCGAGAAGGAAAAGATCATTCTACCTGGATATGTCCCTCAAGAGCTGCTTCCTGACCTCTACAGAGGGGCCTCGCTTTTTGTCTATCCCTCGCTTTACGAAGGATTTGGTCTCCCAGTTCTTGAGGCTATGGCTTGTGGTGTCCCAGTGGTCGCTTCAAAAACGACTTCTCTCCCTGAAGTGGTTGGTGATGCGGGGATTCTTGTGGACCCACGCGATGTGAATGAATTGAGGGAGGGTATGGTCAATCTTCTCGATGATGAGAGGCTAAGAGATGAATTATCACAAAAGGGCTTGGAGAGGGCGAAGCTCTTTACCTGGGAGAAATGCGCACAACAGACGATAGCGGTTTACGAAAAGATCTTGGCGGAGAGGAGGTAGGTGCATATGTCGAGTGTTCTAGCAACGGTTGGTTTACTTCTAATTATCCTGGGTTGGTTAGTCCAACTTTACATCTCGGCAGCTAGGAGAATATTTGCCTTGAGCCTGAAATTTGTGGTGATCTATGCGGTCGGATGCATCCTTTTGGTGATCGGTGCAATTCAAACGGGAAATATTCTTATTTGGATATTAAATTTGGTGGCAGCAATTCTTGCCTTGACTGCTGGGTATTTCGCGAAGAAGGCAAGGCCATGAATTGAGATTGCGGTCATGCAGGTGGCCATTGTTCATGACTGGCTTACTGGAATGCGCGGCGGGGAAAGATGCTTAGAGGTATTTTGCGAGCTCTTTCCCGAAGCCGACCTTTTTACGCTCCTCCATGTCAGAGGTTCTGTGTCGCCAATCATCGAAAAGATGAATATTAGAACTTCCTTCCTGCAACACCTCCCGTTCATCAAGAAGAAGTATCGACTCTATTTACCCCTTTACCCCTCGGCCATCGAAAGCCTGAACATTAAGGGCTACGACGTGGTTTTAAGCATTTCCCACGTAGCTGCGAAGGGGGTCATCCCGGGTCCCAGTGCCTTTCATATGACATATCTCTTGACTCCCATGCGGTACGCGTGGGATATGTATCATGAGTATTTCGGGGATGGATATAGGGGGAGGTTCACAAAACCTCTCATGCCGATGGTGGCGAATTATCTCAGATTATGGGATATCGCCTCGAACAACCGCGTTGATCAATTCATTTGTATCTCTGGTCACGTTGCAAAACGTCTCAGGAAGTATTACCGGAGAGATGGAGAGGTTATCCATCCGCCAGTCCATATCGAGAAGTTCCATATCGAGAAGACAGTGGATGACTTTTATCTGATTGTTTCTGCATTTGCTCCGTATAAGCGACTTGATCTGGCTATTTCGGCATTTAATCAATTGAAAAAGCCGCTCGTAATCATAGGCAAGGGGCAAGAAGAGAAAAGGCTCAAAGCTATAGCAAATTCTAACATCGAGTTTTTGGGCTGGCAGCCGGATGAGGTGGTTGCGGAGCACTATTCGAAATGTAAGGCCCTGATATTTCCCGGCGAAGAGGATTTTGGCATCACCCCATTGGAGGCCATGGCATCTGGAAGGCCTGTCATTGCTTATGGAAGGGGCGGCGTGTTGGAGACAATGATTCCTTTTGACCTGGAAAACGAAGGGAGTGAGTGTGCTCCTACAGGTGTCTTATTTCCCGAGCAGACAGAGAAAGCATTAATAGCAGCCGTAGAGACCTTCGAATCGAATCAGGATCAATTTGACAGTAAGACACTCAGGGAGCATGCCAAGAAATGGGATCGCGCCAATTTCAAAGAGAGGATAAAGTCATATATCGAGACAAGACTCAGAATGATGTAAGGGCTATCAGGTGCTAAGAAAGTACTCCGAGTTTTTTCTATCCTTGTTTTTTGTTTCTGAACTACTTGTCTTGTCGTTTGCCTGGATTTTTTCCTACTTTTTACGATTTCACGTACAACTCTTCTTTCCTCCTCCAAATCCCGTTCCTTTGTCGATCTATCTATGGTACTTAATTCCACTTCTCGCATTTTGGTCGATTTCAGCCAGGATGTTCAACCTTTATCGACCGCGGAGGATCAGCCGGGGTGTTCATGAAATAAGAGACGTCACAAATGCTGTAACGATTACCTTGATCTTTGTTGTTTGTTTTATCTACGCCACAAGAAGGTTTGAGTTCTCAAGGCTTGCATATCTTTACTTTTGGATCGGTGGCATTTCAGCTATTACTCTCGAAAGAGCATGTGTCAGGAGGGTCCTACGTAATTTTCGAAAACGCGGTTACAATCTTCGATTTGCCCTGGTTATTGGTTCTGGAAGGCTGGCCGAGAAATTACTCCACGCTATTTCAAACCATCCCGAGTTGGGAGTGATGGTCAAGGGCATTTTGACATTTAAAAGAGAAGAGATGAATAAATCGATTGGCGGTGTTCCCATTATGGGTTTCATCGATGATCTTGAAGAGGTTGTCGACCGAACGAAATTGGATATTGTCTTTGTCGCATTGCCTCTGGAGGCGCACGATCACTTGCGAAAGGTCCTGAAAACCCTGATGGGTAGAATGCTGGACATTAAGATCATACCTGACGTTTATGAGTACATCGCCTTGAAGGGGGGGTTGGACAGGATAGACGACATCCCCCTGGTGGGCCTTCAAACATCTCCCCTTTTTGGCTGGAACATGGTGATAAAAAGGGCATTCGATCTGATATTTGCGACTTTCGCATCGGTCATTTTGTCCCCGGTTTTTGCGTCCATTGCTTTCTTGATCAAAATGACATCCAAGGGAACTGTTTTCTACGTTCAAGAGAGACTGAGTATGGATGGTAGAGCTTTCAGTATGTATAAATTCCGAACGATGCAGATGGACGTCGAGAAAGGAGGACCGGTTTGGGCCAAGGAAAAAGACCCTAGGAGGACGAAGATAGGTGCTTTTTTGAGGAGATTTAACTTAGATGAACTACCCCAATTGATTAATGTCTTGAAAGGCGAGATGAGCATCGTTGGTCCAAGGCCTGAAAGACCTTATTTCGTGAAGAAGTTTAAAAATCAGATATCCCAGTATATGCTCCGCCATAGAATTAAGGCGGGAATGACTGGATGGGCCCAAATTAATGGTTTTAGAGGAAGTAGCTCGCTGGAAAAGAGAATTGAGTACGACATCTTCTACATAAAGAACTGGTCCATTTGGTTCGATTTAAGAATTATCGTGGCAACCTTATGGAGGGGTTTCAAAAACGCTTACTAAACCTACACCGTCTGATCTTTTTAAAGACAAGGGAAATCTATTAGTCGTATTGGTTTTGGCAGCAGCCATTCGGGTATATCTCTATTTTCATACTTCGATCATTTCACTGGACGGTGCCTTCCAATTTATACCCATTGCGAAGTTGTTTACCGAAGGAGACTTCAAGGCTGCCCTTGGCCACGGTCAACTCCCTCTTTATCCTATCCTCATTGCTCTAGTATCCAAAACGGGCCTCGATTTAGAGACCTCCGGTCGGTTGATTTCACTTGTTTTTTCCCTGATGACGATATTCCCTCTCTATTTCTTGACTAAGGGGATATTTAATTCAAAAATCGCCTTTATCAGTTGCATATTTTTCGCCATTCATCCTTATTTCGCCCGGTTCTCCGTGGATGTCCTCAAAGATTCCCTCTACGTCTTTCTTTTTATCTTCAGTATTTGGCTGGGGTGGAGGGCCTTGGAAGGAAAAGCGCTTTTCCCGTTTCTCATCCTTGGTGTATTCGGGGGACTAACGTACCTTACTCGGCCAGATGGATTAGAAATCTTTCTTGCGATGGTGGGTTGGATTCTGTTTTATCAACTGCCCAGAAGCAGAAAAGA